>Ga0233422_10001010_pt1 | contig 13046 bp, 10 predicted proteins | sample Watercolumn_Mata_2_FD_182724 | JGI IMG/M metagenome (GOLD analysis project Ga0233422, IMG submission 182724) | Freshwater microbial communities from Lake Matano, South Sulawesi, Indonesia - Watercolumn_Matano_2014_110_MG | ecosystem: Environmental > Aquatic > Freshwater > Lake | place...
CACTTCCAGGGCCCTTGCCACTGCCTTCCGAACAGTCCATGAAGGCAGTGGCAAGGGCCCTGGAAGTGGCCGAGAAACAAGGGGCCCAGGTGACCCTGATGGCGGTGGCTTACTTCCCGGGCGATTTTGACGAAATGCCTCTAAATGTTCGGGACAAACTGGAGTCCGATGCCCGGGGCAATTTGCAGAAGGCCAAGGCCGTCTTCGACCAAAAAAATGTCAAGGTGGACACGGTGCTGGAAGCCGGGATGGTCCCGGCCAACAATATCCTCCGCAAGGCAGAGGACGGCAAGTTTGACCGCATCATTATGGGCAGCACCGGGGCCGGCGGCATGAAGAAGGTCTTGATGGGCAGCACTGCCGCCAAAGTGGTGGCCCACGCCCCCTGCGAAGTGACCGTTGTCCGTTAAGTTTGGAAACTATCAAGGGAGGTTAGGAAAAATGCGTAAACTTTGGGCAAAGATAGTGGGCTTAGGCATCATGGCGACTCTGCTGGTACCGGAGCTGGTGGCGGCCGCCGGACCCAAGGCCGCCCCCCTGGTCATCGTGGCCGACACCCGCAAATTTACCGGCTGGGAGGCCTGGTGGACCAACCTTTACAACGAAAGCCATTTTTATTTTACCCTGCTCACCGTGATCCTCATCCCCGTTGTGGGCCTGATTTTCGGGACCCTGGCAGACCTCATCATGGGCCATATCGGCATCGACCTGAAGTCCCGGGAACTGGCGGAACACTAAGTCTTTTTAAGAACATCACTGTTTAGGAGGTTAATTTATGGATTTTCTATATGTGGTCATGCCCATTGCCGGGGTGACGATATTCTGGCCCGGACTGATCATCTTGGGCGTCGGAGTGGGCATCATCGGCGGCTTCTTCGGCATGGGCGGCGCCTGGATGGTGACCCCGGGGCTGAACATCCTGGGTTTTCCCATGGCCTTCGCCATCGGCACCGACATCGCCCATATGGCCGGCAAGTCCCTCATCTCCACCATGCGGCACGGCAAATTCGGCAATGTGGATTACAAACTGGGCATTGTCATGCTGGTGGGCACGGTGGTGGGCTTCGAGGTGGGCGCCCAGATGGTCATGTGGCTGGAACGCCTGGGCACAGTGGAACTCTATGTGCGCCTGCTTTATATCGTCCTTTTGGCCTTCATCACCTGGATGGTCTTCACCGACGTGGCCAAGAGAAAGCGGAAAGAACGGGAGGCCGCGGCGGCGGGCAAAGAATTGGAGGCGCTGACCACCGGCCTGGACTGGTCCAAAACCCTGCACAAGATCAAGATCCCGCCCATGATGCATTTCAAAGAGGCCATGATCTACTGCTCCGCCTGGCTGCCCATCGTCGTCAGCTTCATCACGGGCTGGCTGGCGGGCATCCTGGGCATCGGCGGCGGCCTGATCCGCATGCCGTCTTTGATCTACTTTGTGGGCTGCCCCACCCACGTGGCAGTGGGCACCGACCTCTTTGAGGTGATGATCTCCGGGCTCTACGGCACCGCCACCTATACCTACAAAGGGCGGACGGAGCTGGTGGCGGCCATGATCATGCTGTGCGGCGCCGCGGTGGGCGCCCAGGTGGGCACCGTGGCCACCAAGTACATCAAGGGCTACGGCATCCGCATCGCCTTCGGCCTGGCCGTGGTGGGCTGCATGATTTCCATCCTCATGAAGCTCATCCCCCGCTGGGTGCCGGTTCTTAAAGATGTCATGGATGCCGGCGCCACGTTCTTCATCCTGAGCCTGGTGGGCATCCTGTCCCTCTACATCCTGATAAAGATGTTGCAGGGCGCGGCCCAAGAGGTCCGAATGAAGAAGGCCAAGTCGTGAGCCTATTTTCCTTGCGGGATGCAAATCAACCTGGATGCCTTAAAGAAGGGAGAGATAATATGGCGAAGAAATTCAGCTTCTTGACCCTGCTGGCCATCTTGCCGGTATTTGTGGTCTTCGGCTGCGGGGAATTGGGCAAAGTGGACCAAGGCCGGGTTATCGCCTTTGACAAAGATAAAGAAACGGTCACCTTTATCATCGATGTCAAGCATGACCCCGCCAATCCCGATTACAGCGGCGCACCGGTGACCTTTGAGCTTCCTAAGGATCCGGCGGAGCGTGGGGAAGATCCCAAGTTTGGCAAAAGGATGAAGTTGGACGCCAAGGCGCGGGAGATTGTCATTTACGACGTGGCCACCAAAGGCTTCAAGAAGATCGCCTATACCCTCATTGACCAGAAGGAAGGCGTGGGCAAGGACGATCCCCTGGTGAAGGGCAAGAAGTTCCCCCTGGTGGACAAGGCCAAGAAAACCATCACCCTCTATTCTGGGCGGCAGAAGCTGCTGACCACCTTCTCTTTGCCCGAGGAATACTTTGCCCTGCCTGACGATACCTGGGAGGCCGGCGACGAAGTCCGGATTTACTACAAGGAGCCGGGCAAGTGCCTGCGCTTCATGAACATCACCCGAACGGATATCTATAAGAAGTAGGCGGGTTGGTTTAACCTGCTCTTCCGAGGATCGCCCCGGGAGTCCTCCCCTACCCGCACCCGGGGCGATTCTCATATTTTTGTGGTAGAATAATTGGGGGAGGGCAGGGAAGGGTGGGGAGACCCCGCCCTTACGCCCCTGGTCCTCCCCCTAAATTTTCCCACGAGCTGTGGTAGTGCCATGAACTTAGCGCAAGTCTCCAAATGGCAGAGTTTGCTGGGCAAGCTCGCCGCCGCCTGTTGTTTACTGGCTTTCCTGGCCCTGTTTGACGGCCTCATCAGCCGGTTTCGGGAGCCGCTCAATATCTTCAAAGTCCTGCCGGGGGAGACGGTATACATCAACGGCCCCTTGGAGGAAGCGGTGCCGGATATTCAGCAACTGACCGTCCAGAGCAGCTCCGACCAGCTGGTGTTGACCCTGGAGGCGGTTCATAAGGGCTATTTCCTGGGAGGAAACATGTGGCGCGGCCTGCTGGCCATCAGCCCCCAAATTCGGCCGGGAGAATATACCCTGACCGTGGGCATCCGGGGCAAGGTCTCTGCCCACCCCTTGCCACCTTACCGGATCATCGTCTTTCCTGATATCCCCAGCCGGCAATTGAGCTACAAGTCCTTAAGCGGGCATTACCTGGGGGTGTCCCCCTGGCTGCTCTTTGTCATGCTCCTGCCGACGGTCCTGGTGGCCTTTGGCGGCGTTTTTTGGCTTTCGCAAAAAAGGGGAAAGCTCCTGGCGCAACTGGGGCAGGCCGAGGTCTACCGGGTAGCCCGAGTAGAGGAGAAATGTGTGGTCAGCTTCGGCCTGGGCACGACTCACGGCGTCCAGATGGGCTCCCGCCTGGTCCTCTTGGACGATAGCGGGCAGATGGTGGGAACCGTAGAGGTGGAGGAGGTCTCGGAGACAGACTCCTTGGGCCGGGTAAGCCCTGAAGGGGAAATCAAGCCGGGGTACCTGGTCCGCCTTGACCGTTAAGCAATAAACCAGTATTTTAAAGTACAAGTTAACTAGAACTTATTGCAAAACCGTTTTTTTCTGTCACCCTGAGCGCCGTGAAGGGTCTCAAGTATTTAAAAATACAAAGTTCTTCGCTGCGCTCAGAATGACAAATTCCTGCGAAATGAGGTTTTGCGATAGATTCTAGCTTTAGGCCGAAAGGGGGCTTAAAGAGAGAGGCCCAGGCGGGACGCCGGGGCTAATATCTCAGAATCCTGCCCCCCAAGGAGTGTGCCCACCGGATGTGGAAGCGCCTCAGCCTGAGGGCCCGCATTTTCTTGATGTTGACGGCCCTGGTGCTCACCGCCCTGAGCGGCGGCCTGGTCACCGTGTGGCATACCCGGGCCATGGATTCCTTGCTCACCTCCCTCATCGACAAAAACGTGGCCTCCTTCCAGGCTGCAGAAGAACTGGAAACCGCGCTCTTGCAGCAAAAGGGCTTTACCACCTATTATTTTCTGGACGGCGATCCCCAATGGCTGGAGCAACTCAACCACTACCAGCAGAACTTTCAGGAATGGCTTAGCAAGGCCCGCAAATCGGCCTATACCGAGGCCATGGGGGAAATTCTCCACCAGATCGAAGCCCAGTACCAGCGCTACGTCGACTCCCGAGCCCGGGTGATCAAATTATACCAGGAGGGCCAGCGGGAAAAAGGTGCCCAGCTTCATAAAGAAGTGCGCCGCCAGTTTATGGAACTCTATAATCTCTGTGAGCGCTACAAGCTGATCCACGAATACACCATCTCCCGGGCCAGAGTTGAGAGCCAGGCCCGGGCGCGGTTTCTCAACACTTTGGCCCTGGTAGTCATGCCCGGCGTGGCCGTGTTGGGGGTGCTGCTGGCTTACATCCTCATCAAGCAGATTCTGGAGCCCATCCGCAAGCTGGCCCTGGAGACCGCCTCGGCTCCCCGCCATGCTCCCCCCACGGACGAAGTAACCGCTCTATCTCAACAAGTTTACAGCCTCATTGAGGATGTGGACCAGGCCCAGAGCCAGTTGTCCCGCAGTCAGGAACACCTGCTGCAATCAGAGAAGTGGGCCATGGTGGGCAAACTGGCCGCGGGGGTGGCCCACAGCATCCGCAACCCCCTGACCTCGGTGAACATGCGCCTGTTCTCCATGAAGCGGACTTTAAGGCTGACCGCCTCCGAGAAGGAAGACATCGAGGTGATTTCCGAGGAAATTCGACATATTGACACCATTGTCCGCAATTTTCTAGAATTTTCCCGGCCCCCCAAGCTGAGAATGCAACGGCTCAGCCCCTCCGACGTGGTGGACCTGGCCCTGCAGCTCTTAAGCCAGCGCCTGGAGGGGTATAATGTGGCGGTGCAGCTCCTGCGGGACCAACGGCTGCCCGCAGTTTGGGCCGACCCGGACCAGCTGAAAGAGGTGTTGGTCAACCTGATGGTCAACGCCTGCGAGGCCATGGTGGGGGGCGGCACCATTACTATTAAGGAGGAAGAGGTCATCGACAAGTCCCTGGGCCACGTGACCGTGATCAGGGTGAGCGATACCGGGCCGGGCATCCCCCAGCCCATCCAGGAAAAAATTTTCCAACCCTTTTTCAGCACCAAGGAAGAGGGCACGGGGCTGGGTTTGAGCATCGCCCAGCGGATCATTGCCGACCATGGCGGCCGGCTGGAGCTGGCCTCTCAGGAAAACACCGGGGCCACTTTTTCCATCACCTTACCCCTTAAGGAAGACCAGGCATGGGCACCATCTTGATTGTGGACGACGATCCCCAGCTCAGGCAAAGCTTTGAAAAGCTCCTCGCCACCGAAGGGCATACGGTGCGCGCCGCGGCCAGCGGCGAAGCCGCCCTGGAACAAGTTAAGGCCAGCCTGCCGGACCTGGTGATTATGGATGTGCGCATGCCGGGGCTGAGCGGGCTGGAGACTTTTCAGGCCATGCACGAGATTGACCCCAAGCTGCCGGTCATCATCATGACCGCGTTCGGCACCACCGAGACGGCCATTGAGGCCACCAAGCTGGGGGCCTTCGAGTACGTGCTCAAGCCTTTTGAGATTCCCGACATCCTGGCCTTGATCGGCCAGGCCCTGGAAGCCGGGCGCTTTATGCGCTCCCGGGTGGAACTGGACGTGGCCCAGTCCGAGGCCTTGGCGGACGCCATCATCGGCAAAAGCAAGCCCATGCAGGAGGTGTATAAGGCCATCGGCCGGGTGGCCTCCACCGACGCCACCGTGCTCGTCCGGGGTGAGTCGGGCACCGGCAAGGAACTGGTGGCCCGGGCCATCTATCAGCACAGCTTGAGGGCCCACAAGCCTTTTTTGGTGATCAACTGCGTAGCTATCCCGGAAACCTTGCTGGAGTCCGAACTGTTCGGCTACGAGAAAGGGGCCTTTACCGGCGCGGTCAACCGTCGGGTGGGCAAGTTCGAGCAGGCCCATGGCGGCACCGTGTTTCTGGATGAAATCGGGGACATGCCCTTTTCCATCCAGGCCAAGATTTTGCGCCTGCTCCAGGAGAGAAGCATCGAGCGGCTGGGGGGCCGGGAACCCATTCCGGTGGATGTGCGTATCATCGCCGCCACCAACCGAGACCTGGAGGCGGCCCTGACCTCCGGCCGCTTTCGAGAGGACCTTTACTATCGCCTCAAGGTAGTGACCCTGTGGTTGCCCCCCCTTAGGAGCCGTCAGGGAGATATTCCCCTGCTGGCGGAATATTTTCTGGCCCGTTTTGCCAAAGACATGCAACTGGCCAATCCTGGCATAAGTCTAGACGCCAGGTTCATGCTGGAAAGCTACCAGTGGCCCGGCAATGTGCGGGAGCTGGCCAATGCCATGCAGAAGGCCTTGATTTTCAGTCGGGGCTATCCCATCCATCCGGAAGACCTCTCCCGGGCCATTGGCGCGGCGACCGCGGCCAGCCAGGAAGACAACCATACCCAGGAGTTGCTCCGCCAATGGCTGCGCCAGGCCCTGGTGGCCGGCGGCAGCAAGCATATGTTCGATAACTTGATGGACCGTTATGCCGGCCTGCTCATCAGCGAAGCCCTGGACCTGACCGGCGGCAATCGCAGCCGGGCCGCCAGGCTCCTGGGTATTTCCCGCCCTACCCTGCTGTCCAAGATGGAAAAATATCGCCTCAAAGTAGAGACCTCGGTAAAACTCCAAGGCTCTTGAGGGGAAAAGTTACTTTAAAGGGTCGCTCAATTTTTACAAACTGTAAAAAATATCGACAGGGAGCTGCCCTTTAAAGAGCTTGCCACCGCCTAAAGACCTCATTTGGGGCCACAGGCCAAAGTCGCAAACCGCAAACCGAGCAAAAACCCCGGAGTCCTACGGCCCACCTTTTTGCTTCTTAGCTAATTTGGCACGGGCGTTGCTTACTCATTAAGAGAATAATTTTCTAGGGTGAGCTCTGTGGCCGAACCGCCCAAGATCTTGATAGCCGACCGCAACCGCCATGTGCGGGACTTTCTCCGGCGGGAGCTTCACGCCGAGGGTTACCGCATAGAGGTGGCCAGGGATGGGCGGGAGGTGTTAAACCACCTTCAGGGGCACGAGCCTCCAGACCTGTTGATCCTGGATTTGGAGATGCCTTATGTGGATGAGCTGGAAGTGTTGGCGCACCTTAAGGAGCGCCAGCCGCGCCTGCCCGTGGTAATTCACACCATCCTGCCCGATCCCGCCCACCATCCAGCTCTGTCCCTGGCGGCTACTTTTGTGGAGAAGAAAGGAGATCTGGATTTACTAAAAGCTGCGGTGGCCGACATGCTGGGGAAGGATTTCTCCCGGGGGCCGAGACCGCACTGTCCAAGAATGTGAAAAAAGGAAAATTTACCAGTTTTTAAGGATAGCGAGGGCAACCAGGGAGAAATGTCAGAGAAACCTAAAAATTAAACTCGAGGCCGCCAAAGAAGCCCGGTGACCGTGATAAGGAGAGGGACCAATGGCTGGTTACGACATCTTATTGTTGGACGATGGTTCTGCCGTTTTTAAGACGCTGGCCTGGGTATTGGCTTATAAGGGGCATCAAGTAATTAGGGCCGCCCCCCGCCAGGTTCTCTGGGAGGCTTTACCGGCCAGGGAGTTCGACCTGATCGTGGCGCCGCTGGCTTTGGACCGCGCCGGGGAACTGGAGGTCTTGAAGAAAGCCAAAGAGTTCAACCCCCAGGCCCGAATCATGGTCTTGAACGCCGAGGACCAAAGGGTCTTTCCTCTGGACGCCTATCACATGGAGATAGACGATTATGTCCTTTTGCCGTGTAGCCCGGCGGAACTTTGGCGGCGAGTGTCCGCTTGCCTCAAGCGGTTGACCCTTAAACACCTTACCGTCTCCCCCCAAATAGATTTGGCTGTTATTAACGAACGCGCCCTGAAAAAGGTTCTGAAGATGTTGAATTATATTCGCCATTCCCTGGAAGTGACGGCCGGGGACCTGAGCCTGTTAAATCGACATGTCAGTGAAAAAATCGAGGACAGCGTAAAGCAAAAAATGCAGAAGGTTTCCGCCAGAATTGACATCTTAAAGGCCCTCACCGAGGGTTTTCAAAGGGAGATTTCCTGGCAATGAGCCTTTCCGCCCCGGCAGGGCTTGACGCCGGGATTTGCGGGAGGGCGAAAGATGGATCACCCCCACCTCTGGCCCGGCCAGGACGGGACTTAGCAGGAGCGGCTCCTGGCGGGAGCGATGTTCTCGGAGCTTTTGGTAATTTGGGCCGGTTTCTACTTCTTGGTCTGGAGACTGACGCATTAACGGACGAAACCGCCGGGGGCTCCCGGGGCGCCCCGGATTATAAGCGGCTTCATCTCGGCAAAGCCCCCATAAGTTTCATTGTGGAAGCATCCTGCTGCGGTTTGTGGTATTTAAGATCTATGACCCTGGCAATTCTCCCCTCAAGACTTTATGGCTAATTTTCTGCAACGGCTGAAAAAAGTTTTTTCCCGCGGAGAGCCCGCGCCGGAGCTTTCCCTGGAGGAGTTGCGGGCCGTCTTCAAAGCCAAGTATCACGCCTTCAAGCTGCTGTTGGCCGCCAACAACACCGCGCTCCAACTCATGACCGACATGGAGGCGGCGTTGCACGGCAACCACAGCTTCGGTATGACCTTTGTCCGCTCCCACGCCACCGCGGTGTGTGTCAATGTCTTTGCCATCATCAAATATTTAAATGAGCTGTCCGGCCACAAATTCCGGGCCCTGGAGCCGGTCTTTGCCGGCATTGAGAAGAAAATCGCCGCAACCTTGGAGCGCCGGCAAATTTTGGCCGTCCAGGAACTGATCCTGCCCCTACCCCAGGTCCACAAGGAAATGGCCGACGGCGTGGGCTCCAAAATGGCCAACCTGGGGGAGATCAGCGCCCGGGTGCCGGACACCCCGGTGCCCCCCGGCTTTGTCATCACCGCCGCGGCCTACGAACTCTTTTTGTCCCACAACCAGCTCCAGGAGGAAATCAACCGGCGCCTTCAGTCTTTGGAGATGGACGACATCGGCGACCTCTACCGCAAAAGCTCGGAGGTCCAGATGCTCATTATCGGCGCGGAAATGCCCCCGCAGCTGGAGGAGGCCATGGCCCAGGCCTTTGACGACCTGGAGGCCCAGGTGGGCGGGCCCATGCGGGTGGCGCTGCGCTCTTCCGCCATCGGCGAGGACGCCCAAGATACCTCCTTTGCCGGCCAGTACCGCTCGGAACTCAACGTCAGCCGGGAAAATATTTTTTCTGTTTACAAAGAAATTCTGGCCAGCAAATACGCCCTCACCGCGGTGAACTACCGCCTGCACAAAGGCTTGCGGGACGAAGACGTGGCCATGTGCGTGGGCTGCATGGCCATGGTGGATGCAGTGGCCGGCGGTGTCATGTATTCCCGCAACCCCACCGACATCAGAAGCGACGCGGTATTTATCAACGCGGTGCACGGCCTGGCCAAATCCGTGGTGGACGGCAGCGTCACCCCGGACCTGTGGGTGGTCTCCCGAGGCGAGCCGCCCGCCATCATTACCAAAGACATCCGCGCCAAGGAACTCAAGGCCGTGTGTCTGCCGGGGGAAGGAGTATACCTGGAATCTGACGACCGGGGTGGAGAGGCGGCCATAAGCGACGAGCAGGCGCTTAACCTGGCCAGGGTCGCCCTGACCTTGGAGGAGCATTTTCAAGCGCCCCAGGACATCGAATGGTCCATTGATAAAGAGGGCCGCCTCCTGATCCTCCAGAGCCGGCCCTTGAAACAGCTGGCCGCCCCCGCCCGGGAGGAAGCCGCCCCTTTTTGTTCGGCGGAAAATCCGGTGCTGATTAAAGGTGGGGAAATGGCCAGCTCCGGGGTGGCGGCCGGGCCGGTGTATCTCGTCAAAAACAACCTGGACCTGCTGCAGTTTCCCGAAGGCGCGGTGCTGGTGACGGCCTTCCCTCACCCGGCCTGGGCCACCCTGCTGTCTCGAGCCGCGGCGGTGCTCACCGACCGGGGGGGCATTACCGGACACCTGGCCAACGTGGCCCGGGAATTTCGTCTCCCGGCCCTGTTTAACCTGGGGGACGCCACGGAGTGGCTGAAACCCGTCACCATGGTCACCGTGGACGCGGACGGCCACACCGTCTACCAGGGCCGGGTGGCGTCGCTGCTGGAGCTGGCCTCCGCCAAAAAGGGCCTCATGCTGGGCACGCCAGTATACGACACCTTAAAAGAAGTCATGGGCTTTATCACCCCCTTGAACCTCACCGACCCGGACAGCCGTGACTTCCGAGCAGACAAGTGCCGGACGCTCCACGACATCACCCGCTTTGCCCACGAGGTGTCCGTCAAAGAGATGTTCGCCTTTGACAAACACAAGGCCGTGGCCAAATATTTCATCAAGCGCCTGGTCACCGACTTCCCCATGCAATGGTGGGTCCTGAACCTGGAAGACGGCTTTAAAGAAGAGGTGGCGGGCAAAGAAGTGGACCTGAGCAACATTGCCTCGGCCCCCATGCTGGCCCTGTGGGAAGGGATCAGCACCGTGCCCTGGGAAGGTCCGCCGCCGGTGGACACCAAGGGCTTCATGTCCATCGTCCTGGGCGCAGCCGCCGGCCCCGGCCTGGAAACCACGGGGGGCACCATCTTCGGCAACCAGAACTATTTCATGATTTCCAAGGATTTTTGCAACCTGACCTCGCGCCTGGGCTTTCATTTTTCCACGGTGGAGGCCATGGTGGGGGACAAGCCCTTTGAAAACTACCTGCGCTTCGCATTCAAAGGCGGGGCCGCCGACTACCCCCGCCGGGTTTTGCGCGCCAAGTTTGTGGGCAACATTTTGGAGCAGCACCACTTCAAGGTGGACGTCAAGGAGGACTCCCTGTTCGCCCGCCTGGAGGGGGAAGAGCGGGACTATATGCTCTCCCGCCTGCGCATCCTGGGCTACATCACCATCCACACCCGCCAACTGGACATGATCATGCTCAACGAGGCGGACGTGGACTACTACCACCAAAAAATCACCGGCGACCTGGAACAATATATCCTGCCCCTGGGCGCTGTCCAGGATTGAGAGGGTTTTGAGGGAGGGGGGGGCGGGGGGGCCAGCCTTGGCCGCTGCCAAAGGGTGCGCCGGTGCAGCACCGGCTAGTCGCGTCCATAAAGCCGCTCTCGCGACCAGGTTATATTTCTTTTGACTATCTTGCCAGGATTTCCTGCCACAATAATTCCTTGTTCGTTGAAACCCTTGACCACAACTGCCCCGGTAGCAATTACACAATTGTCAGCGATAGATACACCTTTGAGGATGATGGAATGAGCCGCAACCCAAACATGGTTGCCAATATTAATTTCCTTGGCATAATTGATTCTAGACCCAGTTGTTGAGTCGATTATTGAATGGGAATCACCTGTTCTGATATCTATATCATAAGCAAACATACAATCTTTGCCTATTTCGACCATTGAGTGCGGTTCTGTCACAGCAATATGGACATCTTCAAAAGTACTGTTTTCTCCAATTACCAGGTAGCCGTTATGGTCTTCGAACTATAACGACCCACCTTTAGTAAACCTACAGCCAGCGCCGATGTTGATTTGGTGATGGTCCCCTCTGATGTAGAATAGTACATTGTTTAACACGCACCCAGCGGCAATGTGGACCAGGTTGTCATTGCCATTAATATCAAAAATAACTGAAGATAAGATGGAATGAGCGTGGACAATCTTATTTCCTTTACCGACAATTCTCTGTTTGACAGTATTGATCGGCTGACGATGACGAATTCTACGAATAATATCCTTCAGCACCGGGAGGTTTCGCTCAATAAAACGACGGAGGGGCTCAACCTTTTCTTTCACACTCTTTTTCCCAGCTAATAGGAGACCGTGGCGAAAGTGGTTTTAGGGGAGGGGGCAGGGGTCTGCCTCCCCAGACCCCCTCCCCCAAATCTTCCATTCCCTCAGTCCTCCGTGGGGCGGAGGCCGTTGAAACATTTCAGGCACAGGTCCTGGCCGGGGATTCCCAAAGCTTCCACGAAGGCCGAAAGGCTGTTGTATTTCACCGTATCCGCGCCGATCTTGGCGGCCACCCAGGTTTCCAGGTCCCGTAATTGCGCCAGGGAAGTGATGTCCCCCTGGCCCAGGTATTGGCGGGCCAGGAGTTCGGCGTAACTGCGGGTGGAAATGCCGAAGTCACAGGGGTACATCAGGGGGGGGCAGGCCACCCGCACATGCACTTGCTGGGCCCCGGCCTGTTTAAGGTCCTGAACCTTGTGGAGTATCTGCGTGCCCCGCACAATGGAATCGTCGCACAGGACGATGCGCCGGCCCGCCACCGCATGATGCAGCACCGAGAGCTTGCGTTTGGCCATCTTTTCCCGGGCCACCTGGGTGGACTGGGTGTAACTGCGGTCCGCGTAACGGTTATAAAGAAAGACCTCCTGGAAGTTGAGCTTGGAGCGCATGTGATAGCCGATGGCATGACCGATGCCGGACATGGGCACCGGGGCCACCAGGTCCACTTCCAGGCCGCCTTCCTCGGCGTCCCGCTGGGCCAGTCTGGCCCCCAGGCTGTTGCGGGCCTTAATGACCGGCAGGCCGTCAATGACGGAGTCGATGCTGGCGGTATAGGCCCACTCAAAGGCGCAGTGCGCCCGGCGGGGTGAGTCAAGCTGCTTTAAGGTGGTGAATCCCCGGTCGTTGATCAGGATAATCTCCCCCGGCCGCACATCCCGCACCACCTCCAGGTCCAGGTTTTGCAGCGCCCGGGACTCGGAGGCGACCGCATACCGGCCGGAGGCCTGGCCCAGAATCAGGGGCCGAAAGCCATAGACATCCCGGGCGGCATAAATCCCGGCCTGGGTGAGGATCACCAGGGAGTAAGCCCCCTTGACCTTGTCGGCCAGGACGGTAAGGCCGGCCACCGGGTCGCCGGCTTCCAAAAAAATCTTGGAAATGATCTCCACATTGTAGCCCCGCCAAAAGGCCCGGCCCCGGCCCATCATCTCCTCCAGCAAATCTCCAGCGTTGAGGATGTTGCCGCTGAAGGCCACAGCAATCCCCCCCAGGCTGGATTGCCACCTGACGGGCTGGCGCTCTTTGAGGCTCACGTGGCCGATACCAAAAGAGCCTTTTAAGTGGTTCAGGTCCTGGTCGGTAAAGGAGG
>Ga0233422_10001011_pt1 | contig 13035 bp, 12 predicted proteins | sample Watercolumn_Mata_2_FD_182724 | JGI IMG/M metagenome (GOLD analysis project Ga0233422, IMG submission 182724) | Freshwater microbial communities from Lake Matano, South Sulawesi, Indonesia - Watercolumn_Matano_2014_110_MG | ecosystem: Environmental > Aquatic > Freshwater > Lake | place...
GCTCTTCCCTGAAGGGAAGAGCGGAAATTTTGCGGGGCAACGACAAAAAAAGGTGGACTTCTTTTGAGGAGTCCACTTTTATTTTGTGGATAACCTCCATCAGGATTTTCTTCTTCTCTTGCCTATTGAAATCTGCGGAAACCCGAAAGGCGCAAAACGGAGGTGTTTTATGAAGTGCGCCGTGTATGTTCGGGTTTCCACTGAAGAACAAGCCAAAGAGGGTTACTCTCTCGCCGCCCAAACAGATAAAATTGTTGAGTATATAAAAAGTAAAGGCTGGACCTATTCGCAAGTTTATAACGATGACGGCTACTCTGCCGCCAGCCGGCGGCGGCCAGCATTACAGAAAATGCTGGACGACGCCGCAGCTAAGCAATTTGAAGCTGTCCTTGTTTATAGGATAGATAGATTATCGCGCAACCTTAAAGACCTAATTGAAATTGTCGAAGAGTTAGCCAAAAACGGCGCAGGCTTCAAGTCTATAACTGAACTGATTGATACTACCACACCAGAAGGTCGCTTAATGTTTCACCAGTTCGGTTCATTCGCGCAATACGAAAGAGAGCTAATCTCACAACGCACAAGTTTAGGAAGGAGTAAAAGGCTCAAGCTTGGACTTTGGCCTGGTGGTTGTGCGCCTTTTGGCTACAAACTAGTAGATAGTAAACTACAAATCGTAGAGAAAGAAGCCAAACTTGTGCGACTGATGTTTGAGCTCTACCTTAATAAAAACCTGGGTGTAATGAATATTGCAGGATATCTTAACGATAACAAGATTAAGACAAGGCAGGGTAGAAAATGGAGATTTACCGTCGTGTATAAGATACTTAATAACCCAACATACATAGGTTGTATTGTCAGAGGCGGCGAGAGAGTAACAGGGGCTCACAAACCCATAATTAAAGAAGAGGTCTTTAATAAGGTTAAGGAAACATTGCCAACTAGAAAAGCCAAAACTCGGGTGTTTGTGAGCCCCAACCTCTTTACAGGTTTTATCTATTGCGGCTGTGGGTCAGCAATGCACATGATGTATCCAGGCTTGCCTAACAAAGCCAAGTATAAATATTATGCCTGCACAAGAAGGCTTACCTACAAAGACTGCAAAACCGAATATGTAAGAGCAGATATTTTAGAGAATAGCGTTATTGACCAATTAAAGCAGATTGCAGAAGATAAACCAAGATTGCAAGCAATCATTACTAACTTAAAGAAAGAAAACAATAAACTTTTGCCGGCTCTTAAACGAAATCAAGAGAAGATAAGTAAAAAGATATTATCGCTTACAAAAGAAAAGGACGGATTGCTAAAATGGATGAGCCAGAAAGCAGCAAAACCCTACACCTTAAATGTGCTTAATGAAAGATTTGAGAAAATTGAGTTAGAGTTAAACGATTTGACCCACAGCCGCTGGCAAGTAGAAGAAGAATTAAAAAAGAGGTTACACTTTGGCTTGTCTTCAGAAAAAGTTTCCCTTTATCTTAAAAACATTGTAGAAACTTTTGCAGATTTCAACAGGCAGGAGAAGAAGAAAATCCTGATGGAGGTTATCCACAAAATAAAAGTGGACTCCTCAAAAGAAGTCCACCTTTTTTTGTCGTTGCCCCGCAAAATTTCCGCTCTTCCCTTCAGGGAAGAGCCTTTGGGGTCAACCCTACACTATGGTGCGACTCAGCTGAGGAATACCCAAAAGGCAATTTGTCAAATATCTTATCCGCTTAAAGATTACTACAACAATAATCACAAGTCAATGAGAGAATAGGTCCCGCGCGCTTGGGCGCGCTCCCGTGTCTTGCTTGCACCGTTCGCCCCGCTTGGGAGCGGGGCTCACTCGGCGCCTGCCTCGGCGGCAGGCTTCCAGCTAATGCAATGCGTGTCCGGCTCGGCTTGGGGCTGGCGGCGGGCGGCGGCGCCGCCAGCCCCAGCGTCCTCGCCAAAGAAAGTTTTAGCAGGAGCTCGTCCTCTATGCCGCAATCAACAAATAAAAACTCGGCGGTGCGGCATGCCGAGCCTCTGGTATTTAAAGTTGAGAAGAGACAAACATAATATTGGCTTTTTTTGTTTTTTTATGAATTGAAAATGATATAATTGGGGGTGGAGAATTTATGAAAAAGATACTCTTAATATTCTTATTATTAATGGTTCCTTTATTTTCTTTTGCGGAAACTGTTATTCTCAAATCCGGACAGAGAATAGAAGGAAGGATTATCGAGAAAACAAATGAATATGTAAAAGTTGACTTTCAAGGCATTGTTTTAACTTACTTTTCTGATGAAATTAATGGCATTGAAGGATTAAAAAATTCATTTTTGGCTAAAGGCCCCCCTTTATCAAGGGAAACTAAAATATACAAAGATAGAATGGATATTTTTCGGGATTTTCGAGATTCTATAGTTCGTATCGTTGGAGAGGATCTCGAACAAAAGAAATTTTCCGGGACAGGATTTGTTATAGATCAAACAGGGATTGTAGCCACTAATTATCATGTTGTATACAATGCAAAATCTATTGAAATCATAACGACAAATCAAAAAAGATATTCCGTTGAGTACATAATCGCATTTAGTCCTGAAGACGATTTTTGTATCCTAAAAGTCCCTTGTTCGTTTGAGCAATCTTTTTATCTAGGAGATTCCAGCCTAGTGAAACAGGGGGATATCATTTTTGCATTAGGATTTCTTGATTCGGAAAACATACTTGCTACCAACGGATCATATTTAAGGAAAGGCAGGATTTGGGATAGCGAAATCTTCTATACTTCACTTGCTACCAATTTTGGCTGTAGCGGTGGACCGGTTATTAATATTCATGGTGAGGTAATAGGCATTGCACAGGCAGTTAGTGGCGATGAGTTTAGTAATGAAAATGTTTCGATTCCGATAAACAAGATAAAGGATAAGATAGGTTTAACTACGAGATTTCCGCTTAGTTCTTTACAGGTGAGCTCTCCTTTTATGAAATTAAGCCGAGCACAATTTTATTATTATTTTAAAGATTTTGCGAAAGCGCTTTTCTATCTAGATGAACTTTTTCATGTAGGAACGGTAAATAGCGAGGCATATTTGACTAGAGGTATGGTTTATTATAAGTTAAGCAAGCATAAAGAAGCTTTAGATGATTTTAATGCCTCTATTAAGCTCGATCCTTCTAATGCAAGCGCATATTGTTATAGAGGGCTAGTATATCGTGAAAACGGAAGTTATGACAAGTCTATTGCTGATTTTAATAGGGCTATTGAAATTAATCCTAATGATAGCGCTGCTTATTGTAACCGAGGGGTTAGTTATGATAAAAAGGGCAGTTTTGACCAAGCTATATCTGATTATAATAAAGCCATAGAAATTGATCCTCATTCCACTGAGGCTTACAATAATCGAGGAGCTGCGTATCACCAAAAAGGCAATTTTGACCAAGCCATGTCTGATTATAACAGAGCCCTTGAAATTAACCCTAGATTTGCGGAGGCTTATAATGGACGAGCGATTATATATTTTGAAAAAAAGCAGTTTAATGAAGCGTGGTCAGAAGTGCACAAGGCAGAATCTTTAGGATGTAAAGTTCACCTCGGTTTTCTTGAGGCGCTTAAAAAAGCTTCGGGGAGGCAAAATTAAAGACACGTTAACGACAGAAAGGCGTTTTTAAATGCACTTAACCCTGCATAAAACAACCAGTTATATAAATAGCCAGTCGGACTATTTTCCTTGGCAAATTATTAAGAGATAAGGATTTTACAGTTCTTTTCTCTTTTTATTTTTTCAAGCGTTCTTTAAGTAGTATAATTAGGCAACAAGGAGGTACGAAGAATGGAGAAAATAAGATCAAAAGAAGTGTTTATATTTGGAGCTATTGAAATTACAATCGGGGCAATCGGAACTTTATTTTTTGTTTTTTGTACACTTATGGTTATAAGCTATTATATGTTTTATCGAGACACAGAAGGTCTGGGAGCGGCACTTGGTGTTGCAGGCATGTTTTTATCTCTACCGTTTATTTTTTTCTTATGGGCTGGCATAGGAGTTTTAAATCTGAGGCCTTGGGGGAGAAAAGCGAATTTGATAACTTCGATAGTAGCAATGATTGTGGTAGCTTTATTGATTGTTTTACATGTTCTCAACATTATTTCGGGGAATAACATAAGAGATTACTCGTTGGCTTTGGCTGCGGACATTATTATCGGAACAATTTTGATTTATCCTATTATTTGGTTTTTTAATTTACCGCACATAAAAGAGCAATTTAAATAGATAAAAGATGTTCAAAAAATCAATAATTCCTTTATTGATATTGTGGCTGTTCCTACCTTTTATGTCTTTTGCCGAGACTATTATTCTTAAATCAGGCCAGACTATAGAAGGAAAGTTAATTGAAAAGACAGATGAATATATAAAGGTTGATTTTCAAGGTATTGTTTTAACCTACTTCCTTGATGAGATTAATAATATTGACGGTTTATCTATCGCCAAAAATTCTATAAAATTTGATAAAACAAAACTCGTACAGAAAATTAATCAAGCACTTGTGACGATTACTGCAGAAAAAGATAGTGAAAAGTATATATTAGGAAATGGATTTATGTTTAATGAAAGCGGTGTTGGCATTACTGCGTATCATATATTACTTGCTGCTACACAGAGCTATAAAGGGTTTACAATAAAAGTAAACTTTTCTGATGCCAATTCCTATGCAATCGAGGATATTTTTAAGGCAGATTCCCGGTTATTCTATGGCTGGGAGGTACCGAAAAATTGTTACCTCTCCTAATGATATGCGCAATTATTTGTTCGAATTAATCGATAAAGAAATGCAATTCCATAAGAAGTATAAAAACGGCTTAATTTTTGATAAGATGAATAGCAAATATTGTGCGGGAATAGATGTGGGCGGAACAAAAATAGCCGCTGTTTTAGCCACTGTTCAAGGAAAAATTATCAATCGCGTCAAATCCCCCACTCCGAAAGACGCTTCGCCGGAAAGAATAACGCGCATCATATCTGACCTACTCGAGGAAATGCTCTACGCAAGCGACTTGAACAAAAAAAATCTGTCCGGGATAGGTATAGGTATTCCGGGCGTGGTGGATACCTGGGGCGGAAAAATAATCCGTACCCCTAATATGAAACTTTCAGGGTTCAACCTCCGGAAAATTATTGAAAGAAAACTGAAAATAAAATGTGCGCTCGGAAATGACGCCAATTTGGGGATGTTAGGCGAAAAATGGCTTGGGGCCGCAAGAAAAGTCCGGAATGCAGTCGGCCTTTTCATAGGAACAGGTATTGGCGCAGGCGTTATCATTAATGATCAATTAATAACCGGTAGCCACGGCGCAGCCGCTGAATTAGGCCACCTGATTATTCAAGATGACGGCCCTCGATGTAGCTGTGGCAACATTGGTTGCCTGGAAGCGCTTGCGGGCAGATGGGCAATAGAAAGAGATTTAAGACAGGCAATGAAAAAAGGTAAAAAAACCATAATCACCAAGCTTCTCGATAAAAAGAATGATACTATTAAAAGCAAAATTTTGCGAAAAGCCCTCAAATATCGAGATGATCTAACAATGGATATACTCACCAAGGCGGCAGAGCAAATAGGAATCGCCTGCATCTCCATCAGGCATATCTTTGACCCACAAATGATAGTATTAGGTGGCGGGGTTATGGAGGCCTGCGGTGATTTTATATTACCGATTGCAAAGGAAAAAGTGCAGAAAGATAGGTTTTTTTCTAACCTAGGTAAATGCGAAATTACAGAATCATTGCTCGGAGATGATGCAATTGTTATAGGAGCGGTGGCTTTAGCTGGAAAATTTGGCTTAAACCGTCTGTCTTAATGTCTTCCACAACCGCTTTCCCTGCAGATCATCCCAGAAACGGACAAACTGATGATAACTCGTTTTGCGCAAGATCGCGTATTTCTGCTTCAGGCGGGTTATAGTCTTATTAAATGCCTTATCTTTCTTGTTTAAAAAACCAACCAAAGTCTGCTTAAGAACATCGAACTCATGAATTTCACCGAGTGAATCTTGGATATTGCGGGAGGCTCGAATATACTTATCAATCTTACCTCCATACCACGGGCGCAGGATTTCCAGGGTATAGCGCAGATTCTTGGCGGCGATACGCATCCGATGCAACTTCTTTATGTTTTTCGGCTTATAAACATAAGGCGCAAACTCAAGCAACTTATCAAGCCGCTTTAAAATTGTCGCCTTCTTTTTAGTAACGTAAGAATCCATAGCGCATTTACGGCTGCCAGGGGAAAGCGCCTGAAGCCAGTCTTTTAATCCCGGTAGCTCCTCTTTTATATGAAAATCTATGAGCTTGCGGTAAATTTTTTTCTGCTCCCGCTTTCTTTTTTTCTTTAGGAAATTTATTACTTTTTCTGTATTAACGATATTAGAATTATTTCGTAATTTTCCCTTAGTAGCCTCTATAAACTTAATCTGGATGTCCAGCTGTCTTGCCCGGCCAAGGGCGCGGCCTAATTTTCTGATTTTATTTCTCCAGATATCGCATCTATTTGTGGGAAGCACGGGCTTAAATACCTTTATCGCGGCTCTTAAGCGCCGTGAAGCGACGCGCATCCTGTGAACCGGCTCTATATCATTTGTACGAATGGAACTCAGCACGCCTTCACGTTCTTTAAGAAAATGTTCTAGGTAATTAGAAATGGTTTTCCGGGAAAGCTTGAGAGGTTCTATTTTATTTCGCATAATAGTCTATGAAATACTCTTGGGCATTGAAGGTTTTACCCTCAGGGGTAGAGTGCATATATTCACCGTTTTGCTTAAGGATATGCGCCTTGACATTGTCGTTCCAGCATTCATCAAGGACCATTCTTAAATGATCAATCAAATCCTGTCTGGTTATTTCCAATAGAAGCTCAACCCTGCGGTCAAAATTCCGGCTCATCCAATCAGCCGAAGACAGGAATATTCTCTGTGAAGAATTGTTATTGAAGGCGTATATGCGCGTGTGTTCCAAGAACCTGCCAACAATACTTTTTACTTCGATATTTTCGCTTAATCCCTCAGCACCAGGGATCAAACAGCATATCCCGCGTACAATCAATCTGATCTTGACTCCAGCGATAGATGCTTCATAAAGCTTATCGATCAACCTAGTATCCTCAAGAGAATTCATCTTGGCAAAAATTAAGCCGTTTTTATACTTCTTATGGAATTGCATTTCTTTATCGATTAATTCGAACAAATAATTGCGCATATCATTAGGAGAGGTAACAATTTTTCGGTACCTCCCAGCCATAGAATAACCGGTAATCACATTAAAAATATCCGATATATCGTTTGCAAAGTCATCGTTTACTGTAAAATACCCTAAATCGGTGTATATACGAGTAGTCATTTCGTTATAATTACCGGTAGCCAGATGCACGTACCGGTAAATCCTTCCTTCTTCTTTCCTGACCACTAACGCCATCTTTGCATGCACCTTAAGCCCGGGCATCCCGTAAATAACATGACAACCCGCTGTCTCAAGATCCTTCGTCCAACTGATATTTTTTTCTTCGTCAAAGCGCGCTCTTAATTCAACCAAGACTGTTACCTGTTTTTTATTCTTGGCTGCTTCAGCCAAAGCCTTGATGATTGCAGAATCTTCATTGGTACGATAAAGTGTCATTTTAATCGCAAGTACATCGTTATCTTTTGCAGCAGCCTGAATCAGATCGACAGTAGGATAAAATGATTGATACGGCACATGCAAAAGTAAATCGCCTTCCTTTATTCTGTCAAAAATATTTTCGTACTCTAATTTTGCGGGGGTGTAGCTGGCAAACATCAGATCCAGCCTAGTCACCTGCAAAGACAGTTCAGCCAATGAAGATAGGTCTAAATTGCCTCCCACAAAGATAATATTTTCTTTCGGGAAATCAAGCTTGGTATACAAAAGTTCAAGCAGCGCATCATGCTTTCCATTTTCAACCTGTAAACTAATCACTTTAGCCCTGGGGCGTTTTTTCAGCTCATCCTCAATGGCCTTTAATAGATCCGGGGCATACTCTTCGGAAAAAGCAATCTCGCTATCCCGGATAACTCTAAAACAAAAACTATCTTCTATCCGATAACTGCGGAAAAATATCTCCAGATTCTCTCTAATGATTTCATCTATAAATATAAAACAAAATTCATTATTTTTAGAAGGAAGCTTGTAAAGACGCGGAACCGAATTAGGAATCACCATCAGCGCTAAAAAAGTTTCGCCCCTGCGGCTTAACGAGAGTGCGATGGCATTGGTCTTTGAATGCAGCACGGGAAAAGGATGCCCAGGATCAACAGCTATTGGCGTAAGGATAGGAAATAAGGTTGTCTCAAAATACCGTTTTACCGCCCTCTTCTGCTCGTCGTCCAACTGACCCGGTTTAAGGATAAAAATCTTATTTTTCTGCAGTTCCCTGTCGATACTTTCTTTATAAACAGCATATAATCTTGCGATCTGGGAATTCACCCTAGTGAATATTTCCGTAAAGACCTCATCGGGATAATAACCAAATTGGTCTTTATGATTATGTCCGGCATCAATGAGCCTTTTTAGGCCGGAAACCCTTACCATAAAAAATTCATCTAGATTATTTGCGGCGATACTTAAAAACCTTAATCGCTCTAGCAGCGGATTATTTCCGTCTAGGGCCTCGCCTAAAACCCTCTCGTTAAAAGAAAGCCAACTTAAATCGCGGTGGATAAAGATATTTTTAGGGTCGCCTAGTTTTTCCATAGGGAATTATTTCTTCTCCAATTCATCGAGCAGGCTAAGATTAAAAATAGCCGGTTTAAAATAGGGATCAATCTTCAGGCACTCACCAAACATTCCCCGTGCCCTTGGGTAAACGCCGTCTTCGGCGTAAGAAATCCCGAAGAGGTTAAAAATAAGCTTTTGGCATAGAGGGCTATTGCAGTTCTGCAGAAAAGGTTCAGTTCCTTTATAATAAGTCAAAAATTCCCTGTTAGGTTTTTTAGCCCTGGACTCCGGTATGGCTTTTTCAACAGGCGCCCGCGCTGAATTATTCTCCTCAGCAGATGGCCAATTTTCTCCCGCCTCCCCGATCAAAGAAGCTATCGCCTCTTTTTTCGGCTCTTCTTTTGGCTCATAAGTGCGCTCGGGTAAGGACCTTGGGGATACCCGCTCTTCATTAGACTTCTCTTCCACTATCGGTGTTGGGGTGATGGCGACGGATAAAGCATCATTTATCTTTTGGACCCTTTTAAGGATATCTTCTTTAACGTTAATGCCCTGATCCAACAATAATGCCTTCTCATAAAAAACTTTTGCCTCGGATAATTCCCCCGCTGCTTCACAAACAAGTCCTTGAGCGTAATAATCAGGCGCTAAAGCTGCCATAAGCGTCCCGGCAAAAGAGAATTCCGGGGCGACCAAGATTAACCATCCCGCGACTAAAATATATCTCTTTAACATGTTCTTCTTCTTTGTTGCTTATCTGCTTTATTCCACATGCTGAATTTTGAGGTTTATTTTATATCCGGAAATATCCTCGAGCATTGCTTTCTTCTCCAGAAAATCTATTTTTTCAAGAAGAAAGCTTCCCGTGACAAAAACCGCGAGGATCATGTCTTGACTGCGGCTGAATTTTATTTCTATTTTTTTAACTTTCTGCCTGTGTGAGCGGTCAAGGGCATTGGAAATTCTTAAGATGGAGCTTAATTTCTGGACCAGGACTTGCTTATCTTTAGATAAAGAATTATATAGAAAATGGGGTTCTGCGGGAATACCTTTGCGGTGGTAACGGCCAATGCAGGCGATAACCTTTATCTCTTCGCTACTAAGCCTAAAAAGATTGAGGTTAGAAATCAGGTATTCGCTATGCTTATGGTGAGCGCGATTATAAATAAACATGCCTATATCATGCAAATATGAAGCTAACAATAGATATAGCAACTCTCCTTTTTTAAGACCTAATGTGTCTTTTAAATTATCAAAAAGCATATCCGATAAATCGGCCACCTGCTGGGAATGTTTTATATCAGCGTTAAACTTTCTGCAGATAGAATTAGCTACAGAAATAAGCTGGTTGCTTTTATTGTATTTCTGGGAGATCTCAAAATCCAAGATCATATCTGCGAGTATCGCTTCGGCAAGTGGAATATCCACTATATAAATATTTTTATTCTCAGTCAATTTTACAAATGTATTCAAAATTATGGCGTAGCCAGGAAAGGTCTCTGCGTTTTCCAGCGGCATCTTGTATTCGTTCAAGATATCTTCAATATTCCTATCAGTAACTATATTTACTAATTCGTTAGTATCTGTTTCACTCAGCCTTAAAAAAGCCCCCTCCGATTTATTGCCGGAAAGCATTCTTGGCAGATACGAAGAGTAAGTTTCATCAATAAGGATAATGTCATCAATAGCTACCGGTGGCATCTCCCTTTTTAAATAAACAAACTCGTGCTCGGTATTCTCTTCTACTGCTTTATAATTTTCCTTTAAGCTGCCATCAAGCTTACTCATTAATTGCCTAATTCTCATCGTACCTAATGGTAGGCCGATAGTTGCCAAAGTATACCCTTGAGCCATGAAAGAAACATCCAGGCTGCCGGCACCCAACTCGGCAATAATCAGGTTTTTGTCATGCAGCGGATATCTATCTTTGAGTTTTTGATAAAGGCAACCATCTATATAATAAATTACATCTCCCACCGACAAAACTTCTATATTAAAACCGGTCCTTCTGCTGATGGTATCAATAAATACGTCCCGATTAGCAGCTTCCCTGACAGCAGTAGTAGCAATGACTTTAAGGTTAGTAATCGAATATTCCTTCAACTTATCATTATATTTTTCCAGGATAGAAATTGTACGGTTAATTGCTTCCTGGCTTATGTGATCTTTAAAAAAAGTGTCCCTCCCTAAAGGAACAATGTTTTTAAGCGATTCAATAATTTTAATATTATTGCCGTCTTCTTCCGCAATAAAAAGCTTTATAGAATGTGTGCCGATATCAATTACTCCTGCCCTAGAAAGTTCTTTGTCCTTCATCTTTTAGCCCTTTCGAAAAATATTATCTTGCCCTTTTTCTTCGCTATTTTTGCCCAGGAATTAACATTAAAACAAATGAAAAATATGCTGCAGGTCGGGAATTCTGCGATTTTTCGGGTTACTAGGTAATTGATTAAATTAAGGAATTCAGGATTATGTCCGAAAATCATTGCCGAATCTATTTTGTCGTCTATCCTTTTTATTATCCTCATGAGTTTTGGAATATTAGAATAATAGAGAGCCTCCTTAATTTTGATGCTTTTCTTAGGATAACCTATTTTCTTGGCAATGGCTTTGGCTGTATCCAGCGCTCTTTTTGCGGGGCTTGAATATATAGCTTCTACGGTTATCCCGCGCATCTTCAACCGTTTCCCCATATATCTAACCTCTGTTTCGCCTCTTTCGTTAAGCGGCCTGTCCCGATCCTTTATGCTTACAAGATCTTTGCTGGATTTTGCATGCCTAATAAGGTATAACCTTTTCACCGCTGCCCTCTACTTGGTTTGAGGTATATTTTGGATTAAATCTAAATTTATTCTGGCTGGGGAGTAGCTACTGTCAATCTCAAGGGCCTCTTTAAAAGAAGATGCCGCCTTCTCCGCTTCGCCATCCACTGCGTACTTGATTCCTTCGTTGTTAAGGTTAATTGCCTTGCAAAGAGAAGAAGTACAATTAGTTAAGAAGGCTTCTTTTCCGGTATAATAAGCAACAAAATCTTCGCGCTTAAACTTTTTAGAACTACCATTATTATCACCACGCTGTGAGTCATTTATCGGGTCATTTGGTTTCTTATTGTTTTCTAGCTCATTCTTTAAGGAAGCAATCTGATCTCTAAGGCGAGCAATTTCGTTATTTTTAAGTTCTAACTTTGATTTTAACGAGTCTACTGTTTTTGATTCTTCGTCTAACTTTTCTGTTTCCTTTTTAAGCTGATCTGCAAGACCGTCTTTCTCCTTAAGAACATTATTAATTGTTTCTAGGTTTTTTGCGATTTCTTGCTCGAGCGCATTGTTTTCCTTTTGCAAAGTGTCGACATTCTGCTCTGAATTTCTTAAAAGTTGATTTGTTTTAACTAGTTCATTTTTAGCCTTTTCTTTTTGAATGTAAAATAGAGAGGATAAAGAAACAAAAAATATTGCTATTAAAATCCCGCCTGCTATCAAAATAATCTTACGCGTTTTATCCATAAGTTCCTTTCTTTAATTATTTATTACTTTTGATATCATCTGTAATAACTGATCAAGCTTTGCTATTCTGGCTTCGTCCTTATTCTTTTCCAATAATTTTCTGGCTATTAATAAACTGTCTTTGGCTTTCTCCCGCTCTCCTATGTGATAATAAGCCTTGGCGATAAGCTCGTAGGCCTCTATATCATCTGGGCACAATTTTAAGGCAGCAAATAGATAAACTGCGGCCTTTTGATACTCCTCCAGAGCATAATAGACAAAACCGAGATTATAGTTAACGTCTGGATCCTTGGGATTAATCTCCCATGCCTTTTCTAATGAAATCCTGGCCGAATTATAATCTCCGTTCATCATATATAATGAACCTTGAAACAAGGATATCGCGAATTCTTTAGTAATAGAACCACCTTCCGCACTTTTAATAATGCCCAAGGCGCCTTCTGAGTCGCTCCGCAATTTTTCAAATTCCAGCTTCGCCTCATCAAATCTTCCTGCTGAAGCTAATTCTAACCCACTTTTTAAAGAAGCTGCCGTTGTTTCTTTCCCCGAATCTTTTTTGTCTTCAGTCTGAGAAACTGAAGGCTGTGTCGGCTCGATACTCTTGACATATTTATTTTCGTAATAGATTTCACTCCCCTCATATCTAACCTTGATATAATCTTTATTTTTTTCAATTATCTCACCTTCGATTACCTTGCCGGATTTAAGAATAATTGTTTCCGCAAAAGAAAATAAAGGAACCATTAATAATAAGAATATTAAGAGTATCTTTTTCATAAATTCTCCACCCCCAATTATATCATTTTCAATTCATAAAAAAACAAAAAAAGCCAATATTATGT
>Ga0233422_10001012_pt1 | contig 13027 bp, 14 predicted proteins | sample Watercolumn_Mata_2_FD_182724 | JGI IMG/M metagenome (GOLD analysis project Ga0233422, IMG submission 182724) | Freshwater microbial communities from Lake Matano, South Sulawesi, Indonesia - Watercolumn_Matano_2014_110_MG | ecosystem: Environmental > Aquatic > Freshwater > Lake | place...
CGAGATTGATTTCTTCTTGTTCACGCAACTCAATCTCCGCACCATCGAATTCGTAATGCAAAACCTGGGTCAACCGATAAGCAAAACACATTGGATTATGGACAAGTGGGGCTATCTCGGTTCGGCGTGCATTCCTGTCGCGCTTGACGACGCGATCGAACAGGGCAAGGGACCCAAACGCGGCGACAACGTGGTCTTCTGCGCGACCGGCGGCGGAATGGCGATGGCGGCGTGCGTTTTCAAGTGGGTAGTGGACAGTGGATAGTGGTCAACGGACAGAAAAATTTGACCACGGTCCACCGACCGCTATCAAGGAAGGGCAAATGGCAACCGCTTGTTATCGCCTTCGAGTTGGGCTATATCAGCGAACAGGAAGCCAAAGACATCAAGCAACGTGTTATCGAATTGCGGAAGATGCTCTACAGTCTGATCAATCATCTGCCAAGTTAGTGGGCAGTGGGTAGTGATCAGTGGTCAGAGACTCTGTCCACTACCCACTGACCGCTGTCCACTCAGGAGCAAAGCGACAATGTACATCGGAGACTATCTTGGTCGTCGTGAGATCTACTCACCCGACAAACTAGCAATCATTGACTATAGCAAGAATCCCGAACGGCGATTGACGTATCGCCAATGGAACGCGCGCGTCAATCGCTTGGCGAATTGGTTACACGATGTTGCCAACGTAAACAAAGGCGACCGCGTCGCGATTCTCGCGCGTGACGGCATCGAGCACCTCGATTTGTTTTACGCGTGCGGCAAACTCGGCGCGATTCACGCCGCACTCAACTGGCGTCTGCATTGGCGCGAGAGCGTCGGCTTGATCGAGCAGACCCAGCCCAAAGCGCTGATCTACTCCGACGATTTCAAATCTCAAGTTGCCGAAATCGAGAACACTACACGCAACACGCGACACGCAATACGCCATTATCTCCACATCGAAGGCGATGGCATTCCCGGCAGTCTCCATTTCGAGACGACCCTGCAATCCGGCAAACCCATGCCAATCACCTGCGAAACACTGGAGGCGGAAGACATTGCCTGCTTGTTATTCACTGGCGGCACGACCGGTTTGCCGAAAGGCGCGATGATCAGCCATCGGATGATCTGTTGGAATGTTCTGAACACGGTCATCCACGACCTGCATCACGACGACATCTACCTCAACATCTACCCGCTGTTCCACGCAGGGGGATTGTTTGCGTATATGTCGTCGCAAGTCGTCTTTGGCAATACCTCTGTGCTCACGCGCCAGTTCGAGCCCGCGCAGGTGCTCGACCTCATCCAGCGCGAAAAGGTCACCGTCTTCGCCGGAGTGCCGACGATGTACCAAATGATGCTGCAGGCACCCAATTTCAAGACAGTTGACCTGAGCAGTCTGCGTTTCTGCACCTGCGGCGGCGCGCCCCTGCCCGTGCCGGTCATTCAGCAATACATGAAAGAAAAAGGCATTCGCTTTAAGCAGGGGTTCGGCATGACCGAGTTCGGTCCCGGTTTGTTCGCGCTTTCGGCGGAGGACGCGGAACGCAAAGCTGGCAGCATTGGGCGGCCCAACTTTTATGTTGACGTGCGCGTGGTAGACGAAAACAACAAACCGCTGGGCGCGAACCAAGTGGGCGAGTTGGTACTCAAAGGACCGAGCCGCTGTTCAGGTTATTGGAACAACCCGGCTGCGAGCGCGGAAGTTTTGGACAGCGCGGGCTGGTTTCACACCGGCGATATGGTTCGGCACGATGACGAGTGGTATTTTTTCGTCGTGGATCGCAAGAAGGATATGTTCATCTCCGGTGGCGAAAACGTGTACCCAGTCGAAATCGAGGGCGTGCTATATAAACATCCGGCGGTGCACATGTGCGCGGTCGTCGGCGTGCCGGACGAGAAATGGGGCGAGGTCGGCAAGGCGTGTGTCGTGCTCAAGCCGGGCGCGCAGGCGACCGAGGAGGAATTGCTCGCGTTTATGCAGAGCAACCTCGCGCGCTACAAAGTGCCGAAGAGTGTTGCGCTCCTGGACGCGCTTCCGGTGTCGGGGATGGGCAAGATTTTAAAGCGCGAGTTGCGCGATCGGTTCGCGCAAAAGTGAGGCAAGTCCCAGGATGACTTGTGTAGATGACCCGTGCCTGTTATCGTCACATCGGATCTGAAAATTCACTATCGCCAAGGCGGGCAGGGCAAACAGCCGCTCGTCTTCGTTCACGGTAACTACGCGTCGTCGCGCTGGTGGGTTCCGCAGCTGGAGCGCTTGCCGGAGGGCGCGCGCGGGTACGCGCTTGATCTGCGCGGCGTCGGCGGCTCGCGCGCGAGCCCGCCGCGCCGGGAACTGACCATCGGCGATCTTGCGAGCGATCTCGGGCAGTTCCTGGATGCGCTGCGCCTGAACGATCCAATCCTCGTCGGTCATTCGTTGGGCGGCGTGATCGTCACCGAATATGCGTTGCGGCGTCCGAACACGACGCGCGGTTTGGTGCTGGTGGACACGGGACCTCCGAATGGCTTGCCGCTGGCGGCGTTAGCTGAGCCATTCGCGTTGCCGTTCAAACTGAAAAGCCGTGCTTTGATGCAGACCGCGTTGCGGCAGGCGGGCGCGCCGCATCGCGGACGCCTGGCAAAAGAACTTGTGGATGATGCGCTGGCGACCGATCCGGATCAGTACGTCGCGTTCAGCCGCGCAGTCGCGGATTGGAATGTGGAGGCGCAGTTGCCGCGCTTGCGCGTTCCCAGTCTGCTCGTTTGGGGGAAAGGTGACAGACTTTTACCGCCGCGGATCGGAAGACGATACCTGGAATTGCTGCCGCAGGCGCGGTTAGTGACACTACCCGGCGCGGGTCATTCACCGCACGTCGAACAGCCGGATGAGTTCGCAGCGGTTCTGGGGGATTTTCTGACGCGCTTGACTGCGCGCGTCGAGCGAGTGCCGGGCAAACCGCGCTCGTTGCTCGAACGTTTGCTGGTAGGTAGGCGATGATGGACAAGCCAACTCCGATCAAGACGTCCAAACAAATTCAACTCGGCGATCAAGCCGCGTTCACGCGCGCCATCACCGGCGACATGGTCGCCGCGTACGCCGATCTCATCGGCGATCACAACCCGGTGCATCTCGACGACGCGTATGCCGCGACGACGCGCTTTGGCAAGCGCATCGCGCACGGGATGCTGGTCGCGGGTCTGATTTCGACGGTGATCGCGAGCGAGTTGCCCGGCGCGGGCAGCGTGTATCTCGGGCAGACGCTGCAATTCAAAGCGCCGGTCTTTCTCGGCGATACGATCACCGCAACCGTCACCGTGCGCGCCGTCCGCCCGGACAAGCCGATTGTCACGCTGGCGACGACGTGCACGAACCAGGATGGCAAAGTAGTGATCGAAGGCGAAGCGGTGGTGCTGGTTCAGAAAACGTAAAACGTCAATCGCGTTTTGCATATCACGATATTCGGGAGGATGAATGGCTAATCGAAAACTAGGACGCGGGGTCGCGATCGTCGGCGCGGGCATGAGCAAGTTCGGCGCGTTCCCGGATAAGACGACGCGCGATCTGTTCGTGGACGCGTTCCGCGAAATGCGTGCGTCCGTAGACAAGGGCTTTGATCCCAAAGCGATCGAAGCAATTTACATCGGCAATTACAGCAGCGACTTGTTTGAAGGACAAGGACACACCGCGCCGCTGATGGCAAGTTGGGTCGGACTCGCGCCGCGCCCGGCGACGCGCGTCGAAGACGCGTGCGCGAGCAGCGGCGTCGCGCTGCGGCAGGGAATTCTCGCGATCGCGTCGGGACTGTACGACATCGTGTTGGTCGGTGGAATCGAAAAGATGAGTTCGCTCCCAACCGAAAAAGTGACCGACACGCTGGCGACGGCGGGCGACACGCTGTACGAAATTCCCGCCGGGTTCACCTTTCCCGGCTTTTACGCGGCGATGGCGACGGCGTACATGGCGCGTTACGGCGCGACACCTGAAACATTCATGCGCGTCGGATTGAAGAATCACGAGAATGGCGCGCTGAACGACAAGGCGCAATTCGGTCAGCGCATCGCGGACATTATGGCGGCGCGCAAAGCCAGCGCGGCGAAAAAGAATCAGCCGATTCCGGCGTGGAACGACGAGATGGAATTTCTGCGCGATGATCGCGCAAACCCGATCATCGCCTGGCCGATGCGCTTGTTCGATTGTTCGCCGATCTCCGACGGCGCGGCGGCATTGTTGCTCGTGCGCGACGACCTCGCTAGATCGTTCACCGACAAGCCGCTCTACATCATTGGGACAGGACAGGCGAGTGATGGCGGATTGTCTGATCGAAGCGAGTTGACGACGGTGCCTGCCGCGCGACTTGCAGGTCAACAAGCGTACGAAATGGCGGGCGTCAAACCGTCCGACATTCAAGTTGCCGAAGTGCACGATTGTTTCACGATCGCGGAAATTTTTGCGACGGAAGACTTGGGTTTCTTCGCGCCGGGGCAAGGTTGGAAAGCGGCGGAAGAAGGCAAGACCGCACGCACCGGCGCACGCCCGATCAACACCTCCGGCGGGTTGAAATCGAAAGGACATCCGGTTGGCGCGTCTGGTGTGGGGCAAGTGATCGAGATTTGGAAGCAGTTGTGCGGCGTTGCCGGAGCGCGGCAATTGCCCGGCAACATCAACCTGGGATTGACGCACAACGTCGGCGGCACGGGGCAGACGTGCGTCGTGCATATTTTTGAACGGAGATAATACGATGAGCGAAAACGAATTTACCAGCACCGCATACAACAAATTTCTGAACGAACACAAATTGATGGGGACGCGCTGCCGCGCGGATGGACGCGTTTATCTGCCGCCGCGCCCCATTGCCCCTGATACACAGAGCCAAGAAATGGAATGGATCGAATTGTCGGGACGGGGCAAACTTGCCGCGTTCACGATCATTTACATCGCGCCGTCGGCGATGATCGCGGCGGGGTACGACCGCAAGAACCCGTACTGCGTCGGCGTCGTGGAATTGGCGGAAGGTTCCAAGGTCAGCGCGCAGATTCTGGGCGTGGACGTGTTACATCCAGAGCAAATCAAAATCGGGATGCCGCTCAAAGCGAAGTTCGTCGAGCGCGGCGAAGGCGAAGCAAAGAAGACGTTTCTCGCGTTCGAGCCCGCCTAAATGGGGATCAGGGTACAGGGGTCAATTTTCTGATCCCTGTACCCTGACCCCTGGCACCTTCAAGGAGTTGAGATGTACGGCATCGGCTTTTGGCTAACCAAACACGCGCAACTTCATCCTCATCGCGTCGCGCTCGTCACGTCGGAGAAAACGTTCACCTACGGCGATCTCAATCGCGAATCGAATCGCACCGCGCACGCGCTGAAATCGCTCGGATTGAAAGAAGGCGACCGCATTGGCGTGCTATGCATGAACTATCCGCAATTTCTCTGCTTGCTCTTCGGCGCGGGCAAACTGGGCGTCGTCAACGTCTCGCTCAACTATCGTCTCACACCGCCGGAGATTGCGTACCAAATGCAAGACAGCAACGTGCGCGCGCTGTTTGTCGGATCGGAGCAGATTGGTTACATCGCGCCGCTGAAAGAGCAGACCCAGATCGGAAAAGTTTTTGTGCTGGAAGGCGACGCGCCAGCGGGCTGCGGATCGTACGCGCATCTCATCGCGCATCAATCCGATGCTGAACTGGCAGAGCCGATTTCCTGGGACAAGGACTTGCTGACCGTTTACACTTCTGGCACGACGGGCAAACCGAAAGGCGCGGTGCTGTCGCACGCGAATCAATTCTGGAATGCGCTGAACGACATCATCCCGTTGCGTCTCACTGCCGACGATGTGATGCTCACGATTCTGCCGCTCGTTCACGTTGGCGGTGTGGGTTTGTTCACGCTACCTGGGTTACTGCTCGGATCGAAAATTGTAATGCCGCGCAAATTCGATCCGGATGAAGCGTGGCGCTTGATCGAAAAAGAACGCGTCACGGTGGTGATGGGCGTGCCGGCGATTTGGCAGATGCTTCTCGCGTCGCCGTTGTTCGGCAAGGTGGACGCATCGTCGGTGCGGTATTTCTACAACGGCGGCGACCGCTGTCCGCTCGAAGTGGTGCGCGCGTTCCGCGAGCGCGGCTTGCCGTTCGGCGGCGGCTATGGCTTGACCGAAACGTCGCCCACCGCGTTCATGCTCGAGCCGGAAGATTTCGAACGCGGCACCGCGCAATTGGGATTCATCGGCAAGCCCGCGTTCTTCAACGACGCGCGCTATGTCAGCGAAGGCAAGGACGTGCCGCCCGGCGAAGTGGGCGAGATTTGGTTGCGGGGCGGAAATGTTTTTGGCGGCTACTTGAATCGTCCCGATGCAAACGCTGAAGTCATCACCGATGGCTGGTTCCATACCGGTGATCTCGCGCTGCATGACGAAGAAGGATTCACCTTTGTCGTCGGACGCTCGAAAGAAATGTTCAAGAGCGGCGGTTTGAATGTCTATCCCGCCGAGATCGAAGCGGTGATGGGCAAGCATCCCGCGATCCGCGAAGTGTGCGTCATTGGCATTCCCGATCCCAAGTGGAACGAAGTTGGTAAAGCGATTGTTGCGCTGAAACCGGGAACGACTGCGACGCCCGAAGAGTTGATCGCGTTTTGCGAAGGACAACTGGCGCGCTACAAGATGCCCAAGAGCGCCGTTTTCGTCGACGCGTTGCCGCGCAATACGCTGGGCAAGGTGAATCGCGGTGAATTGAAACAAAAATATGGTGGATAGGGTACAGGGTACGGGGTCAGGGATCAGACCCCTGTACCCCGACCCCTGACCCCTATATCCTGAGCGGCAAAATGATTCCATCCGTTGGACAAACCGTAACAAGCAAGCACACGCTCACCCAAGATGAGTTCAATCGCTTTGCGGCGTTGAGCGGCGACGACAATCCGATTCACGTTGACCCGGAATTTTCGGCGCGGACGCGGTTTGGGAAAACGGTCGCGCACGGGATGTTCCTTTACAGTTTGGTTTGCGGCGTGCTGGCAAAGCATTTTCCGAACGCGTCGCAAGTGAGCCAGGATTTGATGTTCCCTGCGCCGTCGTTCGTCGGCGAAGAACTCGCGATTACTTTGCGCGTGTTGGAGATCAACGCGAACGTTGCGCGCGTCGAAACGATCATCACACGACCGAATGGCGAGATCGGTTTGCAAGGCGAGACGACGCTGAAGACAGGTTAGCCATAGAAAAACACACGCTCTGCGTCACACAGAAAAAGTTGTGATACCTGAAAGGGGTATTGCTGATGTCGCAGTCCGTCTATGCTCTAAATCTCTTCAACGTTTCAAACAAGGACGAGTACTTGGCTTATTCGCGTCGATCAGCCAAAGAAGTAGCAACTCACGGCGGACGTGTCGTCGCGCTTGGCAAGTTCCGAGAGGCAGCGATAGAGGGAATTGAGCCGCGTTCGGTCCTCATACTCGTAGAGTGGGAATCGAAAGAAGCATTCGACAGTTACCGCGAAGATCCAAACCTTGCGGATTTGCATCCGCACCGTATCAACGGCACGGACAAGTATATCTGGCATCTTTTCGATAAGCTTGAGGATCTTAGACCAATACTCAAGTGAGAGTTAGTTGCTGTTGAACACAGCACGCCGCGAAATGACAAACCTAGTTCTACTCGAAACACACAACCAAATCGCAACGCTGACACTGAATCGACCTGAGCGACACAATAGTCTCGTGCCTGAATTGTTGCGTGAGATGCTGAATGCGCTGGAGCAAGTGAGCCAGCAAACCGATTTGCGTGCGCTTGTATTGCAAGCCAATGGTCGCTCGTTTTCGACGGGCGGCGATGTGGAAGCGTTCTACGATCACCGCGATCAGATCGAAGCGTACGCGCGCGAAATCGTGGGTTTGCTCAACCAAGTCATTGTCGCGATGGTGCGTTTGCCTGTGCCAATTGTCGCGGCGGTTCACGGCATCGTCACCGGCGGATCGCTCGGCTTGGTGCTGGCGTCGGATATCGTACTGATCGCGCCGGAAGCGAGTTTCACGCCGTACTATCCTATCGTCGGGTTCAGCCCTGACGGCGGCTGGACGGCGATGCTGCCCGCGGTGATCGGGAACAAACGCGCGAGCGAAATCCTGATGCTCAATCAACCGATCACCGCCGAGCAAGCGGTAGCGTGGGGCATCGCGAATCGAATCGTCGCGCAAAATCGAATTCATGACGAGGCGCGCGCCGTTGCCGAATCCATCGCGCACAAAAAATGGGGCAGCCTTCAGCACACCAAGCGATTGCTGTGGCAAGACGCGGATGCTCTGACGGCGCGGCTCGCAGGAGAGCGCGCGCGCTTCTGCGAGCAAATCGTGACGATGGAGGCGCGCGAGGGAATGGAAGCGTTTCTGAAGAAACGTTGATGTGTCATTGCGAGCGAAGTTTGCGAAGCAATCCCCAACGCGCGAATTGGAGATTGCTTCGGACAAAAACCGTCCGCGCAGTGACAAAACAGGCGCAATGAAAAATCTCCAGATCGGTCAATCGGCAACAAGCAAACGAACGTTTACGGCAGCAGACCTCGACGAGTTTGCGTCGCTCGCGGGAATCGCGTCTGCGCCGCGCACCATCCCAGGTCCACTGCTCGGCGGAATGTTCTCGTGCCTGCTGGGCACCACACTTCCTGGCCGCGGCACGAATTACTTGAAACAGCGCCTGGAATTTCCGCGGCCTGCATTGATCGGCGAAGAGATCACGGCGACGGTGGAAATCGTGCGCTTGCGTCCCGAGAAAAATCTGGTAAACTTGCGGACGACGTGCGCCAACACGCGCGGCGAAATCGTGTGCCAGGGCGAAGCGTTGGTGTTCGTCAAGGATGTGGAATAATGCCAAAGGTGCACGCGAACGGAATTGAGTTATACTACGAACTGCACGGACCCGCTGACGGCGACGTGCTCGTCTTGTCGAATGGCGTGCTGATGAGCACGGCGAGTTGGGTTTACCAAGTCCCGGCGTTCTCCAAGCGATACCGCGTGCTGCTGTACGATTGTCGCGGGCAATGGCAGTCCGATCACCCGCGCGAGCCGTACTCGATGGAATTGCACGCCGACGATCTCGCCGCGCTGCTCGACGCGCTGAAAATTGACAAGGCGCACCTGCTCGGCATTTCGTACGGCGCAGAAGTGACTTTGACGTTCGCGCTGAAATATCCCGACCGCGCGCGCACACTCATCCTCTCGTCCACCGTCAGCCACGTGGAGCCGACGTTGCGAAGCATGATTCAAATGTGGCTCGAAGCGCTCAAGCGGAAAGACGTCGAGATGTTTTATCGCGTGACATATCCGTCCAATTTTGCCGAGTCGTGGATCGTCGCGAACCCGCAGTTGTTGGCGCAGGCGCGCACGCGCTACGAATCGCTCGATTTTGACGCGGTGATCAATTTGTGCGAAGCATTTTTGAAATTAAACATCACGTCGGAATTGCATCGCATCAAAACGCCGACGCTGTTGATGGTCGGCGAGCTTGACGCGCTCAAGCCGCGCCACTATGCCGACATCATCGCACGGGAAATGCCGCACGCCGAATACGTCATCGTCCCTGGCTCGGGGCACGCGCTCTGCTGGGAAAAGTGGCAAGTGTTCAACACGCTAGTTCTAGGATTTCTGGCGAAGTACAAAACAATGAGCCAATGAACCAATGTGCCAATGTGCCAATCGAAAGGGGGAATGAAAAAGCAAAAAGGAAAAAGGGGAAAGTGAAAAGACACGATTCGGGTTTGCGGGTTTCAATCTGCAATTTGAAATCTGCAATCTAAAATTCAGAATGGAGGAGAAGAAATGAAAAAGTTAGCGATTCTCACTGCGCTCGTCGTGCTGGCGGCGATCGTGATGTCATGCGCGCCTGCGCCCACCGCGACGCCGGTGCCACCGCCACCCAAGCCGACCGAGCCACCCAAGCCGACCGCTGCACCCGCCGCGGCGCGTCTGAAATGCGCCACCCCGATCAAGGTTGGTTTCATCACCGACAAGAGTGGCGCGCTGGCTTCGTACGGGGCGATGATGGAACGCAGTTTCTTGTTGGGTTGGGAATGGCTGGCAGGCGCGCCAGGCAAGGACAATGTGTTCAAGGTCGAAGATTGCGAATTCCAGATCATCGTCGCGGATGACAAGGGCGTGGTGGACACCACCGCCACCGTCGCGCGCGAGTTGATCGAAGTCAAGAAAGTTGACCTGCTGGTAGGCACCGTGAGTTCTGGCGGCACCGCAACGCTGCAAGGCATCGCGCGGGACAACAAGAAGGTGCTCGTGGTCGCGCCTGCGGCGTCCAACGATATCACCGGCAAGGACTTTAACGAGTACACCTTCCGCACCAGCCGCAACAACTATCAGGACGCGATCAATCTGTGCCAGTACCTCACGACGCAGTACAAAAAGTTCGTGCAGATTGCGCCTGACTACGCCTTCGGTCGCGGCGGCGCCGCGGCGTTCCGCGACTCGTGCTCCGTCTTGGGCGGCACGTTCGTGCTGGATGATATCTTCGCGCCGCTCGATACGAAAGAGTTCACGCCGTACCTCGACAAGGTACTCAAGTCCGGCGCCGACGCGTGGATCGTCACGTGGGCAGGCGCGGGCTTTGTTCCGATGTTCAAGACCGCATCAGAGATGGGCGTGTTCGACAAGATGAAACTCGCCGCGTCGGTTGCGGACAACGCGACGGTTCCGCTCTACGCCGCCGCGCTCGGACAGAACAGCGGCATCCTTTACCACTACACCTCGCCCAAGAATCCCATCAACGACTGGTTGGTAAAAGAGGTCGTCGCGCGGCACAAGGTCCCACCAGATCTGTTCGATGCGGACGCGATGAACGCAGCAATCGCAGTCGCCACGGCGTTGCGCAAGACCAACGGCAGCACCGATTCCGCCACGCTCATCAAGGCGATGGAGGGCATGGAGTTCGACGGACCCAAGGGTAAGGTCGTCTTCCGACCGGAAGATCACGTCGCGATCCAGGATATGTACATCGTCAAGATCCTGAACGTGACCGACAAAGATTTCAAGTTCTTTGAAACAGTCAAGACCAATCGCCCCGAGCCGCCGTGCTTGCTGCCCGAAAACCTAAAAGCGCGCTGCGGCAAGTTGCCGTTTGGTTCGTTGAGCGCCAAGTAAGTCTCGTGACGTGTGACCTGTGACGAGTGGCGTGATGGAAAGCCCCGTCACTCGTCACTCACCGCTCGTCAGTCGAAAGGAGGATTTGTTATTGGATAAACTGATCGAGTTGACGGAAGCGGCTGCGCTGGTGCCAGATGCCGCGACCGTTTCCTTCGGCGGCTTCACCACACAGCGGCATCCGATGGCGTTCATCTATGAACTGGTGCGGCTGAAGAGACGCGACTTGTATTTGTTCGGACACTCGCCGGGTGGAGACTGGGACATTCTCATCGGCGCGGGGTGCGTCAAGCGCGTCGAGTTGGCGTACGAAGCGGACGAGGCGTTCAACACGATCGGTCCGCGCTGGCGGCTGGCGGTGCAGCGCGGTGAGATCGAATGGGAGGACTATAGCAACTTTGCGATGGTTTCCCGCTTTGCGGCTGGCGCGATGGGCATTCCCTTCATGCCGATCCGCAGTCTGCTCGGCAGCGACGTGTTGGCGCGCCAGGCGCTCACGCAGGAGCAGCGCGCCGCTGACGCGCGCACCAGCCCCAAGAAATTGCACGTGATGAATTCGCCGTTCGATCCGGATGACTGCGTCGTCCTGGTGCCAGCCATTCACACCGACTTCGCCGTGATTCACGTGCAGAAAGCGAGCGCGGACGGCATCGTGCGTATCGAGGGACAGACGTTCGCGGACGTGCAGCAGGCGTTATGCGCCGATACGGTCATCGTCACCGCTGAGGAAATCGTGCCGGAGGAGATACTGCGCCGCGAACCGGAGCGCAACCCGATCCCGTACTTCGCGGTGAAGCACGTTTGCCATGCGCCGTTTGGCGCGCATCCATACGCCGTTTTCAACTACTACGACTACGACCCGCGCCAATTGAAAGTGTACCACGACAACGCAGAAAACGACGACGCGTTTCGACAGTACCTCGACCGGTTCGTCTACGGCGTCAAGAACCATGCCCAGTACCTCGAAGCAGTCGGCGGAAAAACGCGGCTCGATACACTCACGGCAGATGCGGCGTTCGGCTACCGTCCTGACTTGAAACGCAGGAGGCTGGACTGATGGCAGACTATACCCTCACCGAACTCATGGCAGTCACCGCCGCGCGCGAAATCAAGGATGGCGAAGTCGTTTTCGCGGGGACGGGCTTGCCGATGCTCGGCGCGATGCTCGCGCAGCGCGCGCACGCGCCCAACTGCATCATCGTCTTCGAAGCCGGCACCGTCGCGAGCCAACTCGCGCATCTGCCGATGTCGGTCGGCGATCCGCGCGTGATGCGCGGCGCGGCGACTGCCGCCGGTCTCAGCGAAGTGTTCACATACGTTCTGCAAGCCGGGCGTGTGGATGTCGGCTTTCTCAGTGGCGCGCAGATTGACCGCTTTGGCAACATCAACAGCACCAGCATCGGCGCAGACCCGCGTCACCCCAAAGTGCGTTTCCCCGGCAGCGGCGGCTCGTGCGACATCGCCTGTCTGGCAAAGCGGACGATCATCATCGCGCTGCACGAAAAGCGCCGCTTCCCTGAGACGGTTGACTACGTCACCAGCCCCGGTTGGCTGACAGGCGGCGACAGCCGGCGTCAAGCCGGTCTGATTCGCGGTGGACCGACTGCCATCGTGACGACGAAAGGGGTCATGCGCTTTCGCCCCGACACCAAAGAGACGTATCTGGCGAATTACCATCCCGGTCTCACGGCGCAAGCCGTCGCCGACGACACGGGCTTTCTGCTCGCCATCGCGGGCGCGACGGAGACGCCGGTGCCTACGCCGGACGAGTTGCGCATCCTGCGCGAGATCGTTGACCCGGAAAGAGTGTTTTTGAAGTAGTGTTGCAAGACCTCTGAGAAGGAGAGAAAAACGATGGACGATGACGTAATCATGGAAATCATTCTCGAGAGCGAGCGGCTGCGCAAAGAGTTCGGCGGGCTCGTCGCCGTA
>Ga0233422_10001013_pt1 | contig 13009 bp, 25 predicted proteins | sample Watercolumn_Mata_2_FD_182724 | JGI IMG/M metagenome (GOLD analysis project Ga0233422, IMG submission 182724) | Freshwater microbial communities from Lake Matano, South Sulawesi, Indonesia - Watercolumn_Matano_2014_110_MG | ecosystem: Environmental > Aquatic > Freshwater > Lake | place...
AGCGCCAGTGAAAGGAGAAGCGAGCCAATGAAGGAGAGGGCAGGAAGATTGGCCGTAGAAGTTTTTACGGACTTTCTTCTTCTAACCTCGTTTGCTTTCGGACCTGGACAGAGAAAAGCCATAATTGAGAGGGACAAAGAAGTAGGAATAAAAGTTGAGGGTAATAAGGGTGGGTGTCAATGGCCATATAGACATAATTGCAACGGGGATAAAAGAATAAACGTCCACCATGGTTACCCAGAGATGTATCAAAGACGAGTGGGGATATTAAACCCGGACACGCCAGACATTGCGGTTTCTTTATGTACGAACATACACACGGGAGACGAGGGTAAAAAGCAACATGGCCCTCATCCCGATCAGCCTGGGTATTTAGAGGAATACAGAAAAGGCAATAAAAGGGCGTTTGAAAAAATGCAACAGGATAGAAAGGATAAGCTAGACGAGAGGATTCCCTATTGGGATACAACTCACGAAAGGGAATTGGTTATGCTGGCGAGAAGGAACACACAGAGAATGAACAAGAAGAAACCTGGCTGGTGGCCGTTTCAATAAGAAATATGATGTTTTTCCAGAATATCTTTAAGTCTCCGATTTTCAAACATAAGATTTCGATAATCCCAGATGTGTTCTTTCTGCGAAAGCAGGATGAGATTAGAGAAGTCATTATTTTGTGGATTCCCATCTTTATGGTGCACCATCTCCCCTTTTATAAGTGGACGATTAAGATGCTCGATCATTACAAGATGGTGTTTATAAATTCTACCACTTCTTTCTTTTCCGTAGGCTCTATTCAAAACCGATTGTTTACACATTTCACGAATAGTAGGATTTTTAATTATGTTTATGCAGATGTAGATATATCCACGTCGATCTATTGTTTCTCCCCCGCTTGGCAAAATCCTCCCTGTTCTTTGGTCTCTCATTTTAATTTTGGACATGACACATTCTACCATACATCAAGGTCAAAATCAAGTTATAAAAAATGAGAATACTAACTTCACTAAAAGAGCTTTTTACTTTTGACCCTGACCCCGAAGGACAGGAGATTGGGAGGGTAGCCAATGTGGCGGTAGCTAATTTCGCTTTGGAGCAACTAGAAACCCACAAGAAACGTGCAGAGATTTGTGGATGTGCCGGATGCAAGAACCAACTAAAAGACGCGGAGGAAAGGATAGATTGGTCAGTAGAGATGGTAACAGCCACTGTTCACAAAAAAGGTAAAAGACACTTTGTTTATTCAAGTGGAAGACAAGGAGACTGCGATGAGCGCGAACGCTAAACTTAGCGAAAGTGAGGCGTTCGTGAATAGGGGTGTGCACCGTGGAATCTGTGAAGCCTGTGTGCACAAAGTTGGCAAAAGGTGTAAAATAGTCTTTGGGGAACTTAGAGATAAAGACTGGTGTGTTCATTATGCGAAACGCATACGAAGGAATCGTAGGAGCTTTTTTGAAAACCGGTAGAGAAAATATGGAACTCTTGCAAAGACTAGCGATAGCCGCGACTGCTGAACAAAGCATCAAAGTAACTAATACTCGTTTAACTAAAAGCGAGGCGGGATATGGTGCGACATCACAAGAAGATTTAGGAAATTGTGGAAATTGTAAACATCGTGTAACCGCAACAGGTTGTCGTCATGTTTACGGGTCTATATCTCAAGAGAAAGTCTGTGATTTGCACGAGTTTAACGTTTGGAGTGACTAATTATTCGGCCATTTAGCTTATAGGAGCAGACGGAGTAATCTGTTAGGTAAAGCGGCGAGTCAAAATCCTATTTGATACATCGCTGATGTAGGTTCGAATCCTACAATGGCCATAGAGGCAGATAGGGATAAGTACTCTGCCTATGCCTTGCAACTGACAGAAACAAGGCGAATCTAAAGTTTTTCCCGTGTCCTATCCTTGGGTTGGGAGTTATTCTCAGCGGCGATAAGACTTTATGTCTGGTCGTTTTAAGGTGTATGTCTCTGAATATTTTTATCCTATCGAGACAAGGCTCCACGGGAACGCTGTTATCGTAGTATGTTTGAATATATTACCAACTAATTTGGTGGTATATTGTGGTATATATGAAAAAAATTGCACCAAAAATAGAAGATAGTTTGGAAAATGCTCCCTCGGAATGCTCCGTCAATATGTTTAACGCCTTAAAAGATAGACCAGAAGAGATAATTAAATGGTGTCATGATGAAATAAAAGCGTATAAAGATTTAATTAAGTTAATAAAAAAAGGAAAGGCTTAAAGAGATCAACTCTTAACTAATATCTTGGCCTTGGGAAGCACGATATATATCCTTTCCGATCAAAGTATATCAAGTATTTAGCACTTTGTCAAATAAAGTGATAAACTCTTGACAAATTTGACAAGGGAGTATATAATCACATTACAGTTACGAATATTTGGCAAGGTTTATCAATTTGGGTTTCTTTATAACTTGATAGTGACGACGATGTTATAAAACGGTTTACAAAATACCTCGGGTGAGGTATAGGTTTCGTAAACCGTACCTATACATTAGCCGAGGTATTTTTTTATGGACACACAATTAACCACTAATGAAAACAAAGACATAGTTTATTCATCGTTTCTCCTAAAGAAAAATGGTCTTGAGGCGATTGGAAAACCCACGTTTGAACAATGGCAAGAGTGCGGAAAGTTTATTAGAAAAGCAGAGGGGGCCGTACACTTTTGGATTGGTGATTGGTTAAACTATGGAGAACATAATTACGGGGAAACGTACACACAAGCGATAGATCATACGAGTTATGATTATCAGACAGTTGCCAATGATAAATGGTTGTCAAGTAAAATACCACTTTCTTTGCGCAAAGAAACTATAAGTATCAATCACTATCAGACTATAGCAAGTCTTGACGATAAAAAGTCATGGGTTGATAGGATTGAGAAGAATAATTGGAGTGTTGCGCAACTAAAGCAATATGTTAAGGCTTATAAAGCAAAAGAAATTGGAAGAAAGTCTATTGAAGTTAAAGCGTCTTTATACGGAGATAACATATATTTTAATTCAAGTGAAAAATCTGACGTTCGATGGGACGATCACGTAATAAAAGATTCAGACGAACACTATCCGACACTAACAAGAATTGGGCGATTCTTTCACGAAGACGGTTATGAATTTTCGTTAAGAGAATATGCGCAAGTGCAAGACTTTCCAGATTCATATAAATTTGTAGGAAGTTACTCTTCTATAAAACATCAAATAGGCAATGCAGTTTCACCAAAAATGGCCAAATTCATGGGAAATAAACTGACAGGGATTACTTTTATTGATCTTTTTGCTGGTTGTGGTGGGTTGTCGTGTGGTTTGGAGATGACGAACAAGCACGTCGTTTACGCAAACGAGATTGAACCAAATTATTTTCAAACGTACATAGTTAATCACCCGAACACAATTGTTGATATAAACGATATTCATAATATAAAAGAAGAGGAGATACCAGACGCAGAAATTATCGTCGGGGGACCTCCGTGTCAGGGGTTTTCTCTTGCGGGACTTAGATTAAAAGACGATCCCAGAAACGAGTTGTACAAACAGTTCTTGCGAATAGTTCAAGAAAAGAATGTTGAAGAGTTTTTAATGGAAAACGTGCCGGAAATAGAGTCAATAAAAGATCAAATACTGGAAGATTTCAAAGATATCGGTTACAAAACGACTTTCATGTTAATAAAGGGTGAAGATATCGGAATGAGACAGAACAGACATCGAGCTTTTTTTATTGGTAAAAAAATATGAGTTATTACGGTTATTCACATAAAAGCACCGAAATGAACGATTGGATTCGTTTATCTTGTAAAGAACCGCAAGAAGGTCTTTTAGTGACAGATATAGATTTTCTCTTCTATGATTTCAAATTAAAAAGAATGAAAATACTTGAAGTGAAGACTTTTAATAAAAAAATTAAAGATTGGCAAGCTAAGTTGTATAAAACACTAGACTTTGCTTTGATGAACATGACGGAATTAGACAATATTGGTGGATTCGAGTATGAGGGATTTTTTGTTTTAACACTAGATACGACTAGCCCGGAAACAGCAAAAACAATAAATCTAAATGGTGTTGACATAACAAAAGAACAGTTGATTGATTTCTTAGATTTTAAGATTCGTTTTTGCGACCTTAATGGATCGCAACCGTCACCATCAGGCATGGCCAACGGCGGAGCCCTCGAGGCTTAAAACCAGAGAGTTGGCAAGCAAGGAACTCATGGCGTAACCAAAACGGCATGATGTACGGAGTAAGTTAAAAGGTCTTAACGTACACCGCCCTACACGATGTTGGAACTAAGGTAGGAGAGATAGACCGAAGTTGTCGGCGAACGCCGTTTACAAAACAACACTGATACGCCCATATAGGGAATCTTTGTGCGTTCCATCCGGCATAATATAAATATATGTTTTTTAACTTTAACTTATGGACTAAAGCCAAGGATGCAAACGACTGGAAATTATTAATCAACGATCGTTTACTTATGTTCTATTGGCAAAAGGCCCACATGGGTACACCGGATGTTAAAGCTATTGCTACTATTGGATCACATCGTGCCGGAATACATAGGTTTTGTGGTATTAATTGTGATGAAATCGGCCGCCGGATCGCCGAAATGGAAAAACGAGCAAAAGACGAGCAATTAAAAATATATGACTAAATTCGTGGAAATGTTATGCAAGGTGTGCGGAAAGACAATAAACGTGCCTTCTAGCAAGATCAAGTGGGGTGGCGGTGGAATGTGTAAACAATGTTCGATTAATCAACGAAGATCGCAAGATAGTTTTAATTTTGGCAAACGAGCGCACAAGTTGATATAGTTTGACTACTTGACAAACTTGCAAAACCATGTTAACATAGTGTTATGATCGATTGGAATTTGCAAATAAAGATACTGGAAGATGTGATCCGCGACATGGAGCAACTTTCCGTAGAGGATGATGATAAATTTAATTTGGAGATAACGAGACTTCGATCACTTCTGGAAATTATGAAATTGAGATTAGAGACTGACGTTGTAAAAGAATATGCCTATATGGCTCAGTCTATAGATTAAAAATATGAACAAACCAACATGCGGGTTATACAAGATAAAAATATATAGGAACAATGCTTTAGAGCAATTTGACACAAAAGATGATGTTTTACTTTCTGAAAAGTGTATCTTTTTAGACGATGACTTTACTTTAGAAGAAATCAAACGTCTTTTAAGCGAAGTGGCAGATGGTGCCGTAGAAGATACGAAAGAGGTGAGAAAATGAACGAACTTAATAAAAAATTATCTGATATTCAAAAAAAGTTAAACGTACCCAAAAACCAAGTGAACAAATTTGGAGGTTATAACTATCGATCATGTGAAGATATTCTGGAGGCCGTAAAGCCACTACTGGGAGAATTAACATTGATTGTTTCGGACGAAATTGTTCAGGTGGGAGATCGTTATTATGTGAAAGCTACTGCCACGCTTTCAGATGGAGAAAATGTGTTGGTTAATAGTGCTTTTGCTAGGGAATCAGAAGCTAAAACTGGCATGGATAGTGCCCAAATAACCGGAAGTGCTTCTTCCTATGCACGCAAGTACGCCCTGAATGGTTTATTTGCCATAGATGACACAAAAGACGCCGACACAATGGACAATACAAAAGAAGTTAAGGAGGTTAAAAGTGAGTGTGCGCACCAAATTATAGAAAAAGTAGCTGGGCCACAATCGTCAAAGCCTGGTAATAAATTTAAATCATGTACTAAATGTAATCAGTTTTTAGGTTGGATTGAAGTAGATAAGCATTAGGTTTTTGACACTCGCTAGGTTGGGTAATCTCTCGCAGCCTTGAATTACCCAACTTATGGGAAGGTTAAAATGAAATTGCAAGAATTGGGGCTAATTAGAGTAGAAGGTGGTCTGGTAAGAATGGGAACTTCAACTCCTCTTGTTTGCGAACTTGAAGGCCATAGGGCAAATGAAACTCCAGTACATTACGTAGAAGTAAAACCATTTTGGATTGGAAGAACAAAAGTGACAAATCTCATGTATGAAAAATACAAACCAAAACATCAAAGGCCGCCGCAGGCCAAAAGAGATGGTTGTCCTGTCGTAGATATAACCTATGGTGATGCTTTAAGGTTTTGTGATGAGTTAAATAAAAAAACAGGTTTAAGGCTCCGTCTGCCCACTGAGGAAGAATGGTGTTTTTCTTTTGCCCCGATGGACCAAGAATTTGTAAACGAAGGTAAAGAACCCGATATTTCAAAAGGTCATGTTTTTAACGATGGAAAGGAAACTGGTGTGGTTCCGATTGACGATCCGAGATGGTCATCAAACTTTTTGGGACTCGATCAAATGGGACACAATGTGTCTGAGTACATGATTGGTCATCGGACTTTGACTACTGGGTCACATGGATATTCCTCAGATGGTACTAATTGCATTGTAAGAGGGGGAGATTATGGCCATTGTAAATGGGGTTTAAGTGTGAATCGTAGAGGTATCGTAGATATAGCTTCCCGAAACCCAAGGATAGGGATGCGTTTAGCCCATGATGACAATTAAAAATACAATTTCTGTAACCGGACCACACCCATTCAAGCCTGACACGGCTGTTGATATGACTGTTTCCCCTGGAAACGATGGGATTAATTTCCATTTAAATGGAACTGTTATTAAATGTCGACCAGAAAACGCCCTTACGATGAATGGAAAACATACCACGGGATTGGGGACACCAGAAAAATACGTTATGGGCGTGGAGCATCTTTTGTCCGCTTTATGGGGAGAAGGTATTTATCATGCTGAAATTTGCCTTTCTGACAACGCCGTCCCCTTTGTAGATTTATCTAGCGAGTATTTAACCAAGTTAATTCGTGGGGCCGATAAGTTAGAATCTAAAAGGATCAAGCCATTGTATATTTGGAAAACGATGTGCTTTGAACAAAACGGATCACTAGCTATTATCCATCCGTCTGTCAAAGTTATTGTTGATGCTACCATTCAATTTGAAAACCCAATAGGTGAACAAAGATTTATTATGTCGAAATATAGTCAAGTCTTCAACGCAAGAACTTTCATAAAGGGTAATTGTACTAAAGAATATTGGGAAAACGCCAGAAAATCGGTTTGCGTTCTGCCCGAAAAAAGGGAAGATTCACCCATTCCTGTATTTTGTGATAAAAAATGGATCGTCCCGCCTAGGGGAATAGAACCCGTCAAGCATAAAATTCTAGACTTTCTTGGCGACATCATGGTTTTGGGCCGACCTGTTATTGGGGAATTTGTTCTTTTTAGGCCGGGACATGAGTTTAATCGTTTCCTAGTTGTAGAACTTGCGAAACTGTGTTAATATATAAATATGGCAAAACTTATAAACACAAGGGAAGCAGCAAAAATTGTCGGCGTTTCTTACTTAACTATGCGTAGATATGTATTAGCCGGAAAGATCCGAGTAGCTGAAAGAAATTTAATAACTGGATATATGTGGTTTGACGTTGAAAAACTAAAAGAAGATATCCAAAAATTGATACTTGACAAACCTGTATAACTGTGATAACATGGTTTTATGATACAAAAAGGTCATAAACCAGATTTTTACGGAGAAACTAAATGCAAGGTTTATTCTTTGAAATTGCTAGGTAGACCTCTGAACTGGCGGAACAGTTTGCATCCCAAGGCAACTTTTCCGACCGTTGAGCGGTTTACCAGGTTGTCAATAGGATTTTTTATATTGACGGTATTTATAGCCGGATTTGTAACCAAGAATAGAAAAAATGAAAACGTCAATTTTATTACTCCAGTGTCAGCTAGCCAAAAAGCACAACCTACCTTTGAAGATATACGCCGGAAGCAAGTCAAAAAGTACCTCAATAAGCATAATCCTAAAGTGGAGCATTTGGCTAACGATTTTGTTACTCTTAGTATATCTTATGCTGTTGACCCTGCCCTTACCATTGCCGTTGCAAGACAGGAAAGTTCTCTTTGTAGGAATTTTCTTTATAGGAATTGTTTTGGAATTGGTGGGGCTTCTAACTTATGGAGTTTTGAAACTATTAGTCATGGGATTGAAGCGTTTGCAAAACTGGTGGGAACTTCGCCGTATTACAAAGATTTTAGAGAATCCTATGATTATTACGACTTGGCCCGTGTCTATTGCCCTCCAAGAGAGTGCAACACGAAAGCGTGGGCGAAAAATGTCGAGAGGTGGGTCAAAGAAATAGAGAGTATATGACGACAAAGATTTTTAAAAAAAATTAATCAATTTGATTGAGTCTAATAGATACTTTGTCACAGATACGATAGATATGAGAGAAAATCGCAAACTGGCAAAAAAGATGGGGTTTGATGATGTTGTTTCGGTTTTTGGAAAAGATGAGAATGAAACGTTTGTTATAAGTATCCAAAAAATTTAAAGTATGAGTAAACGATCAAAAACCAGTTTAGTGAAGTATCTAGACGATGTGAAATTTTAGCAAAAGAATAAACATGGACAAACAATTAATTAAGCAAATGACAAAATTAATAGAGAAGTGGGGAGATCGTTATCAATTCTCTATAAAAAATGAATTCGAACCAAAAGCGTCTGAAACATTGGCCGAGGATATTTTGTATTTGTTTAAGGAGTATTTATTGGATAGAGTAAAAAAATGACCAAATTACTTAAATTTGATAAACGAAAGGTGTCTAAGCCTACTAAGGCAAAGAAAATGGATGGAAAGGGCATTGCAGGGTCAAGGAAGCCTATTAAAAAGATAGGTAGGTGGGCCAAGAAAGATAAGGAGTCTGGTATTTTTAAAAGGACGATAGGAAATTGTGAGAGGTGTCTTACACGCCGAGAACTAGACAACCACCATATCATAGGTCGAGTTAATAAACATTTGCGTTATAAGGAAGATAATCTGATTAAATTGTGTCGAGAGTGTCACAATTGGCAACGGGAGAACCCCGAAGCGTTTCTTAATTGGTTCAAAATTGTGTATGCCAACAGGTGGAAATTTATTGAGGAAGAAAAAAATATTTACGAGGTCTAAGTGTCCCGGCTGTGGCAACATGGTTAGGGAATACGAACCGGATCATGGAGGAACCGCTGGTGACGATCAAGAGAAACGCTGGCACTGGGATTGTTATAGGAAAGAAAAATATGAAAACCATTAAGGGAAAGAAAAACATAATTATTGAAGGTGATTGCATTCAAGAAATGAAAAAACTTCCTGGTGGAAGCGGTACAACCTGTATCGCCGCACAAAAGTTGCAGATGAATTTTATTGGTATAGAGATAAATTCAGGTTATTGTAAGTTGGCTAGAGAAAGGTTGGCGTGTCAAGTAAATTTATGAAAAACATTAAAGCAGACTGGGAAAAAGAATTGTCTGAAAAACATTTCAGTATGTGGTCGAATTGGGACAGAAGGATGAGCCACATTTCTAAAAGGGAAAAGCGATTAATTGATTTTATCCGTTCCCAAATAGAACAAGCCGAATTAAGGGGTTACGAGAAAGGGGCAATGGAGCAAATGATGGTTGATTCCCGATACCTTATCATAACTCCTCATACTTGGGACCAAGATAACCTGCGCCTTGAAGAAGAAAGGGAAAAAGCTGAAACTAGAGGTTTTGAGAAAGGACTTAAATATGCAAAAAAGAAATAATAACATTAAAGGATTACCAGAGTATTCTATCGAAGGGGGTCTTTGTAACGCAAAAGATTGCACGAATGTCTGTACGATTCTTTGTGCACAAGATGATATTTGGTATTGTGAAAAACACGCAAAAGAACGGGTAGAAGAATTTTTAAGAATGTTTACCACAATTGGTTATGGAATATAAATTTATGCAAAAAAGAAATATGACTGAAGAAGAAAAACAAAAATATCTTAAATTATACGCAGACTTTTGTGATAGGCATAAAGGGGGTGAGTTTAATCCAGTAATTGACCCTTTGGAAGAATTTAATACAAAGATGGAAGTAATTCACGAAGTTCCTGATAGCTTGCCACCAAAAGAGGTTCACGATTTTATGCACAGAATGGAAGAATTAGGAAATGCTCAAGAAATTGTTTGTAACAAAGAAGGTCGCCCAATTAAATATATTTTTGCAAGTCGTATGGACGAAACATTGGGGTGGATAATTAAAATGCACGATTTCATAGTGTCGTGCCGAAGGAAAGAAAAAGGGGAAATATGAAAACACAAAGTAACTGGGAAAAAGAACTAAGGGAATTAATCTATGCCTACAATCGTGGAGGTAATGGAAACGAACTAAAGATTTTCGCAATAGAGGAGCGCATGGTTAAAAAGTTGATTTCTTTTGTTCGTTCACTTTTACGAAAAGTTTAAGTTTTGAACAGTTTGGAGGGTAGCACTGAATGAAATAAAGTGTGCGGTTTTGCAATAACCGTCGATAGAGCCCCCCAAACTATTGAAGACTGAAACTGTACGTTGAAAATTTAATGGGTGTAATGTTACGTGATCTAGTCTTAATATAACCCCACTTGGGATTGTTTGGGCTTTGTCACCATGATTTGAAATTAAAAATTGATCTTGGACGGCAAGTAACTCGTGCTGTACCTAAAGTTCTACGTTTCTTTAGCGTACATTCCGAATAATAGCTTGCCGCCCATGATGAGTTTTTAAATTTCAATTTGGTATGATTACTGGATATTAGCCAAAGTCAAGGAAGCGAAGGGAGGCGAAATATAATCGATGAAACCTATGTTTTTCATTGCCTTATTGTTATTATTATTTTTTATAATACATAGAAACGCCGTGCTTTCAAAAGAAAATACAGTTGTTAATTATGACTATAAAATTGGTTTTGAAAAATGTGTCCGTGAGTTGTACAAAGCACAGTATGACAAAAGGTAAAAAAATAAACTGTATAGATTGTGGTTTCCCGTTTATTTTTTCCGAGCCAGAGCAGAGATATTTTACCGATCGTGGACTGGCAGAACCGAAGCGGTGCGTTAGCTGTCGGCGAGCGAGAAAAGCAAGGTTAAATAACATGGGTTATCAAAATCACAACGAATATGGCATGACGCAGACGGAAAAACCGGAGTTGAATGTTGTTACATGATAGATGCATGAAATTTCTTTTTAAAGTTGGCAAAAAAATCTTTACCGGGGTCAGTGTGATTGATCTGATTGCGGCACTCACTAAAAAATCGAAGTCCGAAGTAAAGAGGCTTGACGACTCTAATGCAATTGAGGTGTGGGTTTCTTTCGAAAAAGAGAAAATGGTGAGATATAAAAATGATATGTTAAAAATTACGAATAGTTAATATGATCACCGGGCATGAACCACAGTTAATTTGCGATATGTGCAAAGAGCCATTTTTAGGGAATGGGAGGTCAGAACTTTGTCTTACTTGTCGTTCAAAGAGAATTGAGAGAAATAGATACGAAAGCCAAAAAAGGAAGAGGGAAAGAAAAAAGAGCGGAGGTGTTCATGTTTAAGTTAATTGCAATTGTCATATTGACTGTTTTTTGTTTCTTTTTGGGTTACTTTGCGTCAAACCGATATCTTTTGGATGAAAACAAGGGAGTTTGCGTTAAATTGAGGTAGTTTGTTAGTGGTATAATGGGGTATGAACACAAAGCATGCAGGCGGTAGACCATTGGCTTTTAAGACAGCCAAGGAAATGCAAGAGGCGATTGATGAATACTTCGACAATTGTGACAATCGTCTAGTGCAAGGTTATGACAATAAAACAAATGAACAATTTGCCTACATTTCCCCAGAGCCATATACAATGTCAGGGCTTGCGTACGCTCTGGGAATAGATAGGAGAACCCTTTTAGATTACTCTGAAAGAGGTGAGTTTCTTCCCACCCTAAAAAGGGCCAGGGATAGAGTCCAAATGGATGTTGAAAGAAGACTAATGGAAAAAGCACCAACGGGAGCGATATTTAATTTGAAAAATAACTTTGGGTGGAAGGATGAGGTAAAACAGGATATAACAACCGATGGCAAGAGCTTAGAGGGATTAGTTATTGTCACTAATGGAAGTAGTACTAAATGATTGGCAATCTAAAGCATGGAGTGATAGCCATAGATTCAAAGTAATTTGTGCTGGTAGGAGGAGCGGTAAGAGTACCTTTGCGCAGTTGACAGTAATAAATTGGGCGAGACAAGAAGGACTTTATTGGATAGTGGCTCCAACGTATGCGCAAGCAAAACAAATTCACTGGCAAGGAATACAGCACTATATCCCACAAAAACTTATATCAAAAAAGAATGAGACAGAGTTATCTATCGAATTTATTAACGGCGCTAAGATACAACTGAAGAGTGCTGAGAATCCCGATTCTTTGCGGGGTGTTAAGCTTCGAGGGTTGGTTGTTGATGAGGTCGCCTCAATTAGGAATTGGAAATGGCTATGGCAAGAAGTTCTTAGACCCACTCTCACAGATTACGAAGCGCCAGCAATATTTATTGGGACACCAAAAGGGTTCAATCATTTCTTTGAACTCTATGAAGAGGGACAAAAGGTGGATAGCATTTACAAATCTTTCAGGTTTAATAGCTATGAAAATCCATACATCCCAAGACAAGAAATTGATCAGGCTAGGAAAGAACTTACGGAAGATAACTTCCAACAAGAGTACATGGCCGATTTTAGAAAGCATACGGGCATTGCTCACAAAGAGTGGAATAGGGATATTCACTTTATCGACCCGTTCGATATTCCGAGCGGTTGGCAGTATGCGAGAGGTTTTGATTACGGGTCGGTAGACTTCACAGCTTCGGTTAGAGTAGCTATTGATAAGGATGTGTGGTTTGTGGATAGCTGTTATTTGAATAATACATCAGACGTTAAAGGACACGCTGACGCCATACGGTCACAGGATTACGGATTAGAGTTTGTACCATGTTGGGGAGATCCTACGGGCAAACAATGGGTGGCAGAGTTTGCAATGCATGAGCTACATATCCAAAATGCAAACAAAATGGTAGGTCAGGGCTTTAGGGGTTGGGTAGACTACTGAGTTGGCAAGGTAAATGAAAGGTTAAAGCCTGTT
>Ga0233422_10001018_pt1 | contig 12958 bp, 8 predicted proteins | sample Watercolumn_Mata_2_FD_182724 | JGI IMG/M metagenome (GOLD analysis project Ga0233422, IMG submission 182724) | Freshwater microbial communities from Lake Matano, South Sulawesi, Indonesia - Watercolumn_Matano_2014_110_MG | ecosystem: Environmental > Aquatic > Freshwater > Lake | place...
TTCAGACGGCCCGTGCGGATGAGTACTGCAGCGACGATTCCCCGAACTGGGCCAGGGTCATGAACGGGGAATATCAAGTGTCGAACAATGTGTGGGGATCCGGCGCGGGCGTGGGCGAGCAATGCCTGGATATCGACCCGGAATCCACGTATTTCAAGGTCACGAAATCCACGCACAACAGCAGCGAGGTCGCCTCGTACCCCTTCATCCGGAAGGGCTGTCATTGGGGCGGATGCACGGACGCTCCCTACAATCCCTTTCCGATAAAAGTGGGGGAACTCACGAGCGCCCCCTTCACCTGGGTGGTGAACACGGACGGCGTCGGCGGTTTGTGGAACGCCGCCTTCGAGGCCTGGTTCAGCCCCAGGGGCAAAACCACTCCGAACGGCGGCGGCGAACTCATGATCTGGATCAAGTACTTCGGAGGCGCAGGCCCGGCCGGTTCCAAGGTGGTGACTGTACCGATCGGAGGCCACAACTGGGACGTCTATTTCGTGGATTGGACCGCCGGCGGGCAGTGGAAGTACATCGCATACAAGATAGTCGTTCAGGCTGACAGCGTGAACCTCGATTTAAAGGATTTCATACACGACGCTCTGACGCGTGGATACCTGTACACTGACTGGTACCTGGACAACATGGAAGCGGGTTTCGAGATCTGGCGCGACGGACAGGGCCTCACCAGCCGTTATTTTTATGCAGACGGGATCGCCGGCGGTTCGGAGGAAAATTATGCGCCCCTGCCTTTCACCCTCAAATCGCCTGGCAACAAAAGAGCGGTGAATTCGCTCATCGTCCCTTTTGAATGGAATGCGTCCATGGACCCGAACAGGGATCCCATCGAATACATCTTCCATATGACAGGCCCCGATGTGGACACCACCATTGCGGGGATCTCGGCCGCCGGCCTGGTATTCGACGGGATCGGGCTTTTCCATCTCAATGCCATCTATACCTGGACGGTCCGCGCCACGGACGGCACGGACACGACTGCCTGGGCGCTGCAGAGGACTTTCAAGACTCCGCTGACGGCCGGCATGGAAGAATCGGGGCTCATCCCCGTCCGATTTTCCATGAGCCAGAATTATCCCAATCCGTTCAACAGCTCCACTGAGATTCAATTCGAGCTCGGCGAGCGCGCATGGATCGATCTGTCCGTGTACAACCTGCAAGGAGAAAAAGTGAAAACCCTGCGGGAGGGTTTCCATGCCGCAGGCCGGCACGGCGTGAACCTGGATGCGTCTCAGCTGGCTTCCGGGATTTATTACTATCAATTGAACACGCCCGACCGCTGCCTGAGGAAAAAAATGGTGATCATTCAGTAGGCGTATTCGGCACGATAGATATCAAGTCTCAGTCCTGATTGATATATTAGGAGGAATTTTATCATGCTTCGCCGCTTTCTTTACAGCCTGATGCTATTGGCCGCCGGAGCTGCGGCAGGCCAGGATTACCCGATACGGCCCGTGCCGTTCACAGAAGTGAAGCTGACCGACCGCTTCTGGGCGCTGCGCATCCGGATCAACCATGACGTCACCATACCCATCGCGATCAACCACTGTTACAGGACCGGACGCATCGACAACTTCCTGGCAGCCGGCAGGAAAATACCCGGGCCTTTCCGGACGACCTATCCGTTCGATGATTCAGACATCTACAAGATCATCGAAGGCGCGAGCTTTTCCCTGCAGACATTCCCTGACCCGGCCCTGGAGGCCCGGATCGACACGCTGATCGAAATCATCGGCATTGCGCAGGAGCCGGACGGATACCTGTACACCAGCAGAACCATCGATCCCGAGCATCCGCACAAGTGGGCGGGATCGAAGCGCTGGGAAAAGGATCCGAACGGAAGCCATGAATTGTACAACGCCGGCCATCTGTATGAGGCTGCTGCAGCGCATTTCCAGGCCACGGGGAAGCGCAGCCTGTTAAACATTGCGCTCAAGAACGCGGACCTGGTGGTGAAAGATTTCGGTCCGGGCAAGCTCGCCTATTTCCCCGGCCATCAGGTGATCGAAATGGGCCTGGTCAAGCTGTACCGCGTCACGAATAAAAGGGAATACCTGGACCTGGCGAAATATTTCCTGGACATCCGCAAAGGCGGGGAGGAGTACAGCCAGAGTCACATACCGGTCACGGAGCAGACGAAGGCGGTGGGACATGCCGTGCGTGCAACCTACCTGTACTCGGGCATGGCGGATGTCGCCGCATTGATCGGAGTACCGGCCTATGTGAATGCCCTGAATGCCATATGGAAGGATCTTCTGGATTCCAAAGTCTATATCACGGGCGGGATCGGAGCCGCGGCAGGAATCGAGGGATTCAGCGCAGCATACGAGCTTTCCAACCTGTCCGCATACAACGAGACCTGCGCGTCCATCGGCCTGGTTTTCTGGTGCCACAGGATGTTCCTGCTCACGGGCGACGTTCAGTACATGGATGTGCTCGAACGTGTCTTGTACAACGGGCTGCTGTCGGGCGTATCCCTTGAGGGCGACCGGTTCTTTTATCCCAATCCGCTCGAGTCAAGGGGCAATCACGAGCGCAGCGAGTGGTTCGGATGCGCCTGCTGTCCGGGTAACGTGTGCCGGGTGATCCCGTCTGTGCCAGGATATGCATTCGCTGTGACGGGTAAACGGCTGATCGTCAACCTGTTCATGGACGGCACTACTTCCGTGGAAATGGATGGAAAAGCCGTGGAACTGAAAGTGCAAACGGAATATCCCTGGAAGGGAGATGTGGACATCGTCCTCTATCCGGAGGAGCGCGGCGCATTCGAGCTGGCTGTCCGGATCCCCGGATGGGCGAGAAACGAAGCCATCCCGGGAGGATTGTACCAGTTCCAGGATCATTGCGACAGCGCCTGGACCGTCGAGTTGAACGGCAAACCTGCGGAGCAGGATTTCGAGAACGGTTACACGGTCCTGAAAAGAAAATGGGAGAAAGGGGACCGGGTGACCCTGCGCCTCCCGATGCCCGTTCGGCGCGTCAATGCGGACACGCGCATAGAGGCGGATCAGGGCAGGGTTTCCCTGCAGCGCGGCCCCCTGGTGTACTGCGTGGAATGGCCGGACATGCCCGGCGTGCAGGTGCGCCATATTGTCCTGGAAAGCGTTGCATCTCTTTCCGCCTCCGTCAGAGACGGCATGCTCGGCGGAATCGTCGCGATAGACGGGCAGGCGAAATCCCTGACGCGCCTGGATGACGGTTCGATCAAAGAGAGAGAAGTCCCATTCACCGCCATCCCGTATTTCGCATGGGCCAACCGCGGGCCAGGCGACATGCAGGTCTGGATCGCTCAATCGCCGGAAGCGCTCCTGCTTCCGGTCAAAACCATTGCGTCTTCCAGCCGGATTTCAGGTTCTCATTCGACCCGTGAGCTCATGGCTGTCAACGACCAGGAGGAGCCTTCGAACTCGAACGATCGCAACGTGATGGTTTACGACTGGTGGCCCCTGAAGGACACGCTGCAATGGGTTCGGTACGATTTCGAAAAGCCCGAGACTGTTTCGCGAGTCAGGGTTTACTGGTTCGACGACGGTCCCCGGGGCGGATGCCGCGTGCCGGAATCCTGGGCGCTCCATTATCTCGATTCAGCCGGGGCATGGAAGCCGGTGACCGCCGCTTCCCCCTATTCCGTCGACAAGGACCGGTTCAACGTGCTTGATTTTAGGCCTGTAAGGACGCAGGCCCTGAAAATGGAGGTCCGGCTGTCCGAGACCCATTCGGGCGGGATTCTGGAATGGGCGGTGGAGTGACGGTTTTTGTTGTACCGCGGGATCTTGGATCTGTAATATAAAGGGCGTTTCACCGGGCTCGCCTGCAGGTTGGAGATTCCCCGCCGAGGAGAACAGCCGGCAGGCCCGCCCCTGACTGCCGGGGGGCTTCAAATCCTTGCTGAAGGCAGGACCTGTATCGCGATTGATGACGGACGATTGCCGATCTCGAATTTCGAATTCTAAATCTGAAGGAGGATGCACCATGTTCCGTAAAATCTGTATTCTTCCATCCGCGTTTGCAGCCGGACTCGTCCTGCTCGCCGTTCATTTTCCGGCAGGGGAAGCGTCCGCGGCAGGCGGAAAAGACATGCAGGCCGGTGAACGGATACAGAAGGTCATGCATGCCATGCTGGCTATGCAGAGAAGGGCATGGGAGCAGGGAATCGCATCACAGGCCCTGCTCGAACTGGGGGAGAAGGAATGGGTCGTGCTTCTGGCCAAGGACGCGGTGGTCAACCAGGCCAAGGACGGCAGGCTCGGTCTGAACGGCGACAAGGGGCCTGTTACCGATCCGGCATCCAACGGCGAACCTCTGTTGTTTGCGGCGGGGGTCACCAGGGATCCTGAACTCAGGAAAGCAGCGGAGCGGATGTTGGATTTCCTCCTGTACCGGGCGCCGAGGACCCGGAACGGCATCATTTTCCACAATCACATCGAGAACATGATTTGGGTGGATTCGTTCTATATGTGCCCGCCCTTTCTCGCTGTTGCCGGGCATCCGGCCGAGGCCGTGAAACAGGTGGAAGGATACAGGGACATCCTGTGGAATCCGGACAAGAAACTTTTCTATCATATCTGGGATGATGACAGGAAAGCCTTTAGCCGCGGGCTTTTCTGGGGAGTGGGAAACGGCTGGGCTGCTGCAGGCATGACGCGGGTCATACAGGCTCTGCCGGAATCCATGAAGGAAGAGAAACGGAAATTGGCCGGATATGTGAAGGAAGTCATAGACGGGTGCCTTGCTGTTCAAAGGGAAGACGGGCTTTTCCACGATATCGTGGATGATCCGTCCACATTCGTGGAGACCAACCTGGCCCAGATGCTGGCCTATTCGATTTACCGGGGCGTGAAAGCCGGCTGGCTGGACGCTTCCTATATCCAGGATGCGGACCGGATGCGCGAGGCGGTTTACATGAAGGTGGACGATTTCGGGCTGGTGCAGGGCGTCTGCGGGGCGCCGAACTTCGACAGGTCCGGCACTGCGACGGAAGGCCAGGCATTTTTCCTGCTCATGGAAGCGGCGTACAAAGATTTTAAATAAATGATGAATTAAGAATTAAGAATTAAGAATGATGAACACCCGCTACACTCGCCGGAATTCTTGTTGTGATGCCCGATGCACATTTTTTCGAGAATGTCCGAAAAAGGAATAAACCCACAATAGTCAATCCGGCGGGATGCCTGATGCTGAATCATCTGAAACTCTACGCGGTCATGCTGCTTGCCTTTTTTGCAATCGACATGGTCTGGTTGGGCCTTGTGGCCCGTCATTTCTACCGCAGGCATCTGGGCTTTCTGATGTCCCCGGATGTGAACTGGATCGCGGCAGTTCTTTTCTACCTCCTGTTCATCGCGGGGATTCTGGTGTTCGTCGTGCTCCCGGGTCTGGATGCGCATTCGCTCAAAAAAACGCTCATGCTGGGGGCGCTTTTCGGCCTGGTCACCTATGCGACATACGATCTCACGAATCTCGCGACAGTCAAAGACTGGCCATTGATTGTCACCCTTGTGGATATGGTATGGGGGACAGTGCTGAGCACGCTGGTCGGCTGCGCCGGTTACCTGGCCGGGACCCGGATTCTGTAGGTGATAAACCGCTAATCCGCGCAGGATTTTACGATCCGGCGATTGGAAAAATCATGGATTCATATAACCCCCGCCCTGAATCCCGGGTGTGAGGGTCGCAACCACAGGCTGCATCACCGAATCCTGTTTAAATCGGGGATTTTCCCACCCGCCTGGTCCGGGATGACGCCACACCCATCATTCACCGCACCCCCCGGGTGTGAGGTTCGCTGCCACAGGCTGCATTGAAGAATCATTGTCAAAGGATGGGATCATGCCGCCCGCATGACCCGGGATGGCACCGCCTCAAAAAGGATTTTAGAATTCAGATTGCAAATTAACGATCTCAGATTTATTAAAAGATCTGAGATCTGCAATCTGCAATCGTTCATCTGAGATCAATAGGATTTCTTCCCACGATCCCCTAACCACGGATGCCGAGTTCTCACGAAGCACGAGGCACGATGCCCGTCTTTTCCCGAACCCCGATTCTCATTCCCCGCAGCCCATGTTCCGCTCTTCCATGCAATAGGACTTGAAATTTGATGCGAACGGCTCCTGATACTGGCCCCACAACCAGGCAAGCAGGGATATGTGCGCGCTCCTGCATGCGTCCATGACGGCCGTATAGGGATGCTCCCCGTTGGCTGCGAATTCGCCGATAATGACAGGCGCAATATCCGCAGTCCTGAGCACATTCAGCCTTGCCTCGATCACGGAGCGGGAGACATCCCAGTATGTCCTGTATGCGTGAATGTCGAATACGATGTTCTTCCTCCCCTCGAGCAGATCGCGTCCTTTGTCGATGAACGGTTCATGGCCCTGGCCCATGGCGGTACCGCAGAGCACGATGATGTTCCCGGCCCCTGTCCCGCGTATGTTGTCCACCATCAAGACCGCATCCTCCAGCCATTGCGCTGAAGATGCCGTATTTTCCTTTTTCCAGTCATAAGGTTCATTCCATACGCCGAACCAGACATCGTCCTGGCCCTTGAACAGCACGGCGATCTCACGCCACCTTTTCTGGATTTCAGTAAAACGCGGGTCCTGCGACGGAACGGCTCCGAGCAGCTGGCAATCCGGGTACGGGACTGACCCATCGGACAATGCGTCGCTGTCGTACCAGAAGGCTGCGAGCAGGGTCACGAATCCCCGGCGCCTGGCCGCCTGCACGATGCGCAGCAGGTCCACGTCGGACATCCGTTTCATGTCGATGCATTCCCGAACGATATCCATCCCGTATGCAAAGGGGCCGTCGAAATCGAGGTCCCAGATGCTCATCTTGTTCGTCCCGCGCAGCTCCCATTCGCACGAGTCCCTCATCAGCCGGGATCCGGACGTATGAAAACCGGTTTCTCCGGAAGGCGTCTGCGAGGCAGGATTGGATTTTTTGCGGCATCCGGCCTGAGGGAGGATCAAAAAGGCCAGGGAAATTATCAAAATGAAATTTTTAATCATGGAAGCTCCGGTTTGAAGCGCTAATGGACCATCCTGTTACCAGCAACGGGCGATTAAACGAAGAACTTCAGCATGATACGCCCCCCAGGCGGGGGATGATAAGCCTCGAGATTAAAATTGAAACGGAGAAAAATGGACGCCGATTTCCGAAAGAATGGGGCATGCCTGGGATTTCTCGATAACGAGACGGATGCGGTCAGCCCGCACCTCAGGGAAGCGGTCCAGTTTTTTCCTGCCCACGGTCGTTCCTTTTGCGATCGTCATCCAGCCCGGCCCGTCCGGAATTTCAATGCGGTACGAGGCGATGCGCTGGCCCAGGGCAACCGGTTCCTCGATGCGGAAGACATTGAAACCGGCTTCTTGATCCAGGGAGATCTCAATCCACGCTTCCCTCGCAGAATCCTCGACTGCCCAGAAGGTCGCAGGATCCCCGTCCACAGCCCTGCCGGGCCCGAAATCCTGTGATCCGCCGCGGACCTGGCTCGCCGTTGCCGGTCTAATGAAAGCCAGGTCTTTTTCGAAAATGACGTCTATGGCGGATCTGAATTCGAGGAGCCTCTCCTCGTCCGCCCGGTCTATCCTCCCCTCCCGGTTGGGCGGCACGTTGAGCAGCAAAATCCCGTTTCTGCCCACGGACTTGAAGTATATGTTGAGCAGCTCGGCCAGGGATTTCGGGGACTCCTCAGGATGCCAGAACCACCCCTTCCGGATGGAAACGTCGCATTCCGCAGGAACCCAGTCCGGCCCTCCCGGTTCGCCCTCGTTCAGATAGCCGGTGTTTTCCGTGCCCATCTTGACCTTGGAACGGTCCATCATGGACCAACAGGTTTCTCCGGCGAACCCCTTTTCGTTCCCGACCCAACGGACGTCCGGCCCCTCATCCGAAAACATCACGGCTGCCGGCTGGAGCTGGCGAACCAGCGCGCGGAACAGGGGGAAATCGTAAACCTGCACCTTTCCGTTCGGACCCTCCCCGCAAGCCCCGTCGAACCACATCTCCGCCACGGAGCCGTAGAGGGTCAGCAGTTCGCGAAGCTGTGCTGCATAGAAGGCATTGTATGCGGGACTGTCCCCGTAGGACGGTTCGTGCCTGTCCCAGGGAGAAAGATAGAGCCCTGCCTGCAGCCCCGTCTTCCGGCAGGCATCCGTGAATTCCCGCACCAAATCCCCTTCCCCCTTCCTCCATGGGCTGCCCTTCACGCTGTGCTCCGTGTACCGGCTCGGCCACAGGCAGAAACCGTCGTGATGCTTGGCCGTGAGGATCAGCCGTCCGAAGCCGGTGCGTGCCGCCAGCTGGGCCCATTGCCCGGCATCGAGTCGCAGCGGATTGAAAAAGGCGGGATCCTCGTTTCCCATGCCCCACTCCCTGTCTGTGAACGTGTTCATGCCGAAATGGAGGAACAGGGAAAGCTCCACGGATTGCCAATAGAGTTGCCGGGCGGTCGGTATCGGCAGGACTGGCGGCGGCGGTTTGACCGCGCCGTGCAGAGAGGGGACAAGCAGGAGTATCATGAAAGGGCGAATCATTTCAGCCTCCTGATGGCAAATCTATAATTTTAATTCAATCACGTCACCGTCGCAGAGCACATGGTCCCGCCCGACAAGCTGTCCGTCCCGCACGCCGCTTCCCCAGATGCGTGCGGAATGGAGCTTCTCGAGAAAATCGTGATGCACCTTGGCGGCGAAATCCGCAACCGTGCTCCCCCTTCTGAGCACGAAGGGCGATTCCATCTCCGGTTTTTTTCCGGGGGGTTTTGAATACACCCGGACGATGCCGAGCGCATCGAACACCCGGAGCTTGAAACGGTCCAGGTTTCTCCCCGTGGCGGCAGACACCGGAAGGACAGGCCATGCATCGCCCAGCTCCGCCGCGAGCGCCCGGGCTTCCGGATCCGTCTGATCATCGTCATTTTTGTTGGCCACGACCAGGGTGGGGAGAAAAACCGGATGGAGGTCCTCTGCACCCGCGGCCTTCAGCGGCTCGGGGAAGATCCGGTGCCCGGAAAGGATACTTGATATTTCATGAACCTGTTCTGAAGGAGACCGGGTGAGATCCACAACAGCCAGAAGCAGGTCCGCGTTCCGGATTAAGTCGAACAGGGCATGTTCGACATGCTCCCTGGACAGGGGAGGCGTATCCACGAGCTGTACCTGGATGTCGTGTACAGGCATCATGCCGGGAGTCGGATTCCAGGTGGTGAAGGGATAATCCGCCACTTCGGGCCTGGCGTGTGTCAGAGCAGCCAGCAGGGAGGATTTCCCCGCGTTCGGCGCTCCTGCCAGGACGGCCTGTCCTGCGCCCTCCCGTTCGACATGGAAGGCGGACTCATGCCTGCCCGCATGCTTGTGAGCCTGTGCCTCGTCCTTGAGCTTGGCGATGCGGCGCCGGATGTCCGCCCTGAGCTTGTCCGTGCCCTTGTGTTTGGGTATGGTCCCGTACAGGATCTCGAGGGTGGATATTTTTTCCTCGGTCGTCTTCGCCTCGCGGTACCGCTTGTCCGCCTCGAAATATTCGGGAGGGAGGTTGGCCGGCATATCAGCTCCGGGAATGTCGGTTCGGTGGAAGTTAATCGCTTTGACGAACAATGTCAAGCCGGGATCGGGGTGTTTGGCCCGGGCGGCCGGATAGAATCTTCTTGATTATTGACTAAACTTTCCTATATTACTTTGGTCTTGATGGGATGCATCCCGGCGACGGGATGCCCACACTGTGATACTCATAATCGAAAGGGACAGCCTATGAATCGACTCATCGGCCTTCTGGTCATCCTGTCCGCCTGCACGGCTGTTTTTGCAGGGGACCAGGACTTCGTCCTGGTTAATGAAACCGGATTGACCATCGATCAGTTCTATTGTTCCCCGACGACCACAAAGGATTGGGAGGAGGATGTGCTCGGGGTGGACGTGCTGAAAGACGGGGAAAAAGTAGAGATCAAATTCTCGCGCGATGAGGAAGCCTGCGATTGGGATCTGATGATCGTGGACGAGGAAGGCGATAAAATCTACTGGACTGAGATCAACCTTTGCAAGGCCGAGATGATCACGCTCTACTACGAGAAGGGCAAACCCACGGCGCTGATCAAGAACGTGGACGAGGACGAGGAGGCAGAGGACGAGGAGGAAGAGGAGGACGAGGAGGACGACGAGAGTTATTGATGGGACGATACGCGAATCGTTCCATCCTGCAGAGCCGACTTTGTTCAAGGGTATTTCGTGACGCCGGGATCTTTTTTCGTTTCCCGGCGTTTTTTTAGATATTCTCATTATCGGAGGCTTGATGAAAAAGGCTCATGGTATCAACAGGCGCGATTTTATCCGCCAGACCGCCGTTGCGGCGGGCGCATTGTCCCTTGGAAGAAACCTGTTCGCGGGTGCGGACAAGAGCATGGTCCTGGAGGTGCACAGGCCCGGAATCATCGGCCGGGAGAACCGCCCCGATTTTACCGGGGTGCTCGAAATGCTCGACCGGGGCATGCAGGACTTCACAGGCGAAAAGACGCGGGCCGGGCAGTGGAAACGCTTCGTGTCCCCGGAGGATGTCGTCGGACTCAAGGTCAACGGATTGGGCGGGCCTTTCATGGCCACCAAGCACGAGTTGATCCGCGCGGTCATCGTTTCCCTCACCGACGCCGGCATCAAGCCGGGGAACATCATCGTTTTCGACCGTTACAGGGATCATCTCAAGGCGGTCGTCCAGCAGTCCCGCCTGGAGGACCTCGGGGTCAGGGTCATTTCAAGCGAAGACAAAGAGGGCGGATTCGACGAAAAAGAAACCGTTTACGGTTCCGCATCCACGCATCTCACGAAGATATTGACCGAGAAGATCACGGCCATGATCAATATGCCCATCGTCAAGGATCACCAAATTTCCGGGACCACGGTTTCCCTCAAGAACCTGTCACACGGATTGACGGACAAGCCGTGGGAGTTCCACGCCAATCACTGCGATCCGTACATCGCGCATGTCAATGCCATGCCGGAAATCGTCAAAAAGCACAGGCTGGTCATCATGGACGGCCTTCTCGGATGCTGCGACGGTGGGCCTGGCCACAGGCCTGAGGGCGTGGTGAAATACGAGTCCCTGCTGTTCGCAACGGACCGCGTGGCCATCGATACGGTGGCCACGGAAAAGATCGAGGCTGCCAGGAAGCAGAAGGGCTTCCCATCCCTGGCCGCAGCAGGCCGCCCGCCCCAATATCTGTTGACCGCAGAGAAAGTCGGGCTCGGGCATCACGACCGGACGGGGATCGATCACAGGATCATCGAATAGAACTGGTCTGCAAAGATGGATTTGCATGCTGCCCCCGGCTGGAACGCCGGGGGCTTTTTGGGGTGGCCCCGCTGTTGCACCTCAAGCTCCATTTTCCCTATAGGGACTTCACTCCGACATGAGGGCTCAGCCCTGCGAAGAGAATGGGCGCTGGGCATAACGAGGCGCGATCGAGAACCCCCTCGATCCCTTTCCCCGCCATTCCCCGCAACCTCCCCGGGATCGGTCCCCCTTGGCAGGGGGACAAAAGCCGAGGGGCTGATCGGTATAGGAATCGATCCTGCATCAGGTTTGTCAGCCGGGGAAGTATATCCCGTATATTATTGCTGCTTCGCCTGAGTCCGGATTTTCAGCGATGTACCTTTCAATCCCGGTGACGATGCGGTCAGGGTGATCGTTCCGGGTTCGGACGCCGACTGGACGATGATTTGCGCCAGCCCGTTGAACAGGTTCCGCCTCCAGCGGGCTGCAGGGAAAACCACCTGCACCGCGCCGGGGTCCTGGTTCGGCTCGTCCCATTGATGCCTTTTCCTGAACCGTTTCCCGGTGAGCGCATAGGAATTTTTTCCGGGATGGACATGCTCCGGCTTGAGACGTATTGCCGGCAGGAGCCCGGTTTGCGGGATGTCAGATGCCAGAAGATTTCCATTCACGTAAATCGATTGTTGCGTTGCGATGCTCTTCGCCAGAAGCGTCACTTCCGCTTCTGCCGCGAGTTCGGGCAGATCGAAGCTGCCGCGAACCACGATCAGTGAATCTGTATAAGCCCTCCAATCCGCAGGCTGGTTCCTGAACGCCGGCTCCCATGATGAATCGTCCCAGTTTTCCGCTGTCTCGGGCCGATTCTCCGGGTTATCCACAACGCATTCCTTCAGGTTTTCGATCTTGACGGTTTTAACGGTTTCGAAGTAACGGTCCGCCTCGTGGCTCGAGGGATCGCCGTTTCCGACTCCGATGATTTTTCCAGGCCCCTCCAGCTGAAATTGGATTTCGTTGCCCGCAGTTGGAATAAACAATCCCTTTGAGTCTTTCGCCTGCACGGTGATGACCGAAACATCCCGGCCGTCCGCCTTCAGGCTGTTCCTGTCCGGGGCCAATACGAGGGCTGAAGGATTCCCGGTCGTCCGGATCTCTTTTGTCATCATTTTCCTGCCCGCCCTGTAGCCGGTTGCTGTCAGAACACCCGGCTGGTAAATCACGGACCACTCGAGATGCCCATTGACCGGCATGTCCTTTCTCCCGAGGCTTTTGCCGTTGAGGGACAGCTCCACCTGTTCGCAGTTGCTGTAAACGGTTAATTTCAATTCCCTGCCTTCATGCCCCGGCCAGTCCCAGTGCGGGGCCACGCGCAGAACCGGCTCATCATGCCACCAGGAACGCAGGTAGAAGTAGATGTCCTTGGGGAACCCGCAAAGATCGAGTATGCCGAACTGGCTGCTCACTGCAGGCCATCCGTAGGGGTTCGATTCGCCGCGATAGTCGAAACCGGTCCAGTAGAACAGGCCAGCGAGGAACGGCCGCTCCAGATAATATTTCCAGCCCGATTCGGTTCCCACGTTTTCAGGCATGCGCCGGGTGGGGGCCATATGCGCCTTCGCGTCGTCTGTCACGTAAACCCCTCGCGTGCCGATCGTATTGCTCTCATCAGTGCCAACCGCTGACT
>Ga0233422_10001020_pt1 | contig 12942 bp, 21 predicted proteins | sample Watercolumn_Mata_2_FD_182724 | JGI IMG/M metagenome (GOLD analysis project Ga0233422, IMG submission 182724) | Freshwater microbial communities from Lake Matano, South Sulawesi, Indonesia - Watercolumn_Matano_2014_110_MG | ecosystem: Environmental > Aquatic > Freshwater > Lake | place...
AGTCTTCCCTTTGATATTCTTTCCCCTTCTTCAGGCGAATAAATACACTGTTGGTCTATATGTAAAATAGCTAAATCATAATACCCTTTTTCATAGTGAGTTACATATTTCATATTTTCAGGCATTGGTCTTTGAACATCACCCCAATAACGATATGGATTAAGTTGTAAATTATATTCTTCCACAAACGGAAGATTACAGAGCTCTCGTTGATGGCTGGTATGCCAAGGCACGCCATAAATCTTAATTTTACGCATATAACTTAAATATTTGTAATTTTGATTGTATTATTTCCTTTTTCTTATTAAACTTTGATGATGATTTTTTTAATTGTGTCGCTTTTGCGCTAAAAATCAATTCAAACATAAATCCATTTATTGAAAACCTTCTGCGTAATTCATCACTTAATCCACCATAAGTATTAATTCTTTCATTAAATAATCCATATCTGATTAACTCCTCTCTTTTTATAAAACTAAAGTTTTCTATAAAACCCTTTTTTGTGTCATCCTTTATCCCATATAACCACGAATTCGGCATAGCCCGATTAACAAAAGACTGACAAGCATTTTTGTCCATTTTTATTCTTTCATCGCAAAATAATAAAAAATTACCCTGCGCTTCTACCACCCCCAAATTCCTTGCTTTCGCTAAAGCCCATTCATTATTATTATTAAAATAAAGATATTTAATTGGCGTTTTTGTTATTTCCCTAGCTTTTTTAATTAATTCTTCAACCTGATAATCACCATTATCTACAATAATAATTTCCTTATAGGGATAGGTTTGATTAATAGCGGCTGATAAACTCTCATATAAAACAGACGGATTATTATAGGTGGGAATAATAATAGAAACAAAAATATTATTTAACATTCTATAATATAAATTACTTATTTGTCTAGCCATTTTTTTATCATATCGTCCCCTTATACTATTCCACGCCCTATTTCGCATTTCATTACGAAGTAAGTCGCCCTCCATAAACTCTTTTAATCGTAACTTAATTAAATTAATATCTTCTCTTCCACCTTCTAAAAGCATTAAATTATTACCGTTATATAAATCAGGAACATGCCCTATTATTCTTGTTAGGACAGGAACACCACACGCCATCGCTTCTAAGATAGGCAATGTTCCACTCTCAAAATTGTCTTTACTATTACAAACTAAAATCGCACTATTATAATAAACATTCCTTAAATCCTCATTTGATATATTTTCATAAAATATAGGCTTATATTTCATTATTTCAGCCATATATTGAGCGTCACTTATAGACCCCACCAAATAAAATATATACCCCAATTCATAACAAGCCCTCGCTACCTCTAAAATTCCTTTTTCGCTTTCTATCCTATTAGCAACCATTAAAACTGTTTTTTTATTAGTATAGGTTGGGCAGAACTCAAAAAAGTCTAAATCAATTCCAAAAGGAATAAGTTTCGCTAAAGGTAATATTGTTCTCATTTCTTCATTTCCGACCACCACCTCATCATAATTCCATTGTTGTTTTCTTAAATCATAAGGATTAAAATGAAACAATACCTTTTTCTTATCTTTAATAAAATCTTTAATTAATTCACCCGACCGCCAGTAATGAATATCTATAATATCACTATCTTGAATGTGGGTTAAAACTCGTTTCATTTGTTCTTTAGAGGGTCGTTTCGGGTGTAGGTCACATATCTCTACTTGTAAGTGAGAATTATATTTTTTAATAGGTAGAGCAAGTTTATAAATCGCACTATCTATTTTGTCAACTATAATTGTTATTTTCATAAATTACCTATTACTTTCAATTTATTATCTATAACTTCCTTAACCGCTTGTCTAATATATTTCGGGTGGTCATCTAATTTAAGTTTATAACTATATTTATTTTTATAACTCTCTCTTAAATCTAAAAATGTATTTTTACCAAAAGGTTTTTTCATAAAAAATCGCTCATACGCCCTCGCAAACCTTTCAAATTCTAATAATGAAAAATCTATAGTTTTGAAAAAATAATCATAATTATAAAGTCTTATCTTTTTAATATTATAATTACAATTCTCAGAGATTAAATCACCTACGGGCAATTTATAACCATTAATTTTTTTATATGATTTTATTAATATCGGATAACATAAATCAGTTTCTTTTTTTTCATCTAAACCAAAACCCATATTTTGATATCTTCTATTTATAGCTATAGGCACTTTACCTTTCTGAAATGCCCTAGTTGGACTAAATACTGTAAATTTTTCAAAAGAAGCGGTAATATAGGCTTTTTCCTCTGCGTATTTTAATTGTTTTCGTATATTATCTTTATCTTTTTCGTGAAAGAATTGGTCAATATCTAATTTAATCACCCAATCACCCGAACATTGTTCTAATCCTGCGTTTAAGTGTTTAGGTAATTCTTCCCAAGACCACTCATCAGCCCATTTTAGAAAAACTACCTTCATTTTATCGCTTAAAATATCAATTCTATTATCAGGATAACCACACCCATCAACCACCACTAATTCATCAGCCATATCTTTATAACAATTGAAAGCCTCTTTATATTTATCTTGACGCTTTATGGGTTCGGTTATAGTCGTTAAAATTGATATTTTCATATTCTCATTTTCAAAAACTTTGCTGGATGACCCACCCAAATTTCATTTTCCCCAACTTTAGTATCTTCAAGCAATAATGAACCTGCCCCTATCACACAACCCTCTTTAAGATGACAGCCACCTAATATAATACTTCCTGCGCCTATCCAAATATTGTCTTCAATCGTCACTCTTTTATTTATTGTGTCTTGTTGTCTTATTGGTTTTCCCAATACAATTCCGTGAGATGAACTAACAATAGAACAATTCTGAGCAATCAAAACACCCTCACCTATATCAACTGTTCCCATTATAATTGTTCCCGCGTTTACAGTTATTAATAGTTTTCCTTCCTTAAACATTATTTTACCCTCTATTTTGGCATCATCATCAATCCAGATTGTTTCAGTTTTTTTAATCCACATATTATTTTATTGCTATAACTATAAATCCTGTTGTGTCGTGTTTATAACCCTTAGCTGGATGCATACCATCTGCCATATAAAAAGATTGTAATAATTCACTTTTATCTTTTCTTTCTATAATTTTAACTTGCCTAAACGGCTCTAATTTCATTATTTTTTTTACCCCCTGTGGTGTATATCTTAAATAATCATATTCTGTCGGTTGGTGATAAGGATAGACAAAAGGAAAAGTGATTATTGCTTTACCGTCTGGTTTAGTAAACCACCATATATTTTTAATAGCCTGAATTGGATTATAAACATATTCCATAACCTCAAGACAAAAAACCATATCAAATTGATAGGGTTTAGATTGGGGTAAATAATCATCATAACTCATAAAGGGTTCGCCATTTTCGGGTTCAACCGCTGTTATATCCCTATTTATATCTAACTTAAAATCAATTTTAATTTTAGGTTCTTCTATTTCCTTATCTAAAATCTTATATTCTTTAACATTCCAAGTTTTTACTCTATTTTTAATCGGATTAGCCGCACCACCTATATCTAACACTCTATCAACATTAATTTCCACTAATTTAAGAAAATCCTCTAATTGTTGACGATAATAACTCATTAATTAATTATATTTTTAACCCCCACAGTTTTTCCTTTATTATCAACTATAATAGTAAAATTAATTTTACCTATCGCTTCAATAATAGCCTTTTTTATTACAATTTTGGCTATCCAAAGGATAAAAAAACTAGATAAATTAATAATATAATAAACTAAATTCTCATACCATTTAATACCCGTCCCCATTTTATTATTCATAAAATTGAGTGAAAAACTTGTAAATATTTAGTAACCATATCTTTATAATCAATTACGCCATTTTTAATTAATTCGGGCGTTCCACCACTCATATCGGGTTCAAACAATTCAACCCCACAAGCCATAGCTTCTTGATAAGTATTAGAATAACAATCATTAGAATAACAAGCGATTAAATAATCACATTGTTTATATATTTTCGCCATATTCTCATCATTGTTTATAATTCCTAAATATTCTATTCTTTCATTATTATAAAAATCAAAATTATATTGTAATTGTTCAGGTGAAAATTGACCAACTATAAGTAATTTAGCGTTCGGGTCTTCTCTTTGGATTAATTGATACCTATACCACGCCCATTCCCAACGTTTGGTTTCATCTCGGTTAAACCTTGAATATAAGTAAATATTTTTTTTAATTGGTGGATTGGTTAATACACAAATATTGTCTTTTCTTCCTTGTGTATTATAAATTGAGGTGTCTATGCCATTATAAATTATTATACCTTCTTTTTGTAAAAAATATCCTACATAATCTTTTGCCCAATAAGATTGATAAATAATTAAATCACTATTATCCGCCATCATTTTTAATCGGCTTGTTCCCGTCCCCCTGTTTCTTGAATTACGAGGTATATTATCTATTCTTAAAACTATTTTCTTATCGTTACCTTTTAATAATCTAAAGGTTTCTTTACTAACCATAGAGGCAGAGGGAATTAAAACAATATCCGCCTTTTGCCAATTCGTAATTTCGCCTCGTCCTATAAGTCCTTTTGTAAAATTACGAATAAAAGAAAACCCACCACCCAATTTTTGAGAACTTTCACATAAAACAGCAATTTTCATTTATTTTTTCAAATAATTTTTTTATCTTCCCCCATTGATTATATTTTTCTATCTCTTGACTATGTCCCCAAATATGTAACCATCTAAAGGGGTTTCTCTCAACTACCTCACTAATATATTCTAACCAATCAATAGTCCCATATTCTTTCCTTTGATAAAGATGATATCCCTCCACTTCATAAGGAGTTGCCACGAACCCTATTTTTGTTGTCCTCGCCCGCTCAAAACCAGCCTTTTTAACATAATCAATAACTCGTTGATTATATCGTCCTCTTGGATAACAAAACCATTTTAATTTTTTATATTTACTTAATTCATTATAAGCGTCAATTATTTCGTGTTTTAGTTCATTATCAGATAAGATTCTCAAATCACTCGGGTGTGACCAAGTGTGTCCTCCAATTTCATATTGTTTATATATATCTAAATTATTAAATCCCCAACTAGAGATAGGAATATAAAATATGGTATAAAAATTATATTTTTTTAATAATTCAATAATTTTCCTATCATATTCTGTCCCATCATCAAAAGAAAAAGTTATCTTCATATTATTTTTTTTCTTCTAACATCTCTGACAACCTTCCATAAAGTAAAGCGGTTAATATTTTACCCGCCCTTTCTTTAATAAAAGCCCTATCATCAACAGTCAAATCAATTTCTTTCTTTGTCCAGAGTTTTACAGAAATTTGAAAAATTTTATTTTTTTGTTCAGTGGTGATTATTTCTTCCCTTAATTGACTATTAAGGGCGATAGAAATAGCGTCCCTTATAGTTAATGAAGTTTTCTCATCTTTGGGGATTTTCTTTCCCTCATAATCAAGAATTTTGGTCTCTACATTTATTTTCATTTATTTTCACCTCCTAAATATCGCTGTATTCCTTCATTTATAAAAATTTTCGGATAATAATTTAATAATTTATTAATCTTTGAAAAAGAACCATATTTACGAATTTCTTCCCATTTTTCTCTAGGATTAGGAATAAATTTACAAGTATGATTAAATAATTTAGCCACATCAATTATTTTTATTTCTTTCCCACTACAAACATTAAAAACATCAAATCCTTTAATATCACTTATCATCGTTGATATACTAGCGTTTACTATATCATCTATATAAGTAAAATCCCTCGTTTGTTGACCATCACCGTAAATAGTTAAAGGAACTCCCGCCTTTTTTTGCTCATTAAATATAGCCATTACTAATTTATATGCCCCTGTCATTGACATTCTTTTCCCATAAACATTAAAATACCTCAAGGCAATTATATCCATATTAAAATTTTCCGCATAGTTTTTACATAACAACTCACTTAAATATTTTTGTATAGCGTAGGGACTTTGTGGATTACAAATCATCGTTTCATCTAAAGGTAAATTTTCACTTTTACCATAAACCGAAGACGATGAGGCGTATATTATTTTTTTTACCCACGCCAGCCTGCCCGCTTCTAAGATATTCGCAGTCGCCAATGTGTTAGCCTCAAAAGTGTCATAGGGTTGGTCTAATGATAATTGAATACGGGGAGTGGCGGCGAGATGAAAAATATACTCAATCTTATAATCATCCATTCGTCTTGCCCAATAAGATGGATTTTCGTTATTAATATCTTTTTCTATAAATTTTACTTTTTTATTTATAAATTCTTCCTTTCCCGTTGATAAATCATCTATAATAATAACCCTGTGTCCCAGTCTAATCAATTCATCTACCAAATGAGACCCTATAAATCCTGCCCCGCCCGTAACTAAAATATTACTCATATTAAAAAAACCTAATTCTATTAATTAATCACATACAAAACAAAAATCCTATTATAACCCATAACAAATCATTAAATTTCATATTATCTATTACTAATTTTTTCTACTTTTTTTTCACACAATTCCTGATTTTGTAATATTCGTCTATTAGCTTTCCTTGTCGCCTCTAATATTTCCATAGAAATTTTATTTTTTTTACACCATTTAATTAAGATATTTATATCTTTAGGAAAACATTTACCACCATAACCCCTAAATCCATTGTGAAAAACTTCCCAATACATCCGTCCCATAGGACTACCCACCCATTTAGACGATTGAGCCGCCTTTTTTACTCGCTCATAATTACTATTTGTTTTTTGACATATATCATAAATTAAATTAGCAAATATAACCATTAAGGCTCCATGAAAGTTGTTTACATATTTACATATTTCCGCTTCCGTTGAGGTCATAATTACATCATAAGGAGAAATCGGGAGTAAATGAAGAGTTTCTAATGCGGACGTAAAGCTTTTATAAGTATATCCCACTATTTGTCTGTCAGGATTACTAAAATCTTCTTTAGCTGTTTTTTCACTTAAAAATTCAGGGTTAAAAAACAATAATAAATTTTTATATCTTGTTTGTAATAAATCAGTCGTCATGGGCGGTATTGTAGATTTTATTATTACTTTTTTACCTTTTATATTTATTTTATCTAATGTTTCCTCTAATATAGATAGGTTATAATTATTTTTTTCCCAATTAAAAGGTGTTGGCACACAAATAAAAATATAATCACACTCTATTACCTCATTAAAAGAATTAAGTTGGTGGTTTGGTGACCAACCCCTTACAACATATCCTTTATCCTTATAATAATTAAAAATAGTATACCCAACCATTCCTAAACCGATAATACCAATAGATTTTTGTGTCATTTTACAAAATATTGAATTGAGTTAATAAACCTATCCTTAAATCCATAATAATTTAATAGCCTTTTTAATCTGATATTAGGAAATGCTTGCCTTTGTCCTATCCAATCCCTTAATCTCTTAAATAAAATAATCAATGGTATTTCACCCTTAATATCAGATAAATAATTTTCTAATTCTTTTCTTTTTTTTAGACCTTCTAAAAGTTGTTGAATATCATAGTCTTTATCTTCTAAAATATTAATCCATTGGTCTATAAAATAACCTTCATTAAACTTTTCCCTAACGAATTTTTTTAGAATATCACCCCATTTTTTTATTTCTTCTGGGTGGGTTAAAAGATATTCTGTTTTTTGTATTTGTTCTGATTGGGTATTAAATAAATAAGGATAATCAGGTGGGGTTAATTCAGGAAAAGTTGCCTTTTTCGGAGCTATTAAAACCTGCCCATAAATCATACTTTCTATCGCCGAGATACAAAGTGTCTCATGTTGAGAATTAATCATATTTATTTGAGCGGGTGATATATATTTAAGATAATCTTCATGCTTAAATAACCTTCGGGTTTCTTTTATATAGGGCTTTTTAGCAATCTCGGTATGTTTCGCTGAAATAGAACTTATTAATACATTAAATTTATAACCCTTTTGCCATAAAATATCAAAGACCTGAAAGGTTTCTTGCCAATTCTTATAATCTTGAAATCTGTGATTATAAACAAAAGTTGGTTTATCGGTAGGCTTTATTCTGTTTTTATCATAATATTCAAAATCAAAACCAAAATAGATTTTTTTATATTTATATTCTGGCACCTTACCCCAATATTTTTGGTAGTTATCATTAATCATTTTCTTACAATTATCACTATTAAATATATTTATATCACCTAAATAGGTGCCAATTAATTGAGTTAAGGTTAAACCCCTGTCCCCCAAATCCTTTGAGGGATAGGGTAGGTCGGAATGAATAATATAATGGTGTTGATTAATTATTTTATAAATAGCGTCCTTAGTGTAGGTCTGTTGAATAACTAATAATCCGTGAGTAAGTTCGGGTGAATTATTAATAAAATTATCAATCGCATAATTAAAATTGAAATTATACCACCATTGACTATCAAAATTGACCACTTGTAATTTTTTAGCTGTTGGCATAAATAAGGGTATTCTAATAACTTGAGGATTTTTAATTATCTCATCGGGTAAATAAATAAAATCACTATTATTAGGAAATATATATAAAAAATACCAGTCGGGTCGTTTTTTAAGAATACCATTAATAAGGTTTTTAATAAAAATATAATTACTGTCGGCGTTTAGGTTTGTTTTATTAGAAAACATTGGCAATATTGTTATTACCATTATTTTAATTGCCTCAAAATACTAACTAAATCATAATTGTGGTCAATACAAATCTCTCTAACCCAGTCTTCTTCCTCTTTTGGTATCTTAAAAACTAAGGTGATAATATCCCCAGATAATAAATCGCCCCTTTCTTTCAGGCTATTATCAATATCAGAAAAATCGCTCATCTTCAAATCTAATAATTCATCTGAACTAAAACCTGCGTTTAATAATATTTGTTCGTCTATATTGAGTAATTTAACCGTGTCAAATCTTGACCTTACCTTATTAAGAAAAATGTTTAATTCTTTTTCTTTCTTTTCGTCTAAATTAACCGTTGAAACATCAACCTCCGTAAATCCTTCTTCAATTAAAATACCGAGCCTAACGTGACCACTAATTAATATATTTTTTCTTTCAGCGTTAATATTCATTACTAATGGCTCTATAAACCCGATATCGGGGTCGTTTATTTTTTCTCTTATTTTATCTTTATATTCCAAACTAATAGGTAATCGTGGATTATAAGTATCAATCACTATTTCATTAATCTCAACTCTTTGCAGTGGGAGTTTGGCTATTTTCATATTTTCGTCTTAATAAACTCATAAAATCTGTAAAAAATAGCATTACATTTTCTTCAAAAGCGTTTATTTTTTTATCAGAGATAAAAGAAAATAAATCATCTAGCCACATATAAACTACCGGATTATGTTGATAATTTTGTTTATAAATAAGGATAGGATATTTATCTTCAGGACAATTAAAACAGGTTTTCTTCCACCATAATGTAATATTTAATTTCGCTTGATTTTTACATTCAATAAAAAAAGGTAGGGTAGTAAATACATCCTCTTTTCGCCTAAAACCACTCCCACTATCCGCTCGTCTATAAGCGTATTTATCTATCTTGGATAATTCATCAGCGACAAAATTTTCTAATACCTTACCTTTCTGTTTAGCGCTACGTGGAAGCATATTAATATATTTTTTTAATTCTTACTTTACCCACCTTTTCAGCCAATTCTAACGCGTCAATAATCTTTGGTATATCGCTTCTATAATAAATAGGCACTTTTCTTTTCCCATTGGCAATATAAGAGCTAGGTTTAATAAAACCTTTTTTCTCATAAGTCCATATTGTTAAATAATCAATCAACCAACCCCTTTGTCTTTTAAGTTCTTCTAAAAGGGTTTTTTTATTGAAATCTAAATTAATCATATTTTAATGGTTTAATATTCGGTGAACCCGAACATAAACATATTTCCTGCGGATTATATTCAATTATTAATTTTCCGCAGTCTTTATGGCGATAAACTCTTATTTTTTCCTTTGTTTTATAACCTTTCTCTCTTAATTCTTTTTTGAAATCACTATAACTCAATAATTTTGCCTTTTCTATAAATTCTAATCTTTCTTTATCATCAGGCATTTTTTCAAGTGTAGATTTCATCATGTTTAATTTTCCCAAAGGCATTGCTATAACTTCGGCTCTCGGCATTTTTAATTCCTCTATAAAATACTCATATACCTTAATATAAACTTCTGCGGTTTGGTATCTGATATTTATTTCAGGATTGGCTAAAAATAATTGCCAACTATCAAATCCACCATCACCTAAATATTTATATAATTTCCCGTCTTTAATTTTCTTTAATGTAAAACCTAATTCTAAATATAATTCACTCGCTTGTTTTCTTAATTCAATTAATTTTTGATAAAAATTAAACGCTTCCTCTTGATGATGTGTAATATCAGACATATAATATATTATAATTTTTATTAAAATGGTATATCATCGGGATTGATATTTTCTGTTAATTTTTCCCTGCCTAATTCTTGGTCGCTTGATTTTTCGCCTTTCATTGATTGAACTATCTCTAACGCCTTTTTACCCTCTATTTTTTCTTCCTTAGTAAGTGGTTTGCTATCAACACTATCCATTCTTGTTAAAGAATAATAATCATTTCCCGGTTTTTCAGTTCTGTTCATTACATAATCATATTTAAGGACGTCAATACCATTAGCGACCTCATTATCAATCTTTATTCTGATTAAAAGAGGACATTTTAAGACCTTTCCCTTATTGTCCTCCCGGTCAACAATTGGATAATAAAAAGTAATTTTTACTTTATATTGCCGAGCCTCGTTGGTCTTTTCAGCTTGAGTGTTTTTATCTTTTTGTTCTTTAGCTTCTTTAATCAATTTATAATACTTTTCGCAATGTTCACAATAACTTTCGGTCATTATTTTCTCGCAGGATACCACTGACCATTTTTCACCCTCTTTTATAAAATGCTTCCCATCATAATATGGTGGAGCAATAAGCCGAAAACGAACCTTATCACCCTTTACCTTCAAATTAATAAAAGAACCGCCCTTATCAGCCGTTATTTTGGTATTAAAACCATCTTGGTATGGCATATTTATTTATATTAATTTATAATATATTAAATAATAAATTATATTTTTAATTTTGTCAACTATATTTTATTATATTTATATTTTTTCTTTCTTATCACTTCATACACTTTCCACCCGCTTTTCTTTTTATGTAGTCTGATACGAGTTTGTCTAGCTTTTTTATTAACTTTGACCTGCTTTCTTCTTTGAATAACTTTAGGTGTTTTTTTGACAACTTCTAGGTTTTCTATAATGTCATTTTTGTTTTTCATTTCTTTATAAGTGAACTTGTAATATACCTAATTTTTTGAGTAATTCTTTTCTATATTCATTCCAACCAGCAGTCAAAAAATTAGAATATTTATCATTTATATTTTTTTCTTCAATAGGTAATTTTTCCTTTGGAATTAGATTAATAATATCTTCTTCTAAAATCCAAACTTTATTTTTACTATCACTCCTTTGAAAATAAATATATTTTTTAGTAAATATTTGTAATTTTTTCATATTATTTTTCATCTCCTTTTATAAGTAAACTTTTAATTGGGACTAATTATAATTGTTGGTTCATCACCTATGGGTATTATTAACTCAATTTTATATTTACCGCCTTCTAATACTTTTTTTACTTCTGAAATTGTCATATCCCATCGTTGTCCAAATTTATCAGGACTATTAGGATAGCAAACTATTTTAGCCTTAAATGTTATTGGTTCTATCTTCTCAATCTTTACTTTCTTTGGTATTTTCAATTGGGAGAGAAGGGTTTCAATAAACTTTATTATTTCTTCAGCCTTATCTTTACTTAAACCATTCAAAACTAAAAAATTGTATAAATCTATTCCCTTTTTATTCATATTATTTTTCTTTAACTATTAAATATTTAGCTTTTTTTAATTGTCTTAATATTCTAAGAAAATCGCTCCAAGTGGCGGAACAGCCAAGGCAATGTAAGCAAGGATAATGTTCCTCCCTATGTTGCCTAACCTTTAATCTTAAATGTTGACAGGTGTTCATATTGGTTTTTTTATTTTTTAATTAAAGTCCAAATAAAAATTATTACCAAAAGAGTCGTAACTATTAAGAGTAATAAAAGTATAATCGCTGATAGTTGAAAAATAATATCCATAGGTTATTCTAAAGAAACTCCCCATCCATCAAAATTTTTTATAAAATATATATGCCGTATTCAGGATGTTCCTCATCCTGTATCTCTTTAATTTTCTTTAGTGATTAACTATTGTAATCCTAGCTCCATCTTTAGAGAGAGTTTCCTCTCTCACTCCATATTCACTACCACCCCGCTCATCTTTATTATCATAATCGTGAGCAAATATAAGAGCTTCATTACGAGTATTAAAAACTCCTATTGCTTCTTTTAGATAAAGTCTATTTGTTTTTGACCAACTTTCCGCCATAATATCAAATACATACCACTTTTTCTTATATTTTTTGACAAGTATTTGGTCATTTCTACTCATATATTTATTTTTTAATATATAAACTTTTAACTTTTTTTTTAACTGTTAACCTTTTATAATTAAGAAAAAATATAATCAAAAATAAACTGATATAGGGTATTCTGTAAAAAATAATTTCTAGGTGTAAAACCATAAATAAATCATTTTATCAACAAAGTCTTTTATAAGCTTAAAAACTTTAATAATTATTTAGTTAAAATAATTTCATCATTTAATATTTTACACTTAAATCTTTGTATGTTTTCCTCTTTACCTATGGGTGTAATATTAAAACAAATTAAATTACCCCGAGAAAAAAACCCCAAATCTTTTTTAGTAACACAAATAATTTTACCCTCATTGGCAAAAT
>Ga0233422_10001021_pt1 | contig 12937 bp, 8 predicted proteins | sample Watercolumn_Mata_2_FD_182724 | JGI IMG/M metagenome (GOLD analysis project Ga0233422, IMG submission 182724) | Freshwater microbial communities from Lake Matano, South Sulawesi, Indonesia - Watercolumn_Matano_2014_110_MG | ecosystem: Environmental > Aquatic > Freshwater > Lake | place...
ATGTGTCCGTCCTTGGTGCTCCAATTCTCGTGAATGGGAAACGTATCGGGATTTTCGGCATCTACAGGGATATCTCCGCGCAGAAACAGGCAGAGACGGCACTGATGGAGAGTGAGGAACGGTATCTTCAGCTCGTCGAAAACGCGCATGACATTATCTACACAACAAATCTCGGAGGTCGATTCCTCTATGCCAATCCGATAGCACTGAAGATCACGGGCTACTCGGAACAAGAGATCCTCAATGCAAAGTATCTCAACCTCATTCCCGCGTACTATCGTTCCACGGCTGAGGCGTTCTACAAAAACCAGGTGAAATCCGATACCCCGTCTACCTATTTTGAATTCCCTGCCCTTACGAAAGACGGACGCGAGATCTGGCTTGGCCAGAATGTCCAACTGCTCAAGCGAAACGGGCGAACCGTCGGCACGCACGCGATTGCCCGGGATATCACTCTGCGGAAACGGATGGAGGATGAGCTGAGCCAGAACCGGAATCAGCTCGAGATGGTCATCAACATGGTCAATGAAGGCATCACGTTGAGCGATGAGTCCGGCCACTTTGAGGTGTTCAATCCTGCGATGGAAACGCTCACCGGCTACACGATGATGGAAGCGAATGCGGGGGATTTCAGTCTCGTTCTCTATCCGGATCCCGAGTCGAGGCAGCAAGCACTCGATGGATTGAAGGAACTCCTGGAAAAGGGAGAAGTGCGCGATGCGGAAACAACGATCGTCACGAAAGCGGGTACGCGGCGCACGCTGTTGGTGACAACCAAGCTCCTCCGCGTTCAAGGGAAAAAGATGTTCCTTAGTGCGTACCGTGATATTACGGAGCGCAAGGAAGCGGAAGAAGAACTCCTTCTGAGCGAAGAACGATTCAGAGGGATGTTCGACGAGGCTCCGATCGGTTACCATGAACTTGATATAGCGGGGCGAATCACGCGTGTCAATCTGACCGAACAGAAATTCCTTGGCTACACCGCAGGCGAAATGATTGGCCGCCACGTATGGGAGTTTGTCGAAGAGCATGAAGTTTCTCGCAAAGCAGTTCTGGCGAAACTAGCCGGAGCGCAACCGGCGGGACAAAACGTAGAACGCCGTTATCTCAAAAAGGATGGAACAGCGATCCCCGTCCTTCTACAGGACAGGCTGCTGCGGGACAGTAACGGAACCGTCATCGGAATCCGCACGACGCTTCAGGACATCACACAGCGAAAACAAATGGAAGAAGAGCTTCGCAAGGCGAAGGACGAGGCCGAAGCCGCGACAAAGGCAAAGTCTGAATTCCTTGCCGTCATGAGTCACGAAATTCGCACACCTATGAATGGCGTCATCGGGATGGCAGATCTCCTCAGCAACACGCTGCTGACGCCAGATCAGAAGGAGTATGTCGACACAATTCGGCTGAGCGGTGAGGCACTGCTGAATGTCATCAACGATATCCTGGACTTCTCGAAATTCGAGTCAGGAAAGGTGGAGCTTGAAGAGGTGCCATTCGAACTCAGATCGTGCATCGAAGAAGTCCATGAGCTCCTTTCGCCAAAGGCGTCGCAGAAGGACGTCGATTTGCTCTATTGGATCGACCCGGAGGTACCGGTCGGAATCGTCAGCGACAAGCACAGGCTCCGGCAGATTCTGCTCAACTTGGTCGGGAATGCCATCAAGTTCACGGAAAAAGGAGAGATCTACACCAGCGTTCGGATGTCTTGGCGTGTGGGCAAGTCATTCATGGTGGAGTTTGCAGTGAGAGATACGGGAGTGGGCATTCCTGCCGACCGTATCGATCGCCTCTTTAAGCCGTTCAGACAGGCTGACTAATCCACGACGCGTCGCTTTGGTGGCACAGGACTCGGTCTCGCCATCAGTGCACGCCTGGTAGAGGCGATGAAAGGAAAAATATGGGTAGAGAGCGAACCAGGGAAAGGCTCTACGTTCCGGTTCACTGTTCAGTCGTCGCTGCCGCTGGCGACGGAAACTGCACCAGAAGCATTCACCCGTCCCGGAGCACAAAGCGTCGAAGGGAAGAGGATACTCGTGGTTGACGACAATAGGACCAATCAACAGATACTCAAACAGCTCTGTCTCCACTGGCGGATGATCCCACGTACGACGGGATTTCCCGGCGAAGCGCTCGAATGGATTCGACGAGGAGATCCGTTCGACCTTGCTCTCATTGACTTGCAGATGCCGGAGATGGATGGGGTGCAGCTTGCAGGGGATATCCGGGCTGTGCGCCCGGCGCATCTCATGCCGCTCATCCTCTTCTCGTCACTCGGACCCGGGAAGCAGCTTCCGGCCGGGTACCGCAGACTTTTTGCGGCTGAGATTGCCAAACCGCTCAAGCAATCTCAGCTCTATGATGTCCTTGTACGTGTGATGACAGGAACAAGAACTGAAGCCCCCGAACCGGCGCAGCGGATTGAGCCGGCAATGGGAACCCGGCTTCCTCTCGATCTGCTTGTTGCAGAAGATAATGTGGTGAACCAGAAGCTTCTGCACCACATCCTCGACCAGTTGGGCTACAAAGCACGGATTGTCTCGAGTGGATTGGAAGTGCTCGAAGAGCTTGAAAAGAAGTCGTATGATCTCGTCTTTATGGATGTGCATATGCCCGGCATGGACGGGTTGGAAGCGACGAGACGAATTGTGAACTCGCGAGGACCGTCAGGAAAACCCCGTATCATTGCTCTCACCGCCGATGCTCTGTCGGAAGACAGACAGAAGTGTCTTGATGCGGGTATGGACGACTACCTGAGCAAGCCGGTGCGGGTCAACGACATTATCGGCATGCTCAACCGCTGGGGAGTTGAGGGGGCAGAGACTCCAGTACCGTTGGCAGGAGTGACGCCGAAAGCCGAGCTTACAGAGTTTGAAAACATGGTGCTGAAACAACTGCGTGAATTCGGTATCGCGGAAGAACGCGCGTTCACAGCGGGCCTCCTTGGCGACTTCCTCAAATCGGCTTCCGACATGATCTCCGCTGCACGGCGAGCCTATGAAGAACGGAATGCAAAACGCCTGAATCATGTCGCGCATACACTGAAGGGAAGTTTCACCACGTTTAACCTTCCAGAGCTGTCGACGCTTTGCTTCACGATCGAAAAGCGGGCAGAGCAGAACAACCTTGACGGTCTGGAGGATTTGATCGCTGAGCTTTCCCATTCATATGACCGCGTTCGCCCACTCCTCGAAGATCTGCAGAGAAAGCTGGCCCACTGACGGTCAATCTCTCTTATGAACTTCAGATCCCTTTCTCTCCCTCTCGGTGTAGCACTGATCCTCAGCATCACTCGATCCCCTGCTCAGAATCCCGGCGGCATCTCTGTCGGTTTGAGACCGTTGACGGAGCTTGGAAGCGCACTGTACAAAGGATTTCCAGGAGGACTGTATCCGGGTTCATCGAATTCGCGTCCAGCACAGCATGACTCAGTTGGCAGGATGATTGCACAACAGGTGTTGCCGTTGGATCGATCCGGCTTCGTTGACGCGGCAAACGGCAAGATAGTCCTGCTTTCAATAGGGATGTCGAACACAACGCAGGAATTCTCGGCATTCAAAACGCTCGCCGGCGCTGACGCAGCGAAGAATTCACGGCTCGTCATTGTCGATGGTGCTCAAGGTGGACAGACGGCGTCAATCATTGCCAACCCCGCTGCTGCGTTTTGGTCTGTGATCGACCAGCGACTGCAGGCAGCAGGAGTCACGCGCCAGCAGGTGCAGGTCGCGTGGGTCAAGGAGGCAGACGCGGGACCAACCTCCGGATTCCCGACGTATGCCATGACTCTTTCGACAGAACTTGAAAAGATCGTCAAAATTCTCAAGTCATTCTATCCAAACATCCGCATCGCGTATCTCTCAAGCAGAATCTATGCCGGCTACGCCACGACGACGCTCAATCCCGAGCCCTACGCGTACGAGTCGGCGTTCTCAGTCAAGTGGGTGATCGAAAAACAGATCAGGGGAGATACATCTCTGGCGTATTCGGTTCCGTTTCTCCGCGCGCCGTGGCTTTCATGGGGACCATATCTTTGGGCTGACGGACTAACCCCGCGTAGCGACGGTCTTATCTGGTTAGCGACGGACTTCCAACCAGATGGCACACATCCATCACCTAATGGACAAAAGAAGGTCGCGTCGCTGCTACTCGACTTCTTCAAGACGGATCCCATTTCCATTCCGTGGTTTCTCAAGGCTGGAGCTACAACCGTGCGGGAGGAAAGGCCGACTGAGCCCGGTTGGGAACTCTCGCAGAACTATCCCAATCCCTTCAATCCTGTGACCACGATACGCTTGCGAATCTCAGAGACGAGCCTTGTCACGCTCAGGGTGTTCGATGTGCGCGGCAAAGAAGTAGCGGTCTTGATGAATGAGATCCGTCCAGCTGGAAGTCACTCAGTCCGATGGAATGCAGAAGCGCTTCCCTCGGGAGTCTATTTTTACCGATTGGTGGTGATTGCGATACGTCCCGCTGCACATTCCACCGTTTTCATAGATTCCAGGCGGATGCTGTTACTGCAATAGGCGGTTAGAAGAGCGACTTGGCATCGATGCGGGAGCAACTTTTGCTGCTATTGCACGTTCTTTCTCCGATGATGAGACCCTTCGGTATAGCGTTTCTCCTGGCGTTCACCCTCAGTGTTTCCTTCGGGCAGCAGCCGCGGCTCACGGGGACGGTGCTGGATTTCATCACGAGGGCGCCATTGTCGGGAGCAACCGTCGCATTGACAAGCTCTGCCGACACGACAGTGAAGAAATTCACCTCGGCAGATCCCAACGGAGTTTTCCTCATTCCTGCTGTCGTACCCGGTCCATACGTCCTCAAGATCACGTTCGTAGGCTACCAGGATTATACCAAGAAGATCACCCTTCTGGGCAACGGCCTTGATCTCGGATCGGTTTTTATGATTCAGACGTCGATCCCTCTAAAGGAATTCATTGTCACCGGTGAAGCTCCGCCGGTTGTACAGGTTGGAGACACCGTCATGTTCAACTCGAAAGCGTTCAAGCTGAACGTCGATGCCTCGGCTGAAGAGCTCGTTTCGCGCCTGCCTGGCGTAACGGTGGAGAACAACACGGTCAAAGCTCAGGGTGAGGAGATTTCCCAAGTGCTTGTCGATGGAAGGCGCTTCTTCGGCGATGATCCGATGATTGCACTCCGCAATCTCCCGGCAGAGGTTATCGACAAGATTCAGGTGTACGATAAGCTCAGTGATCAGTCGGAACTCACCGGTTTCAACGATGGACAGACCTCAAGGACGATCAATATTATCACGCGTCCCGATCGGAGGAGATCACAGTTCGGCAGGCTCGTCGCGGCGGTCGGAGACCAGGGGAAATACCAGGCAGTTGCGAACATGAACTTCTTCTCGAGCCCGCAGAGGATCACCGTCCTTGCCCAAAGTAATGACATCAACCAACAGAATTTCTCATTGCAGGATTTCCTTGGGGCGATGGGAAGCGTCGGAGTCTTTGGTGGAGGCCTGGGAGGGGGAATGAGGGGAGGTCAGGCCGGAGGTGCAGGTGGGCAACGGGGAGGAGGAGGAGGTGGTGGTGGCGGTATTGGTGGTGGTGCCCGCGGAATTGTTGCGGCCGGACTAGTTCAGGCGATGCAGAACAACTTCTCCATTGGCCAGCAGAATGGCATCAGCACGACGCACGCACTGGGATTGAACTATTCCGATACGTGGCAGAAAGGAATGGAAGTCGAGGGGAACTACTTCTTTAATCTCACGGATAATGTGCGTGACCAGTTCACGAACAGACAGTACTTTCTCACGCCCGACACAAGCCAGTACTATCGTCAATCGAATGTCACGGACAGCAAGAACTACAACCACAGGCTCAATCTTCGATTTGACTATGCGATCGATTCCGTGAGCAGGATCATCGTTACGCCGCGCTTGAGCCTCCAAACCAACGGCTCGACGAGCAACTACAGCGGACAAAACGATCTGATGCGAACGGTCCCGATTAGCCAATCTGCAACGCACAATCAGACCGATGTGATCGGTTATACATCGAACAATTCGATTGTTTACAGGCACAGGTTCGACATTCCAGGCAGAACATTCTCTGTCGATGCCACCGCAAATTTCAACAACCGGAACAGCGATCGGTACCTTGGATCACAGAATCTCTATTACTATGCGACAGGCGTTCAGTCGGATTCTGTCAATCAGCTTGCCGGCACGAAGACGAAGGGATACACGCTTTCGGCCAACGTCGCCTATACGGAACCTCTGGCGGTTTCGATGCTCGCCCAGCTCAACTATTCGATCTCACGCACAAACAGCTCGACGGACAAAAAATCATACAACTTTGACGGAACCGACGGACTCTATGACCTTCTCGTTCCCACTCTCAGCAATGAGATCGTGAGCGGCTACCTGACACAGCGCGGGGGCTTGGGGGTGCAGTACCGAATCACCGATTTCGACCTGAACGCAACGCTTGGATTCCAGAGTGCAGCCCTTTCTGCCGACAGGAGTTTTCCCAGGTCCGCAACGACGAAAAAGACATTCTTCAACATGATCCCCTCCGTGACGATGTATTTTGGGCCTTCGCGCCGGAACAGCATTCAGGTCCTGTATAGGGCGGCTACGAATCCGCCTTCTATCACCCAACTCGAGAACACGGTGAATAATTCCAATCCGCTGTTCTTGAGTGCCGGGAATCCCGATTTGCAGCAGTACTACACACACACGGTCACCACCCGGTATATTACCACGAATCTTCAGACCATGGAGAGTTTCTTCCTGGTATTCTCCGGCTCACTGACGAACGACTACATCGGGAATGCCCTGCTTCTGGCAACGCGGGACACCACACTCGAGGGTGGCATTATGCTGAAGCAGGGATCGCAGTTCTCCCGTCCAGAAAACCTCGGAATACGTCGTTCGCTGCAGGGATTAGTCACGTACGGATTTCCGTTCAAGCCGATTCAGAGCAACCTCAATCTGAATCTCGGCCTCATCTACAACGGCACGCCATCGGTTCTAAACGGAATTCAGAATACCGGCAATTCGTACACACTCACGACGGGCGTGAGTGTCGTCAGCAACATCAGCACCGATCTCGACTTCGCGATCTCATATAATGCGAACTTCAACCGTCTGAGAAACAGCATCCAATCCGACAACGATAATGACTACTTCTCGCATAGTGGGAGTTTTCGATTCAACTGGATTTTCTGGGAAGGTTTCAGCATCAGGACAGAGTTGCGCAATCAGCTTTATACGCGATCGCAGACGGGCTACAGGCAGGAATACACACTCTGGAATGTCGTGATCGGCAAGCGGTTTCTCAATGACAGAGCTGAGCTGTCATTGCAGGGGTTCGATTTGTTGAATCAAAACAGGAATGTGAACCAAACGGCCACCGACACGTACATCGAAGAACAGCAAACGAAGAATCTCAACCGGTATTTCCTCCTGACGTTTAGCTACCGGCTGACGAATTTTTGAGGAAATTGAAACGAGAAACGTAAGAAGATAGACGGAAGACGATAGACGTGAGGTGCAGGAGAGAGCTGAGATGGTCAGGGGGATGGACTTCTGGACACTCATTTGATAGTCCGCGGCCTTCGTTCTTGAGTTGGAGTTCTGTTCTCAGTTCGACTCGCAAAAGAAGCTCGCTCACGGCACACTCACCTCCCCTCGATTCCACTTGATTGCACCCCGAGTCGCTCGGGGCAAGCTGTCTTCTGATTTCTGCCTCCTGACCTCCATCCTCTCTTCCCCAATCTGCCCTCCGAAATCCGCACCCCCCAATTCCCAATCCCACTCCATTCTTGCCTTTCTCTTTGAAGTCCAGTAGCTTTGTAGGACAAACGTCCGGCTGCAGCGTTGCAGAATGTGTTTCTCCGGTGGTGCGCATGCTTCGATTGTTCAGCAATGAGATCCCGACGAAGCCGGCGCGGAGAGTCGCAAGTACGGGGCAATCCGCACCGTCATGAAGTTCACCCCTCAATACAGACAGACCCTTTGTGTCATCCTCGACGGGGGCTATACGCCGCTGGATGTCAGGGAGTTTGTGCAGCTCTGTTACCTTCTTGCATTACCCCTCGTCCGCTCAAGGATTGCACGGGGGAAGTTGAACCTCGAGATCCTTGGCCTTAGTGAAGGTGATATTGTCTACGACTGCCTGGCAGACCTCTTCCGGCGTGATGCGACGGGGCAGTTCGTGCACGTGAAATCCTTCTTCGAGAATCAAAACGTCGATCCGCGGATTGCACATGAGGATGAAGTCCTGCTCACGATCCGGCGGCTTGTCTTTGGACGCGTGCATCACTCGATCGTGCGTCTCTACAGCGAAGGCGATCCGGCTCTTGGCAAAGTTCTCCGCAATCTCTCCATTGAGCTCGACCGCTCTGACCGTTTTGAACACAGGGCCAGATTCGGTGAAACGTATTTGATCGTACGCGATGCAGATCCATGTCTGCACCGTCCTCCCATCCCATCCGATCGTCTCAGGCAGAAGTTCTCACAAATAGTGTCTGTCCGTGATTCCGTACCCGAAATGCTAAGAAAACTGCACAAGATATTGCTCGCGGAGGACACCTACCAGCGCGCCGCACCGCTCGTAGCAGTTGCATTGATATTCAAAGAGGCATATGCAATTGGCGTCGACGTGCAGCAAGATGAACGGAGTCCGGCCGAGCAGGAGCTTGAGCAGGAAGATCTAGGGCGTGTCGTTGAGAGTGTTTGCAGGAAGGTTGCAGATGATGCGCGCCCCACGTACGTAGGAAGGGGAAAAAGGACACAAGAGGAGTACGGTAGCTACATTGCAGCCCTTCGAGAGATCCTGCTAAGTGAAGCGGGCGTCATGGAGAAGAATGGGGCGTCCTACTTTGAACTGCTGAAGATACAAATGCCGGGATTGACGAGGCCTGCGTATATGAGGAGGCACAAACCGATTCTGGAATACTTGGCCCGGCGCGCGAAGAGACAGATTGCGGCAGAGTTGAAGAAGAATTAATCTGCAGAGAGGATCAACTGCATGTATAAAGAGTCGGATGCCCCCTGGCAAAGATGAAACGTGACGAAAGAAATCAAACATAGCACCGCACATCCTGATGAACGAACGCTCGAGCTCTTCGCACTGAGATCAGATCTTTTGAGCGATCGGAGAGAAGAAGTCGCGATTCATGTGAAGGAGTGTGCTGGTTGCTCAGCTCTGGTTTCGGAGATTGGCGAGTACTACGCCGAGGCGAGCCGTTTGCAGAGTGCGCAGCAGTATGAATCTGCGCATGCGTTGTACGCCCCCGATCGATCCATCAGGCCTCGCTGGTATTCTCAGACCGCTGATGTTGCCCCACGGCCTGCTTCCGTACCGCAGCGAGTTGCGCGGTCACTTCGCACTTATCCGGGGCGATGGTCCTCGGGAGCGCTTGCCCTGATCGCGGCAGCGGTGCTGCTTCTTCCGGCGGTTTTCAAAGGCGACGATAATCTGGCATATGTGCGCGCCAAGGACGAGTTCATCGTCGCATACAACGCAAGCGGAACGGAGCTCTGGCGCAGGCACATCGGAGAGGGGTATGACGTGAAGAACTCCCCCAATTGGGTCGGCTGGCGGCCAGAACGGGGATTGACGACCTGCGACGTCGACGCGGACGGGAGGCCTGAGGTTGTGGCAGTGTTCGGCTGGACCAATCTGAAGAACCCAACGTACAAGCTCGACAACAGAGTTCTGTGTTTGAACGGCGATGGTACCGAAAAATGGCACTACGATGTGCACCGCACGGTCAGGATCGGCGGTATCGAGTTTCCTGACAATTTCAAGAATCTCTTTCTACTCGCCGGTGATTTTGATCGCGATGGCGACTTCGACATCCTGGTCGGGGCGACTCATGAGCCATGGTATCCATTTGTCATCGTGCGGCTCAGAGGGAGCGATGGCTCATTTGTGAGTGAATACTGGCACAACGGGGCGACGCCATATGTTGTCCGGGAGGATCTCGACGGAGATGGTCTGGAAGAACTGCTTTTTGCGGGACAGAACAATCGTCTTGGCAAGGCCTGTCTTCTTGTCCTTGATCCGCGCAGCATTGAGGGCTCTGGACCGACTCCAAAGGGATTTGAGCTCGAAGGTGCTTTGCCGGGCAAGGAAAAATTCTATCTGCTCTTCCCGCAGACCGATCTCATTGCAAGAGCGTCGGATATCACCAATCGTGCGTTCAACATTAACGTGCGTGCCAATGGACAAATCGAGATGATTGTCATGGAGCCGCTCGATGATCATCGGGCCGAAGTATACTACTACCTTGAGCGTGATATGAAGTGCGTCCGCGTTGGCGTCTCGGATCACTTTGCGGCTGTCCACCAAAGGCTTGAGCGGGAAGGAGTATTGAAGAGGCCCATCGATTCGAAGTATTTGGAAGAAGTGAGAACCGGCATCAAGTACTGGGATGGAAGTCGATTTGTGAAGAGAGCAGTGCCCGTTCAGCATCCTGATAAAACCGCTCAGAAATGATTCGCACAGGCAGATTCAACAGCCGTAAACGCTTAGGCATAATGGGAATCACTCGCATAGTCTGAACACATAGCAAGCTTGAATTCCTGAAGAGGCCGGATCGCTCCACGCACCAAGGGGATCCGGCCTCTGCATTGTACTCGGATTCTGCGGGGCGATTCATATGTACGTATCTACTGAAGTGGACGGATCTTTGCCGCGCGCACGGCCTTCATCCGTCAATTCTCAGATCCGACCATCTCCCCGAAACGTCTCCCCGAGTCTATGGGATTCTTCGCACGCATAGTCTCCTCCAGGATAGATCGCAACATCACCGGGTCCGAGCTCCGCGGGAATCAGAGACAGAATCTCATCCACATCTTTGTCTTCGATTCATCGGGTGAGGGATTGGAGAAGTCGCTGAAAGTGAACTCGTTAGTGCGCTCAGTCATTCCCGAATCGCTGGCGTATGCTGATGTGCCGATTTCGTTTTTCGTTGACCATCTCATGCCCATCGGTATCGGCAGCATCAACTCCTCTGGACGCGTTTCCGTCAGCAGATACAGCTTTGCCTGGCAGAAGATTGGAGAGACGAATCTTGCATATACCGGAGCGATGGAACCTGAGATGTCAGGCTACTCATACACGTGTGAAGAGTATGAGCGCGGCAAAGGGCATCGGGGAGTGGTGATAGGGATCTATGAGCGAGCGCGCGATAATGTGGAAAAGAAGTCTCACACACGTCACCATGAAGGATAAGACTATGCTCAGTAACCATGTTTCGTGGAGTGTGCTTCTGATTGTTGCCTTGAGCATCTGCTCATGCAGCAAGGATTCAACAACAAGTCCTGTTCAAACGGAAAATCCCGTTTCGTCCGGGACCTTGGCACAGGTCGCAACGGTACAAGGGGGAAGCAGCACCGAGGCGATCGCGGGTCTCGCGATTTCCCCGGACAAAAAGTTGATAGCCTTCGGCTCATTTGCCGACAATGTGATCCGTTTGCTCGATGCGGGGACTCGTCAGGTGACGCGCACCCTAACGGGGCACACCAATCGGGTGACAGCACTGGCATTCAGTCCGGATTCGCGCACGCTCGCCTCAACAGGGACTGTCAACCTCCAGCCCGCTGACGGGTCCGTTCGGCTCTGGGACGTGTCGTCGGGTCTGCAGCTGGCTACGACCTCGACGACAGGAATCAATCAGCTCGCGTTTTCACCAAACGGAGCGTCACTGGCGGGAGCATCAGGAGGGAATCCGGTTCAGATTCAGGTCTGGAATCCCGCCACGTTGAGCGTGCAACGGACCATCACCGGTGTGTTCCGGTTCGTGGCGTTTAGTCCGGACGGCACAAGAATAGCTGCTGGTGCGCGGGATGAGAAAGTCTACATCATAAATTTCCTCACGGGAAGCCAGATTGCGACATATACGGGTCATACTGGTTGGATTACGAATGCTGCGTTCAGCAGTGATGGTACAATGCTCGCGTCAACCGGCGATGATAAGAAAATCCTTGTGTGGAACGCGCAGACGGGCGCTTCAACATTAACGATAACCGGCCACACGACATATCCGGAGTTCGTGTGCTTCAGTCCGGATGGTGCGACCCTCGCCTCTCTCGGAACCGGAATGACCATCACCCGCAGTGGCAGTTCCATCAGCATGACGCTCAGCGATTCGGATCGATTCCCGCGCATGTGGAATCCAAAGACGGCCGAGGAGCTCACAAGGATCGATGTTGGAGGTGACATCGTCTCCGAGATTGCGATCAGTGCGGACTGGAGATTGATGGTGACAGGAAGCAAGACCGGGCTACTAAGGATATTTCAACGTTGACCGATGAGGAAGGGATCGAAACCTATGATATCAGGCAGTTCGGGGATCAGCGTGGTGAAACAGCAGCTCAGTCAATAAGCCGTGTGAGAAGTTCTATCAGGAATATCAAAGGAATGGGACAATGACACATCGGTTGGTGTTTGCGCTTCTCGTACTTTTTTTGGATCCTCTTATCTCTTTGCCAGGCAGGCGGGATGGGTAAGTACCGGACAGAGTCCGGTCAAGAACATGACAACCCTCCATGCGCAGGATGCCAATAATGTCCTGGTAGCAGGCGAGAATGGTACCGTGATCCGGTCAACAGACGGCGGGGTCACCTGGACGAAGCAGCATTTTCAGATCAGCGAGACATTGAGTGACGTCCGCTTTATCGACGCATCGAATGTCTGGGTGGTTGGATCCTCAGGCGCTCTCTACAGATCGTCGAACGGTGGCTCCTCGTGGATTTCTGTTCCGTCCGGCACCACGAAGGCACTGTACGCTGTCGGAGGGTCGGGCAACGTGCTCTGCGCCGTCGGATTCGACGGCAAGATCATTCGCTCGTCGGATGGCGGGAACACGTGGTCATCTCCCATCGCTGAGAACAGGTTGAGGTTCTACGAAGATATCCATTTTACGAATGCTACGTCCGCGGTCATTGTAGGCAGCGGAA
>Ga0233422_10001022_pt1 | contig 12922 bp, 15 predicted proteins | sample Watercolumn_Mata_2_FD_182724 | JGI IMG/M metagenome (GOLD analysis project Ga0233422, IMG submission 182724) | Freshwater microbial communities from Lake Matano, South Sulawesi, Indonesia - Watercolumn_Matano_2014_110_MG | ecosystem: Environmental > Aquatic > Freshwater > Lake | place...
AATCGTGCCGACAATTGAAACTAATTGCTCATATGTACACTTTAGGGCTGGAAGCCCTGAAATGTCCATATCTGGACATTTGAAGATGGCGAGCAAATCAGTTTTGCCACTTTCGAGTTTTAGCTCTAATATTTATACTTCTTTCTGCTTTTTGTTTTTTCTCATATATTCCTGTTGATGTCAATTATGCTGTGAGAAGAGAGTGTTTAAGGCGAGGTTATAGTGAAAGAACAATTGAAACATATCAGGACTGCATACAAAGATTTCTTGAATTTTCTGGAAAGAGCATTGATAAAATCGGAAAGGAAGACGCCCTAAATTTTCTTTATTATTTAAGAGAAAAAGAAAAATCAGGAAGTACTATTAATGTGTATCATATGGCTATAAGATTTCTTCTTGAAGATATTTTGAGAAAGAATATCAGATTAAATATAAAATATTCAAAAAGGGCTGAAAAACTTCCTCTTGTTTTGAGCAAGGAAGAAGTCAAAAGATTAATAGAAAGCATTTCTAACCTAAAACATAGGTTAATGATTTCCTTGTTATATGGGGCGGGATTGAGAGCTTCAGAGTTGTTGAATTTAAAAGTAAAAGATTTAGAGATTGATAAAAATTATGGCTTTGTGAGGCAAGGCAAGGGAAATAAAGATAGATTATTTATTATTCCTTCAAGCTTAAAACAAGAACTAATAAATTTAATTGAGAATGAGGGATTGAATGAAGAAGATTATTTATTTACTAGCAATAGACAAGAGGGATATAGTATAAGAAGCCTTCAAGAGATAATTAAAAAAGCTGTTAGAATTTCTAAGATTGAAAAACAAGTTCATCCCCACACATTAAGGCATAGTTTTGCAACTCATCTTGTTGAACAAGGAAATTCTATTTCTGAAGTTCAAAGTCTTCTTGGGCATAGTTCTCCTGAAACTACTCAAATTTATCTTCATACTTCTAGCAAGAACTTAATTAGTGTAAGAAGCCCCCTAGATAATCTGCAATAAGAAGCTTTAAAAACCATTTTTCTTATAAGTCTAGTATGGTAGAAAAAGAAACACAAATACAAAAAATACAGAGAATCTCAAAAATAAGAGAACAAATTAGAAATATATGTACATCTGCACATATTCATCATGGCAAGACTGCTTTTACTGATAATCTTTTAGCAGCATCTGGATTTATGGCTGCTAAAAATGCAGGAGACTTAGATGAGGGAATGGCAACATGGCAGCATGCAGATGAGCAGGAGAGATTATTGACAGTAGATGCTGCAAATGTTTCAATGGTACATAATTTCCATGATAAAGAATATCTTATTAATTTGATTGATACTCCAGGACATGTAGATTTTGGAGGAAATGTTACAAGAGCTATGCGAGCAATAGATGGAACAATTGTTCTTGTCTGTGCTTCAGAGGGAATTATGCCGCAGACAGAGACTGTTTTAAAACAGGCTTTAAGAGAGAGAGTCAGGCCTGTTCTTTTTATAAATAAAGTTGATAGACTGATAAAAGAGTTAAAGTTTACTCCAGAGCAGATGCAGGAAAGATTCTTGAAAATTTACAAGGAATTTAATAATCTAATAAGTAATATTGCAGAGAAAGAGTATAAGGAAAAGTGGCTTGTAGATATTAATGATGGAAGTGTTTGCTTTGGCTCTGCCAGAGATAACTGGGCGCTATCTGTTCCTTTTATGAAGAAGGGAGGAATTTCATTTAAGAATATATTAGATATATATAGTATGAAGGAAGAGGAAAGAAAAGACTGGTGCTGGAAAAATGCTCCGCTATATGAAGTTATTCTTGATATGGTTGTAAAGCATCTGCCTAATCCTTTAGAAGCTCAGAAATATAGAATTCCAAAAATCTGGCATGGAGATTTAGAATCAGACTTTGGAAAGAATTTGATAGAGACAGACCAGAAAGGCAAGCCAGCATTTGTAATTACAAGAATAGTTATTGATCCTAAATCTGGAAAAGAGATTGCAGCTGGAAGATTATTCTCAGGAAAGCTAGTTCCTGGCATGGAAGTTTATCTTAATCTTGCTAAACAAAAGCAAAAAATTCAGCAAGTTCTTATTTATAATGGAATTAAGCCAGAGCAAGTAGAAGAGATTACAGCAGGAAATGTTCTTGCAATATCTGGAGTTACAGGAGAGGCTGGAGAATCTATAACTCTTGAACAAGAAACTCCTTTTGAAGAGCTAAAGCATATTTTTGAGCCAGTTATTACAAAGGCTATAGAAGTTAACAAGCCAGCTGATTTGCCAAAGCTTGTTGAAGTGCTAAGAAAAGTTGCTAAAGAAGATCCTTCTGTTAAAGTTGAAATTAATGAAGAGACAGGAGAAAATCTTTTATCTGGAATGGGGGAGCTTCATTTAGAGATTATAGAAAATAGAATCAGAACAGAGAAGGGAGTAGATGTTAAAACTTCAAATCCTATTGTTGTGTTTAGAGAGACTGTGCTAGCAAAAGGAGAGGGAGAGGGAAGATCTCCAAATAAGCATAATGATTTCTTTTTTGAAATAGAGCCTCTAGAAAAAGAGGTTTATCAGGCTATAAAGAATGGAGAGCTATCTGAAGGCAGAATTAAGAAGAGGGACGAAGTCTTAACTAAAAAGCTAAGAGAACTCGGCATTGAGAATGACGAGATAAGACAGTACAGAGAAATCTACAAAGACAATGTTTTCATAGACAAAGTTAAGGGAGAGGTTGCTATTGGAGAGGTTATTGAGCTTTTATTAGATGCTTTTGAACAAGTTGTTGATCAGGGGCCATTAGCAAGAGAGAAGTGTATGGGTATGAAAGTTTCTCTTGTGGATATTAAGCTTCATGAAGATGCTATTCATAGAGGGCCAGCTCAAGTTTATCCAGCAGTAAGAGATGCTTTATACCAGGCAATGCGTAATGGAAAAGCTGTTTTATTTGAGCCTCTTCAAATTTATTTAATAGAGGCACCAAATGAATTTATGTCTTCTCTAACTGGATTAATCTCTTCAAAGAGAGGCCAGCTTTTAGATGTAAGACAAGAAGATTCAGGAACAACAATTAAAGCTCAGCTGCCTGTTGCAGAGATGATTGGCTGGAGTTCTGATTTAAGAAGTGCTACAGAGGGAAGAGGAGTTTCTTCTCTAGTTGATCAACAGTTTGCAAAAATGCCTAACGAACTCCAAGTTCAGACAATAAAAGATATAAGAAAGAGAAAAGGATTAGCTGAAAATCAATAGTTTTATTAATTGCTCTCTAATTTTAAAAAGATGATTAGAATTTTTCACAAGATTCTTGAAAGATATTACAGAATTAAATATGAGAAGAGCTTAGAGAGAGAAAGAGAGCTAAGACTAGAAATAGAAGAGGGGGAAGATGGGCTTAGTTTTTTTGGATTTGACACAACACATTTAGAAAGAGAATTAAAAGAAGTAACTGCTAGAAAGAGAAAGAGTTATGAGAGATATTTTTATTATGCAGATAAAAATAGAAGACAACTGAGATTTCTAAGAGAGTTAGGAGATTGTAGAACATATGAAGACAGAAAAAGAATAGATATTCTAGGAGAAATTAGAGATGAAGAGATTGAAGAGATCAGATCTGCTGAAAGAGTAACTTTTGATATTCCTCTTGTTGAAAATCAATAAAATTTTCCAGCAGGAAAATTTTATTATAAATTAAACTTCTTTAAAGATTCTACTAACTTTTCATAGCTTTCAAATAAGATAGAGTTTATTCCCAGAGACTGGGCATTTTCTATGTTTTTGATATTATCGTCTACAAAAATAGCTTCTTCTGGCTTGATTTCTAATTTAGAGAGAACTTTTGTGAAAACAGCTTTATCTGACTTCTTGCTTCCTAGCTGAAAAGAGGCAAAAGGATAGTCAAATTTATCAAGAATCCTTTCTTCTTTATGAGTTTGGAAGTGCAAGTCATTTGTATCTGTTAAGCAGGCAAACTTTACTTTATTTTTCAACTCTTTTATTAAATTCCAGATTCTCTCATCCTGCTTTTTATACTTCTTATATAGCTGGAGATAGTAAGACATAACTTCTTTATGATCCTTATCCTTAGCAAGAAGTTTGAAAAATTCCTCTGTAGGAATTTTTCCTTCTAAAGCCAGATCATACTTATCAATTAGCTCTTTATTTCCAGAACTTTTAACTAGAGTAGAAATTCCAAACTTATTTTGCATCTCTTCATTTATTTTCAGCCAGTCTATGTGAAGGCAGACGCTGCCGAGATCAAAGATAACAACTTTAATCATTAGAACTAAATCTCTTCTGTTTCTTCTTGTTCTTCTGTCTGCACTACTTCTTCTTTTTTCTTTTTTTCTTTCTTTGGCTTTTCAGAAGAAGCCTGAGATGTCAGCTCCTGCAAATTAATAGAGTTGACTAAATTCCTAAAGTCTAGAAACTTGTCTGCCGGAATTCTTGTGCCGGCTTTTGTAAAGCCAGTGTATTTTTCTGAAGTTACAAATTCTCTGATAGTAACTCCTGGCTTTCCTCCAAAATCATCAACTCTTACTATGATGTCTGTTGCATCATTCTTCTTCAGCTTGCCGATGTCTTTTTCCATAGATTAAGAGAGAAAACCAAGATTATAAAGTTTTTGATTGATACTAGCAAAATTTTATTAGAAAGGAGTAGTATAATAAAATAGTTTTTGCATCATATAAATCTTTAAAAATAGCAAGATTATATAAAGAGTATTCAAAAATCAGTGATTTTTGAAATCCAGAAATTGCGATTTCTGGCTTTTAAATTTTCGCTGAAGCAAAAAAAATTTAAAATGAGCAAAAAAGGGCTTTTAATTATCGCAGCACTAATATTAATAGGAATTGTTGGATTTGTCTCTGCACAATCTTCAAATCCATGGGCTGCTGACTCTTCTGGAAAAGAGAAAAATGTATTCTTAACAACAGAATCTGTATATCTAGCTTCATATACTGTTTGTTATGCTGAGGGGGGAGCTTCATTTGATATGTATATTATAGAGAGCAAGAATTTAAGTTCTGGAGATAGTCTATCAGATGTTAGAGGAAGTCCGCAACTAATAAGAACAGATAGTAAGGGATTTATAGCTACGACAAAAATCTGGAGTAATATAACAGAAGGAGTATATAAGATAGTATTAGACTGTAATAATAATAAAAAATATGATTCAGGAGAGCCTGTTGATTCTATAAATGCTGCAGGATTTAGTGTTGGGCAAATTGGAACAGGAACAGCTGTTTTAGGAAATAACAGCCCAGAAGATTTTAGTATGGCTTATTCTTCAGACTTTACAAAAGAAAATGCCCTGCTTCAGATTAAGTTAAAAGCAGAGAATGAAGATGTAATATTAAAGAATTTGACTCTAATTTCTAATGGAACTGGCTCTGATAATGATGTAGAGAGAGTTGTTGTTTATGTTGATGCAGACAGCAATGGAAAGATAAATAATGAGACTATAATTGGACAGGCCGCTTTTGTTAATAAGCAAGCAATTATCTCATTAAATTATACACTTTTAGATGGAAGCAGTGTTGTTCTGGGAGTAGATTATATTATGAGAAATGTTACAGCTGATAAAAATTATAACTTTAAAGCAGATTCTTTAGCAGGAGTTGGAAAGGATTCAAAATCAACAGTTGTTTTTACAGGATTTCCTATGCTTTCAGCAGTTATGAGTGTTGGAAAAGCACTAGTTTGTTCTGGCTCTCTAAACTTAGAATTATCTGAGAATATAGTATTTCCAAATGTATCAGTGACTGCTAGTATTTCTGGATTAGCAAATTGTTCTGGAAAAACAGTTTATGTAAAGAAAGGAGAATGTGCATCAAATGATGTTTTATGTTCTTGTAATGTTACAACAGGATGTGATTGTGACTTTATCTCAGGAATAGTCGGAACATATGCTATTTCTGCATGCGTTGATAAGGATACAGATGGAAAGTATGCTACAGATGGAGAAGTTAGCGGAACAATGCTTGTTGTGCAGAAGAAGCCTGTTGTGCAGAATGTTACAATACAGAATGTTACAACACAGAATGAAACTGTAAGTTTAAATCAGACTTCATCTGGATTTTTAGGATTGTCTTCAACAAACATAATAATATTATTAGTTGTTGGAATGGTATTTGTATTTATTCTGTTAGTGGTTTTGATGTTTATGCTTTATAGCTTGGCTAAGAAGAAGTAATTCTAGTTAAGAAAGTTAAATTAACAGCATTTATTATTGGTTTACTATTTATAATAAAATATATATTTAATACAAATATTTTATCGTCGATAAAAATAAATATAGAAAGTGGAAAGGTAAAATATATTTTCTGCAATAGAAAGGTTTAAAAAGCTAATTTCCAACAGAATAATTATGGCAAGAGCAAAACCAAATATGAATGTTGTTTTTGTAGGACATGTTGATCATGGAAAATCTACAACTATAGGAAGACTTATGTATGATTCTGGAGTACTTCCTGAACAAGAACTAGTAAAATTAAAAGAAGAGGCTGCTAAGCATGGAAAAGTTGGATTTGAATTCGCTTTTGTTATGGATAAATTCAAAGAAGAGAGAGAAAGAGGAGTTACTATTGATTTAAGCTATCAGAAACTTGTTACTAAGAATTTTGAGGTTACAATTATTGATGCTCCTGGACACAAAGACTTTGTCAAGAACATGATAACTGGAGCTTCACAAGCAGATTGTGCATTCCTAGTTGTTGCAGCTCAGCACGGAGTTATGCCGCAAACTAAAGAGCATCTCTGGCTTTTAAGAACAATGGGAGTTGAACAGATAGCTGTTATTATTAATCAGATGGACACAGTTAATTATGATGAAGCTAAATTCAATAAAGTTAAGGAAGATGTTACTACACTATTAAAAGCAGTTGGAGTAAAGCCTGAAACTGTTACTTTCCTTGCTATATCTGGATTCAAGGGAGATAATGTTGCAAAGAAATCAGATAAGATGCCTTGGTATAAAGGGCCTACTGTTTTAGAGCAGCTAGACTTATTTAAGACTCCAAAGAAGCCTACTGATCTTCCATTAAGAATGGCTATACAAGATGTTTATGAAATTACAGGAATAGGAACTGTTCCAGTCGGAAAGATTGAGACAGGAATTATGAAGCCTGGACAGAAAGTTATAATCTTGCCAGGAAGATCTGGAAAAGGAGTTCCTGGAGAAGTTAAGACTGTTGAGATGCATCATGAAGCTCTGCCTGAAGCTATGGCAGGAGATAATGTTGGATGTAATATTAGAGGAGTTGGAAAGAAAGATATTGCAAGAGGAGATGTTATTTGCGACGCTGCTAAGCCAGCTACAATTGCAGCTGAATTCACAGCACAGATAGCTGTTATTAATCATCCAACTGTTATTGCAAAGGGATACACACCAGTTTTCCATGTTCATACAGCACAAGTGCCTTGCCAGTTTATAGAGATCCAGAAGAAGCTAGATCCGAGAACAGGACAGGTTGCACAAGAAAATCCAGACTTTATTAAGAATGGAGATGTTGCTATAGTCAAGATAAAGCCTATGGGAAATCTAGTTTTAGAGAAGCAGAAGGAAAATCCACATATGGCAAGATTCGCTATAAGAGATGCAGGAGCAACAGTTGCTGCTGGAATCTGCGTAGACCTAGTTGAGAAGAAGCTATAAAAGAGTTCTGATATTTTTACTTAAACCCAATTTTTAAAACATGAATTTTACTTTTCTAAGCTTGATGAAAACATCAGGAGCATGGATAATTAATAATTTTGTTTGTTATATACTAAGAGATAATTCTTACAAGATACTTTCTATTTGATCTTTTATATTTGCATCTAGCAAATAAAAAAATAAAGAAATTGCGATTTCAGTCTTTTTATATTTGCATCTAGCAAATAAAAAAATAAAGAATAAAAAATAAAATTAAAAGTTATAAGTCTTCTTCGAACTCGTCGAGTTCTTTTGAGAAATCAACTTCTTCTTCATCGTCCTCTTCCAAGACAGGCATCTCTTTTTCTTTTTTTTTCTTCATATTAACTAAATTTTTTAGTTATATTTTTTCAGCTCAGATAATCTGCTATAATATAATGGCTTTATAAATATTTCTAGACTAGAGATTATGTATTAAAAACAGAAAGCTGGAAAGAAAGGTTTAAATAGGCTTTTTATTAAAAGATAGTATAGAAGTATTATATAATATAATTCACAGATTAACTTCATAAATCACAGATCAAAGTTTCACGCTCATTTTTAGAGCTTGATTAATATAAGAAGGATAAAAGGGGATTTAGTTGTATAATAATTCTAATAATAATATAAGGAGGAAAATCAAAAAATGGCAAAAATATCGCCAGTATCAATAAAATATGTAATACATGCGAAGTTTGAGGCAGAAGGAGCTCTAGAAAAGCCAGATGTAATAGGAGCTATTTTTGGCCAGACAGAGGGCTTGCTAGGGGCTGACTTAGAGATGAGAGAGCTTCAGAAAGAGGGCAAGATAGGAAGAATAGATGTTGAGCTAAGCCATGATGATGCTAAGACAAATGGAGTTATCAAGATTCCAACATCACTAGATAAGGCAGAAACTACTATTATAGGAGCTGCAATAGAAACTATAGATAGAATCGGGCCTACTAACTCTAAAATAGAGATAGAAAGAATAGAAGATGTTAGGAGCAACAAGAGAAACTTCATAATTGAGAGGGCAAAGGCTCTGCTAGAACACATAGAAGGCACAACTCCAGAATCAAGAGAGTTGCAGGAAGCTGTTAAGACATCTTTTAGGACTTCTAAAATCCAGGAATTTGGAGATGAAAAACTAAGTTCTGGAGATATCTCTGGAGATGAGGTAATAATAGTAGAAGGAAGAGCAGATGTTGTTAATCTTTTGAAGAATGGAGTTAAGAATGTAATCTCTATGAATGGAACAATTCTTCCAGAATCAATAAAGAAGCTAAGCCAGGAAAAAAAGACAGTCTTATTTGTTGATGGAGACAGAGGTGGCCAGCTAATAATTAAGAATGTTACAGAGAATGCCAAGATAGACTTTATTGCAGTTGCACCTGATGGAAAGGAAGTCGAGGAATTATCTGGCAAGGAAATTTTGCAAGCTCTGAGAAAGAAGATGGCTTCAGATGAGTATCTTAGATCTAGAAGAAGTTATGGAAATAACTATGAAAGAAGAGAAAGCTATGAAAAGCCAGAGAGAAGAGAAGCTAGAGAGCTGACAGAAGATGATAAGGCAAAGCTAAAAGAAATCTTCAAAAGCATTGAAGGAACAAAAGAAGCTTTGATTGTTGATTCTAGACTAGATATTGCTAGAAGAACAGATCTTGGAAGATTAAGAGGAAATCTTAGATATATAAAAGATCCTTTTGTTGTTCTTGTTGATGGAAAAGCTACACTTCCTGTTATAAAGGCTGTTGAAGAAGTTTCATGTCCATATCTTATGGCAAGCAACTTTGCATCTGCAGATACTAATGTCAAGCTAATAAGCTTGTAATTTGTTTTTTATCTTTAATTTTTTTAATAAGATTTAAATATCCCCTTAGCTAGATAAATAGATGAGAGGAAAGAGAGGATTGCAGAGAATAAATCTAATTATTATTTTAGCAGCAGTAGTTCTAATAGTCACTTTACTTTTGCTCTATTTTACATTTTTTTATGTTAAGACAGCAAAGACAAAAGAGGAATTTAATCAAGCTTTGTATAATTGCAATAGAATTAATTTTATTAATGATGAAGATGCTGCTACCTGGATATACTCTATACAGGGAGTTAAGGGAGATAGTTGTTTAGTTGATGTTGAGCTAAAGATAGCTAAAAAAGGAATATCAGATATTAAAATTTTAGAAGGCAAGTCTATGTTGTGTGAGATTCCTTTAAGAGTTGTTGTTGCTCCAGAATCTAATCTTAAAAACTGCCACGGCTTGTTAAAAGAGGAGATGCAGAGTCTTATTATAGAGAAGATGCATGCTTATGTTACTGCTAATTTAGAAGAGATAGGAAAAGTTGTAGGTAGCTAATTCTGTAACAATAATATTTAAAAATAACTAGTTATAAGAAAGAGGATGAATAATCTTTCAGCACAAATGACAAGAATACCTAGAAATAATCGTGCTAGTTATAGAAGTCCGAGAAGTGAGGGAGAGGATGTTGTTCTTCCTTTATTACTAGCAATGGGTAGCAGAGCATTTGCTTTTGGGCCTGCTTTACAAGTTATTCTAGCTAGAAAGGGCTCTCCGATAGTTAATGATGCTGTTAGAAGTGTGAGCCAGCATGCTAAGGAGAGATATGGGTTTAAAGCAAGAGATGTCAGAGAGATTTCTATTAATGATTTGCCTGAATATGTCAGAGGAAGTCCTGAGATGAGAGAGATATCAAGGGCTTTGGAAGAGGGAAATAAATTATTTATGGCAAAAGATACTTCCAGATATGCTATTGTAGTTGCAAAAAGGGGCAGGCCAGTATATTCTGCTTGCTTTGAATAGATTTATAATATTCTTATTCTATATATAGTTATGATTCAATTTGGACCAGCTGGTATGGGTAATATAAAAGAATCTTTTAAGACTTTTGAAAATTATAAAAAGCTCGGATTTAGGGCTTGTGAGATTCCTTTTACATATGGAGTTTATATTAAAGAAGATAAGCATAAAAAAGAGATAGCAGAGATAAAAGAAGCTAGTAAGAAGCTAGGCATTCGCTTAAGTATTCATGCTCCTTATTGGATTAATCTTAATAGTAAAGAAAGGCAGAAGATAGAGGAGAGCAAGAAGAGAATTCTTGATTGTTGCAAGATTGCTGATTTATTAGATGCAGAGTATGTTGTTTTTCATCCAGGATATTATGGGAAAGAAGATAAGGAAAAGACATATCAGATTATAAAAAGATAGATTGAAGAGATGCTTGCAGAGATAAAGAAGAATAAGTGGAAAGTCAAGCTAGCTCCTGAGACAACTGGAAAGATCAATGTTTTTGGAACAATAGAAGAGACTTTAAGGCTGCATAAAGAGACAGGATGCTATTTCACAGTTGATTTTTCTCATCTTAAAGCAAGAGTTCAGGGAAAAATTTCTTATAAGGAGATATATGAAAATTTTAAGCAATTTGATGAATTACACTGTCATTTCTCAGGAATTGAGTGGGGAGAAAAAGGAGAGAAGCAACACAAGCTAACTCCTGAAAAGGAATTAGAAGAATTAATCTCTGCTCTGCCTAAGAATAAGGATATTGTGATTATTAATGAATCTCCTGATCCAGTAGGAGATTCATTAAAAGCTGTGAAGATTTTAGGATAAATATTTTCTTAGAACAGTTACATAATCTCCATATCCAAAATCCCATTTGTTATTTGGCCAAATTTTCTTTGTGCTGGCTTTGCAGGCAAAATGCCTTCTTAAAATAGTTAATCTTCTTCTTAGAGAGGTTTTGAACTCTCTTCTCATAACATCATTGACAAGAATGTCTGCTGTTGCTTGAATCACTTCTGGAGGAGCACCATTTGCTATTGTAGCTGCTAGATATTCATATCCAAGTTTAGCAGCAGCTAGCCTTCTCTCTCTTTCATTCTTATAATCACCAATATAGCAGTCAGAGAGTATGCCAAATCCGTCAGCTGATAGCAGGGAAGCCATTTTTTTCACAACTGTTTCTTGTTTTGAATAGGGAATATGGTGTAATGCTCCTGTGCAACTAACAATATCAAATTGTGATCCTGGCTGCCAGGAGAGAACATCTCCAACTTCAAAAGTTAATCCAGGACTTCTGCCATATCTTTGCTCTGCATGATGAACATATTCTGCAGATTTATCAACTCCAAGAAGATACAGATCTGGCCTTTGTATGGAAAGCTGGCCTAGAAGATAGCCAGGGCCACACATTAAATCAACTAGTGTTGCATTTCTAGGAGCATAATTACAGATTCTGGAAATTACAACTTTTAAAGAATCTCTGTATGGCATAAATTCTAGTTCTTGTTCATACACTCTTGAATCTGGTTGTTTCATGTTATAACAATGTTTTAACTCTGCTTTTTCAGATCTTTTAGTAGAGAAGAATTAAGCAAGATTGAGGCTTTTTCCAGCTTGTCTCTTAGCTTTTGATTAACTTTCATATCTTTTTTTATTAAATCTAGGGGAACAATAGAGATTTTTATCTTTCCAGTCTCGATAATCTTCTTGATGTTAGAAGAAATAACTAAAACTTCAATTGGCTCCTTGCTCAAAAGATAAATACCAAGAACATCTGGGAGAAGATTTTCGAGAAGCTTGAGGACAACCTTTCTTATATTTAATGGGCGATTTAAAACAGTGATTTTTACCTCTGCTCCAAGCAGTTTTTTAGGCAGGATAACTCCTGCTGAATTTCCAAGCTTGACTGCTTTCTTTATTAGCTCCATTTGTTAATACAGCGTTATAACACTATATATACTTAGTGGCTTATTTTTCACTAAATAGGAGTAGCTAAATTGTTGTCACCATAAAGTTTATAAAGACTTCCAGGATACTTTATATACTATATAGGAAACTATATAGAAACTAAATTTAAACAAAACAAAATGAGAAAAAACCAATTTTTGGTTTTCTTGATGGCATTTGTTGCAGTTTTTGCAATAATGAATGTTGTCAGTGCAGCTGATGTCGCTACTTTCAGTGATGTACAAGTCAATGGAGTTTCTGTTGGTACAGAATCAATTGCAGTACAAGCTGGAGAAACAGTAGATGTCACAGCAGTTTTCACAGCAGTCAGAGATGTAGATCTTGCTTCTGTTGAAGCATGGTTCTATGTTGATGGAAAAAAGACCAGCTACACAAGTAGCAGGTTTGCACTTTTTAATTGAAGTAGATATACAAAAGAATTTTCATTAAGAGTTCCTTCAAACATTGATTTGACTGATGATGTAAGATTGTTTGTGCAGGTTTCAAGCGATGATGGCTCTGACACAGTTTATTTTGATTTAAGGC
>Ga0233422_10001023_pt1 | contig 12906 bp, 17 predicted proteins | sample Watercolumn_Mata_2_FD_182724 | JGI IMG/M metagenome (GOLD analysis project Ga0233422, IMG submission 182724) | Freshwater microbial communities from Lake Matano, South Sulawesi, Indonesia - Watercolumn_Matano_2014_110_MG | ecosystem: Environmental > Aquatic > Freshwater > Lake | place...
CCCGCGCCTATGTGGTGATACGTTGCACCAGCGGCCCCGCATACCTCACCATCTTTTATTTTTGGTCCTGTGATGACCTCGTCGGCCAGGTCAGTAGTCCCTATTGAAGCAGCCGTGATCTTACTAGTCCCAGCAGCAGCCCCTGTAAGCTCCAAATCGCCATAATCCTCAGTTCCCAACGAACCAGCTTTGATGTGACTGTTGGTCGGGACAGCCAAGTCGCACGCACCAATAATCCCTTGTGCAGCATTTGCCGCCGACGTCACTATGCCAGCCTTCAGTTGCCCAGTCACCGGGTCAAGAGAGACTGCAAGGTGCGTGTTGTAAATGCTCTTAACTTGACGCAGCGCGGCAGGAAGCAAGTTAATCGCTTCAGCATCCGCTGGTGTAGCCGTGTTAAGATTGTTCGTGTTGGGCAGACCCAAACCTTCGCTGTAGCTTGTCATATTAGTCCAAATCTATTTCTGCGGTGTTGCCGATAATATCGTCGTTCCATTTCACAAGACTATCCCAGGAGTCTTGCACAATCTGTGCAGAAATCACCACTCGCTCGTCTTCTTTCAAGAAGTAGTTAAGCTCTGCAATCGAGCGATACACCAAGAAGTCTTGCCCGTAGTCCAGCAAGAAGTCGTGGTCGGCCTCGGGGTTTATTTCGTAAGCGGCCGTGACAGGGAAGATGTCACCCGTAAGGTGCAACTGTGTCGCAGCAACGTTATCAACGACAGCAGTTGCCAAACTTACCATATTCTTAACCGTATCTCCTATCTTGACATCTAGTGCAACGAAGTTCTTGCCCGTGTCGACCAAGTAACCTGCAAGGACGCCACTAGCCGTCCCCGTGATGACATCTCTGTATGGCGGTAACCACTTGATTACATCAAGGTAAACCGTGAACGTTGTCCCACCAAGCATGTCGGTATCAGGGGGAGTTACGTAAATCGTCTTACCCATTTGCACTAAGCCAATGGGGTAAGTCACAGGATACGTGGATTGTTCAAGAACTGGCACGTTCAGCCGGTCAAGTTGCCTACGTAGACGTTGCAAGTGCTTGTCACGAGAGTAGACAAGAATTGGCACACCCGTGTTGGTGAGAAAAGCCGCTCGTATCTGCTTAACGTCGATCACCAAGCTCGTAGAGAGTTCCTTAGCAGCAGTAAGACTACCACCATTCAAGTAATGAACTGACTCTACTTTGGCCTGGACACGAGCAAACTCGAAATTCAATTTCCGCTGACAATAACGCTTCGCGTTGTTAATTGCTTGTTGGAGCAAGTCTTGTCCGTTGATAGAAAAGGCCGCTGGCGTCCGGTTCATGAACGCGGCTACTACGTAGCGCAAGTCTGTTAAAGTGCTCACTTCCTTAACTCCCCTTCGATTCTGTCGATGTTCTCATCAGCTTCTCCTGCAAGAACGCAGCAACAATAAGCGACAAAAGCAACCCAAACAATGGCTAGCGTTATGCAAATCCAGAACATGCAAAAGGGGCTGGTGGGGCTTTTACCCCACCAGCCGTTGAGTTATTCGCCCGACGGTTTCCCACCAAGCTTGCCGAACTTCGTAGCAGGAGTCGAATACTGCTGCGTAACGTTCGTTGCACTCTCAGCGGGAGTGTCCTCTGCCTGACCAGAGATCATCTTCGTGTCGTTCACTTCTTTGCCGCTGTCAGGTGTAAGCGACAAATCCCGAAGGTTTCTTACAGTTTCCATGTGTCTTATCGGTAGCCGTGCACTTCGATTCTTCCAGTGCAAGTCAAGTCAGCAGGGTCAGCACGGTTAGCATCCGTTGCTTGACATGGGTTCATTGTGTAGACTGCACTGCCATCACTTGACGGGACAGCAGGATACACTTTCGTGTTCGTGCAGTCGAGCAAGTTTCCACAACTCTCGACCTTTGAGTAACCGAGAGCCGATGCCGTAATCTTGTTAGTAGTGCTTCCTTGACCAGTGAGCGTCAATGTGAGCAAGGAGCCAACTCGGTCCTTGCCTGCAACTCCACCCTCGGTCCAGGCTCGCACAACACTAACAGCCGATGATGCTAAGTCTGCCATAAGCTTATGGAGTGTAATCCTGCACGTTTTGCAGATACATGAAGGATTCAGGGAACCGTAGTTCGAGACCGCCCTCACCACGCCACTCATCCATCCTGTAATCTGCGTCGTTCGGTTGCAAGTTTTTCAGCAACTTGGTATCGCGCTGACCCAATACCCGCCAACGCAGGTTGCCCATATCTACGAACAAGGCGTTGTATCTCTTCACTGCGTTCTGCGAGAAAAGAGGATGCGTCTTGTAGTAGATTGTCCCAAACGGGGTTTCGTGCGCAACAACGTTCATCCCGTAGGTATCGTCGAGCGGTAGTGACGCATTAAGCGTCGATTTCGAGCGATACATCTGGTTGACCGTCTGCAAGAAACCGCTACCACAAACACAGAGCTTCTCGTTCGACGTAGAGTTCGTGACACGAAACACCCGCTCCAGGTATTTGTCGTAGGTTTTCTCATTCAACGAACCACCACTATTCGTAATGATTCGCTTGTTGTCGTCCGTGTCCAAGGTCGCAGCCGTGTTGCCGTAAGTGCTCCCGGCTTCCCACAACTTCAGGAACCAAAGAATCCCGCCAGAAGTGTAAGTCGGAAGACCTGCACCAGTGTCAGGATTGATTGCTTCCACAACGTGGTGGAGTCCCCGTTCACCTTCGAGAATGGCCTGTTCCATCTCGATCATGTGGTTAACGGAGTGTTCCTTTGCCTTGTCCTTATACGGACCCGTCTTGTCAAACTTCAACGAAGTATCAAGGGAAGAACCCGTGAACGTGAACTTCGTTCTGAAGATTTGAGTGTAGTTCTCAATGTTCACTGGGAGATTGTAAGTCTCACCAATGCCTGAGAGTGTTCGCCCTTGTGCGTAGGCTGAACCGATTACGAGAACTTCTTTGGCGTTGTTCTCGTTGTTGCCGTTCAGAACCGCAGTAAGTGCCGTAAGTGCACGGAACGTGATGTAAGGAGTAGCAGCCAGTGAGGTTATGATACCTTTGGCGTCGCCCGTGCCACCAGTAATGTCAACCTTGCAACGGAAGACATGGCCGACACGGAACAGGTCAGTTGAAGCTACCTTTATCCTGTAAACCGTCCCAACAACCATGTTGAACGGGGAAGCAATGTTACCACCGTTTTCGTCCTGAAACGGCCCATTAGCCGTTGATACTGTCGTCGAGCGTTGCTCCAACAACCTCTTCTCCCACCAAGAGAACTTCGCGTCGTTTGTCGGGTCTGTTTTGATCATTGACAACAGACCGGCGAGCGGAAATGCCCCGTTGGGATAGAAGTAGAACACTTGCCGACGAATGTTCGTAAAGCGTTGATTTGCAACGCTTTCTGTGTGAACTAAGCCAAGTATTGGCATATTAGTCGAAGAAAACCTCTAACCCGGGCGGACCTCCACCCTTGTTAGAAGTCTGACTACCACCGATTTGCCCGCCACTCGACAACGGGGGCATCCGAGAACCAGTTGTAGCCTGCTGTCGCTTTCCTGTGTCTCCACCAGCACTCGCTGGATTCGACTCTAGGCCAAGTTGTTTGAGAATCTCTCTAACGTTGGCCGCTACTGCCTCAAACGCTTGCTCTTTTGTTAGAGTCTGAGAAGCGTTTTGAGTCAGATTCTTTGCAACCTGGTCAACAAGAGCCTCACGACCCTGAAACTCAGGGTAAGTTCGGTAGAACTCGTCGGCCAGTTGCTTATATTGTTGTGTCCGCAGGATTTCTGCGTAAGGTTTGAACTGCTCGTTGAACTCACTCTTCCAACGAGCGAGCTGTGCGCCCGCTATAGTCACCGCTTGCCTCGCAATGGCTTGAAACATGTCGTTCAAATGCGCTCTGACTGCCTAGACTGATTGCTCGTCTTCACCACGAAGGCCAGTAAGCAGCTTGGTCACGTGTTCAGGAGTGACTTTGAACACGTTGAACGCTTTGTCCAACTCTTCTTGCGTTGGTTGTCGCTCAGTTTCGGTCTGTTTCCGAGATTCGGTTACAGCCCCGCTCACGATGCTCGCCACATCCTCTTTGGTGAGGCGAATTGGCTCGTCTTTGGCTACGTCTGTAAGGGGAGCGGCTGGTGACGCTATGGCATCGCCGTCATACACATCCGCATCGCCCTGTTCATCGGGATTCATTGATAGCTGATGTTAGTGTTTCGTTGACAATACTCAAGTATTGAAGTAATCGAGCACGTCCTTGAGCTTGTCCTATTGTTTTCTCACGTGCCAGCACGTCACCCACACTTTGTGGGCTGCTGTTCAAAGCTTCTGAAACAAGAGCGTCCGTCTCGTCACTTAGGACTCGGATGAGGAACATGAACGCCTCTTGGTTGGAGAGGGACGAGAATAGCGAGAGTGCTTGTTCAGGACTCAGTCGCTTTTCTTCAAGCCATTGGTTGAGTGTTAACATTTGGTTGTGGTGCGGTTTTCAGAGTGAATCTTGTGGGGTTACGTATCCCACGTAATTGCATAGCTTCAAGCATCATTGCACGAGGGTCGAGCTGTAAGGCTAGAGCGGACTGTGGTTGACGCACAAGCTCGACGAGGATTTCTTCGAGTGTTTGTGCGAGGAGTGCCCGCTCAGACGGTAACGTCCCATCAAAGACCTCGAACTCGTATTCTCCAACCATGTCGTCCCTTGTGGCTTTCAAGAAACCGGGATCAGCATCGCCAAGTCCAACAATACGCACAAACGTGGCTTCATCCAGACCTGCTCGTAGGTTGGCGAGCATCTGACGGGCCAGCGGCTCTAGGGCGGTGCGGAAGAGCAACAAGGCCACAAGTTTCAGACGTGAGGCAGCTCCCATACCAACGTTGCGCGACTCTGTGGCAGAACGCCGACCCCGGTAAAATTGACCCATGACGTTGTCACCGATGCCAGTGACTATCTGAACAATTTGTTGTAAAAACTGAGCGTCGGTGAGGTGGTTCGTCGTTACGTCGTTGACGTTCAACTGCTTGAGCCAACGGTCAACACCGCCCTGCCGTTGTGCTTCGGACTTCAAGCGGATGACCGGTCGCCGTGCCTCAAGGTCGCTCATTTCGATACCAGAAGGGTCGACAATCAAGAAGTTCGATATGACCTTACGAACGCTTGTGATGCGCGAGCTGATGAACCATGAGATGACGCTTTGTAGTTGGTCTATTGTGTCGCTTAGTCCTTGGTTAGTTACTCGAAGTAGGTCTGGATCGTATTCGCCCACGACGTAGGTGTATTCTCCGTGTGGGTAGTCGAGCGGTTCGAAACGAACAATCCTGTGGTCGTTGGCGATCCAAATAAGGTATTTTACTGGGTAGTCTTCGTCACCGAGACGCTCGTCGTCCACGCTCCACAAACGAGGCACAAGCGTGCGTTGCATCTCAGTGATCAAGAACGGCCCTTTGGCTGAGGCAAAGGGCGTTGTGGTGAGGAAGGAAGTAACATCTTCAGTCCGCCCACGCCGGTCAAGCACGTCGTGCGTGATGACTGGGACGTAGTCTATGCCATGAACCAACCCATCGGATTCGAGCCGACGTAGAGTTACTTGGGAGTAGTCGTCTTCGCTGGCACAGAACTCACCTTCTTGGAAACGGGAGATGGGCAGGCGGGTGTCAGGGAAGAAGCGGTATGGGGAGACAGAAACCAAGCGATTGCCTAGGTAAGTTGTTACCTTCTTCTTAACAATCTCCTCACGCTTGGGCAAGAAGTTGAAGCCGAATACGGAAACCCCACCGACTTGTTGAGTCTCAGAAACGACTCGCTGCTCTCTGACCCACGAGACCTTCATTACACCAAGACCAAAGCGGGCACTATCCTTCAAGAACTGGCTCAAGATAGTCTCGAACTTGTTAGCCATCAAGTCCCGCGCAAGTAACGCCTCAGCAATCTTGGCTGGTTTGTGGTCTGCCTCACTCATTCCTACAAGCTCGAAAATGCGCTCACGCTGTGTGTAAAGTGAATGACAGAAAGCTTCAAACGTCTTAACTTGAGCGTAACTCAAGGGGACGACCATCTTGGTTGGTTCCTTGCGGTCACGAGCGGCTAGGTCTTCTTTGTCGGGGACCAAAAAACCACGATAAATCTCCTCGTTCTTGTCCCATGTGTCGTAGAATGTGGACATCGTGTCACGGGAGACCTTTAAGAGTGCAAGACATTCGTCAAGCATCTTCTGGTGAGCGGGAGAAATGTCCTCTCTTTTCAAGTCTTCTGGTTCAAGGCCCTTCATAGTCTAGTTCATTCAATGAACCGCACGCTCAATCTCATATTCCAAGCGGATAACTTCCTCTAAAGCCCGCCTTTTCCAAGGTCTGCACAAATCACACTCCGGGTGCAAGTCAGTTGCCTTCATTAACGTCCGGCTGCCTTCCAACCTCGCACGCGGACTTAGGCAACTCGTTGATATCATCAGCACCAGCAGACTTAGGCTGACCAAGAACTTTGTCCAGCTCATGAAGTTTCGTCTCACGTCGTTCATTTGCCTCACGCTCCGCTGCCCTTTTGTCAAAGTCGTGCCACTCTTTAACGAACAAAGCTATAATGACTCGTAAGGCGGGCACCGCTTTCAGCAACGCAACCACAGCTGAGAGAATTGTAATCATCGCTTTGCTATTGCACGAGCGGCTGAATAACCAACACTAATCGCCGCTACAGCACAAAACGCGAACATTCTATCCAAGCTAGTCGCCTTGCCAAGCGTGCTCACAATGAACATTCCACAAAACATCATAGCCGCGCAAGCAAGCCAGAACTCAGTTGTCTTCCAGCCCGGTTTCACTGTTGTCGAGTGCCACCCGTCACATCCGCATCCTTGGCAAACACTGCAACCAAAGCTGCTTGAACGCCCGCAATCACCACCGCCCAGTCAGGGTTGGTTGTTGGGTCGTTATCCAGCAACGCCTTAGCTACACCCGCCAAGATTGCTATTAGACCAGCAATACCAGCCGTTGTAGTTTTCCAGTTTTTCATACCTTATTTTCCAAACAGTTTGTCTTTGAGCGCAATCACCAAACCAAAAACAAATTGAACAGCCGCAAACACGGCCATCGCTTGAACCCTAAACATCTTCAACGAGTCCACATCTTTGTGCAGCTGTTGTCCATTTTGTAACGAACGCTCCAATCGTTCTTCTATGACCGAAAGCCGCTCGCTGACCGTTGTTAAACGTGCGTCAACACCACGCACACCCTCTTCCAGCGTGCTCAAGCTCCTAAGCACCATCTTAGCATTAGCTCCCCACTGGTCTTCGCTCATACGCGTCCTCTATAGCAGTTCGACACAACGCAATCGTTTCATTCCATCTTCGGGACTGTGTCACAGCCAAACAAAAACAGGCCGCAAACCCAGCCCAAGCTCATCCAGAGGACAAGCCGCACAAGCACCGCCGTCCACCACAAACCATCCCTCACGCAGCCGAACGATGCAACTGGCGTGCCGACCCTGGAACTGTTCGCCCATGAAATCGCCAAACTCCGTTGCGCTTTCCCAAACCGCGCAACAGACCGGGTTGCCCGCGCTGGCCTTCTTGTTGCGCTCCAAAGCGGCCCCCGCACTGGCAACCACGTGAAACATAATGTCCTCGCAATCACAGTTCTCGGGGCAATACTTCTTGCGGTGACGGCGCAGCCAGCCAAGAAACTTCTCCAGCCATTCCTTGCGCGGAATGTAGTAGCGGTCATCCCGCTTGGGGCCGAACTCGGTGAACCCGTATTCGATAAGTTCGGCGTGGAGGTCTTCATATGCCAATGTAATCACGTTAGTTGCTCCCAATCACCCACCAGTTGGTGCCGTCACATTGGAGCGTCACGAACTTGTTGCTGGCTGTCAAACTGATGTTCGTCAGCCCCGTGTCCCCAATGTAACAGGTTGTGCTGGCCGTATTTATCGTGGCACTCGTGCAGGCGTTGATTGCCTTGATGGTATAGATGCGTCCGGCAATACCAGATGCACTTGGCAGCTTCACCACGTCCGAGGCCGCTGTCAGCAGCACAGTCGAGTTGGTGTTACCAAGCGTCAAGCCAGTTGGCAAGAACTCGATTGCCGTCGCAATCGGGCCGCCGACGTGCAAACGACTGGTTGGTGTAACACTCTCAGAAGTATGTATTCCCAACTCGCCGGCAACCACCACTTTGTCGTTTATTGAGTTGAGAAATGTGCCATAGAGCGCTGTAACATACAAACCATGACCCCCAGGTTCCATAACTCTGACCTGAGTATCAATGCCGTCCGACATCAATGCTAAAATATTTCCATCCATTTCGATAAACCCTTCTTTTCCCGCTGCTACATCACGCAAAACTATGAGTGCGTTAGTAGGCCCAGAAATCTCCACGTTGCCCCCATCAGCATACATTGTCACAGCGCCCTTCGCGCCAACACCAGTCACCAGCGACAAAGTGTTGCTCGCGGCTATTTGGAGGTTGTTGCTTTGTCGCCGCAAATACGTGGAGAAATCCCCCTTAGACCCCGCCGGTGAATTGGCTTCACGAAGGAGCAAGCTTTCTTCGATCACCGGACTTTCTAATTCCGTCCCGGAACCTTCCAAGATTCCCCGCGCTGTTAGCACCACATTTGTTCCGTCAGTGGTTTGGATTCTCCCCCCCATCCAGAAATCACCGCTAACGAACTGGCTCAAACGCCTGAAATTCGCGTATGTCACAGGGACCGCCATCAACGGCGTTGAACCGTCGCCGTCAAACATAACGTTCTCCGCCCAAACGTGCGGAGTTTGCATATAGTTGGGGTTTGTCGCCGCAACGTCATTGGTCAACAGGACTTGTGGGGATATGTCCCACCCGTCGAAATGCGTGTCAGAGAGATGCACGCCTGTGCCGTCAACCTCTAGGCCATGCCCACCGCCCCATTTCCAGATATGCGTGTTGTCCGAAAGACCAACCCTGGAGATCCACTGGTTTCCGCCGTGAGGGGCGCTAACTACTACACCCCGTGTAGTAGAGCCAAGCACAGGCACTAGAATACTACAGCCGCGCAACTGCACGAACTGGGTTGGAGCGTTCGTCCCCGCAGTGATTATCACTGCATTAGTCCAACCATTAAACACACAATCCTTGATGTGCGTGTAAATTGTTCCGCCAGCGACAAATAAACCACAACGTCCTACCGCGCCGCCCTCAAACCCCAAGTTTTCAATTCTCACGTTGTCGGTATAGGTATCCAGCAGATCTGCGCCTACCTGAATTACCGCCCGTTGAGGGTCCCACGCTTTTACCACACTGACATTGCTGCTGCCAATATACCAGCGCGCCATTGAAGCGTTGTCTCCAAGGATTCGGATGCTGCTGTTGGTGATCACTAAGTTGAATAGATACTGCCTGGTGGCAGGCGGGAACCTTAGTGTTCCCGTGTTGGTGCGGGCAAAACAATACGCCGCATTAACCGCCGCGGTGTCGTCCAGCAAGTCGTTGCCGTTCGCGCCGAACCAGGTCACATCCGTAGGCGCGTCTGGTTTGAGCACCCAACGACCTGTTGCTATGCCTGCCGCTGGAGCGAACACTGTGCCGCCATTAGGCTGGGGATTTGTCGCGGTGGTGAACTGAAACAACCCCCACCCCTTGACAAAAGCGTTCGTGTTCACAGAACCCAGCATAGCATTAGTCATTGCGCCGATGCTGTCGTAGGACAGAACAAAACGACTTTGCGCTTGGGCTCCCGCAACCAGGAATGCCAATACTAACAATAGTTTCTTCATTAGATTTGTCTCCATCTACCAGGATTCTCAACTGCAATGTTGTTCGGCTTCACGTGTGCGTAGTCAGGCACCGATGCGTCAGAGGCGTCGAACGAATAAGTCGTTCCATCTCCGTCGAACGGTGTGGCTGCACCACGAGTTAAGGCAATGCTCCCCGCGCTATACGAAGATTCTGCGCGAAGTGCCACCAAATTGTCATACGCTTTCATTGTTGCTATTGAACTGATGTCAGCCTCGATGTTTTGTATCGAAGTCTTGAGCCATGTGTCTGTGCCGTCGGTGAAATTGGCGGACACCGAGGCCGCCCCTGTCGTGTCCCCTTCGACTGTTATCGTGATCGAATTGCCTGAAGTGCCTGGCACACGGGCAAGCAGCAAAACAAGCGAGCCGTAATAGATTGCAAAAACCAACCTATTCGGCTTGTGGTCTGCGTTACCCGCGTAATATAAACCAGGTTTGTTGCGATCACAATTTACGTAGGCTGCAAAACTTTCAGCCACCTGCTCAGGGTTGTTCCCGAATATGTTCACGCCCATTTGCACGCTCGCGTCCGCCACAGTCAGCGTAAACGAGCCAGCGGGAACCTTCAGGAACTTTACATAGCCCCAAGCTTGTCGCCCAAGTGTGTTGTAGTAATCTAAACCAGGATTCATAATCTCCTCTTGTTTATGCGTCACCCTTGATTAGTCCCAAGGCGTATAACGCGTTTCTCAATTCATTGACTCGTTCGCACAACGTTGCAAAGTTGTTCTCAATCTTGGACTCATCATACACTGCTGTGCAGTTAACAAGCACATCAGCAGCCGTCCCGCCCGTGTTGTCTGCAATTTCCCTCTGCATCGAATTAGCTCGCTGAACGATTGGTGTTGCACCATAGAAAGCAAGCTTCTGGGTCACTGCTGTGCCAAACTTCGTCCCTGTTGTTGAGGCTAGAATGAGGTTCTGAGCATCGAGCAGCGTAACGCTGCAAACGCCATTCACTGCGTCTGGTGTAAGGAAAAGAAACGAACCGGTCAACTGGGTATCCCCCGAACTGAACAGCTTGACCTTGCCATCACTAGAGTCGTAATAGTAGTCTGTCCAATATGGGTCAATGAAGGCTTGCAAAGTTGTCTGCATAGTCAAACGTAAGTTCGGTGTCCGCTTTCCAATTAGGTGACGTTATCTCGATGTCCTCGATTGGGTTAGAGTTAACATCTTGTGTAACAAATCGAGGCTCCTCAAGCTCCAGACGGTAAATGTTTTCCATCATGTGGTCGTCCTTGTCGACTGGCTTGTTTGTTTCCTCGTTCCACGAGTATCGAGGAAACTCCCAAGTCGTGCGACGACAATTCTCAGTGATGTAAAGAAACTCAGGAGTCTTGAGGGCCGCTTGCACTCGTAGTATGCCCTGCTCTCTTGCTTTCGATGATTTTAAGACGAATATGCCGCACCGAGATAGCTCAGTAGCCATTGACGTCTCCGTAATTGGATGTTCAATAAAGCCGAGCGGGTCACAAATCCCACGAACTACGAAACGACCCTCAAGCTTTTCCTTAATCCGTGCAGCCAGTTCTGCTATCGAACAGTGCTGAAAAATCTCATCAAAGTAAATATGCTGGCCCGTCGGAGAGACCGCTAGGAACAATACAGCATGAGGGGTTTGAGGATGGGGGTCTATCGCATAGTAAACGGGCCAGCATATTGGAATCTCACGTGGCGGGATAACATGCTTACGGCGGTCGTATCCTTTGTATACCATGCCAGATAAAAACAACGGGACGCCGTAGAGACGACAGCTTTTCTCTTCCTCAGTAAGCGTCGCCTCGAACATTCGGATACCTTCTGGGCTGAGCGTATCGTTGTCGTAAATGGTACCGTCGATTGACCAAGTGCCCGGTTGCTCAAAGAAGTCATCTATCCACCGCTCGCTGAGCGGCGTAAGGGTGAACCAAGCGGACCCACCACGATCTACTAAGCCACGTGCAATCGCCTTATACATGTCTTCCGGGATGGGTTCGTCTATGTGAATAGCGTCCCAGTCAGTTGACTCTGCACCCTGCGGCTCAGTTTGCCAGGACTTCTTAGTATAGAACCTAACTACGGAGCCGTTGGCACACTCTATGAGTGCAGTTACCCCGAGGCCATTCTTGACCGTCCGCTTGACGAACCCATCCCTTGGAAACATTCGCCAAAGCTTACCGTCTGTGTGGTTCGTAAAGATTTCGTCCACTTTGCCCCAGTCTGTCGTTACAATGAGTAACTTGGTTGGGTGCTGTGGGATACCTGACGTGCGGGCGGGGTCACCAGTTGGATACCAGGGCCGCTCGTTGAGCGACCAAGCACAATCCTCTGCTGCGCCCATTTCGGATTTACCGAAGCGGTTACCCGCTCTGACCCGACGAAGCCGATTAGTCGCTCGATGGAAGAGGTCTTGTTTGGGGCGCGGAACGTAAAAACGCAAACCAAACGATTTAATCGCATCGAGCCGCTTGCGCTTCAATTCAAGCTGTTTGCGTTTCAGCAGAAGAATCTCTAGGTCGTCTTCGGGCATAACCTTCGTTCCTCTGCTTCAAGGGCGGCTAGTTCGGCGTCAATCTGCTTGACGTCGAGGGATAGCGAGATACTTGCGACTTCGACCTTTTGGGTTGGCTTGGGTAGAAAGCGGTCGAGCAGGTCGCTCGCCGACTGGCGGCGAATAGCCGCTGGGACATCAAGGTCGTCGCGCAGCTCGATAAGTGTGTGTATGCTATCCGCTGCTGTGCTTTTCAACAACGACGCAATGGCGTCTTCGCCGTGGTCGTGCATCAACTTCAGCAAAAGCTCACGCGCCCAGGGTTGGCGAAGGACAAGACTGACGGTGACGGGCGTGCAGTTAAGGAGAGCGGCTATTTCTTTGTTGGGTTGACCCTGCGCTTTGAGCAGTATGATCAACCGATGGAGCGGACCTTCCTTCTTATACGTGGAGAAGGCGAACGCATGGTCGTGCCACAAGGGCGGCGGTTCTTCAACGTTGATGTCTTGCGTAGGCATTAGCCTCTCATTGGCCGAACTTTAACACACGCATGGGGGAGTTGCAAGTTGTAGGGAAAGAGGATAGCAGGGATTTAGGGTTGAAGGTTAGTGGGTGGGAAGGTAGAACATAATTGTATTCTGTCCGGTGGGAAGGATACCGTTTTGTCTGCCACTTGCGAGCTGCCTAAGCTCGCAAGTC
>Ga0233422_10001026_pt1 | contig 12890 bp, 12 predicted proteins | sample Watercolumn_Mata_2_FD_182724 | JGI IMG/M metagenome (GOLD analysis project Ga0233422, IMG submission 182724) | Freshwater microbial communities from Lake Matano, South Sulawesi, Indonesia - Watercolumn_Matano_2014_110_MG | ecosystem: Environmental > Aquatic > Freshwater > Lake | place...
TGGCTTTTCAGAGCTATAACGCCCACATTCACTTCGTGCAGTCTGGCCAGCAGATCATTCAGCCAGTTCTGCAGCTCCCTGTTCTTGAAGCTCAGGTTTTCTGGCTCCAAGACCTCTATGGATGCTGGCATGAAGTTGATGCTTAGCCAGATGAAGGTATCGAGATTTTTTATCAGGATCTCTGTCTCCGCGAAGGTGCTCCAGAGCTTGCCTTCTGTCTCTTCGCACTCGCCCAGCTCCTCTTTTACGAAGATCATTCTGGAATCTCTTTTCAGGTTCTCCAGATATGTCTTTATGCCTTTCTCAACATGCTCTTTCGGGCTTCCGACCAGCTCAAAAGTCACCCTCACCAGGATGTATCCGTCAGCGATCTTGCTTTGAAGTTCTTTCTTGTCCATGTCCGTGCCTCTTTATCAACACCAAAACGATGATTGACAATGCCGCCACGATCCAATATGCGAGATTGTTCTTCAGTTTGGTATTTTTAGATTCATAAACAACTGTGTTCCCTGTGATGCTATTCTCTAAAACAGAGGTGCTATTTAAATCTTTTTCGGATTTCTCAAGGTTTTCTTTTAAAAGCGTCTCTTCCTGCTCCACTACTGTTATAGGCGCCTCTTCCACTGTGATGTTCTCTGAAAGCGAATAATTGGTCTTTTGGCTGTTCTTGTTTATCTTCACCATAAGCTTATAGTCTCCAGGTTCGCCTTGAAAGGTGTTTTTCAGAGTGATGTCTTTGGTGCCTGCTTTGGCCAGGTCGAACTCTACAAGGTTGTCTGTTCTGTTGCCGGAATAAGACTTGCTTCCTCTGTAGATGTAGCTCCACACTTTGTAATGGCTTTTCTCGTCTTCTATGTTGTTTATCCTCACCGTGACTTTCAAGGTCTCGTTCTGCTTCATGCTCTTGGAGAAATTCATGATTTCGTATTGCTTCTTCTTTTCAGTGGTTTGTGTTACAGGGTTTTCTCCTAAGACTATGGTTTCCTTGCACATAGAAGACACGCGGCCTTCCACATTCACTTCTGCAGTCCTGGTTAGGTCAAATCCCTGTATGATTAAAGTGTAAGTGCCGTTTGAGTAGTCTTTCTCACAGTCAGGCTTTACAACAACAGGCACTGTCGCGTCATAATCCGCGAATTTCTTGTTGGCGTTGAAACTCGATACATAAGATATCTTTTCCTTGTTCTTTTCAAGCCAAGCTTCCACAGCTGTTTTGCTCGTGTCTCCTTTGTAAATGTCCAGTTTAACTTTCAGTATCTCGCCGAATTTTATGGTGTTGTCAGAGCCTGTATAGACCTCTAAGATGGTTATATTGGAATCAATTTGTTTCTCGTTTTTCACAATCACCATCACAGAGTTCTCTGTCTTATTGTTGGAGTTGTTGCACGCAATAAAGGCCAATCTATTCTTTATCACAAGTACAGCGTCAGCTTCGCTTATGTCTGGAGAGTAGGATTTCGAAGCTGTATTGGACGTATTATATCTCTCTTTTATTATGTTGCTGAAGAGGTCTTCTATCCAGTATTCTATGAAAAATGGGTAACTTCCGTTGCTCAACACATTATATATCTTTATGGCCTCGCTGTTGTTGTAGATGAACTTGTCTGTCGACAGATTCAAGGAGATATTACATGGAACAAGGTCTGTATCGACGACCACAAAATCCTTGCAGTCAAAGTTGTTGCTGAGGTTGGTGTCGTTGACAGAGCTGTTGATGATCAAACCGCAGAGCGTGTAATTGCCTGTATCGTTTGCAAAGAAAGAGCCAGTTCCTGTTGTGGAGTAAGAGTTGATGGTCTTGTTGAACACACCTTCTTTTATCAAGGTCTGGTTGGTCTCGTTGTTCTTGGTGATGTTGTAATAGACCAAGACAGTTATGTTGTCGTCTATGCCTGGTTCATCGTCCAGGTTCTCTAGCTTGAACAATTTATCATAGGTCAAGCCTTTGAAAAGGACATCGTCCAGATAAACAGAAAGCTTGATGTCCTTTCCTTGGCTCGTGTTCGAGGGGTTGGAACTATTAGATGAGTTGTTGCTCGAGTTGGTACTGTTGGTATAATTAGCTGTTATGTTGTAAACATGATTTTCTCCCCCTGGCGTTCCTCCAGGAACTAAGGATTCAACCCACGTATTGTTGTAGAGCTCTAAAGAATAGCCGTTGCCATTAGCTAAAGAGCCATTATAGAATACGCTATCTATGGCGCTGCCGTTATAGTATAAGGTTATTGTATCATTGTTATTGTTCAGGTTGTCGCCTATGGTGGCGCCTGCAGAATAGACAGAGCAATTAAGTGCGGAATAATTGAAGCCTTCTTCTGTGATGAGGGAATAATTGTTTCCTTCAACAAACTGCATCAAAACCAGGGAATCATTGCTCGCAGCATCCGCTATTATAAAGCCAGACAGGTTGTTTATTCCATAGATTTCCACAAATTCTTTGTTATTGTCCATTCCTACAGGATTGTACATTATTTCATTTATGTGAATGGCTGCAGCAAAGTCTATCATCACAAGCAAAAGCAAAATCAAGATGATTTTTTTCATGAAGAAAGAAAAAATCAACTTTTTAATAAAGATGATTCAGGTTTTTTCGGAACAGATACGCCAAATTCGGAAAAAATAGCCTACTTCGGCATCCCATAATGTCAAAAACTTTATAAACCCCGTCTTATCCCGGCTTTAAAGGTGATAATATGGCTATCAAGATAAAATTCAACAAGGATGATTGTACTGGCTGCGGCTCTTGCGCAGCTGTCTGTGATGCTAACTGGGAGATGGGTGATGACGGCAAGGCCAAGCCTAAGAAGACCAATCTTAAAGAGGTTGGCTGCAACAAAGAGGCAGCTGACGTGTGCCCTGTGCAGTGCATAACAGTCGTAGAGGAGTAGGATGCCTCAGAAGACATCTTTTTCTGTCAGGGAACTGACTCAAGATGATTTAGACCCAAAGAAAGGTTTTCTTAAGACACTGGAAAATCTCACTGAAGTCGGAGATTTATCGCTTAAAGAAGCAAAGAATATTCTCGATAAGATAAAGGCTCAAGGCAGCCACATATTTGTTGCTGTCACGGATAATGGCCAGATCATTGGTGCTACGACCCTTCTTTTACAGCAGAAGTTCATCCATAAAGGATGCGTTGTTGGACATATAGAGGATGTCTGCACAAGGAAAGGCTTTGAAGGCATGGGTGTTGGCTCTGCCACTGTGAAAAAAGCCATCGAATATGCTAAAAAAAGAGGTTGTTACAGGATTATCCTGGACTGCTATGACAAGCTGGTCCCGTTCTATGAGGAGTTCGGCTTCAAGAAGAACAGCAATGAGATGAGGCTTAAGTTATAGGTTAAGCTCTACGTACGCCCAATTCCCACTAAATACTCTTCTGGAATGAAAATAGCACCTGCAAAAGCACATGATACTAAATTAGGTTTAGTATTCCCTCCCATTCTCTTAGTAACTATTTTATCTAACTTCCAACCCAGGTGTTCCCTTCTTTCAAATGCTCTCTTTAATGATTTTACTGCTAATCCCTCCAAATATTCCTCTGAAATATCTATTTGAGCATATTCCATAATTAATCCGGGCTTCATCGGATCTTCATTCAAACCGATTGCAATTGCGGCACTAACATAGTCTGATGGAGAATAAACAGCTTCAAATGGCATTGGCAGAGCGTCCCCTCTTCTAATCACTTTTAGTAACCCGGGGTTATCTTCAATTTTCCATCTTCCTCTCGGACCAACAGGAACAAAAGAGGTGTACCTAATCGCATTCAATGCTTCAATACCTGCGCGTACTTCTGCATCATCAAAAGCATCCAATTTGCTTATTCCGTACCCTAATGAAGCGAAGGGGTATACTATTCCCTGCGTTTTAGTCGGTTCCATTTTTACCACCGAATAATAGTTTATTATTTCAATTATAAATAACTTTTTATAAAAAAGAACAACAAATACGTAAGTTTTATAAATAAAATACAATTATGATGTAAAATGGATGTAAAAGACCGAAAAATACTGTACGAACTTTCAAAAAACTCTAGATTGTCTGCCTCCCAAATAGCAAAGAAAGTGGGTGTTTCAAAAGATGCAGTAATCTATCGTATGGAAAATTTAGAAAAATTAGGAATAATCCAAAAATATATGACGGTTGTAAATTTACGAAAGCTCAATTATAGAACACACATTCTTTTTCTTGAATTCAGGAAATTTGACTTAGAAACAGAGAAGAAGATTCTTGATTTTCTTGTTAATCACCCTTACTCTATTTGGGTTGCTTCACCCAGTGGACGTTGGGATATAATTGTTGATATAATCTCAAATGATATAGATCAATTTGATGAAAATCTCTCCGGCATAATAAATCAGCTTGGCGAGAATCTCAAACATTATGAATTCTTAGAAACAGTAAGAGAATATTATTACAACCACAAATATCTTACTAATCAAAACATTAAAGAATCTTCTTCCAAAAGTATAGAGTATAATCTTGATGAAACAGACTGCGCGATCCTTAAAGAACTAAGCCAAAATTCAAGAACAAACAGCACCGATATTGCTAAAAAGATTAATGTGTCACATGATCAAGTTTCATATAGAATAAAAAAATTGACTAAATCAAAAATAATTGAGCAATTTACTGTCTCGCTGGATTTCTCTAAATTAAACTACTCCTATTATTACCTCTTTTTAAAATTAAACAACTTAACCAAAACAACAGAAAATAAACTAATCACTTTTCTTAAATCTCAAAAAGAAGTGTTATTCTTCGGCAAAAACGCAGGAAAATTTAATTTTAATGTTGATGTCATTGTTGAAAATCCGTTACAACTAAAATTATTCTTCAACAAATTAAGGGAATATTTCGGGGACTTCTTGGAATCAAGAGAAAACATACTAATGTTTGAACAGAGGAAAAATAACTATTTTCCAGAGGGAATCCTGAAAGACCTAAGTTAGGAATTGGGCTAAGAGGCACGTTCTGTGCTTTGCGCCTTGTTGTCGCTCCGTTCACTCCGTGCGTTTGCCTTGCGGGCCCTCCGCTTACCCCGATTTTATTTTCCGCATTTTTTTTCATGGTGAATCCTGGAGTATTAATCCTATTTTAGCCACAAACTTCGTTGCATTATCATATATCTCTCGCAGTCTTCTTTCAGTATATGTTTTAATTGCGGAATATCGTGCAATATGACTCTCTGTTTTTGCATCTTCAAAATAATGCACATATTCGTCTTCAAATATTCTGTGCGACTGGTTGAGAATCTCTAAATCTTCTCGTTCCAGTTTATCAGGAACCAATAAGTGCCCTAACGCGACCTGAGCAGCATCGTGATCTTCTGCTTCGTAGCCTTTGAACAGGATGGCTGCTTTTGCTGCATAGAGCATGGAATAATAAGAAATCGTGATTGCCCAGTAATCCCAGTGAAGTTTTGGCGGCTGATCTTCAGTTGGTTTTATGTCTTTGACGTGCCTGGCAATAAGTAAGCTGTTCTCCGCTTTCGTGAGAAAAAGCTTGATCTTAAAGATATCTTGTGATTTCTTTATTCTATTCTGCGCAAGAGCGGTTTTGAACAGATTGGCATACCCTCGTCGGTCAAATTCCATTAAGCACCAGCCCCCAAAACCATTCTGGGTTATTGAGTATTATGTGGTTCTTTAATGCTTGTTTTCCGATGTTTTCCTCTTTATCATTGAGCATCTTTTTAAATTCGTTTACTGTAACAAAAACAGGATTAATCTTTTTCTTGAATAAAACTTCATACTTTGAAAAAGAGAGGGATTTTTTTCCCTCTTCATTAATAATCAACAGATCTATGTCGCTTTTTTCAGTTTCTTTCCCTTTTGCATAGCTTCCGAAAAGTATTACTGCGTCTTTAGTGCTTAGTTCTCCAGATATTTTCTTTATAATCGGTTGTTTTTGGAGAAATTCTTTACGTTCTTCATCCGAAGAAACGGTGAGATGGGCTTTCACAACAGGATTATTCATCTTTAAACTAACCGTTTTTGATCTTCCCACAATTTCAACATCCAGCACATCTTTCATGCGCTGTACTGTCCTATAAAAGCTAGCGTACGGAATGCTGGCGAGTTTACTTAACTCGTGCATTGTGAAGCGCCTGTTGTGGTTTTTTCCCAGATAATTGATGATTTTGAGCTTATTATCCATAATTGGATAACATTATTCATATCTGATATATAAATTTTTCTTTCGTGCGGCGAGGGACAGTCTTCCCAGAGTGCAGCGTAGCAACGTAGCATGCCGAAGTTGACGTTGTCCCATTTCCGAAGCATTTATTAATTTTCCACCTTTTGCATCATATATTTTTCAAAACAACAATATTTATAAACTTGGGCTTTCATTCATCTGGCACAATATGTTGTGTTCGGGGCATTCTCGAACCCCAAGATGTTGGGTTTAGTACCTTTAGCGAAGGACGACAAGTTTTGCTCAGGTTAGACCTAGGAATGAGGTGCTGATTTGGAATTCATAAGGAAAAGAGACGGCCGCGTTGTGGCTTTTGATGAAAGCAAGATTGCGGAAGCCATATTCAAAGCAGTCAGGGCAGTAGGCGGCTCAGACTACGAGACAGCCAAGAGATTGGCCAAGGAAGTCCACGCCATACTTGACCAGAAGTTCAAGCACCGCTACCCCAACGTGGAAGAGATACAGGACCTTGTGGAAAAGGTTTTGATAGAGAACGGCCACGCCAAGACAGCCAAAGCCTACATACTCTACAGGCAAAGCCATGCAGAGATACGCGAGATAAGGAAGCTCTTCGACTCCATAGAAGTAATAGAAGACTATATCTCCCAGAACGATTGGAGAGTCAAGGAAAACTCCAACATGAACTACTCCTTACAAGGCCTCAACAATTACATATCCTCAAGGATCATAGCGAGCTACTGGCTTTCAAGGGTTTATCCCCAGAACATAAAGCTGGCCCACGAGAACGGAGACATACATCTCCATGATCTCTGCACCTTGGGGCCGTACTGTGTGGGCTGGGACTTGAGAGACCTCTTATTGGTGGGTTTTAAAGGTGTTAGCGGAAAGATAGAATGCAGCCCTCCCAAGCATTTCAGGACAGCCCTTGGCCAGACAGTCAATTTCTTCTACACCCTGCAAGGAGAGTCTGCAGGAGCACAGGCTTTCTCAAACTTCGACACTTACTTGGCGCCGTTCATAGCCTTTGACAAGCTTACCTATGAGCAGGTCAAGCAGTCTGTCCAGGAGTTCCTCTTCAACATGAACGTGCCTACAAGGGTAGGGTTCCAATGCATGTCAGAAGACACAGAGATATTGACACCTGAAGGCTGGGCAGGTTATGATGACTTAAAGCCAGGAGACACGATACGGACTTTCAACATAAAGAGAGGAAAGATAGAGAACCAGAAAGTGCAGAGGCTTTTCAAGAGGCATTACAAAGGAATCATGTATAACCTTAAGAACCGCATCCAAGACCAGCTCATATCGCCAGAACACAGAGTCGTCAGGAAGAAATTCAACACAGACAGATATGCCTTGGAGCCGATAGAAGACGTCCTCAAATTGAAATCTCCTTTCATCATCCCGATCGCCGGAGAAAACACCGAAAAAGAAGCAAAAATCAGCGATGAGCAATTGAAGCTCATGACTTGGATCATAAGCGAAGGCACGATAGAGCGCCCCACCAAATACAGGTGCTGTTACAGGGTGAGCATCTACCAGTCCAGGGAAAAGAACAGGAAACATTATCAAGAAATCATCAGATTATTGAAGCATTTCAAATTGAATTTTTCCATATCTGAGTCCGCATCACTAGGCAGCAAAGTCGCAAGGATAAGATTGAATGCTGAGAGCTCTAGGAAGATACATGGCTGGTTCGGCACAAAGGAGAACGTTCATTTCTTCCCAGCCATATTGAAGGACCTAAGCCAGAGGCAATCTAAGTTGCTCCTGGAGGTTTATCTAAAAGCGGACGGGTTCGAAGGCTGCAAGATATCCACGACAGACCCGGAGATATTAGATAGTCTCCAACAAATAGCTGTCAATGCAGGCTATGGTTCAACAGTGTTGACAAGAAAACCAACCATTGGGAAAAAAGAGATCTTTGTATTGAGATTGATAAAGCATAAAGAATCATATATCGCGAAAGTGAAGAAAGTGAATTATGACGGCATAATCTGGTGCCCGAACACCAAGAACGAGACAGTGATAGCGAGAAGGAACGGCAAGGTCTTCATAACAGGCAACACGCCGTTCACCAACATAACCATGGATCTAAAAGTTCCTGACTTCATGAAGAACGAACAAGTGCTCATAGGCGGCAAGCTTCAGAAAGAGACTTATGGAGAGTTCCAGAAAGAGATGGATATGTTCAACAAGGCCTTCGCAGAGGTCATGTTAGAAGGTGATGCCAAAGGCCGCGTTTTTACGTTTCCGATACCCACTTACAACATAACCAAGGACTTTGATTGGGCCAATCCGGATTATGATGCTATCTGGGAGATGACTGCCAAGTACGGCACACCATACTTTTCTAATTTCATAAACGCTGACATAAAACCTGATGATGTGAGGAGCATGTGCCCTATCGGCGGAGAAGAGAAAGTCCTTATAAAATCTTCAAGAGGAAGAGGCTTAGAATATTCCAGCATAAGATACATCTTTGAAGGGAGCTCTAAAAAAGAAACTTACGAGATATTCAGTGACGGAAAATTCGTCAAAGGCAGATTCAATAAATTCCTAAACCAAAAAATGATTAAAGTCGTTCTCTCTAATGGGCACGAATTAAAGATGAGCGAACAGCACTTGAATTTTGTTATGAAAAATGCTAAATCCAAATGCCGCGTGCTTAAAGGGAGCGAGCTGAAAGAGGGGATGTATCTTCCATATTCCTTGAAAGCTTATGACGGTGAAGGCGGCGACTACAACCTGGGTTACTTCGTAGGAGCCTATGCGGGAGACGGTTCTTTCGATAGAGAGACAACAGTTGTTTTCTCTTTGGAGAACATAAGAAAAAAAGATGTCGTGAAAAGATTAATCAGCATAGCGAAGAAGTATTTCGGAGCTCAATTTTCGACCAAAGAGCACGGGAAGACGAAACTGTTCAGCCTGAAGATTCACTCTAAAGCAGCAGTAGGGCTCTGCAAAGATTTTGTCGAAGGGAAAAAACTTAACAAACAGTATACTGCAAGATTGTTCTGTGCTAGCAGAGAATTCAGGGAAGGAGTAGTCAAGGGGCATTATGATACTGATGGAGGAAACAGGAACAGGATATACACTTCATCCAAAAGCATGGTGGAGACTTTGAATATGCTGGCAGCCACGCTCGGAACAACCACCAGTGTATACAAAGACCAAAGAAAAGGAAGATTGGGCGTTGAGCCGAATTACGCTGTTCTGTTCTATCAGTTAAACAGAAAAAAATACGGCGATGTTTGGTTCAAGCACACCAACAGGTTGTGGGTCAAGATAAAATCAATCGAATCAATAAAAAACACGGCAGCATATTGTTTTGAAGTTGAAAATGATGCGCCGATGTTTACTGTGGGCACCACAGGAATATTGACCCATAATTGCCGCTTGAGAATAGATAACAGAGAGCTCAAGCATCGCGGAGGAGGTCTTTTCGGCTCCAACCCATTGACAGGAAGCATTGGAGTCGCCACCATAAACATGGCAAGAATAGGTTATCTGGCTAAAGATGAAGAAGAGTTCTTCAAGATTTTAGAGCAGAACATGGAATTCTGCAAAGAAAGCCTGATAATAAAGAGGAAGATGCTTGAAGTCTTCACACAGAAAGGGCTTTATCCTTATTCAGAGTTCTACCTGAGAGACATAAAGAAGGCCTATGGAGAGTGGTGGAAGAACCATTTCTCCACCATAGGCATTAATGGCCTGAACGAGGCCCTGGTCAACTTCATGAAAAAAGGCATCGGCACTGAAGAAGGAAGAAAATTCGCAGTCAAAGTCCTGACTTTCATGAGAGACAAGCTTGCTGATTATCAAGAGGAAACCAAACAGATATTCAACCTTGAAGCCACGCCTGGTGAAGGCTGCACTTACAGGTTCGCCAAGAAAGACAAGGAGGTCTATCCTGACATCATAGTTGCTAATGAAGAAGCCTTGAGATCAGGCAAGGCCAAGCATCCTTATTACACCAATTCATCCCAGCTACCTGTCAATTACACAGACGATATCTTTGAGGCTTTGATGCTGCAGGATGAGATACAGGGCTTGTACACAGGAGGCACTGTACTGCACGGTTTTGTAGGTGAGAGGATGCCTTCCAAGGAAGCGACCAAGGCCTTGGTGAAGAAGATAGCCAACAAGTTTTCGCTGCCTTATTTCACCATATGCCCGACGTTCAGCGTCTGCCCCATTCATGGTTATATCAAGGGTGAGCACGAGTTCTGCCCTGTATGCGATGAAGAGATAGGCTATGCGGAGGTGAAAGAAGAATGAGCGAAGAAGAAACAAAAACAGAGATGAAAGAAAGGACGAGATGCGAGGTTTACAGCAGGATCGTGGGTTATTTGAGGCCTGTTCAGCAGTGGAACGACGGCAAAAGAGCAGAGTTCTTTGACAGGAAGACCTTCAATACCATACTAGACTTCAAAGGATAAGAAGATGAAGATAGCGGGCATACAAAAACTGTCCTTGATCGACTATCCGGATAAGACTTCAGCAGTTATTTTTCTTCCGGGCTGCAACTTCAGGTGCGGCTTCTGCCACAACGAAGAGCTGGTCCAAGACACTCTTGGGGATTTAGGGGAGGACAAGATCATCTCTTTCTTACAGAGCAGGAAAGGCCTGGTGGATGCTGTGACCATAACCGGCGGCGAGCCCACTATTCATGAGAGTCTACCTGATTTTATCGCCACGATAAAGCAGTTAGGATTCCTTGTCAAATTAGACACCAACGGCAGCAACCCTGAGATGTTGAGCCGTTTAATTGAGACTAAACTTGTGGATTATGTTGCTATGGACATAAAGGCGCCGATAAAAGATTATCATAAAACAACCAATATGAAGACAGATAAAGGAAACATAACGCGTTCTGTAGATATTTTGAAAAAAGGCAAGGTGGATTATGAGTTCAGGACCACAGTTGTTCCCGGAATCATAGAGCAAAATTCTTTGTTAGAGATCGCCAAGTGGCTGAAAGGCTCTAAAAGATATGTTTTGCAGCAGTTCGAACCCAAAGTTTGCCTTAATCCGAGCTTTGAAAACAAGAAACCGCACTCGAGGCAGAAGATATTCGGGTTTCAAAAGCTTTTGCAGCCGCATTTCAAAGCAGTGGAGGTGAGGAATCTGCCATGAAATGCCCTTACTGCGGAGAGGCTGAGTCAAAGGTCGTGGATAAGAGAGAGACTGGAGACAATGAAGAGATAACCAGGAGAAGAAGGGAATGCTTGAAATGCAAGAAAAGGTTCACCACACACGAGAAAGTGGAGAACTTCGATCTTTTTGTCTTGAAGAAGTCAGGCGTCAGGCAGAGCTTTGACAGGGACAAGATAATGAAAGGCTTACAGAAAGCCTGTGAAAAAAGGCCTGTCTCTCTTGAAGTGATAAACAAGACAGTCAATGACATAGAGAATGAGATCCGCAACAAGAACACTACTGAGATTCCCAGCAGGGTGATCGGAGAGCTCGTCATGAAGAAGCTGAAGAAGCTTGACAAAGTCGCTTACATACGGTTCGCTTCTGTCTATCGAGATTTTGCAGACCTGGATTCTTTCTCAGAAGAGATAAAGAAGCTGGTGCGCAAAAAATAAACAAATATTTTAGAATATACTCTTCAGCCAGTTCACGAACCTGCTCCACGCAGAGCCTTCTTCTTCATCTGACTCTTCCTTCTCTTCTTCCGCTTCGTCTTTTTCACAAGCGCCCTCATCTACCTGTCCGTCGCAATCGTCGTCTTTTTTATTGCAGAGCTCTAATTTTCTTTCAACAGAATCTGTGCATTCGCTCCACTCGCCATCCTCGCAGACTTGAGTTCCTTTCTTGCATTCTCCGGTGTCTAAACCGCATTCTCTGTCTGCAATGTCCTCGTCGACTTCTCCGTCGCAGTCATCATCTACGCCGTTGCAGATCTCTGTTGAAGAGATCACTTGGTTTTCGCAAGAACCCCATTCTCCCGAGATGCATTTCTGCGTTCCTTTCTTGCATGCACCTATTTCTATCCCGCAGTCCCTTTCAACATCATCTATCTTGCCGTCGCAGTCGTCATCTATATTGTTGCAAGTTTCTTTTTCGTCTGTGCAGATAGAGAGGATGACGTAGCTTTCTTCTTCTGAAGAAGCAGCGTAATGTATGTCTTCAACATAGAAAACAAAGCCGCTCCACCTGACGCTTTCTTCTTCTTCAACTATTTTTTTGGTGTCGTTTTTGCTAATCACTATAGAGTCTTCTCCTATGTTCGTTACAGTGAAGACCTCGCCGTCTTTGGTCGTGTTTTCTCCGATTCTGAGGATGTCTGTCGTGGCTGCTGCGAAAGAGAGCAATAATAAAAATGCCAGTGCAAAAGTCAAGATTCTTTTCATATTGATTGTTTAATCTTAAGAAGTTATTAAATTTTACGATTTTGTAAACACATATTCCTCTTTTATTCACAACCTATATAAACCCTTCCCGCGTCTCCGACGAGCATGTGCGGCATTTTCGGATATATAGGCACGAGGAACTGCGCCCCTATTCTGGTAGAGGGCCTGATGAGGCTTGAATACAGGGGTTATGACAGCGCTGGCCTGACTGTTTCTGACAATGGGTTGATGACTGTGAAGATGGCCGGCAGGATAAACGATTTGAAGCAAAGGCTTTCTACTGTCAAGCTTCTCGGCACCTCAGGTATCGCTCACACCAGATGGAGCACGCACGGCGAGCCTAACGATGTGAATGCTCACCCGCAC
>Ga0233422_10001030_pt1 | contig 12844 bp, 8 predicted proteins | sample Watercolumn_Mata_2_FD_182724 | JGI IMG/M metagenome (GOLD analysis project Ga0233422, IMG submission 182724) | Freshwater microbial communities from Lake Matano, South Sulawesi, Indonesia - Watercolumn_Matano_2014_110_MG | ecosystem: Environmental > Aquatic > Freshwater > Lake | place...
TGGTTTGGCAAGAATGTCGCGTACAATTAAAGAAAGAATGAACATGCGCGATAACGAAAATATGCAGCCGCAGGATTTAGTTAATGCAAGAACAATCAGCAGCGTTATAAATGCATTTTTCGGTACGAACCAATTATCTCAATTCATGGATCAGACAAATCCACTTTCCGAGCTTACACATAAAAGAAGAATTTCTGCTTTAGGTCCGGGCGGATTAACCAGAGAGCGTGCAGGTTTCGAAGTTCGCGACGTGCATCATTCTCACTATGGCCGTTTATGCCCAATTGAAACTCCTGAAGGTCCAAACATCGGTCTTATTTCATCTCTAACAATTTTTGCACGTGTTAATCATTACGGATTTTTAGAAACTCCGTATAAAAAAGTTAAAGAAGGTAAAGTATCAAACAGTATTGATTTCTTAACAGCTGATCAAGAAGATGAATTTATTATTGCTCAAGCCAATGCTCAGGTTAATGATCAAGGTAAATTTGTTCAGAGTAGAGTTAAATGCCGCGAACGTGGAGATTTTCCGGTTGTTCATGGATCGGAAATTCATTACATGGATATTGCACCGGCGCAAATTGTTTCTGCTGCTGCTGCATTAATTCCATTCCTTGAGCATGATGACGCTAACAGAGCATTGATGGGATCTAATATGCAGCGTCAAGCAGTACCGCTTTTAATTCCTCAGAATCCAATTGTTGGAACCGGAATGGAAGCAAAAATTGCAAAAGACTCACGTTCAATGATTGTTGCTTTGGATAATGGAGTTGTTGAATATGCTGATTCAAAAAGAATTATTGTTAAATATGATGTTGATGAAAACGCACCAGATACTTTAGCTAGTTTTGATGATGAAAGAAGAGTTGAATACACACTAACAAAATTTGCCGGTACAAATCAAGAAACATGTTTTAATCAAAAACCTGTTGTCATTACTGGTAGCAGAGTTAAAAAAGGCGACGTGCTTGCTGATGGTCCGGCGATTGAACATGGTGAATTAGCATTAGGAAGAAATGTTTCTGTTGCATTCATGCCTTGGCGTGGTTATAATTTTGAAGATGCAATTGTTTTAAGCGAAAAATTAGTTAGCGATGATACTTTCACTTCAATTCATATTGAAGAATTTGAACTTCAAGTGCGCGAAACAAAACGTGGTGAAGAAGAACTCACTCGCGACATTCCAAATGTTAGCGAAGAAGCAACAAAAGACCTGGATGAAAATGGAATTATTCGCGAAGGTGCTGAAGTTAAAGAAGGTGATATTTTAATAGGTAAGATCACTCCAAAAGGTGAAACCGATCCGACTCCCGAAGAAAAATTATTGAAAGCAATCTTTGGAGATAAAGCCGGCGATGTTAAAGATGCATCTTTAAAGGCACCTCCTGGATTGAAAGGTGTTGTAATAAAAACAAGATTATTCAGCCGCAAAAGAAAAGATGCAGAATCTAAAAAGCTTGAAAAGAAGTTGATGGATAACCTTGAGCATGATTACAAAAAGCGCAAAGAAAAGCACTATCAAAAATTAGTTACCAAACTTACTAGAATAACTGAAGGTAAAACTTCCGCCGGTATACGTGATATTGATGGCTCTATGGTTATAAGAAGTGGCACTGAAATTAAAGAAGAAACTTTTTCTAAGATAGATGACATTTCGAAATTAGACTATACAAAAGACTGGTTTGAACGTAAAACTCCTAATGAATTAGTAAGACATCTCTACGCTAATTATTTTATTTTCTTAGCTGAGATAGAAGAAGAATACAAACGAGAGAAATTAAAAATTCAAAGCGGTGATGAACTTCCTCCCGGAATTACTCAACTTGCAAAAGTTTATGTAGCCAAGAAAAGAAAAGTTTCCGTTGGTGATAAAATGGCAGGCCGTCACGGAAATAAAGGCGTTGTTGCCAAAGTTGTACCGGTAGAGGATATGCCATATCATGAAGATGGAACGCCTGTTGATATAGTTCTTAATCCTCTTGGTGTACCATCTCGTATGAATTTAGGTCAACTTTATGAAACTGCACTTGGTTGGGTTGGTCAAAAACTTGGAGTAAAATTTGAAACACCAATTTTTGATGGAGCCAAAGTTGAGGATGTAACCGAATGGCTTGAAAACGCCGAACTTGACGAAGGCAGCAAAACATGGTTGTACGATGGAAGAAGTGGAGAAAAATTCCATCAAAAAGTTACCTGCGGTTATATCTATATGATGAAACTCGGGCACATGGTTGATGATAAAATTCATGCAAGGTCAATAGGTCCTTACTCTCTCATTACACAACAACCATTAGGTGGTAAAGCTCAATTCGGTGGACAGAGATTTGGAGAAATGGAAGTTTGGGCTCTCGAAGGTTATGGAGCTGCTCATGTTCTTCAAGAAATATTAACAGTAAAGAGCGATGATGTTACCGGTAGAGCAAAAACCTATGAATCAATTGTAAAAGGCGAAAATGTCCCTGAACCAAATATCCCTGAAGCATTTAACGTTTTAATTAAAGAGCTTCAAGGTTTGGGTCTGGATATAAAAATAAATTAATCTGCTCCTTTGCAGATAAAACAAGTTTGTAAAATTTATAAGCCTCTGGCTTAGGAGTTTGCAATGCGATTAAAGATGCAAGAAAACAAAATAAAACAAATTGAAAAAATGACTATCAGCCTTGCTAGTCCAGATGATATTCTTTCAAGGTCTCATGGTGAAGTTACCAAACCGGAAACTATCAACTATAGATCTTTCCGTCCGGAAAAAGATGGTTTGTTTTGTGAAAAAATATTTGGTCCGGTAAAAGATTGGGAATGTGCTTGCGGTAAATATAAAGGTATTCGTTATAAAGGAATTGTGTGCGACCGATGCGGAGTTGAAGTTACTTTAAAAAGTGTAAGACGTGAACGAATGGGTCACTTACAGCTTGCCGTTCCGGTAGTTCACATTTGGTTTTTCAAAGCGCTGCCTTCAAAAATCGGAAACATTATTGGAATGACAACCAAAGAACTTGAAAAAGTTATTTACTATGAATCCTATGTTGTAATCAATCCTGGTCCTACCGGGTTAAACAAAAGAGATTTAATTTCAGAAGATCAGTATTACGAAATTGTTAGTTCATTACCACACGATAATGATTCATTGGATGATGAAGATCCGAAAAAATTTCTTGCAAGAATTGGCGGCGATGCAATTAAAGAATTGTTAAAGAAGATTGATATTGAAATTACATTTGCAGATTTGAAATCACAATTAGGTCCGGATACTTCTCAGCAAAAACGCACTGAAATTTTAAAAAGATTAAGAGTACTTGAAGCATTCAGAGAATATGAAGGAAAAATTCCTAACAAGCCTGAATGGATGGTTCTTAATGTTATTCCGGTTATTCCTCCGGAACTCCGTCCTTTAGTTCCGCTTGAAGGCGGCAGGTTTGCTACTTCTGATTTGAATGATCTTTATAGAAGAGTAATTATTAGAAACAATCGTTTAAAAAGATTAATTGATATTAAAGCACCGGAAGTGATTCTTCGAAATGAAAAACGAATGCTGCAAGAAGCAGTTGATGCATTGTTTGATAATTCAAGAAGAGCAAGTGCTGTAAGAAGTGATGGCAATAGACCATTAAAATCTTTAAGTGATATGCTTAAAGGAAAACAAGGACGATTCCGACAAAACCTTCTTGGAAAACGTGTTGATTACTCCGGCCGTTCTGTAATTGTAGTTGGACCGGAATTGAAATTGCATCAATGCGGATTGCCTAAAGATATGGCTGTTGAATTGTTCAAACCATTTATTATTAGAAAACTAATTGAACGCGGACATTTCAAAACTGTTAAAAGTGCACGTAAAGCTGTTGATAGAAAAGATGCAATCATTTGGGATATACTCGAAAAATTAATCGATGGTCATCCGGTATTATTGAACAGAGCACCTACACTACACAGACTTGGCATTCAAGCATTTCAGCCATTACTAATAGATGGAAAAGCAATTCAGTTACATCCATTAGTTTGTACTGCTTTCAATGCGGATTTTGATGGCGACCAAATGGCTGTTCATGTTCCTCTATCATATGAAGCACAGTTGGAAGCTGCTTTATTAATGCTTAGTAGTCACAATATTCTTTCGCCTCAAAATGGATTGCCCATTGTTCTACCATCTCAAGATATAGTTTTAGGTCTTTACTATTTAACAAAAGTTAAAGCTGGTGCTAAAGGCGAAGGTAAAATTTTTACAAACATTGAAGAAGTATTAATCGCCTACAATTCTAAAGCAGTTGAGCTTCATGCTAAAATAAAAGTTAAGATTGAAAGCCAATTAATTGAAACCACTGTTGGAAGAGTTATCTTCAATGAAATCGTTCCAAAGGAAATGGGATATATCAATGAGCTTCTAGTTAAGAAAAGTTTTTCCGGATTCATTTACAGAATGTTTATTAAACTCGGAAATGAAGTCACCGCAAGATTTCTTGATAATTTAAAAGATCTTGGTTATAGATATGCTACTGCTGCTGGAATTTCAATTAGCTTTAGTGATATGATTGTTCCAGATGAAAAAGTAAAATTGATTGATGAATCAAACAAAAAGGTTTCTGGCATTTTGAGCGAGCATGAACAAGGTTTAATTACGGATGCTGAAAGATATAATAAAATTGTTGACGTTTGGACACACACTACTAATAACGTAGCAAAATCATTGATGGATAGAATTAAAACCGATCAAGGAGGATTTAATTCATTACATATGATGGTTGATTCAGGTGCACGAGGTTCTCAAGATCAAGTTCGTCAGTTAGCCGGAATGCGTGGTTTGATGATGAAACCACAGAAAAGTTTAACCGGTCAATCCGGAGAAATTATTGAAAACCCAATCGTTGCAAATTTCAAAGAAGGGTTATCGGTTCTCGAATACTTTATTTCAACTCACGGTGCCAGAAAAGGTTTGGCTGATACTGCATTAAAAACTGCTGACGCGGGTTATTTAACAAGAAGATTGTGCGACGTTGCTCAAGATGTTATTATTACCGAAGTTGATTGCGGTACAATCCGTGGAGTTTATGTTTCTGCATTAAAAGATGTAGAGCTTGAACGTGAACCACTTGCAGAAAGAATCATAGGTCGTACTGCACAAGAAGATATTTACGATCCTCGTACAGATGATTTATTAATTGAAGCAGGTGAATTACTTACAGAAGACATTGCAGAAAAAATTGATGAAGCTAATATTGATCAAGTTTACATTAGAACAGTATTAACTTGCGAAGCTAAACGAGGTGTTTGTGCAAAATGTTACGGAAGAAATTTAACAACAGGTCAATTAGTTGAAATTGGTGAAGCAGTAGGAATTATTGCTGCTCAATCAATTGGTGAGCCTGGGACACAGCTTACACTTAGAACTTTTCACTTAGGTGGCACTTCTTCACGTATTGCTTCTCAATCACAGGTTGAATCTAATGTTAATGGAACAATAAAATTTGATAGAATTACTTATGTTGAAAAAACAGATTTCTTTGGTAAAGTAAAAGTTGTAATCGGCCGACGTGGTTCAATCGGTATTTATGATGAAGATAATAGACAAATCAAAAAATTTGAAATTCCTTACGGTGCAGAATTATTAGTCAAAGAAAACCAGGAAATACATAAAGGGCAACCGCTTTATAATCACGATCCTTATAACTCTGTTATTGTTGCAGATAATGCAGGAAAAGTTTCATTCACAGATTTAATTGATAATGTAACTCTTCAACAAGTTGCCGATGAACAAACCGGACACGTTCAAAAAGTTGTAATCGAATCTAAAGATAAAACTTTAACTCCAAGTATTTTAATTAAAGACTCAAAAGGGAACGAAAAAGTTTATAACATTCCTACACGTGCATATTTATCAGTTGAAGAAGGTGAAGAGATTCAAGCGGGAACTATTTTAGCTAAGATTTCTAAATCTTCTACTAAGACACGTGATATTACTGGTGGTCTTCCAAGAGTAACCGAACTTTTTGAAGCTCGTAGTCCTCACGATCCGGCAATAGTATCTGAAATTGAAGGACGGGTAAAATTTGGTGCTCGCAAAAAAGGTTCTCGTGAAATACTTATTGAATCACTCGACGGTTCTATTCAAAAAACATATAATGTTTCTTATGGTAAACATATTTTGGTTCAAGAAGGTGATGAACTTCCTGCCGGTGAAAAAATTACTGATGGACCTATTGATCCTCATGATATTTTAAAGATAAAAGGAACTAATGCTGTACAGGAATATTTAGTAAATGAAATTCAAGACGTATACCGATTACAAGGTGTAAAAATAAATGATAAACATATTGAAGTTATTGTAAGACAAATGTTGCAGAAACTTCAAGTTATTCATGCAGGTGATACTATGTTTATCGAAGAAGATTTAGTTGATCGAAATAAATTTATTGATGAAAACGAAAAAGTTAAACAAATGGTATTCATCACAGACCCAGGTCAATCAAAATTTAAGATTGGTCACTTGTTAGCTAAAACAAAATTAAGAGAAATAAATTCAGACCTAACTCGTAAGAGTAAAAAAATTATGAAAGTTAGAGATGCAGAACCAGCTACATTTGACAACATTCTTCTTGGTATTACTCATGCAGCATTATCGACTGAAAGCTTTATATCTGCAGCATCATTCCAAGAAACAACTAAAGTATTAACAAACGCAGCAACTGAAGCGAAAGTCGACAGCTTAATCGGGCTAAAAGAGAATGTTGTAATGGGCCATTTAATACCTGCTGGAACTGGTCTAAAAAAATACAAGGATATTATCTTAACTGTTGAAGAACAAGCTGTTTCTGCTGAAAGTGAAGAAGTAATTAGCGAAAAAGAATCAGTATAGAGATTAACGATGAATTTAGAAGCTTGAATTTCTTGACAATTCGTATACTTAATTATAAATTTCTGTTCTGAATTTTTATAAAAAATATTATTTTGGAGGATTTTAAGTGCCAACAATTAATCAGTTGGTTAGAAAAGGTAGAGTTGTTGTAACATCTAAAAATAAAGCACCGGCTTTAGATTCATGCCCGCAAAAAAGAGGTGTTTGTACTAGAGTTTATACCACTACTCCTAAAAAACCAAACTCGGCATTAAGAAAAGTTGCCAGAGTTCGCTTAACTAATGGAATAGAAGTTACAGCATACATTCCTGGAGAAGGTCATAATCTTCAAGAACATTCAATTGTTTTAATTCGTGGTGGAAGAGTAAAAGATTTGCCTGGTGTACGATACCATATCATTAGAGGTACGTTGGATACTAGCGGTGTTGAAGATAGAAAGAAAGGAAGATCTAAATACGGAACTAAAAAACCAAAAGCGAAATAATAATTATGAGAAAGAAAAGAGCAGAAAAAAAATATTTAAAGCCCGACCCTAAGTACAATGATATCCTTGTATCAAAATTTATTAATTACTTAATGTGGAATGGAAAAAAATCTACTGCGAGAAGTATTGTTTATGATTGTTTTGATCTAATTGAACAAAGAGCAAAGAAACCGGCGTTGGATGTGTTTAAGAAAGCTGTTCAAAATGTACAACCGTTGGTTGAAGTTAGAAGCAGAAGAGTTGGAGGAGCTACCTATCAAGTTCCTATGGAAGTTAGACCTGAACGAAGAACCGCTTTAGCTTTTAGATGGATTAAAACATATGCAAGAGATCGAAAAGATAAATCAATGTCGTTAAAAGTTGCTGCTGAAATTATGGCTGCTGCTAATGGAGAAGGTTCTGCGGTAAAGAAAAAAGATGATACTCACCGTATGGCTGAAGCTAACAAAGCATTCGCCCATTTTAAGTGGTGATCGAAAGGAATAATTAATTTAGATGTCAAAAAGAGTTGAAATAAATAAAGTAAGAAACATCGGTATTATGGCGCACATTGATGCCGGTAAAACTACTACTACCGAACGTATTCTATATTATACTGGTAAATTGCATAGAATGGGCGAAGTACACGACGGCGCCGCAACTATGGATTGGATGGAACAAGAAAAAGAACGTGGAATAACTATTACAAGTGCAGCAACCACTACATTTTGGAGAGATCATCAAGTTAATATTATTGATACTCCCGGTCATGTCGATTTTACTGTAGAAGTTGAAAGATCTTTAAGAGTTTTAGATGGCGCAATTGCCCTCTTTTGTGCAGTAGGCGGAGTTGAACCCCAATCTGAAACTGTGTGGAGACAAGCTGATAAGTATGGAGTACCGAGAATAGCATTTGTAAATAAGATGGATAGAATTGGTGCAGATTTCTTTCATGCTGTTCAAATGATGAAAGAAAAACTTGGAGCACCTGCAGTTCCGATTAATCTACCGGTTGGTGAAGGTGATCTCTTTAGAGGTATTATCGATTTAATGAAAATGAAAGCAATAATGTTTAATGACGAAACTTTAGGAACTGTTTTTGAAGAAGTTGCAATTCCAGCTGATCTTTTACCATTGGTTCAAAAATATAGAACTGAAATGCTTGAGGCTGTTTCTGATATTGATGATACACTGCTAGAAAAATATCTTGAAGGAAAAGAAATAACAGAAGAAGAAATTAAAAATGTATTAAGAACTGCTACAATCAAATCTAAAATTGTTCCCGTTTTATGCGGTTCTTCATTTAAGAATAAAGGTGTACAACAATTACTTGATGCAGTAATAGATTTTCTGCCGTCGCCATTTGATCTTGGAAATTTAACAGCTCATCACGTTTATAAAAATGATCATGTTGAACGAAAAATCGATCCTAAAGAAAAATTTACAGCACTTGCATTTAAGATTATGACAGATCCCTACGTGGGCAAGTTGACTTTTATTAGAGTTTATACCGGAACATTATCTGCAGGCTCGTACATTTTTAACTCTGTCTCTGATAAAAAAGAAAGAGTTGGAAGAGTTCTTCAAATGCATGCTAATACTCGTGAAGATATGGATGAAATTAGAGCTGGAGATATTGCTGCAATAGTTGGTTTAAAGAACACAAAAACCGGCGATACATTATGCACTGAAGAAGATGCTATTATTTTGGAAAAGATGGCTTTTCCAGAACCGGTTATACAAATTGCGATTGAACCTAAAACAAAAGCCGATCAAGATAAACTTTCTGAATCACTTGCAAAACTTTCTGATGAGGATCCAACATTTAAAGTTAAAGTTGATGATGAAACCGGACAAACATTAATAAGCGGAATGGGTGAATTGCATCTCGAAATTCTTGTTGATAGAATGAAAAGAGAATTCAAAGTAGAAGCTAATGTTGGAAAACCTCAGGTTGCATACAGAGAGACAATCACTAAGACAATTGAGGCAGAAGGAAAATTTGTTAAACAAACCGGCGGCCGCGGAAAATACGGCCATGTATGGATTGAGCTATCTCCAAATGAAGCCGGAAAAGGATTTGAATTTGAAAATGCTATTGTTGGCGGATCTGTTCCAAAAGAATATATCAACCCAGTTGTAAATGGAATTCAAGATGCAATGAGAAATGGTGTTCTTGCAGGCTATCCGGTTGTGGATGTTAAAGCAAAACTATTTGATGGTTCTTATCACGATGTTGATTCGGATGAAATCTCGTTTAAGGTTGCCGGTTCAATTGCATTTAAGCAAGGTGCATTAAAAGCAAATCCGATATTGCTTGAACCAATGATGAGTGTGGAAGTTATTACACCTGAAGATTATTTGGGTGATGTAATGGGCGATCTTAGTTCTAGAAGAGGAAAAATTGAAGGCTTTACAACTAGAAAAGATGCACAAGTAATTAAGTCGTTGGTTCCGCTTGCACAAATGTTCGGGTATGCAACTACTTTGAGATCAATGACTCAAGGCCGGGCAATATTTACTATGCAGTTTTCGCATTATTCAGAAGTACCAAAATCTGTTGCTGAAGAGATTCAAGAAAAATCTCAATCAAAGAAACACGTTGAATCATATTAGACAATTAATTTTATAGATAATTAAAAAAATAAAAAAACATTAAGGAGAGTATTTAAAATGGCAAAAGAAAAATTTGACCGTAGTAAACCTCACGTTAATATTGGTACTATCGGACACGTAGACCATGGTAAAACTACTCTTACCGCTGCAATCACCATGGCTCTTGCAAAAAAAGGTTTATCACAAATTAGAACATTTGACAGTATTGATAACGCACCTGAAGAAAGAGAAAGAGGTATTACTATCGCTACTGCTCACGTAGAATATTCTACAGAGAACAGACACTATGCCCACGTCGATTGCCCCGGTCATGCTGACTATGTAAAGAACATGATTACCGGTGCAGCTCAGATGGATGGAGCTATTCTTGTTGTAGCTGCAACTGATGGACCTATGCCTCAAACTCGCGAACACATTCTTCTTGCCCGTCAAGTTGGTGTTCCAAAAATAGTTGTGTTCATGAATAAAGTTGATGCTGTTGATGATCAAGAATTGATTGAATTAGTTGAAGTTGAATTAAGAGATCTTTTAAATAAATATGAATTCCCGGGTGATGAAATTCCGATCATCAAAGGTTCTGCATTACATGCATTAGAAGCAGGTGCTTCAAATGCTGACCCAAAAGATCCAAGATATGATTGTGTTTGGGAACTCATGAAAGCAGTAGATACCTATGTTCCAATACCGGAAAGAAGTGTTGATAAACCATTTTTGATGCCTGTTGAAGACGTTTTCTCAATTACTGGTCGTGGAACTGTTGCTACCGGTAGAGTTGAAAGAGGTACAGTTAAATTAGCCGAAGAAGTTGAATTAATTGGTCTTGGTGCTCATAAGAAAACAGTTGTTACCGGTATCGAAATGTTCCGTAAAGAACTCGATTCTGCAATTGCTGGTGATAATGCAGGTATTCTTTTAAGAGGCGTTGATAAAAATGAAATTGAGAGAGGAATGGTAATTGCAAAAACCGGTTCAATTACTCCGCATAAAAAGTTTGAAGGAAAGGTTTACATTCTTTCAAAAGAAGAAGGTGGAAGACATACACCGTTCTTCAACGGATACAGACCGCAATTTTATTTCAGAACAACAGACGTAACCGGAATTGCAACATTACCGGAAGGAACCGAAATGGTTATGCCTGGTGATAGTGTTCAATTAAAAATAGATTTGATTTCTGAAATTGCAATGGAAGAAGGATTGAAGTTCGCTATTCGTGAAGGCGGTAGAACTGTTGGTGCCGGTTTTGTAACAAAGATTATTGAATAAAAAAATTATCTGTGTCCCGCCTGGGCGGGGCATTTTGTCGAACAAGGAGATTATAAAAAGTGCCTGGTCAAAAAATTAGAATTAAGTTGAAATCATATGATCATATTCTGATTGATAAATCAACAGAAAAAATAATTAAAACGGTAAAGAGTACCGGTGCTGTTGTTTCAGGACCTATACCACTTCCTACAAGAAGAACTGTATTTACTGTTTTAAGATCTCCGCACGTTGATAAGAAATCAAGAGAGCAGTTCGAGATAAGAGCACATAAAAGAATTATTGATATTCACAACTCAAATAATAAAACTGTTGATGCACTCAGCAAATTGGAAATACCCGCTGGTGTTGATATAGAGATAAAGTTATAGGAATTATTGAAATGCCTGGCTTGTTAGCAAAAAAAATAGGAATGACAAATATCTTTTCGGAAGATGGACAAGTAGTTCCCGTAACTATTATGGAAGCAGGTCCATGCAATGTTTATTCAGTTCGTTCTAAAGAGAAAGACGGTTACGAAGCCGTTCAACTTGGTTTTGGCGAAAAGAAAGAGAAGAGAACAAGCAAACCTCAACTCGATTATTTCAAGAAACACGGATTGAAAATTCCACATACACTTAAGGAATTTAGAAACTTTGATTCAACTCAGTTTAAAATTGGCGATGAAATTAAAGTTGATATTTTTCAGGTTGGTGATAAAGTAAAAGTTTCCGGAAAATCAAAAGGAAAAGGTTTTCAAGGTGTAATGAGAAGACACAACTTTGGCGGAGTCGGCGGTACTACTCACGGTCAAAGTGATAGATTAAGAGCTCCCGGTTCAATTGGTGCCAGCTCTTATCCATCAAGAGTTTTTAAAGGCCAAAGAATGGCTGGCAGATTAGGATATGAGAACACAACAATTTCTAATCTTAAAGTTGTAAAAATTATCGCAGATAAAAATTTAATTATGATAAAAGGAGCAGTTCCAGGCTCAATTAATTCAATCGTTGTTATCAATAAATAAAATTGATTAAGATGAAATTAGAAGTATATAAAAAAGACGGTACTAAATCTGGTGAGTCGGTAGAACTATCAAAAGATATTTTTGAAATAGAACCGAACGACCATGTAATTTATTTAGCTGTTAAAGCTTATCTTGCAAATCAACGCCAGGGCACTCATAAAATTAAAGAAAGAAGTGAAGTTAGAGGCGGTGGAAAAAAACCATGGAGACAAAAAGGCCGTGGCGGTGCTCGTGCAGGTACAACACGTTCTCCATTATGGGTTGGCGGTGGTTCTATCTTCGGGCCAAAACCACGCGATTACAGACAGAAGCTTAATAAAAAAGTTGTTTCCTTAGCAAGAAAATCTGCACTTTCATATAAGGCACAAGCAAACCAGATTCTTGTCGTTGAAGATTTCAATTTTGATGCACCGAAGACAAAAGATTTCGTTTCAATATTGAATGCATTGAATGTTAAAGGTAAAAAAACTTTAATGCTTACTAACGGAAATTTGGAAAACCTATATAAGTCCGGAAGAAATGTTGCAAGGTTTAATATACTCGAAGCAAATAAAGCTTCGGCATATGATATTTTGAATAATCAAGTTTTGATTTTACAAAAAAGTGCAGTTAATCTTTTAGAAAGCTCCATTAATTAAACGGTTTTAAAATGAAAAAT
>Ga0233422_10001031_pt1 | contig 12844 bp, 22 predicted proteins | sample Watercolumn_Mata_2_FD_182724 | JGI IMG/M metagenome (GOLD analysis project Ga0233422, IMG submission 182724) | Freshwater microbial communities from Lake Matano, South Sulawesi, Indonesia - Watercolumn_Matano_2014_110_MG | ecosystem: Environmental > Aquatic > Freshwater > Lake | place...
GGAAATTACGATACTATTAACATAAATTAATAAATCAGTCCCGTTAAGTACTCCCTGTGTCCTTGCCATCTTATAGTTGTGTTAGTGTTTCGTAAGTTTAAGTGTGTGTAGCATAGGTAAGTGATTCGCTCCCCTCAAAGGTTGCGGAGTATCCTACGGTTTCCTCATTTGCAGCGTCAATATCAAGTCCGGTGATATATCCTACACCGTACCAGTATCCCTGCTGCGTTGTTTCGGTCGAGAATTTGAGCGTTACCTCGTGCCGTGATGTGATGAACCCCATCAGGTCATCGGTCCCCTGCGTGGTAGCGTCAAATACCACAAGGCCATCGCAGCTCATTGACCAGCTACGTTTGCCCTCGCCTTTCTTTTCCCAGCCGTCGCTGTCTTTCGATGTACAATCACGGGTGTCGTGCTTGATCGTCAGCTTACAGGTTTTAGAGGCCGCAACTGCGGTCCCCTCTACATAAACCAGCAAATTCGTTCCATTGATTTCTGTTGCCATCTCCGTTATTTTTAATTACTAATCCAAAATCTAAACTCCATTGTTTTTATATTTAATTGTAAATCATCATCAAAGTCATCGGATTCGGTTACGAAAATACAGGATTTCATTACCACGCTTTCTATCGTACCCGACAGGTGATCTAATAGCCCCCGGATTGATATGCTCTTGGCAGCACAGTTCGCATACGAGGTATCGTAAACGTGGATCAGTACCGTAATGAAATCGCTCCACGCAGCGCCGTCCTTCGTGTCCGATGGGTCGCTTCGCAATATCACATAAACGCAATACGGTGCAGCGGTCGCCTGCGGCGGGTATTGCGGATATACAGCAACGGTTGAATTAACCTTGTTGTAAATTATCTTACCGACATTTGCACTTGCGAAGCTCATCGGGTCGCTATTTGAACTATACTGTTTATTAGTGTCGTTATGTTTGACTTTACCGTACTGCCAACTTCGGCCCATGCACGATCAACAAACGGATTCGGGGCCTTCTTCATTTGTTTTGTCCCGGCCATCGGGAAATGAGCATACCAGGGATCCCATCCGCCGGTAAACCGGGGACGCACCCATACGGTAGGATATTCCTTCCCCCGCCCCTTCACCTGGCCGATTGATGCCTTCAAATAGCCGGGAGGGTGGCGCCTGCTCGCATACCTCTTTGATCTCCCCCCTCTTTCCGAGCGTGGCGCCAGCTCCCGCATCTTGTCCACCAGCACCTTCGAGCTGGTCAGTAGTACAGAAAACAAAACCTTAGAATCAATAGACTGGCTGATCTTTTGCAGTTTTAACTTGACTGCCCCATCACCGATAACTTTTGCCCGTAACATCAGTATTTCTTTTCTGCGCTGATAATTAAATATCTTTTCCGGTCGCCTGTCGTTTCTTCGATATGCTTGATATAATATGTATCGCTGTCAACTTTGATCCTCATCTTTTCGGTCAGCCCCGTCCGGTAACGGATCGTAAAATTACAACGTGATGTTGCTGTAACTTTCTCGCCCTCTTTTTTCTCGTCCCCGCCGGCCCCGTCAATCTTTGCCCATACGGTCGTTAGCAACGCTTCCGATTGTGCCTTGCCGCCAAATTTATCGGCTGCGGCATCAGTAACCGTATAGATAGATATACGCCGGTCAAGTTCCCCTATCGTCATAACATTACAAGTCTATACGGGTCAAGCAGATATTTTGAATTCATTGGTATTTCGGTTGCCGTGCGCCCGGCGATAACGTCCTGGCGGTTTTCGTACCAATGCCCGATCATCATCAGAATCGCCTGCTTGATCGAAGCCGGGACTGCTGCGGCAGCACCATAGCCACACGAAAAACGTATCTTGCAGCCGTCATAATCACCCCGTACAACCGGCCAACACTCGCCGTAATTTAAGGCAACCCGGTGCGGTTCGCTGCCGGTCAATAACTGATACGTGCCGGAACTGAGGGTTTGCTCCACGCCGTTTGTATCAATATATTTAACCGATGTGATTGATATAGCCGGGGTTTTGAGTTTATACTCGGCCTCATCAAACTGATCCAGCCGAAGTTCCCAGGTCTGGGTAATTAACGGCCGCCATGTATATTCCTCAGCAACCATCCTTGCTGCCGTGATCAATGACGTTATCAGGTTGTCATCGGCAGTATCGGCTGTTTCAACTTTCAATTGCAGCTTCGCCTCGGCTAAAGTTACCGGCTCGGTTGCCGGTGCTGTTATCAATACGAATCCCATTACTTAGGTTTCCTCCCTCGTTTTTTTAATATCTTCGCCAACGGATGAGCGTCTGTCGGGGCCTCGACTGGATGCGCCATCGGCTCTCCGGCTATCTCCTGATTGGTGTCCGTTATGGCACGCTCGGTCTGATCCAGCGTTATCGCCTGTTCCGATCCCGATGATCTCTTGACCGGCTTCGCTACCGGTCGCTTGTCGGTAAGGTATTCGGCATACCCGCCTTCAACCCATGCCTTCGCTTTTTCTTCCGGCAAATCCAAAATAGCCCCTTTCCGCAGAAAGTTAGACCCGGATATGCCCATCAATGTTTTTATCTTTACCATATCTTAGGGGGTTTTGTAAAAGGGGGCGGGATGAGTTACAAACGCCCATCCCTTGCCCCTTTTGATCAATCAAGATTAAGTAGTACCGCAGTGTAAATATTTAATCGGGTTCGTTCCTGCATTAAGCAGGTGGCTCGAAGCCCGCATGAATGAAATAAACCCTACGGTAAGGTTAGCGGCATAAAGTTCGTTCAGCCGGAGCAAGGTAATATCACGGGCAATACGGATGATGAACTTTGAGAAATCACCGAAAACCATGATGATATTACCGGCGCCATAGGTAGGCATATCTGAATTTATGATATACTTATATCCCAGGATATTATCGGGGATACCAAGCTGCAAGCTCGGCTGCCACAGTGGAAGATCGGTATCGGTCCCTTTCAAAAGCCGGAGCGATTTCAGGACCGAATCCTTAAACATAAACGTACCGTTTTTGCGGTAACTTGCATCAACAGAATGGATCAGCCTGATAATGTCATCGTAGGTAATACCGGCGATCAGGGCATTATAACCGCTGTCGTAAACGATAGACGAGTTGGCACATCCTTCCGGCTGGCTCGACCCGGAGCCAACGGTAAAGTAATATGCCAGCACCCGGCCAAGCCGTTCGGCAAGCAGTTCTGCTACAAGCGTATCAATCGGCAAATAGGAATCCTGTAAAAGTTCCTGCGACACCGTTACAACTTTCGATGTAAACTTGTATGCTTTCAGGACTTTCTGCCCGAGGGTAATGGCCTGCGCAGCGTAGGTATTGGCACCGGCTTCGCCAAGAATCTCACCAATGTTGCCGGTATCGTTTACCATCGGCCAGTCAAGATCGTTACCGGAAGTGGTGCGGATGACCCTGGCAAAGTTCCACATCGGTACATAGTCTAACATCGCCTTTTCAAGTTCGGCCTGAAATCCTACCGGCACAAGATAACCGCCGGCGGAGGTCGTAGTAGTCTGATCACTACGCTGGGCAAAGATTTTCCGGCTGTCGGCGCTCATATTCTCGCCATTCAGCAAATAATCCCGCAGCGCCCGGTTTTCTTTTTCCCGTTTCTTTTCTGCTGTTTCAGTAGCTTCCGGGTTCAGGTTGATACGGGTTTCGTTCTCCTTGTCCAGTGCCTCGTGTTTCTCGATGACCTCCAACTGCTTGCGCAGTCCTTCCTGCTCATCATCGAGTTTATTCCAGCGTTCGAGGTCCTCTTTGGTCATCTCCCGCTTCTCTGTTTCGGCCTTGACTTGGATTTCTTTCATATCATGGATCAGGCCGCCACGCTTCTCTAACAACTCTTTCTTTTTCATCTTACTTTGCGTTTTGGTTTAACATAAATTTGCCCTGTTGTCAAGGCCATTATTTTTGTATTTCAATCAGTCTTAATTTCCTTTTGCAGTTCTCACGGACCGGGAAGGCATCCGGCTCGGCGGGTTCCGGTTCGGGATGTTCTGCTTCATAAAGCGCCCGGAGCGTTACCGCTACGCTATTATCGGGATAGGCAGGGTAAACTACCGGCGATATGTCCCTGAACTCTTTGAACTCCACTATTTGCCGGATAATAGGATTGTTGCCTTCCTCGATCCAGTTCTGTTTGCCGACCCTGAAAGCAAACGATGTCCCGGTAACATCGCCCCGCTTGACCGATTCCGCAAGGTCGTTTGCATAGGTGGTTTCAGGCAGTTCGATTGTATATAAAAGATGCCCATCGCCATTGACATTAAGCGAAAGGGTATTTGCCTTTGTGCGCCCCAGGATCAGGTCGGGGTTATGGTTGAACAACCCCCGGATGTCATCTTTGAGTATCGGGGCAAACGCTCCGGGCAGGATGATCTCTTTGAAGCCCCCCAAATCCTCGGAATAGCTGTTTACCTTTATCGTGCCGTCAATGAATTTTTGTTTTGTATCGCCATCCACCCTTAGTTCGATCTCTGAATGGATTACCCTTTCCTCAAAATCGGGTGCTGTCTTTTTCTTTGCCATATCTTTTACTGTTTTGGATTGTTTTGTCCTACCTGATCAACCGGGGTTACGTTTACCTGAACAAAATGTTTATCGCCTTCCGGCCCAATGCTGTTCATATCTTCCAGCGCCCGGATTTCGTTTTGGCTAAATACCCCGATATTAAACAACGGAGTATAATATTGCGCCCGGCTTGCGGCATCACCCCGGAGCAACCCCATAAGATTGAATTTTACATAGGCATCGCCCCGCCTTTTTTCAACTTCGGTAAAAAGTTTCCGGTTAAATTCCTGTTCAATCCTTACGCACCAGGGCAGAATAGTATGCTGTACAAACTCGATCCCTTGGTGTTCTATATTGTTATTTGTCGAGCGTTCCAGATCGGCCAACATATGCGGCGGGACACGGAAAATACGGGCTATTTCGTTTAGCTGGAACCGGCGGGAAAGAATAAACTGCGCTGCCTCCAACGGCATCACCTGGTTTACCCATTCCATGCCTTCTTCCAAAATCTGAATTTTATGACGGTTGCCTTCGCCTGTATGTTTCTCGTTCAGCGACTTTACCAGGTTGTCGTAGGCGGTCTTAGATAACTTGCCGGGGTGTTTCACGGTAGCCGACAGCGAAGCGCCGTTGGCAAAAAACTCTGCACCGAACCGCTGCAACCCCAGCCCTAAGCCGATATTTTCGGCTGCAACATCAATCGGCGATTTCCCCATCAACCCGTTAAATGAAAGTCCGGGAATATGCAAAATATCATCGGCATCAATAAAGCGTTCCTTTTTGCCGGTTTCTTTGACTTTGTATTTTAACTCGTTCTTATTATTTATCTGTACTTCAACATCCTGCGGCTTGATTATGTTCAGTTGCTTTATATCGTAAGTGCCGTTACGGATAATTTCGGAATAGTGATTCCCCCAAAGGCAAAGATGCGCCATCAGCGTTTCACGGTAAACAAAGGATGTCATCAGGGGGTTCGGCTCGTCATGCAATAGCCGGTAAATAGGATGGGATACGTTTATGTTTTTGTCGCCATTGGCGCTTACCTTGTAAACATGAAGCGGCAACGATGCGATGGTTTCTGATAGGATACGGACACAAGCCCAGACAGCGGAAAATTTAAGCGCCGATTCTTCATCCACCGCCTCGCCGGATGATGTTTTCTTGCCCCATACGCCGGAGGCAAGCCATTTCACGAAATTATTTATATTGCTTTCAGGGAAATCTGCTGATCTTTTTTCCCTGTTCCTGGTAAATTCAAACGAAAAACGCATCCGCTACGAATTGGTAGGGACAAAAATAATATACTTTAATGGCTTTTTATACCAACAATGTTGTATTTTTATACCAACAATGTTGTATTTTTATATAAAACAGGGAAATTAAAAAACCCCGCCAACGGTAACGTGGTCGCAAGAGGTCGAATGAAAGACACGGAATAAAAGAACAGCCGTTGTATTTATATCGTTGTTAGCAGTAATAATACTACTGCCTACGCTCGTGCATTTCACACATTCCATGTTCACTCCAATTTGAGTGTGCTCGTGGTTGTTCACCTTCAAATGATATAATACACACCCACCCCTTATGTGTTGAGCAAACACAACCTTCAACCCCTTCTGGTTTTGGTAGGGTTGTGCAATGGTAAAAATCTTCGTAGTGATGTTTGCAATTGCAACAACAACTGCCATCATGCCAACATTTATCACAATTACTACTGCTAACACAAGCTATATTTAAGCTGGGTGTTTCTGCGTTATTTGAGTTTTCTGCTTTCTTTGTCATTTTTTTGTATTTTGATAAGTTTGTAATTTCTATTCCCAGCCTAAACATAGCCCCATTCGTCAGGTGCCAGAAAGTTCTACCCGGACATTGTTCTTTTTTAAATTATACTCGATTGTCCGCATATCGTTTTAGGTTAAATCCCACCATTCGGGATGGATTAACAACTGTATCCGCCCGCCTTGTTCAAAAAATAACCAAAGTTTTACATCATTATCGTCTGTCCACCGGCCATGACTGTCGGAAATATAGCCTGTTTGCCCATTATGATATGCCTCGTAAGTCAGGCCAAAATCTTCCAGCTTAAATGTTTCTCCGTTGTAGCCGTCCCAACGGTTTGCCTTAAACCCGAAAACATTATAATTTATATAGTTACGCTCATGACACATCGGATCACTGTGCGATGCCGTCCCCCGGATCGTCAATCCGGCCCGGCGCAGGGCATAAAGCGGTAGCTCGATAACCTCCCTGATTGGCTGATGGGAGCGATAATATACCGTAATAGCATTGTTATGCCACCCGACCTCGTGTCCGTAGGCATTTTGTATCAAAAGGATAGTTTTATACATATCCGCATCACAGTATTTCCAATACGAAGCGGTATCGAGGATAAAATAAGTGCTACGGATGCCGCACTCAAATTCAAGTCGGGCCATATCGAAGGCACGATCCAGCCGCTCGTCAACATCGTGGCGCAAGACAATACCATCGCCCGGAGTTTCAAACCCTACCAAATGCGGTTTGATCTTCTCCAACAATTCGATATAATTCTTTTTATTAAATATCATTACGGAAGGAGTTTTTTAACAACATCAAACGGGACCTCTTTTGCACAGGGCAGCGCCGAGAGGTGCAACCAATGATTGATCGTAGTGTTGCATTTCAGCCCGGCAGTCAATACCTGATCCTCGACATAGACCACCTCAGCGATAATACCGACCTTGTTCAGCCGGTCCATCGAGGCGGCGTCCATCCCCCGGTCAATTTTCGAGGGGTACATATTGAACTGATAATATTTCCAGATGTTGCGGATGATCTCGGCCCGGACCATCCGAAGCACCCCGACCGGGTAGCGGTCGTTATAGATCGCCATGAACATCGCCTTTCTTTGGTAGAAATCAATGATATGGCAGGAATCGATGCCGAAGAAATTTGCCCCCCGGTCAATGAACGGCTTATACAACGGCCAAATATCCGCAGAAACAAGGTCATCGGACCCCATATTCATTATATAATCAGGTTTTGATATATCAAGAACAAGGTTGATCAGGGCATTTAACTTTGTTGAAACGGGGCTGTTCCGGTACTCGGAAACCTGAAAACCGCTGTTAAAGGCGATGTCTAACAGCTCTTTATGATCTTTATCTTCCGGCGATACAACACAATGATATGAAATTTCAACCCACGAGGGCGATTCTTTGATAAACCGCACGATGCTCTTGGCGTGCTTTTGCGTTATTTCCCACCGGCCCCACCAGGGACAGGCGATAGCCACTTTAACGGGGCGGTCCCATACAGACTTCACCGATTCCGGTACTGTTTCAGCAACGGGTTCCTGAATTTTCTTTTTTTCGTTCATTTAGATATTTTATATAGATGTTGTAAAAACTTTTGAATGAGCTGTATTTGCGACTGCCAAACGTGGCCTCATAAATCTGCTCCACGATCTCATACGCTTCTTCCTGTGTCCTGTAATTTGGCCGTATTTCCCAAAACGCTTTGATAAATCCATCAACCGTCAATAGCGCTTGTAAATGAGGTTCTAACCTTTTGCCGTGTCGCTTGACATAGGCATCAAGATATATCTGCATATCAGATTTGGTCATACGTTATAGGGTTAAAATTCCACGTTCATCATAAACTGAAGGGCCGGTCTGCTCACCGGTCATAAATTCCCCCAGCGCCATCACCAGCGCCACCATGCCATCAACTTTCTCGGTTGATTTCCCCCGGTCAATCTTGATATTCCCGGCAGGGTCCTCCCGTAAAAGTATGTTACTGCACATCCACCGCAGGACGGGATTACCGGCATGGATGATCTTGTCTTGATACACAAGTTTTTCAAGTTCCTTTGTCGGCGTGTTCATTGAAACGAACCCCTGCCCCATCGGGGACATCTTGAAGCCGTCCGCCTGCAGTCGTATTACAAGTTGTGATGCGTTATACCGGTCGTAGGCGATGGATTTTATCTGATACCGCTCGGCTAATTCCTTGATTTTCTCCTGTATATAATCGTAATCAGTTACGTTGCCGGGGGTTTCAATCATCAAGCCCTGCCTAATCCATGTATCATAATTCACCCCGTCTTTGCGGGTCCGCTCCCTGGCCGACAGTTCGGGAATGAAAAAAAACGGAAGCACGGCAAAGCTGCCATCCGTAAAAGGGAACAAAAGAACAAGGGCGCAAATATCACGGGTCGAGGCAAGGTCAAGCCCGCCATAACATTCCATATTAGCAAGTTCCGGCATTTCTTCCTTGCACGCCATCCAGTGTTCATCGGGAATCCACCGTATCTCGGACGTTGTCCATTGGTTCAACTGCAACCGGCGAAAGGTGTTTTCATAACTTGCTTCGTTTACAGCCCTTTGACATTCTGCCTTGACATATTCAGGTTTCAGAGAAATCCCTAAGTTCGGGTTTGCCTTTGCCCAGGTCAGGGTATTCTGAAAATCATCCTCCGGGTCCGCCTCGTATATAACCGGCAGGAAATTATCGTCCTTGATCACCCCGGCCTGAACTTTTTTGGCGTAATCGTATTGCTCATAGCAAATCGTGTTGCGGTCAAAGCCGGCAGTTGTAAAACTGATCACCATCGGTTGCCGGCGGCTACCGGTCGAGGTAGTCAGCACATCCCACAGGTCCCGGTTTGGCTGGGCATGAAGTTCATCAAAGATAATCCCGTGAGAGTTCTTGCCGTGTTTTGTCTTTACATCGGCCGACAATACCTGATAGAATGAGTTGGTTTTAGGATACATAATCGAATTTATATATATCTGGAACCGCCTCTGCATACCGGGGTCGTTACCGACCATGATCTTCGCTACCTCGTGTATCAACGATGCCTGCTTGTGATCGGCAGCGGCCGAGTATATCTCCGCCCCCGGTTCCTGGTCAGCGCTCATCAGGTAAAGCGCTATTGCCGCCCCCAAAGTTGATTTGCCATTCTTACGGGGGATGAAAACAAAGCACCGCCGGTATTTCCGCAACCCCGTTTCTGCCTCAATCCACCCGAAAAGCGGACGGATGATTTTTTCTTTTTGCCATTCGGCTAAAGCCAATGGCCTCCCAGCCCACTCCCCCTTGGCATGACTGCACCGGGTTTCAATAAACCGGACCGCCCGATCTGCTAATTCTTTCTTAAATATATATTTATCCGCCATTATTTAATCAAAAAATTCATCAGTTTTGTCGGCTAAGTTGCTTAAAGAGTTCAGTATCTTAGTTTGTGATGAGGGGGTAAGCCCAAATTCCGGGGCGATCCTGTTGGCGGCTGCCTGGGCATCAATAGAAATCCGATGCCAGGGGTTCTGTTTCGGCCCGTCCTTGCCCTCAATAACATCCCCCTCCTCTCTCAACATCCTTTCGGCTTTCAAGTGCCTGGAAATCAAAAAGCAATATGAAACAATACTCGGCATTCCTACTTCCTGTAAAATCCTGCGGTCCTGTAACCATTTCGTTATTGTAAAATATATTTCCTCGCCAACCCCGTCTAATTCCTTCGGCGGGGGCGGGATTTCTGCAATTACAGGAAACTCAACGTGCTGAATTTCACGGCATTTCTGAAATGTACCCTTTGCTATTTTAATTTTTGTAGGCAGTTTTTTTCTTCCTTTTGCCATTTTTCCCAATTTTGCACATATACACACGAACCTGAACGCTCGATGCCGAAAGCAAACGCTTTAAGGATTTTACCCCATACCCCTAAAAATATTAATTCTCCCCAACCTTATTTATTACTTTAATAAGAAACTCTGCAATCAATTCCTTATTAGGATTCAGTTGCGGGAGTATCTCTAATTCACAACCTAATGCCCTGTTGTATTGCTGGGCTTCGTGTATATAATCAAATTGGAAATGGTATGGCAATAGTTCATCGTTTATTATCTTCCAATTTTCATCATATATAAGATACCCAATATCATAACTAAGAAACGTCAGTCCTAATTCGTTTAATACAGACAGGGAATCGTGTTGTTCTGTTTCCTCGCTACTATCATAATACCCGCAAAACTCTATCTTTATTATGCCTGGCGAATCCATAATGGGTATAGGGAATATCTCATCTTCCTTTACGTTCTCCCCGTAAAGATGTGATAGATTCCAAAGGAAATAAATATCCTTTTGACAATCCGGGCATACATAACCAGATATAATCCTGTCGAATACCCCGATTATTAAACAAACCTCCCTGTCTTTATTATAGCAAAGATCATAAAGATTAAAGGGTAATATTCTTTTTTCTTTTTCCATTGTATATATGTTTAGTGTTCCTTTTCAGTAAATACTTTAAGTATATCCTCGAACCGGTTACGCATCCCCTTGTCAGTTGCGATCCAGTTTGTTATCGCCTTGTAATAGTGTGTGAATGTAGTATGATCTTTTATTAATCCTTTCGATGCAAAATAACGGATGATCTCGCTGTTCTTCATTCCTGATAAATCCCGCATCAGTTTAACAGCAATCATCCGGGGGATCAGGTTGATCTGTAACCTATCGTGGTGATAGATGTCGGAATGAGGGAAGTATTTGCATACTTCTTCAATTATCTTTTCCGGGGGCTGGTACTTTATTTTTAATCCCGGCATAAGGTAGGGCGATATGAATGTTTCTCTTGACATAATCTATCTGTTTATCTTTGATTCTGAACCGGACTTTTGATTGTGGCATTTCTCGCATAACGATTGTAGGTTATCCCAGGCATAGGGGTCGCCGCCCTGACTGATCGGCGTAACGTGATAAACTACCGAGGCGGGTACAATCATCCCCTTGCGTATGCACCAGGCACAGATAGGATTGGCTCGCTTGAAAGCAGCCCGCAGTTTCTTCCAGGCAGTTGAACTATAAAACGCCGAGTTGTCCACCCGCCGCCCTTCCTGCGGTTTCCTTTCGGGGATCCAGGGTCTTTTGGTTGTCTTTGGTATGTACGGCATAACTTATTAACTGATAGTTATTAATAACAAACTAATAAGCCACAGGACGATCAGCCCCGCATATATCAATTTATCTTTTAATGTATCTGATTCTGATAACAGTTTAATATCCCAAACTATTATCACCAAAAGGATTAACCCGTAGATGATCTTCATTCTTCTGTTTTTTCGAGAAACATATATTCAAACGCTACCCGGACATCACGGCCTTTGTACAGGGATTTATAGTGCTGCCGTTTCTTGTCGAGGTCGGCGAGGTCAATTTCTTCTTTGTTGCCGTCAATTATATCGGGGTGAGAACCATTGACAAAGACCCGTATTTTGCGTATTTGGATTTTCATTCTATCGGGTTAAGTTCATACCAGGATAAATTTTGTACCGGGTCGTAATGTTCCTGCCCGATCAGGTATGCACCTTCTTTTATTCCTTTCATTAAAATATTGAGTGCTAACTTAAAAGTCCTGCCTTGTGATACAGCGGTGCCCTTTATTTCGTGGTCGGTAACCTCGGCGATCATCAGTCGGGGGTTCTTGTGCTGGTCGTATTGGATCGAAAATATTATCTCGGCAAATTTCTGCTGTAAGTGGAGGAACTCCATCGCCCGAACCGATAACCTGCCCTGTTGTACCCTGTTGTTGTAATGACATACTGAATATATCACCACAACCGCCCGGCCGGGAAATTGCCGGTCAATTTTGTTTTTTCTTTCGGTTTTTGCCCCGATAATCATTTAAGGGTTAATTTAAGGGTTAATTTTGTTCTTGTAATGCTCAATCACCCGCTCCATTTTGTATTTGTAGTAATCCTCAAAGATTTCATAACCCTCTTTGTCCTGAACGTATAGCCGGTAAAATACATTGCGGAGCCGTTGTCCGGGTGATTTGTTTTCGATCTCAAAGTCGGTTTTCAGTTCCTCGATGATCGATATTTCTTTGGTCTTAAATTCATCTTCTTTGAGTGCCATCACCACTACGTTATGAACAGCACCGGCTAACTGCTGGATTTTCTCCGGGGTCAGTTCGTTAGTGCCAAAGACCAGCTTCCAGGAACGGTCAGCCCTGGAGGTCATATTTTCGAGGATGCAACCGATTATTAGCATTTTTTAATATTAATAAAATCAAAATGATTATTTATGGTAGATATATATTCCTTCACCGCCATAGATATAATTGAAGATAGTGAACCCGATTGAACCCGAAAAGCGGAAACTGTACAGAATATTCTGCCACCCGTTTCCCGGATTCGGTTGTTATCATTTCGGTATGTATCGGGCAGCCTTTCGATTTTATTTCTCCGATCCGCTGCGAAAGGGCATAAACACCTAACTCTGTAATGGCGGTCAATACCGTTAATTTCTTCCCGGTGAGAAGATACTCAAGAATTTTCTGTTGTTGAGGGGTTAATTTTTTCAT
>Ga0233422_10001032_pt1 | contig 12844 bp, 17 predicted proteins | sample Watercolumn_Mata_2_FD_182724 | JGI IMG/M metagenome (GOLD analysis project Ga0233422, IMG submission 182724) | Freshwater microbial communities from Lake Matano, South Sulawesi, Indonesia - Watercolumn_Matano_2014_110_MG | ecosystem: Environmental > Aquatic > Freshwater > Lake | place...
TAAACCTCAAATTGCATTTTATTAGAAATATGGCCACAGAGGACTGCAGACCTTTAAGGATACAGTTGATTTTGCGCGCAGCATGGGGTTGATTGTTATTGAAGATGGAAAAAGAGCAGATATTGGCAGCACTTCTCAAGCTTACGCAGATGGACATTTGGGTGTTGTTCAGACGCAATCCTCCAGAACAAGCTCACTAGATGTAGATCTGTTGACTGTAAATCCTTATCTTGGCTCAGATGGTCTGTTGCCCTTTGTTGATGTTTGCAGAAAACATGGAAAAGGAATATTTGTTTTAACAAAAACAAGCAATCCAAGTGCCGGCGAGTTTCAAGATAGATTAGTAGAAATAACTGACGAAGAAGAAAAGGAATTGAGGCGCGTAGGTATTGAGGTTAGGGATAAAACTCAGCTGTATAATCTTGTTGCATTGCAAGTGAACAGACATGCTCAGCAGCAGATTGGCAAAAGAGGGTATTCTCAGATAGGTGCTGTAGTTGGAGCTACTTACCCTCATGAAGCAAGAACATTGAGGAAAATCATGCCAAATTCAATTTTTCTAGTTCCGGGATATGGGGCGCAAGGAGGAACAGCTAAGGATCTAATAAATTGTTTCAATGATGATGGATATGGGGCAGTTGTTAATTCCTCAAGAGGAATTATTTATGCGTTTAAAAATCGGGCAGACCCGAGGAAGTTCGCGGAAGTGGCGAGAGAAGCTACAATTGCTTTTATTAAAGACATAAATGCAGCTTTGGAGAATGCAGGTAAGTTGCCTGCTAGAAGATAAGCCTGCACAAGAATAATCTTTAAATAGCGTTTACATTCTAAAAAGGCAGAATGTTAATAACAAAAGTGCGGGGAGTTTATATTGACCATGCGCGGGGTGGACTTTTTTTAATAAGAACTGAAAAGAGTGGCTCTCTTTTTACTACTCCTGGCGGAGAGATTCGTTCGGAAGAGGATCATATAGAAGGATTGCGAAGAATTGTTTTATCTGAAACTGGCTTTGAACCTCAAGAGATAATCTCTGACCCAATTTTAACCTTAAAGAGGGGGAAACAACCAGAACACGAAGTTTTTGTTTATGGTATGAGATTAGAGGTGCCAGCAGATTATTTGCTTCAAGAAAGTTTAACATATGGATAACTGCATTGCTTAGGTGACTGACTTCTGCAGTTATCCAGACAGAGAACTGCGCACAAAGTGTCATCCAACCAACGCAGTTCTCTGTATCCAAAATGTGGCTTCTTTTGGCATAGCGATTGGATGACAAACCCGAAGGATTTCACAAAAACAACGAGAACAATTGTGCAGTATAGAAAATTTAAAATGTATGCACAGGAACAACGCAGGAGACTTTGTTATCAAGAGCTAGCGTTATGAGAAGTTTGCAAAAATCAAACTTCTCAAGAGAGAACTTTAAAAATTCCTGCGCGGAAGTCGAATTATTTAAACTTCTCTTATGAAAAAACTGCGTGATCTTTTTATCAAGAAATAATCTTTCTAAAGGGGTTTTCTTTATCTTTACTTAGCTTAGGAATCTCTACTATTGTTTTGATAAATAAATCCCCTCTTTCCCTTGAATTTATAACTGACATTCCTTGCCCCGCAATCCTAAAAGGGGTACTGCTTTGTGTTCCAGCAGGGATTGTTATTTTTATTCTCTTATTATCGATTCCCTTAATTTCAACGTTCCCTCCAAAAATAGCTGTGGCTAAATCTATTTTGTGATCTAAAAATAGATTCTTATCTTCTCTTTTAAAAATTGAATGCTTTTTAATATGAACAACAACATATAAATCGCCTGATGCTGCGTTTCTTCCCGCTTCTCCCTTGCCTTCAATTCTTAGATATTGGCTGTTATCTATGCCCCTGGGAATTTTAACTTCTATTTTTTGCATTTTCTCTATTCTCCCTTTTCCCTTGCAAACGTCGCAATGCTTGGTTATTATTTTACCAGAGCCGCGGCATTTATCACAAGAAGTTACACTAACGAACTGCGCGAATCCTTGTCTCCTTGCTATTCTTATCTGCCCAGAGCCGTGGCATTTATCACATTCTTTTAAATGTTTTTCTTCTGCACCCATGCCCTTACATTTCTTGCACATCTCATGAATAGGTACTTCTATTGTCTTTTTTATCCCATAAAAAGCTTCTTCTAATGTAATCTCTAAATCATACCTCAAATCAGCTCCTTCTTCATAATCTTCATACTCACTCTTTCTCCTGTGATTAAAAATATCAAAAATATCTCCGAAGCCAAAATCTGAGAACAAATCATCGAAATTAAATCTCGAGTTTCTAAATCCCCTCAAGTCTTCCTGGCTGAATGCAGAACTCCCATATTGGTCGTATTGCTGTTTTTTATCAGAATTGCCTAAGACTTGAAACGCTTCATTTATTTCTTTGAATTTTTCTTCTGCTTCCTTATTTCCTTGATTGACATCTGGGTGATATTTCCTTGCTAGTTGTCTAAATGCTTTTTTAATCTCTTCTTGGGATGCCTCTTTTGATACCCCAAGAGTTTTGTAGTAGTCTTTTTCTGTCATTTTATAAATTATCTAAAGGGCTTTTTATATTTTTGATGTTTGCCTGCGATATATGTGTATAAATCTGGGTTGTCTTTATATCGCTATGACCCAATAATCTTTGTATAATTCTTAAATCTATGCCTTGCTCAAGCAAATGCGTTGCAAAACTATGCCTTAGCAAGTGAGGATAAACTTCTTTTGTTATGCCTGCCTTATTTGCAGCGTTTTCAACTATTTTCCCAATTGTTTTTTTAGTTAATCTCCCGCCTCTGTTTGAAGAAAAAACCATTTCTTCTGTTGTAAGTGAACAATAATCTCTCAAGTTATCCAAAATAGAATCAGGAATTTTTACAAATCTGTCTTTTTTTCCCTTGGATAATTTTACATGGGCAAGTTTTTCACTGAAGTTCAGGTCTTTTTTGTTTAAATTAACAATCTCAGAAACTCGCAAACCGCACCCATAAAGTATTTTTATAATAAGTTTATGTTTTATGTTGTTGATAGAATCAATCATTTTTGAAACTTCTTCTTTTGTCAATACTTCGGGTATTTTTTTATTTCTCTTTGGTTTTGGCAGATTCAGTCTCTGATTAAGCACATTCTTAAAAAAATATTCAAGAGCAAAAATGCTATGACCCACAGATGAAGGTTCTTTTGTTTTTAGTTGCAAAAGAACAAATTGTTTGGCTGTATCGCTACAAATCTCTTTATTCCCTGTAAATTCAAGATATTTTTTAATGCAAAACAAGTATCCTTTTATTGTCTCTTTTGAATAATTTCTAAGAAGAAGATTTTCCTCAAGTTTTTTTAATAATTCCTGCATTTATTTTTAAGGCACCCCCAGTATAAAAAGGTTACTATACGTACCTTAAATGGATATATAACCCATAAATGTTCTATATCCATTATGTTAAGTCGAATTATGATGACTTATTTTTAACCCACCCAAAAGCGCGCTCAAAAAGAAAGTTATATAAACCAACCTATTTATTTAATATTAAGATGGCATATTTTATACTTGCATTAATGATTTTACTTTTCATAATTGCAATTGCACTATTTATCTTTTTACGCAAAAAAGGTTCAAGCTCAGGATCTTTGTTTAATGGCGCAATCATTGGTGTTGCGATGGGTATTCTTTTTTGGATTGCTTCTATTTTCTTACAAAACTATTTTTTATCTAAATTACTTTCACCTTTTTGCGGAATATTGGCTAGTGGTTACGAAGGTTTTGGTATGTGTTTGATTTTTTATGGTCATATCGCAAACATAATAACCTTCGCAATAATTGGTGCAATTGTTGGTGGATTAATTGGAAAAGCAAAATCTTCTTAGGACGCGCGCTTTTTTCCCACCCTTAAATTGGTCATCATAACTCCTTCGAAAAATCAAAGATTTTTCTCGGTGACGCCTTGCAGGCTCTCACTTCTGATGAAGTTCGCACGACTTAACAGGGCTTAAACAGAAAATCCTTGCAGGATTTTCCCAAATTTTTCCTACGGAAAAACTCTCGAGTGTTCATAGTTTTTCCAGCTCTAATTCGCCAGCTCTGAACTGCTGTTCGAGAGCTCATTGAGGGAAAAATTATTCGCCTCGAGCCTTTCGGGTTGTTTAAGCCCTCTGTTAAATACAATTTACCCCGAGCCTTAACGCCGTTACCATGATTCAGTAGTAATTTACGAAACATTTAAAAAGTCTCACTTAATACAATAACAATATGAAAAACCAAGGATCATCACATAAACAATACAAAACTTCAGGTCTGGATATGAGAGAAACTCTTGATTGGTACAAAAATTCTGGAGTAGAAATGCCGCCAATTCCAAAAATGGATTTTTCCTGTCCTGTTGAAAATAAAGAACTAATTGAATTATCAGAAAGAGAAATGGGCGCTCTTTTTACTTTGTTTCCAGAAAACGCCAGAAGAAGATCAATCCTAAGAAAAGTCGTGGGAAAATCGCCTACATGGTTTCACAGAGATTCAACAAGCGAACAACCAAAACCTACTACCAATGAAGCAGAGGCAATGTCTTCGACTGCGATTGTCCCTTCTTACATAGACTATACACCTTGGGGCGAACTAAAAGTACCAACAGCAGATATATGGCTATACAAAATTCCGCAAAATGCCGCTCCTTAAAAAGTTAGGCGACTTGTTTTGGCAGAGGGATTTGTCCATGAAATTGGACATAGTATTGTCCAACCAACATTGTATGTAAGCGATCATAGTCTAAAATTCCCAGATGGGAAAATTGTTAATGGCTTAGAAGCAATGTTGCGTTTTGCGAAATTAGCGGAACAACATCCGCCCATTTCTCATTATGCTTCAACATACAGAGGTCCTAACAATAAATTTGAGAGTGACAATCCAAACTACAATGCAAAAACAGCGATTAGTGAAGAAATGTGCGAAACAATCGCAGCCCACTTTCTTGGCTTTGCATACTGCGGAGATAATTCAAGAGGGAAGAATCCATTTTCAGACAGACCCGAAGTTAGAGATTTTGTGAGAGACTTTTTAAATGCAGAACTAATCAAGAAAGAATAATGACGACCTGGGGCAAACTCAAAAATTTTCCTTCGGCGTCGTTGCACCCTCGAACTTCGTCCTCGCATCGTATAACACGGCTTATGAGGTTCGCTTCGTTGCACTCGCTCACTCAAATTTGACTAACGCCAAACTTCTCATAATCCTGATGTTAAGTGAGATAATTTTCGAGGGCTACGCAAGACAACTTTTATATACTTCAAACAATATGTCTAAAATAATGAATCCTAAAATCAAAATCAAAGAAACTGCACTCCTTGTTGTTGACGTGACTAATGGTTGTTGTCATCTAAACTGCGAGATAAAAAAATGGAATGTCACTTTCAATAAAATTAGAAAAATGGTTCCAAATCTTAAGAGTTTTATCTCACAATATAGAAAATCAGGTGGCCAAGTAATTTTTGTCAATTGTACTCCTTGGAAAGAAGAATTTTTAGCTAAAAATATCGTAGAATTATACAAAGATCCAAAATGTAAATACTATTCTACTGATAAAACTGGTTTCAGTGAAAAATTCTTTGAATTAGAGCCTCAGAAAAACGATTTTATTGTAACCAAAAACACTTATGACGCTTTCACAAATCCTAAACTTGATAAATTCCTAAAAAAGAAAAAAATCAAATATATTACTGTTGCGGGTGTTTTTGGTGATGGTTGTGTTGAGTCAACAATCCAGGGAGGCTTTTCAGCAGGATATAATTTCATCATTTTGAAAGATTTGATAGAAACAACTGATGTTGAAATTAGACAAATATTACAAAGATTGTTGAAAGAATATACTTGGCCAATTATGTTTGGGATGACAATTAATTCTAAAAGTTTCTTTGATTTTGTGAAGTAAAACGCCCCGGCAAATTACTCAAGCCACGCTGCGCTCTCAAGTCTGCGGACTTTCGGGGCGTATAACATCGCGATTGTTATTTCCAACCCCCGCCCTGAAGGCACTCATAGAAAACTTAAATCTCTTTCTCCCAAAAAATCAATTCATCTTTTTCTGCATATCCTGATTTTTTAGCAAGAGTATTCATTGCTTTGTTCCATTTTCTCACTACAAATGCTAATCGCCCATATCTATTCTTTTTAGCAAACTTCTCAACCTCTTTCATCAAAATTGAACCAATACCTCTGCCCCTATGTTTCTTTGATACTATTATTGTTTCCAAATAAATTCTTTTTTGGGCAGGATCAATTTTGAATTCTTGAAATGCGATTATCCTCTTATTTTCCTCAACTACTAAAACAATTGTTTCTTTTTCTTTGAGCATTTGTTTGAATACTCTTGCAGAATATTCTCCCGGATAGTCTTCTACAGCGTTTTCTCCTTTAACCATTTTCACCAATTCAGGAATATCCGGGGATTTAAGTTTTCTAATTAACATCTTTTTATAACTTAATCTTTAGCATTTTATTAATTTATCGGAGTGCCTTCTCTTATACGACGCCCGCGCCCCAACAGAAAATTTTAAACTCACGAGGTCGCTTCTTGCTCCACTCGTGCCTCACTTCGTTCGGTCAAGCAACAGCAGATTAAGAGGTAATTTCCTTTTGCTTCGCAAATTTTCTTTGTGAAAACCAGAAATTAACCCAAATTCGCTTCTCATTTTTATTTTTCAGATTGGAAGCGAACTTCTCTTAATCGCGATGTTAGTTTCAATTTCATTCTAGAATACAAATTTTTTTAAAATGGCAGTAAATTCTAATCTTATGGGATTATCTACATTTGCCAGAGCATTTTATAGACTGACAAGAAGAAAAGGTCTTGATAATTATCAGCAGACTGCACAAGCAGTAAATAACTATTTTGTTGAAATGGACAGAAAGTTTTATGGAGAATTACATGGAAAAAAGAATGATGTGGGGCAGTTAGTAAAACATCTTAACGGAATTGCTGTTTAAGTATTTTGTTTATTTTTTGCCTCTCTTTTTTCCCCTATAAAAGAATCTATTCACAATTTTTTTATCAATCCAGAAATGTCTATTTGCTTTGTTGATTAAATCAACAGCGGTTAAGTCTTTGAAAGCATAAACTTCAACCTCTTTATTTTCTTTTCTAACATAATCAACAAGTTGAGTAAAATCTCCATCGCCAGAGATTAATATCGCTTTGTCATATTTATTTTTGCAAGCATCTCTTAACATGTCCAAAGATAAATGAATGTCATCACCCTTTATGATAAAATATTCTTTTTCATCTCTATCAACTCTTCTTTGTCTTTTACACAAAACTACCTTACATTTAGGAATTTTTCTGAGACGTTCGAAAAGTTTCATTTGGTTCCAATAAACCCATTTGTTAAGATTCTCTTTTAGTGGGGCATTATAGTAATAAATTGTAATAAGCTCGCTATCGCCAACAATTTCTTTAGTAAATCTTTCAAAATCAAAGAAAATATCTGAATATCTCTCATTGATAGTTTTTAACCCATAATAAAAATTAGCTCCATCAATGTAAATGGAAATCCTTTTTTGTTTGTTTTCTTCCATTTTAATAAAAATCCGGCCTTGGCAGAGCCCAGAACCGGGAATACATAAGCGGGATGTCCAAAGACTTAAGGCACTCCCTGGCACCTTAATAACTTTAAGATACGATGGTATATAATTCTTTCGCAAGTTCAATTTTACAGAAGAAAAAACATCTTTTTTAGGAAAAAAGAAGCAAAAAATATCGCAACAACTTCTCAGATTAATTTTCCCACCCTGAAAAGTGATTTTAACTCAAAATCCTTCGGATTTTGCCCCGCTGCGCTCTCCTCCTTTCAGTTGTCGGGAGACATAACAGGAATTTAACGGAAAAATGCTCGGCTCGCAAATTTCCCAAATCGCCTTCGGCGACTTCGTTAAATTCCGATGTTAGTTGCAATTTTTGAAAATGCCTAAAAAACGGAAAGGGGGCAAAAGGTTTAAAAAAGATAGCACATTCAATCCCATAAATATGAGCACAAAATTATTTTTAACTATATTATTTGTATTTGCGATGATTAGCTTTGTTTCTGCCATCGAATGCAATTATGATAAAGAATGTTGGGACAGTCATAACAATAGCTGTTATTATATGTGTCAAGATAATAAGTGCATTGAATTTAAAACAGATAGAGCACTTCCCCCATACCCTTTCTGCAAATGTTGGTATTCTGGTGGAGATTGGCAGAAACAATTAGGAAATGATACTCAAATATTATCTGATAATTGTAAATTTTGTGCTCATTTGAGTTGCTCAAATGCGTATTTTAATGAAACTAGAATGGAATGTGCTTGTGGAGAGTCAACAATTATTCCAGAAAAAATAGGTTTTTTTCAAAGAATACTCAACTGGTTTAAAGGATTATTCGCTTAACCTTTTGCCCCCTAACTACTTTAACTTAAAAGTTCTTCGAACTCGATACAGCATTTTCAAAAACTTTGCTTCGCAACCCCGCTGCGCTCACCCCACTTCGCTCTTTCGGGGCACATAACAGGGCTTAAACAGAAAATCCTTGGCTTATATTTACTTGCAAAAATAGTTAAATTCCGATGTTTTATACTGGACAGCAAGCAAATCTTTAAAACGTCTTTTTCATAGAGAGGATAATAGCCCCATAGTCTAGTGGTCAAGGATCCGGGACTCTGGCTCCCGGGACCCAGGTTCGAATCCTGGTGGGGCTATCTTTCATAAGGTTTATAATTACATTTTTTGTTTTTGTTTGGATGAAAAACAAAAATGTGGGTTTTCTTATTTTAGGGATAGCAGTAGTGTTAGCTATAATTGTGTTTTTGTTTAACAACGCCTTGAACGGTATCGTAAGCCAAAGTTGCTCGCATGGGCCGAGCTGCACAATGTACGGCACTATAAAAGTCCAGACATATGTCAGCATAGCTTTAGCGCTTTTAATCGCAATAATTGGCTTGTTTTTGATATTTTCAAGAGAAAATGAGAGAATAATCATTAAAAAAGAGAGAAATAGACAGAAAGAGAATAAAATTGATTATTCTATCTTAAATAAAGAAGAACGACATTTGATTAAAATAATCGAAGAAGCACAGAATGCTATATTTCAGTCAGACCTTGTAGAAAAATCTGGATTTGATAAGGTAAAAGTTTCTAGGGTTTTAGACAAACTGGAAGGCAAGCAGATCGTTGAAAGAAAACGACGCGGCATGACAAATGTTGTTCTTTTAAACAGCAGATAACAAACTGAAACTAGTTTCATACATTTCTTTTTAAAGCGTTTCTTTGCAGCTTTTTTATGGAGGTGGCAAAATGAAATTACTCGTAATCGCACTTATTGCAGTTTTAATAGTCGCGGCAATTGGAGTTACAGTTATGGCTTTATCAAATACAAATGTAACAAAACCGGCAGAGCAAAAGACCTCGGACTGTTCGAGTTGTGGTGGCAAATGCACTCAAAACGGCAATTGCGGACTATCTAGCTGTGCGGCCTTGTCTGGAAAACCCTGCAACTGCGGGGCAAGATAAATCAAATCCATTATTTTATCTTATTTTTGTTTTTTAAAATTTAAATGGAAGAATGTATACAAATGCTATTTTGCTACTTGTACTGAGTTTGTGCTAACTTTTTCCATAAGAGTATATCCGCCGTGGGTATTACCTACTAAGATATAACTGCGCGCGCCTTTTACAGGGTCAGCTTTCATAATATAATCTGCAAGCCCGTCTTTGTTAACGTCTTTTCTTTCAATATGAACCATGTATGCGGGTCTGAATTGGCCGACTGATTCGACATTAACAATACTTTCGAGCTCGCTTTTCACTTTTTCTCTAGTTTGTTGAACTCCTGAGTAAATTGTAAGACTTAACAGACCAATCATTCCTCCCAATGCTACTACTCCTATGAGCGTCTCAACATTTTCCGAGAGATAATATTTTGCATTATACCATGAGTCACCTATCTCCGCCTTAAAATTCTGCCACCATCTAGCTCTTGCCTGCTTTTTTTGCATTTTTCGCTCAGCTTTCTGCTTTTTTTCTCTCTCAAAAAAAGAAAAGATCTCTTCTATTTCTGCAGAGCTTGAGTTTCTAGCTCTGTAAACTTCGTGCCCCTGCATAGAAAAAAACTGTTCAGCATATGAGAAATCTTCGCAGGTGCCCTCAAGAGCAAGATGCACAACAAGTGTGCCTTTTTTAAACAGCCTTCCTTTTTTTACTCTATCATCGCGCGCAGAAACTACTTTAAAAGCGCCAGAATCATAAAGATTTTCGGCAAGAACTCCACAACCTTCAGTATCAACTGAGCCAAATCCTTGCAGCTTTTTCTGCTCTAAAATAAAACGTTCAAGGTCGATTCTTAAACTCTCTGCATCAGCTCCCTTGGCGCTAATTAGATAATATCTTTTATACGCCTGCGCAGTTTCTTCTGCTTTCAAATCTTTTGGTTCTTGTTTTGCATTCATTTTTTTGTCTCCTAGCTTAACATAGATAAATGATTAATTATTCCTTTACCCGAAATATTCAGGGTTTATATGGAAGTACCTAGAAAAAAACTAATATTTTGCAAAAAAAGGCAGGAGTTTTGACTCTGCTTTTCTCAGATGTTCCTGAACTGTTGATATTGAGACCTTCATCTCTCTTGCAAGGCCGCCGAGGCCTACTTTTCTCGGCCAGGTGTAATAACCTTTTCTTAAAGCTAGGTCGAATGCTTCCTTTTGTTTTTCAGGCAATTTAGGCATAATTTTAGGAAAATAGATATCATTCAGATTTATTTTAGCCAGAGTGTGAAGTGTAAATTCAGGGAACTTATCTTTCCATTTCTCTATTTCTTTGATTACTCCTTCTAAGAGTTTTCTATCAAAGGAAGCTATGTACCATTCCTCATAGCCTTCTTTTATCATAACTGGAGCTGGATGATACAGCTCTGCTGCAAAGAGAAGCTCATAAAAACGCTCTTCTTCAGCTATTAAAGTCACAACTTCTTTGCCGTTATCTTCGAAATTTTTTACCTTTTTGTTTCTTTTAAGCATATTTTTGAAACCTTTTATTTCCTCATCTTCACCTTCAAAGACATGAACCCCAAGAATAAACACTTTGTTTTTTTTAATGTAATAATCAACAGGATAGAGATAGTCGACTACTTTATATTTAAGAGTGAGCAGGGTATAGATGCTGTCTTTATTTCGTACCTTAAATTTCAGGTTCCACATATCCTAAAAAGACGCAATTAGTATAAATATCTTTTGAGTGATTCATTAGTTATGCTTTCTTTTGCAAGTCTAGAAGCGCAACTCTTTTAAACTTCTTTTTGCTTTTGTTGCTGGGCTCTTGTAGTCTAGTGGTCAAGGACAGCGCCCTCTCGTATTTGCCGAGGTTTAAATCGTCGAGATAATAACCTCAGTCCTCTCTAGGACAGGCACTTTGTTTTAAACGAAGCCTCATTTTCTTGAGGATTTGGAGAACGGCGCAGACCCGGGTTCAAATCCCGGCAGGAGCATAAAACCAAATTGGAATTTGCGGGGGGCTGGGGGTGAGCGATAAAATAGTTTTTAGAGGTTATGGTTTATCGCTGTTTTTTAATATACAATTATCTACCTCTTTACTTGAAATCTTTTTTTCATTATCTTGAAAATCTTTAATAAAACCCAGCAATTTATCTTGAAAAGTTTTCTTTATTTCTCCGCTTAATATCTCCCCTTTCTTGTATTTAATCTCTGTTTTCTTTGCATCTTCTTCGGTTAAAAAGAAAGCCTTCAGATACTGGAAAGACATGTCCTGCTCCGGATTTCCGCCAATTCTCCTGTGTTCTTCTATGGTCTTCTGTCCGCCAGAAAGTGCATTATTGATCTTTTTCTTTATTGTTTTTTCATCATCGTGAAAAAATATAGCATTATTCTTTGATTTTGACATTTTGCCGCCGTCTAAACCTGGTAAAAATTTAACGTGAATTATCGAAGGTTTATTATAATTCATCCTCCCAGCGATATCTCTGCAAATCCTGATATGGGCATCTTCGTCAGGCCCGATTGGGACAAGAACATTTTTAATTCCGAATTTTTCTTGGGGGAATAGAATGTGAGCGGATTGAACAGCAGGGTAAAAGTGCAGTCCGATGTTATTATCTGGGGAATAACCATAAGTTGATTTAATCTCAGAATAATTGACTTTTTTAGAGAGTTTTATTGCAAGATTATAGATGTTAGTATAAATCTGGTCAATAATAAAAAAAGTATTTTTCGGGTCAAAACCATACGCCAAAAATTGTTTTGCCAACTCCTTTGAAAACTTCAGGGCTTGTTCTTGCGATTCGACTTTTCCCGCGACATAGCTCTCATCATCTGAAATCGGTACAAAAACAGGAATTCCATACTTTTTTTGAAAATAGAGATTTGTATCGAAAACAATCTTATGCCCAAGATGAAGAGTTCCTGAGGCGTTAGCCCCTGAAAGAATTGCACATTTTTCTCCATTTTTTAATGCGCTAAAAAATTTATCAAAATCTCTATGGGAATAAATTAGTCCTTTTTTAAATGTATAGTAATCGGGAATCTCTTTTAGATCAGAGGCGCGGCTAGCTCCGAACTCTTTAACGAGTTTTTCGTTATCAATTTCTAGATTAATATTTTCCATATTATAACAACAGGCTGGGGGTTTTTAACTCTTGTTGTCAAAAAAACTGCAATAGAAAAAAATTAAAGATAGCGGGGGTGGGATTTGAACCGCACGACCTCGAGGTTATGGGCCTCGCGAGCACTCCAGGCTGCTCTACCCCGCTAAGCCTTGGGGCTTAACCCCGCTTTAATTGAAAGATTCGGGAGACTTTTAAACCTAACGGAT
>Ga0233422_10001033_pt1 | contig 12843 bp, 10 predicted proteins | sample Watercolumn_Mata_2_FD_182724 | JGI IMG/M metagenome (GOLD analysis project Ga0233422, IMG submission 182724) | Freshwater microbial communities from Lake Matano, South Sulawesi, Indonesia - Watercolumn_Matano_2014_110_MG | ecosystem: Environmental > Aquatic > Freshwater > Lake | place...
ACGCTTGGCTCCGCTATTGCTCAGGCCGCACGAGGCTTGAAGCGTATGGAAGAGAACCCTGATGTTCTCCAGTCCATCGTTGGGTGGGACTGGATATTAAAATCAATATGATTGCGAATTGGAATTAGAAAAATTCCCTCTTTATGTCAGAACGACCCTGGTTCCATTATTACGATGAGGGTGTGCCTTGCACCCTTGCACCCTATCCGAAGGTAACTCTACCTGATCTGCTTCGCCAGACCGCGCGTGAACATCCTGAATATCCGGCACTGCTTTTTATGGGGAACGCGATTTCCTATGGAGAGCTTGAAGAACAGAGTAATGCATTTGCTGCGGCACTTTGTGCCATGGGAGTGCATAAAGGCGATCGGATCGCCGTACTTCTTCCCAACACACCGCAGATGATCGTCGCAGAATTCGGCATCTGGAAAGCCGGTGGCATCGCAGTTCTGCTCAATCCGCTCTGGACGGAGCACGAGATTGAACGGGCGATCGACGAATGTGAAGCAGGAACAGCCGTTGTGCTTACCCCGTTCTATGAAAAAATCAACCATATCAGATCGCGAACTCCGCTGAAAAGGGTTGTTCTTACCGGTCTTCCGGACTATTTCCCGACAGCCGGCCACAAAGCTTCCGGTATGGATGGAAAGATTTCGCAGGACCTCTTTCAGGGTGACCTGGATATGCTGGCATTGATCGAAAGTCATCGCGATTCGGCAGTGCCGGAAGTCGTTGTATCTCCTGAAGATCCAGCCCTGTTCCTCTTTTCCGGCGGTACAACCGGCAAGCCGAAGTGCGCTGTCGGACGGCACGAGGCCATGATCATGACCGGTATGCAGGTCAATGCCTGGTTCAGCGTCGTACTTGGCCAGGAGCGGAGCGTCATCATGCTCAATCTGCCGTTGTATCATGTGTATCCCCAGGTTGCCATGATGCCTCTTGCGTTTCTTCGGAGCGCTCCTGTGGCTCTCATTCCCGATCCGCGTGACACAGAGATGCTGATCAGAACCATCAAACGTCTGAAGGTGGCCTTGCTGCCGGGCGTGCCGACTCTGTTCAATGCGCTGGCCGCTCACCCTCTTCTGAAGGAGGATCCTCAGGCGCTCAGTTCACTGAAGCTGATTATTTCAGCCGCTGCGCCTTTGCATCTCGAAACAAGAAGCCGCTTTGAAGAACTTACCGGAGCATCGATCATCGAGGCATACGGTCTGACAGAAACGATGGTCTCTCCGGCCTGTACGCCATTGCTCGGGCTCAAGAAAAACGGTTCCGTCGGTCTGCCTGTACCGGATGTCGATATGCGGATTGTCGATGCCGATGATGGCTTGCTGGAGCTGCCTGCCGGTGAAGTGGGTGAAATTATCGTGCGTTCTCCGCAGCTGATGACCGGGTACTGGAAGAATACGGAAGAGACCCTGACGATTCTTCGTGATGGATGGGTCTATACCGGTGACCTCGGTTATCTCGACGACGATGGATACCTGTATATCATCGATCGCAAGAAGGATGTCATCAAGCCCAGCGGTTTCCAGGTCTGGCCGCGTGAGGTCGAAGAGGTCATTGCAACTCATCCATCGGTTCTTGAAGCCGGAGTGGCCGGAGTACCCGACGATTACCAGGGAGAGGCGGTCAAGGCATGGGTGGTGCTCCGGCCAGGCTGCGCGCTCGACGTCGCTGCGCTGCAAGCGCACTGTCGCAAGGAGCTTGCTGCCTACAAGGTGCCCAGGTATATCGAGTTCTGTGACGTTCTGCCCAAATCGACGGTAGGCAAGGTACTTCGCCGGTTGCTTGTCGAGCGGCACAATGAGGGTGAATAACATCTGAATGACAGTGAGGGCAGGGATTTCAGGGACAGGAGCGTGAAAACGCTTTTCCGGCTTTGGTTTCGCTTTGGCGAGAGGTGATCTTATCCGGAAAAGAATAGTGATGAAAGCTGTATATTCATCCACAGGTTGAAACGCTCTTCTTCTCCGCGGTCTTGTGGCGTTCCGTGATTCCACGAGCCGTTTGATAACTTCCGGAATATCATCCTATGTCCGAAAGGCCCTGGCTCCATCACTACGATGAGGGTGTGCCGCACACTCTTTCGCCCTACCTGGCGACAACCATGCTCGATTTTCTGCGTGAAAGCTCCCGGGACTGTCCTGGTGATGCCGCTTTTCTGTTCATGGGAAGCACGCTCTCCTACAGGGAACTCGAGTCGAAGAGCGACGCCTTCGCTGCGGCCTTGCGGGCCCAGGGGGTCGGCAAAGGCGATCGTGTCGCGGTGCTTATGCCCAACTCTCCCCAGATGATCATCGCCGAATTTGGCATCTGGAAAGCCGGCAGCATTGCGGTGCTGCTCAATCCGCTCTACACGGAGCATGAACTCGAGTATGCGCTCTGCGACAGCGGAGCCGAAACGGCTGTCGTGCTCACCCTTTTTTATAAAAAGCTCGACAGCATACGTTCGAACACATCCCTGAAGCGGGTGATCACCACGGCCATCAAGGAGTACCTGCCACCGGTGAAGCGCATGCTCTTCACCTTACTGAAAGAGAACCGCGGTGGCCACCAGATCACTTTGCGCGCGCTTGATCTTACGATGAGCGGCATGATCGAAACCCATGCAGGTTCAGACGCGCCCGAGGTGATAGTTGCGCCCGAAGACCCGGCGCTTTTTCTCTTTTCCGGAGGTACGACGGGCAAACCCAAGTGTGTCATTGGCAGACACGAGGCGCTCATCATGACCGGCATGCAGTCTAATGCCTGGTTTGGCAGCGCCCTCGGAAATGAGCGGATCGTCATCATGCTCAATCTTCCGCTCTTCCATGTGTTCGCGCAGGTCGCCATCATGGCCAGCGGCTTCATCCGGCGCTCGCCGATGGTGCTCATGCCTGATCCTCGTGACATGGGTGCGCTCATTGCGACCATCAAGCGTCTCAAGGCGGAGATGCTTGGGGGCGTTCCGACGCTCTTCAACGCTCTGGCGGCGCATCCCAGGCTCAGGCGCGATCCGAAAGCGTTGCGTTCACTCCGCCTCATCGTCTCCGGAGCCTCTTCGCTGCATCTCGAAACCAGAAAGCGCTTTGAAGAGCTGACCGGCGGGTGCATCATCGAGGGCTACAGTCTGACCGAGGCAATGGCCGCTCCCGTATGCTCCCCAATGCGAGGCGTTAAAAAGGCAGGTTCGGCCGGTCTGCCTGCCAGCGATGTCGAACTTCGGATCATCGATGCCGAAACAGGCAGAGGTGCACTGCCAGCGGGAGAGGTCGGCGAGATTCTTGTCCGTTCACCCCAGAATATGAGCGGTTACTGGCAGAATTCCGAAGAGACCTCCGTGGTGCTTCGCGATGGCTGGATCCATACCGGCGACCTCGGCTATCTCGATGAGGAGGGCTACCTCTTCATTGTCGATCGCAAGAAGGATGTGATCAAGGTCAGCGGCTTCCAGATATGGCCGCGCGAGGTCGAAGAAGCGATCGCCACCCATCCGTCGGTGCTTGAAACCGGTGTGGCGGGCGTGCCTGACGACTACCAGGGCGAGGCGGTCAAGGCATGGGTGGTGCTCCGGTCCGGCTGCGCGCTCGATGCCGCCGCGCTGCAAGCGCACTGCCGCAAGGAGCTGGCCGCCTACAAGGTGCCCAGGCTCATCGAATTCTGCGACTCGCTGCCGAAATCGACGGTCGGCAAGGTGCTCCGCCGGGTGCTTGTCGAGCGGCACAAAGCAGGAAGTTGAAGGAAATGGAAAGAAAGTAAAATCAGAACCCCTTCGATATGCCAATTCCTGATTTTCAGACCATCATGCTTCCGTTGCTTCGCCTTTGTGGCTATGGAAAAGAGCATACAAACAAGGATGCTGTTGAGTGCTTGACATCTGAATTCAAATTGACTCCAGGTGAGAGAAAAGCTCTTTTGCCCAGCGGCTTGCAACGAGTTTTTTGATCGATGAGGGTTAAAAAAAATTCCATGACCCTCGACGAACTCCACGGCCTTTTTGATCCGCAGGTGCTTGCGCTGATCGAGGCTCACGCGGGCGACAATCCGGCGGCGTTTGCCATGCGCTTTCATGGACGGAGTGATCTGCCGGTGCGGGCGATGGCGGAGCAGATTGCGTGCCGGAAAAAGGCCGTCGCGAAGCTGCCGTCGCTGTCGCGCTTTCCGCTGCTCTACACCCGGCTCTCGCTCGAACAGGCTTCAGGAGAGCGGGCGGCGGAGTGGAAGGCGTCGCTGATGCAGGGGCGACGGGCAATCGATCTGACGGGTGGACTCGGCATCGACACACTGTTCCTCGCCAGGCGCTTCGACGAAGTGGTGTCGTGCGAGCGGGATGAGGCGCTGGCTTTGCTTGCCGAGGTGAACCGGCGCGTGATGGGCGTCGCGAATGTCGAGACGCGCATCGGTGACAGCGAGGAGATACTTGCGGGATATGCCGACGATTCGTTCGGCTGGCTCCTGGTCGATCCGGCGCGGCGGGAGCATGGGGGGCGCTCCGCCGGGCTGTCGGCGTCAAGTCCCGACGTAACGTGTCTGCAAGACCTGATGCTTCGCAAGGCGCGACGGGTCTGCATCAAGGCGTCACCCGCGCTGGAGATCAGCGGGCTGGAGCGCGAGCTTCCGGCGCTCTCCGTTGTGATCGTGCTGTCGGTTGAAGGCGAATGCAAGGAGGTGCTGCTCTTGCTCGACCGGGAGCATGTCGCCGGAAAGAAGCCCGGCATTCGCGCGGTCTGCCTCGGCGACGAGACGTTCGAGATCGCGTCGGGTGAGTGTGGCGATGCTGAAAGAGTTGTCGCGACTGAGCCGGGAGCGTGGCTCTACGAGCCGGATGCGGCCATCATCAAGGCGCGGCTGACAGCGGAACTTGCCCGCAATCTGAAGCTCGAATTTCTGAACCGCACGGTCGATTATCTCACTTCGGAGCAGCGAGTCGAAAATTTTCCCGGCAGAAGCTTTCGGATCGAGGCGTGCCGTCAGTTCAGGCAAAAAAGCTTCAGGAAAGAGCTTACCGAACTGGCAATCACCAATGCAGCCATTCAGCGGCGCGTTTTTCCGCTCTCTGTCGAGGAGCTGCGCAAGCGGTACAGAATCGGCGAGAGCAGTGAGCGGTTCCTGTTTTTTACGAAAGATGCTTCGGGCGATCTCGTCTGGCTCTCGTGCCGCAAGGCGTAAGCGTTATTGCCAGGCACGGTTGCGCAGGCGCTTCAGCTCCTGCTGCGCCATGCCGAAGCGGAGGCCCTGGATGCTCACCGTCACCGCGCCGACACCGAGCATACGCATGAACTGGTGCAGGATGAGCGTGCCCATCGTGAAGACGTCGGCGCGACCTTCGGGAATGCCGAGCGCCACGATTTCGTTGAGCGTCATCGTGCGGAGCCGTTCGAGCAGTTCATGTACCGCGTTGTATTCGAGCCGGTAGCCCTGCACCCGCCCGGCATCGAAATGCTGGTCGCCGAGGCACACCTGCGCGATGGTGGTCAGCGTGCCCGCGACGCCATACACCTGCTGGCGGGCGGCGAAAAACGGCGGCAGGCTTTTGGCGAGATGCCGGTCGATCTCCTGTTTGGCCGTCTCGAACTCCTCCGGCGACGAAGGAAGCGCTGTGCAGAAGCGCTCGGTCAGCCGCACGGAGCCGATGTTCATGCTGACCGCGCTTTCGACCTTGTCAACACTGCCCATGATGATCTCGGTACTGCCGCCGCCAATGTCGATCACCGTGAACGGCTCCGGCACGGATGCAAGCCCGGCCACCGCGCCGAAGAAGGTCAGCTCGGCCTCCTCTTCGCCGCTGATGCAGCGGATTTCGATACAGGTCGCGCTTTTCACCGACCCGATGATCTCGTCACGATTGGCCGCGTCGCGCAGGGCGCTCGTTCCTGCGGCGATGATGCGCTGAACGCCGAGAGTTCCGCAAAGGTCGCGATACTCCGACAGGCAGGCGGTCAGCCGTTCGAGCGCTTCCGGGTGGATGATGCGGCGCTCATCGACTTTCTGGCCGAGACGCACGATGGTCTGGCGATGTTCAACCGTTACGATGCTTCCGGTCACGGGATCGAGATCGGCGATGAGCAGCAGCGCCGTATTGGTGCCGACGTCGATGCAGGCGATTCGTTCGGTTGCGTTGGACATGGTTATAAAATTATTAGCGAGAACCCGACCTTGCATTCAGCGGGGCTTCAGCCCCGTGGTCATTCAAATCTCTTTCATTCATGTTGCCCCGGCTTTCAAGCCGGGGAGAGGTAGAGTTCGCCCCCCCTGATTCTGACTCGTTAGTCTCAATCAGTTTTTTGGTTCGAGAAGCGCAGAGAGCCATTCATCTTCGTAAATGGTCCTGACGTTCGTGTAGTCGATGCGTTTGAGTAATTGCTTCAGCCACGGTTCGTCATAAACCAGCACACCTGAAAGCAACACCCGGGCGTGCGGCGCGTGGCTGCGGATAACCGGCAGGATGCGGTCGAGCACGTTCTTGTTGATGTTGGCCAGGATCAGGTCGTAGCCCTCTTCGAGGTTGGCCGCCAGCTCCTCTTCGGCATCGAGCAGCTCCACGCGGATGTCCGCCGCGTCGTTCTCCTCGACATTCTCGACGGCGTTTTCAGCCGCCCAGGCGTTGTTGTCGACGGCGAGAATCGGGTTTTTGTTGCCGAGCTTGCGGGCGGCGATGGCGAGCACGCCGGTTCCGGTGCCGATATCCATGATCTTTCTGTCGGCGAGGTCGAGCGCCTCCATCTGGCGCAGCATCAGGCGCGTGGTGGCGTGATAGCCCGTGCCGAATGACATTTTCGGGTTGATGGCGATGACGATCTGGCCCGGTTTGACCGCGTACTCCTTCTGGTGCTGGATGATGAGAAAGCGGCCGGAGATTTCAACCGGCTGCAAGTGCGCCTCCCACTCGGCGTTCCAGTTCCGGTCGGCCACGAATGTTGCCGTAAAGTGCGGCACGGAGCCGAAGGTCTCCTGAAGCATGATTTTTATAGAAGCCTCCTTGTCGGCGCTCCACTCACTTTCAGGAAGATAGGCGAGCAGTTTGCGCTCCTCTTCGAGGAAATATTCGATGCCGGCCTGCGAAAGCACGGCGATATAGAGTTCATAGAGGTCGCTCTCGATTTCGAACGCCAGTTCGATATGGTTGTGTGTTTTCGGGGGCTGCATGAAAGAAGAGGGTTGCTATGGGTTTTTCCTGAGAGTAAGTATTGAAACCGAAGATAGCAAATCTGAGAATAGGTCTTATAGGGCGGATGGAGAGGGAGGAAGAATGGGACTGATGAGACAACAGGGAATGAATGTCCACCACGTCCACTTCGTCCACAGCCTGCAACCGTTATTTCACCACGATGATCCTTGCGCCGAAGGCGAAGTGCGTGGCGTAGTAGCTTTGGTAAAGCGTGTTTATACTGATGCCGGTGCTGGATGAGGAGTGGGCGAATCTTCCGTCGCCGAGATAGACTCCGACATGGTCGATCTCGGTGCCGGAGGTAAAAAAGAGCAGATCGCCGGGATTCAGGTGATCACGAGAGATGATCGGGCCCAGAAAAGCAAGCTCGGCAGAGGTCCGGGGAAGCAGCATCTGGAACGAGTTGCTGTAGAGGTACTGCACGAATCCGGAACAGTCGAATCCTTCGGTTGTAGTGCCTCCGGGGCGGTATTTTACGCCTCTGGTCTCTTCGATCTTATCGAGCATCGCCCGGAAGGCGCGTTCCGACACCTGTACAGGCAGCTCGCACCGTTCCGGGCCTTGCGGGCGAAGACGCGAGATGGAAGTTTTTCTCTTTTTTAAACTATATTTGCTCTCCATGCGATCGGTAAGAGTACGCCCGCTCTGGCAAGCGCCAAGCGCGAGCATAAGGCACGAGAGAGCGATGAACGCCATCGTCCTGATGATGCCTGCCGCTTTTGCCCGTTTCGGGGCGAATTGGGTCATCTCGTTCATGGTGCCGGGGGGACTGGTTCATGAAAAATACTGATCATGGAAGTATAGTTAAATCCGAACCGGAAAACGATCCTGAAACGATCACTATCCAATTCTTTCGATTGAGGTTATGGCAGTCATGAAATTTGGCGGCACCTCTGTTGGCACGGCTTCGGCCATGCGGCAGGTGATCGCTATCATCGCTGAAAAGAGAAAAACGGAGATACCGCTGGTTGTCCTGAGCGCCTGCAGTGGCATCACCAACAAGCTGGTCAAAATCGCCGATACGGCTGGTACGGGTCGTCTCGAAGAGGCGTTAGAGATGGCAGGTGAGGTCAGGAAGTTTCACCTCGATCTTGTAGGGGAGCTTGTCGGCAATGAAGTGCTTCGTCAGGAGCTTGCCGGAAAGATTGACGCTTATGTCACCCAGCTCGAAAGACTGACTGAGGGCATCGAGATCGTCGGCGAACTGAGCGAGCGCTCGAAAGATCGCATCTGCTCCTTCGGTGAGCTGCTCTCGACCACAGTCTTCGCCGCAGCGCTGAACGAAGCCGGTGTGCGCTGCGAGTGGCTCGATGCGCGGCAGGTGATGATCACCGACGAGTGCTTCGGTTTTGCCCGTCCCATCGAGTCGATCTGCCTGGCAAAAACGGAAGAGATCATTCGTCCAAAGCTCGATTCAGGCGTGGTCGTTGTGACGCAGGGGTACATCGGCTCGACCGGGGCGGGCAAAACCACGACGCTTGGCCGGGGCGGTTCCGACCTCTCGGCAGCGCTCTTCGGCGCATGGCTTCAAACCGTCTCCATCGACATCTGGACCGACGTGGATGGCGTGATGACCTGCGATCCCCGGATGGTTCCGGAGGCGCGCAGCATCAGGGTGATGACCTTCTCCGAGGCTGCCGAGCTTGCCTACCTCGGAGCGAAGGTGCTGCACCCGGACACCATCGCTCCGGCGGTGAAGAAGAACATTCCGGTCTACGTGCTCAACACCTGGCATCCGGAGTCGAAAGGCACGCTCATTACCGACGATCCGGCGTTGCTGGAGGGCAAGAGTTATGGCGGTCTGGTCAAGTCGATCGCAGTCAGAAAGGGGCAGGCCATCGTCAATGTCCGCTCCAACCGGATGTTTGGCCGCCACGGTTTCATGCGCGAGCTCTTCGAGGTGTTCGAACGCTTTGGTGTGTCGGTCGAGATGATTTCAACAAGCGAGGTTTCGGTTTCCCTCACGGTCGATGACGCGGCGTTGAGTGATGCTCTCATTCAGGAACTGGGCACGCTCGGCGATGTGGAGATCGAGCACAAGGTGGCCACGGTAAGTGTGGTTGGCGACAATCTTCGCATGTCGAGGGGCGTGGCTGGCAGGATTTTCAGCTCGCTGCGCAACGTCAACCTGCGCATGATTTCGCAGGGCGCATCGGAAATCAACGTGGGCGTCGTCGTCGAGGAAAACGATGTGCCCTCGGCGGTTTCTGCGCTGCACTGCGAGTTTTTCGCAGAGTCGCAGTGTGCCGGAATTTTTGAAAAACCGGCGGGAAGCTGAACCATCTTCTGTCAGTCAGAGAAAAGAGCTAATAGGATAACTACTTAATAAAGTATGGATTACAAGAAAGCCGGAGTCGATATTTCAGCAGGTGAAGCGTTTGTCCGCCTCATCAAACCCCATGTGCGCCAGACCTTCACCCCGCAGGTGATGACTGATATCGGCGCGTTCGGTGGCTTCTTTCAGCCCGATTTCGCGAAGTACGAAAAGCCGGTGCTGGTGAGCAGCATCGACGGCGTGGGTACCAAGCTCAAGATCGCCATCGAACTTGGCAAGTATGATACGGTCGGCTCCTGCCTGGTCAATCACTGCGTCAACGACATTCTGGTCTGCGGCGCGCGCCCGCTCTTCTTCCTCGACTACTACGCCTGCGGCAAGCTGAAGCCGGAGATCGCAGCCTCGGTCGTCACCGGCATGGTGAAGGCGTGCCGCGAGAACGGCGCGGCCCTCATCGGAGGTGAGACCGCCGAGATGCCGGGCGTCTATGATGTGGAGGATTTCGACCTCGCGGGCACGATTGTCGGCGTGGTCGATCAGCCGGACATCATTAACGGCTCGAAGATTGAAGCTGGTGACGTGATGATCGGTCTGCCTTCGACCGGCCTGCACACCAACGGCTATTCGCTGGCCCGCAAGGTGTTCGAGGGCCGCATGAACGAACGGTTCGCCGGTCTGGACGGGACGGTCGGCGAGGAGCTGCTCAAGGTGCACCGCTCCTATCTGCCGGTTATCGAGCCGCTGCTCGGCACCGGTGATCTGCGCGGCATGTCGCATATCACCGGCGGCGGACTCATGGGCAACACCATGCGCATCGTGCCCGAAGGTCTCACCCTGTCGGTGGACTGGAATTCATGGCCGGAGCTTCCGATTTTTGACCTGATCCGCAAGGAGGGCCAGGTGCCCGAAGAGGATATGCGCCGCACCTTCAATCTCGGCCTTGGCCTGGTGATGATCGTCTCGAAAGAGCGAGTGGATCATATCATGGGCTACTTGAAGTCGAGAGAGGAACATGCCTACATTGCAGGCGAGGTCGTCAAGGCCTGAGCTTCTGATTGATTATCTGTTCAACTCAATCCGGATCGATATGCTGACTTTTCTTGCCATCATCGCCGTTTCCTACCTGATCGGCTCCATTCCGACCAGCATCATTGCCGGAAAGTTGCTCAAGGGCATCGATGTCCGCAACTACGGCAGCGGTAACGCGGGAGGCGCCAACGCCTTCCGGGTGCTTGGCTGGAAGGCAGGGCTTGTCGTGACGCTCATCGACATCGCCAAAGGCACGATTGCATCCGTGCCGGTGGTAGCCCTTTTCAAAGCCCATCCGCTCGGTGCGTTTCCAGACATAAACGAGGTCGCACTGAGTCTGATTGCGGGCATGAGTGCTGTTATCGGCCACGTTTTCACGGTGTTTGCCGGATTCAAGGGTGGAAAAGGGGTCAGTACCGCAGCAGGAATGCTGATCGGCATCGCGCCGGTGAGCATGCTGATGGTGATTGCCATATTTCTGCTTACCGTTACAATTTCACGCTATGTGTCTGTAGGATCGATACTTGCCGCCATAGCCTTTCCGCTGATCATCGCCATACGCAAGTACATTTTCGATCTCGGTTCCAGGCTTGATTACCGCTTTTTCGACAACTGGTTCGTTCATGACAGCCTCGACTACCATCTCCTCATTTTCGGCGGCATCGTAGCCGTGGCGATCATCTACACCCATCGCGCCAACATCAGGCGTCTCTTTTCCGGAACCGAAAACCGCCTGAGCTTCGGGCGGAAGAGCTGAGGACCCGAAGAGCGATGAAGATCACCGTTCTCGGCGCGGGGAGCTGGGGCACCACGCTCGCCATTCTGCTCGCCAGTAAGCGACACGAGGTGCGGCTGTGGGCGCATCGACCGGAGTTCGCCAGGGCGCTGGAGGCTGACCGCGAGAACAAACGCTACCTCAGGGGTATTCTTTTTCCTGCCAACCTGCATGTCGTCGAAAATCTTCACGAAGCGATCAATGCTGCGGAGATGATTGTCACTGCCGTACCATCGCACGCACTCAGGGCGACGGCGACGGCGTTTGCCGGGCTGAATCTCGACGGAAAAGTGATCGTCAACGTAGCCAAGGGGATCGAGCGGAACACCGGAAAGCGCATGTCCGAGGTGCTGCTCGAAGCGCTGCCCCGCATCGCGCTGGAGCAGATAGCCGTGCTCTACGGCCCGAGTCATGCCGAGGAGGTTGCCCGCCAGCAGCCGACAACCGTTGTCGCCTGTTCCGTCTCTGAAACGACTGCCCGCCTGGTGCAGGAGGTGTTTCATACCAGCGAGTTCCGTGTCTACGTCAACACTGACCTTATCGGCGTGGAGATCGCCGGTTCGGTCAAGAACGTCATCGCTATAGCGGCGGGCATATCCGACGGTCTCGGATTTGGCGACAACGCCAAAGCGGCGATCATCACGCGCGGTCTTGCCGAGATATCGCGGCTCAGCGCCCGGCTTGGCGCCGACTCGCTTACCATGTCAGGCCTCTCCGGCATCGGCGATCTGGTCGTCACCTGTCTGAGCCGACACAGCCGCAACCGCTACGTCGGCGAGCAGATCGGCAAGGGGCGCAAGCTCGACGACATCCTCGGCGAAATGAGCATGGTGGCCGAAGGGGTGCTTTCCTCAAAGGCGGTGCTTGAACTCGCCAACAGGCTCGGCGTCGATATGCCGATCACCCGTGCTGTCTACGAAATGCTCTACGAAAACAAGCCCGCCCAGCAGGCGATCCTTGACCTGATGACAAGGGATCCCAAGCCGGAGAACTACTGAGGAACGTGCAAGTGTAAAGCTTCTCCAGAATAATAGTGAACAGAACGAAAACCTCTAGCCGTTCTCGACCCTAATCCTTTGGAGCGATCACGTTTGCCGACCCTGCTCAGATTCAGGTTCCTCTTGCGCAGAAATGTTTTCTTCAAGTTCTGGTTTCGGCGGCAACTGTTTCCCTATGCCATTGCTTCTACTGTGCTGATTTCCGGGAGCCCTGAAGACTTGACCAAGCACTCTCGGACCATAATAATTGATAACAAACCCCACAGCAATAGCTCCCCATAGATCGTTTATGGTTACCTTAACGAAAAATTGGGTCTCCGCTATTCGTGAAATCAGAATCGTAACAACGACACCCATAAGCATTGAAAACAGTGCTCCAAAAAGGTATTTAATCCCCCGTTTCCACCAGATTAATCCAGTATACCTGGCTTTCGAAAGAAGCAGAAACGCAAGGAACCCTCCGAAGCCAGCACCGAACAGAATGACAAACTGAGCCTGAATTATTCACAAGGGCAATAAAAAAAGGTGGCATAAAATACCGCAAATGCTTATATTAAAGTTAGTTAGACAAGAAAATAAGCAGCGACATCCATGCACACCCTTTCAGAGAATATAGTCA
>Ga0233422_10001034_pt1 | contig 12827 bp, 10 predicted proteins | sample Watercolumn_Mata_2_FD_182724 | JGI IMG/M metagenome (GOLD analysis project Ga0233422, IMG submission 182724) | Freshwater microbial communities from Lake Matano, South Sulawesi, Indonesia - Watercolumn_Matano_2014_110_MG | ecosystem: Environmental > Aquatic > Freshwater > Lake | place...
AAATTATTATGGCCAGCAGGCAATTCAAATAATATGGCTCTACCAATCTGCCACGCTCATCAATAAAAATCACCCGATCACCGTCGCCGTCCCAAAGAATTCCCAAACGCGCCTGCTGACGCACCACTTCCTTCTTTATTGAACGCTGATTGGCCTCAAGCAGCGGATTTAAATCGTGGTCTGGATATTTATCATTGGCTTCAAAATTCATTTTAACGAGATTCAAGCTCAAATCATCAAAAATATTTTCTGCCAAAGTGGCCGCCGAACCGCTGCTGGCATCCAGCACCACCTTAAAACCTTTTATGGCCTTTTTATCCAGCAAAGAAAAAATAAATTTTTTGTAATCAGCCAAAATATCCACCGCAATAACTGGCGTTTTCCTGTTTCCTAGTTTCTTGATTTCCTTATTTTTTAATGCTAACTTTTTTATTTTTTCCAATCCGCTGCCCAGCCCCAGCGCCCGCCCCTCTCGGTCGCAAAATTTAATACCAGTCTGACCTTGCGGACTGTGGCTGGCGGTAATCATCGCTCCGGCCTCATAGTTTTTTGCGCCCACAGCAAAAAACAAAGCCGGCGTGGCACAGACGCCCAAGCTTTCCACCCTAGCGCCGGCCGACTGCAAACCGCTAATAAAAGACGGAAAAATCTTAGCTGATTGCGGCCGCCTGTCGCGCCCCACCACTATTTTTTTAGCTTTAGTGTATGCCACCAAAGCCCTGGCAATTTCCCAAGCTGTTTGCTCGTTTAGCTCGCGTGGATATTGGCCGCGAATATCGTATTCTCTAAAAATACTGGCATTAATTTTCATAAATTTTATAAATCTATCTTTTCGTATTCCTTGATTACCTTTTGCCAAGCACGATGAAGCGGCGCTAAAATCAATCTTACTTCGGGAAAAACCATCACATCCCTAAAATCTCTTTTCATTTTTTCATAAACCCGAAAATCCTGCTTAAGCATTTTATCATCCCTCGCCATGTCCATATAAATCGAATCCGTCATGTGGCTGGCGGAATCGGCGCAGGCCACGATTTTTGCCTCGATGCTCTGTGGCATGACATCTTTGCACCGGTGAGCCCTAATGCAATGCAAAATCCCCGCTGTCTTCTTTTTATTAAATTTTTCTTTGGTTAAAAATTGTTTGGCCAAAACCTCGCTACGAATCGCGTGGTCCATTTCGGCCGGCAGCGGATAATGCCCAATATCGTGCAACCAAACCGCCATCATAATTATCTGCCTATCGGCCTGGGGGTGCTTATTACTCAAATAATCGGCCCATTTTACCACCTCGTCCACATGTTTAACCAAACCAAAAGGGTCGAGACGCCCAGCGCTGATGCGACCGAACTTTTTTATTCTCTTTTTAAATAATTTTTTGCTTTTTTCTATGAGATTATTCATAAATTAATTCTATCATTTTTTCTTGGCCACAGCCAATAAATTATCGCCCCGCAAAATTCCTCGCTGCTCGCCGCCTTTAATCTCAAAAGCCAACTTTTCAATTTCAAAGCCAGCTTGCTTCAACATTCGCCGCACCTCTCTCTTTCCAAAAGAATGAATAAAACGCTTGCCCTCCGCGCTTAGTGATTTCCATGGCACCAAAGCATCACTGACGCCCCAAAGGCCGTGACTGATTTTTTCCAGCCAGTTGAAAAGATATTTCCAATAGCGAAAATTTTTCTTCCAGCCCAGTACCTGCCACAAATTCCAATTAATCATCACCAATCGACCGCCCGGCTTTAAAATATTGTAAATATTTTTTATAACCTGCTCCCGTAATTCTTTGGTTGGTAAGTGATGAAGTGCAGCGATTAATAAAACCAAGTTAAAATTTTGAGTTTTGAGTTTTGAGTTTTGAATCTCTAGCATATCGCCAACTTCAAATTTAATCCACGGCCTGTCTTTAAACCGCTCGCGGGCGATTTTTATCAACTCCTCGCTGTTGTCAATGCCCAAATATTCTATTTTTGAGTTTTCAAAAATTTCGGCCATTCGCCCGTTGCCGCAACCTAAGTCCAACACCCTATCGCCCGGCCGGACATACTGGGCAAGATCACCAAAGCCGCGCCACCATCGGCCGCGGGTATTGGAAAAATCTGTGGCAATAGCATTGTAAATTTTTTTGGTTTGCTGTAAAATTCCGTTTTGAACTTGCTGATTCATTGTAAACTTATCGATTCATAAAATTATCATTTATCCATCATCAATTTAACGCCATGCCAACAAAAAAAGAAAAAATAATCAAAAAATTAATCACTCTTAATCCTCAAACCGAGAAGGAATTTTTTGCTCTGACGCGCCAGGAGTTTGGCCAACTCAAACTACCGCCGCCGGCAAAATCCAAACTACTTTCAGCATATCACAAAGTCGTCAAAAAGCAACCAAAGCTAAAAAACGCGAATTTAGAAAAAATCCTCACCAAGCGTGCCGTGCGGACGCTCTCTGGTGTGGCTGTCGTTTCTGTGCTCACCAAACCCTTTCCCTGCCCCGGCAATTGCCTGTTTTGTCCAACAGAAAAAGGCATGCCCAAAAGCTATTTAAGCAACGAACCGGCAGTGATGCGGGCAATCCTTAATGATTTTGATCCGTTTCGCCAAGTGGCCATGCGGCTCAAAGCGCTTCAAGCCAATGGTCATGCCACCGATAAAGTGGAGCTAATTGTTATGGGTGGCACTTGGAGCTGCCACCCGCCGCGATATCAAAGGTGGTTTATTAAACGTTGCCTGGACGCGCTTAATAATAAAATAACTGCCACCTTGGCGCTGGCCCAAAAACAAAACGAAACCGCCAAGCGCCGCTGCGTCGGCCTGACTCTAGAGACCCGGCCCGACTACATCACGCCCCAAGAAATTTTGCGGCTGCGCGATTTGGGCTGCACTCGAGTGGAACTGGGCATCCAACATACCGATGACAAAATTTTAAAATTAAACTATCGCGGACACACTGCCCAGCAAAGCATTAAAGCCATAAAATCACTTAAAGACGCCGGTTTTAAAATCAATCTTCATCTGATGCCCAATCTCTACGGTGCCACGCCAGCGCTGGATTTCAAAATGTTTCAGGCCACCTACACCGACGGCGACTACGCGCCGGATATGATAAAAATTTATCCCTGCGTGGTCAATAAAGATTCCCGGCTGTATAAATGGTGGCGCCAAGGCCAATACCGCCCCTATACCGATAAGCAGCTTTTAAATCTGCTGATTAAAATCAAAAGAATGACCCCACCGTGGGTGCGCATCACTCGCCTGATAAGAGACATACCCCAAGAAAGTATTTCCGCCGGAAACAAAATCACCAACTTAAGACAACTGATAAATGAGCAAGCTCAAAAAAACGGCTGGAGTTGCCGGTGTATTAGATGCAGAGAAGCGGGACATCAAAAAAATAATGCTCAATTTTCCATTCTCAATTTTCAAAAATTAAAACTGAAAATCCGACGCTATCAAGCCAGTGGCGGCCGAGAATACTTCTTGAGTTTTGAATCGCCAGACAAAAAAGTGTTATACGCCTTTTTGCGCTTGAGAATAAATCAGCATTCTGACAGCAGTTTTATTCCCGAACTGCGTGGTTGCTCGCTGATTCGCGAGCTTCATACTTATGGACAATTGGCCGAATTGGGCAATAAAGGAGAGGTGCAGCATCTGGGACTTGGCAAAAAACTTCTAATGGCCGCCGAAAAAATTTCTCGGCAGAACAAATTAAAAAAAATTGCGGTCATTTCCGGTATTGGTGTGCGCCAGTATTACAAAAAATTCGGCTACCAGCTAGTCGGAACGTATATGGTTAAAGATCTTTAGAGTATTCTATTGTTTTTTACTTTTTTAAAAATATCTTTCGCCCCTTTTTCTAGAAAAAGGGGCACAAAAAGTCGCGAGCGTAAAAAATCATGGCTAATTTTAGGCTTCGCTCGCTAAATCACAAAAACGCTTCGCTAAGTTGTGATTTGCCTTGAAAGGCCCGCTCGCTCTCGCCTAAAATTAGCACAATATTTTTTAATGCTCGCATTTGGATGCAAAAATGCAAAGACAGCGCTGAATTTTTTTGAATCTTAACGCGAGCGCATGAAAAATTTTGAGTAAGTGAAGGCAAAATTCGTTACTAAATTTTTACTGTTTGAGCGAGTCCGCCAGAGGCGGACGAGCGAGTTTAAAAATTTTGTTAGAATTTTGCCTGAAACGACAAAATTTTTCATCTAGCTCGCGACTTTTCTTTTTGAGTCAGCTTTTTCTTTTCTAGAAAAGAAAAAGTGACAATAACTATTAATATCGCTAGTGCCAAGCGCCTCTATCCAATAAAAACACCACCAATCCAATCACCGCCGTCATGGCGCTAATCACCCAAAACCGCATCACCACTTTGGCCTCGGGCCAGCCCAGGGCCTCAAAATGATGATGAATTGGCGCGGATAAAAAAATTTTTTTGCCGGCGCGCAGTTTCTTGGAGGTGACTTGAATCAGTACCGAAACCGATTCCACCACAAATAAAAATCCTATCACCGGTAAAAGCAATAGTGAATTGGTTAGCAGCGCAATTATCGCCAAGGTTACGCCCAAGGACATCGCGCCAGTATCGCCCATAAAAAATCTGGCCGGCGTGATATTAAACCACAGGAAAGCCAAAAGCGCTCCGACAACCACCCCGCAAAAGGCCGCCAAATCATAGCGTCCCTGGACAAAAGCAATCGCGCCAAAAGATAAAAAAGCGGCAAAGAGAGTGCCGCCGGCCAATCCGTCAAGGCCGTCTATTTCATTGACCGAAAAAGCCGTGGCCACCACTACAAAAATTACCACCGGAATATACCACAAGCCAATATTAAAAGTGTCAACAAACGGCAAACGCACAAAATCCCAATCCAGTTTAAAATAAAACCACCAAGCCACCACCAGAGCAATCAACATATACACCGCCAGCCGATGTTTGACCGATAGTCCTCCGCCATGAGGTCCGATTCTTTTGACGTTTAAAAAATCATCAAATAGGCCCACCAGCGCTGTCGCCACCAAAGCGCCCAACGGCAGCCAGGTTTGCGAGCGGCTCAAAAAATCAAACTTGGCAAAAACTCCGTCAAACCACAATCCTAAAAAATGAAAAACTAAAGCGAACACCAAAACCGTCACCCAAACCAATAATCCGCCCATCACCGGCGTGCCGGATTTTTTTTGATGCAATTGGGAATAAATCGGCGCTTTGTCAGAAGTGCGAATTTGTTTGCCCAGCTTGTATTTGTATAAAAAATGGGTCAAGAGCGGCGTCCACAAAATAGCCACCACGAAAGCGAAAAAGGCCAGAAAAAAAATCTTGATAGCGAAAAAATCCACAGTCATAAAACAATGTTTAGTTTTTATTACCAATTAATATAAACCAACAGCGCGGCCACTACTAACATTATCAAATTAACTCCGGTCGCCACGGCCGCCAGATAATAGCTCAACGGCCGCTGGCGCAAGTAAAAATAAAAAGCGGCCGGATAATTGATGGCCAAAATCACCGCCCCCCAAAATGGCAACCACAAAATTTTATACCAAGGGCCAAAATCGCTGATGCCAAAATAAATATTATAGCGCAAAATCACGTATTCGCTGCTCTGCCAAAAATTAAAAATCAATATTGCCCACAAGACAATATTAATTAACACGCCAGAGAAAAAATTTATCATTATCAGCTTATCTCTTTTGGCTGGATTAAGCAAGATTAGCTCCTCCAATCTTAATAAAATCATATGAGTATATTATAAATCATTTTTTAAATTTCTGTCTATCTCCGGTTTTTAAAACGATTGTTATTGTTTATAAAATAATAAACATTTGACAATTAACAAAAAAAATGATAATCTAACAAGTTAAATAAAAATCCAACCATTTTTTCAAAAAAATTGAAAAAAATAGCTTAATTTTATCTAAATTTAAACAAATATGAATTCTGAAAACATCTTAAAAGCCAAAAACATCAAAGCTATTATATTTATTGCTGTTATTATTTTGGCCATCAGCTTGATTGTCAGCTTGGTGCAAACCCCAAAATACCAGACATCCGCTAAATTGCTGGTAGTAATCAATCAGGACAATATCGACCCCTACGCGGCCTCGCGCACCGCCGACTACATTGCCAACATTCTAAGCGAGGTGGTCTATTCCAATTCTTTTTTGGAAAATGTCTTAAAAAGCAACTTTGGATTAAACGATAATCTTGGCTTAGGCCAGGAAAAACGCCTTAAGGCCTGGAAACAAATGGTTCGAGTCAGAACTAAAGAAAACAAGGGGATTATTTTTATCAATGTCCTAAACTCCGATAAAAATCAAACCAACCAATTTACCCAAGCCATCAGTTACCTGCTCATTACCAAAAATAATCTCTACCACGGCCTGGGCAATAAAGTGGAAATTAAATTAATCGACGGCCCGATCGTCTCCGATGAAATCGCTCAACCTAAGATTGTTTACAATGGCCTTTTAGGTTTGACTGTCGGCTTGGTGCTCGGCTTTACTTTTATTATCATCTTCCCAGAACAAAAATTATTTGATATTTCTTTTGGCCGGCACCGCCGACTGGTCAGCGACGAAACTATAGAATTTACAAACCAACTGGCTTTTGCGCCCCGGCCATCACCTGACGAAATCCCCGCCTCTAGGGTTCCCGCCGATCAGAACCAGCCGGCCGGCGCTAATAATTATTATGACTGGTAATCTCCCATGAATCCATCGCCAGCTGACAACGACCCGCAAACTTCCAACGGGTCTTTACTTTACAACTTGGTGGCCTGCCTCTATTTGGCCACTTTTGTTATCGTCACAATTTTTTACGGCTTGCCGCTGCAGCTACTGGTGCCTTTTATTATTCTAGCCGGCCTGTTTATTTTGCCCCAACCGCTTTTGGGCTTAGGTCTGACTATTTCCCTGACCATGATTTTTGAACATTTTTTTACCCTGCAATCGCTGACTATTGATCAAAATATTTATAAGCTCTACCCGCTGGACATTGTCATCGGTTTTAGCGCGCTGGGCCTAATTCTAGATTACTGCCGACAAAATAAAAGAAAAAAAATACTTTTTTCTCTACCGGAAAAATTACTTCTGTCTTTTATTTTGTTGTCCCTAATCTATTTTGTCTTAAGTTTGTTCAATTTGAATTCCCAGGTTAGCGTGGCTTTTAGCACCGCCAAAAATTACGCTTTTTATCCCCTGCTTTATTTTTTGATTCTCTATGGAATTGATAATGAAAAAAAATTCAAAACCATTATCAATACTATTCTCTTAAGCGGACTGGCTCTGGTGGTATTTATCGGCGTCGGCTTGATTCGCGGCCAAGGGCTTTGGACCGAGATTACGCCACTATCCACCGCGGGCGCGCGTTTTTTGGCTGGCACTCACGCTTTTTATCTTACTTTCTCCAGTTTGATTGTCTTGAGTTTAATTTCAGCTAAACGCTTTGCCAATCCGGCGCTGGTGGGTCTAATCTTATGGCTATGGATTATCGGCATTCTGGGCTCGCTGATGCGCCACCTTTGGCTGGCTTTATTTTTCGGCGGCTTGATTCTCCTGTTTGTTTTGCCGTCGGCTCATCGCCGCCACTTGCTGCAATTTTTGGCTAAAAACTTCTTGGTTTTAATCTCCGTAATTTTAATTATTTTTCTTTTTCTAAATTTATTGAATCTTATCGGCCAGGATAATTTTATCAACCAAACATCGGTTATCCTGCAAGAACGCGTCGCCTCTTTGGCTGATAACGCCGGCGACACCAGCATCAGCTGGCGTTTGAGTTTCTGGCAATCAGCTCGCGACCGTTGGCTGGAAAATCCTGTTTTTGGGGTCGGCTTCGGCCAAAAAATTAACTTGGAAGTTGGCACTTGGCGCATCTTTGAAGAAATTAGAAACATTCACAACTCTCCCTTGGCTATTCTGGTGCAAATGGGAATCTTGGGCGTCTCAACTTTGTTTTTATTTGTCTTTTTTGTTTTCAAACAAAGCTGGCAAAGTTTTAAAAACTACCAAAGTTTATCGCCTTATTATCTGGGCTTGGTGGCGGCTTTAGCCGCTTTCATCGCCGCCAGTTTCTTCCAGCCATATCTGGAAGCTAATCTCACCGGCATCTTCTTTTGGATTTTTTTGGGACTAATCAGGACTAGTAGCGTCATCAGTAAATCAACCAGTTAAATATTATGAAAATTTTACAAATCAATAAATTTTTTTATTTAAAAGGCGGCGCTGAAAAATACCTGCAATCGCTCTGGAAACTGCTGGCCCGCCACGGCCATGACAATCTTGTTTTTTCCCAAACCAATCCGGCCAACTGGCCCAACGGCCAAGAAAAATATTTTTTGCCTAATCTGGAACTGGGTCGCTTCAGTTGGCGGGGATTGTTTTCTCTGGGCAGAATTTTCTGGTCGCTGGCCGCGCAAAAAAAAATCCGGCGACTACTCGCCGCCGAGCAGCCGGATATTGTTCATTTGCATAATATTTATCATCAAATTTCTCCTTCAATTCTGCCGGTTATTAAACAAACCGGTCAGCCGATAGTGATGACTGTCCACGATTTCAAACTGGTAAAATACGACTACCGTATTTGGGCTAACGGCCGGCACCAGCTGGTCAAAAATTCATTGCTGGCCGACTTATTGCTGCGGCTTGAATTTTCTTTGCACCGCTTTTTAAAAGTTTATCAAAAAAACATTGATGTTTTTATCGCGCCCTCTGAATTTGTCAAAAACATTCTGATTAGCAGCGGCTTGGCGGCCGAAAAAATAAAAATTATTCCCCACTTTATCGACCTCAAAAATTATCCCGCCAACCCACTGCCAGCCGAAAACTACCTGTTATTTTTCGGCCGCTTAGACGAAGCCAAAGGAATAGCTACTTTAATTAAGGCCTTCAGCCAATTAAACAACCAATCGCTAAAATTAAAAATCGTCGGCGCCGGACCAGAGCTGACTAAATTGCAAAAATTAACTGCCCAATTGTCTTTATCCGACCGGGTGAAGTTTGTCGGCCAAAAAACCGACAGTGAGTTAATTGATATTATCAGCCGCAGTTTGTTGGTAATTGTTCCTTCGCTTTGGCAAGAGACCTTTGGCTTGGTGGTTCTGGAAAGCTACGCTAGCTACAAGCCGGTAGTCGCTTCTCGAGTTGGCGCCTTATCCGAATTGATTATTGAAGGACAAACCGGCCAGACCTTCAAACCCGGCGACAGCCAAGAACTAGCCAAAATTTTAGAACAATTGACTAATCAACCCGAGCAACTTAAGCTAATGGGAGCCAACGCCAGAAAAGTAGCCGAGCAATATAGCCCAGAAAAACACTATCACAAACTGATGTCCCTTTATCAAGAACTAATCAATAAAAATGAAGTTAAAATTAAATAAAATTATCGCCGCTTGCTTGCTGCTCACTTTCTTGCCGCTTTCGGCCAGCTGGGCTTTTGATTTGCCCAACCACAATTATCCGCGCACGGCCAATCTTTTTTGGAAAACGCCGCTCACGCCAGAGGAAACAAAAGAACTGGCCAAATGGGATGTGGTGGTTTTGGCCATGCGGGCGCAAGATGTCAGCCGCGAAGCCATATTAGAGTTGCGCCGGCTTAATCCAAAAATTATCATCTTGGCCTACACTTCAGCCACCGAGGTGCCGCGCGAACTTTTGAAAGAAGTTGAACCAGATGGCGTCGGGCCCTGGCACGACTTGACCGGCGGAATCAAAAATCAATGGTACCTAAAAACTTACGCCGGAGAAAATGTTATTTTTTGGTCTGGTAATGTTTGCACGAATCCCCGATCCACTGATGAAAACGGCATATCTTATGCCGCTTATCTGGCCGACTTTTATCAAAACAAAATTCTTTCCACCGGCTTGTGGGATGGCTTATTTTTTGATAATACTTGGCAAACTGTGGCCTGGCTCAACGCCAATATTGACATTGACAATGATGGTCAGCCAGACAGCACCGAAAAAATAAACTCCCTCTGGCGTGAAGGCGAACAGGGGCTCTTTACAAAATTACGCCAAAAATTTGGCAACCGTTATCTAATAATCGGTAACGGCGATGGTGAATTTGGTGATTTAACTAACGGCCGAATGTTTGAAGATTTCCCGCTATATTGGGAAGGCGGCTGGGTTGGCTCAATAAAAAAATACGAGAGCCTAAACACTAATGGCTATCTACCGCGCCTCAATATAATAAATTCCGATTCCAATAACACTGGTGATCAAAACGATTTTACCGCTATGCGATTAGGCCTGGCTAGTGCCCTGCTTTATGATGGCTATTACAGTTTTGACTACGGCCCCCAACTGCGCGAACACCTTTGGTGGTATGATGAATTCAACTTTAAATTGGGCCAACCAAAATCCGCACCAATAAATCTAAAAGATAACTCCTCGGAAATCAAACGCGGCGTTTGGAAAAGAGAATTTATAAACGGTCTAGTGCTGGTTAATTCCACCGACAATCAAGAAAAATTAAAATTTGATTCGGAATACGAACGGCTCCATGGCCAGCAAGACCCACAAACCAACAACGGCCAAATCATTAATGAATTAATTTTAAATCCTTTTGACGGCGCTATTCTTTTGAGGCCAATCGAGGCCATCAACAACGCGGTTTTTGTCAACGGCTCCTTCGCCAGAATTTTTAATTCCAACGGACAAAATATCCGCACCGGCTTTTTCGCCTACACGCCGCTATTCAAAGGCAGCAGCAAGGTTATCACCGCCGATATCAATACTGACGGCCGCCTGGAAACCGTCTCGGCCAACCACCAGCAAGTTGCGGTCTCTGATGCTGATCAGCAACCAATCGCCTCCTGGCATCCTTACGGCGAAAAGTATTCCGGCAGTATCTCTCTGGCCTTGGCTGATTTAAACGGCGACGGCCAAAAGGAAATTATAACCGCGCCGGAAACCGGCGGCGCTAATTTGATAAAAATCTTTTCCTGGCAGGGAGAAATCATTAATCCCGGCTGGCATGCTTTCAGTAAAAATTGGCAAAAATTGGGCGCTAATGTCGCCGTTGGCGACATTAGCGGTGACGGTCAAAAAGAAATCATTGTCGGCGCCGGCGCTGGCGGCGGTCCACATGTGAGAATTTTTGATAAAAATGGTAAACTGATATCAAGCGGATTTTTTGCTTATAGCGCCAAAACTCGCAGCGGAGTCAATCTGGCCAGCGCCGATATCAACGGCGATAAAGTGGACGAAATCATTGCCGGCGCCGGTTTTGGCTCGGCTCCCGAGGTTAAAATTTTTTCCGGCCAGGGCCGACTCCTTGGTTCTTGGCTGGCCTACAGCTCCCAAAGCCGAACCGGAGTAAAAGTGACGACCAGCGATTTGGATGAAGATGGCGTTAGCGAAATCCTAGCGCTAACCACTAATGTTTTTACGACCAGCTTATTCAAAAAAACATCCTTAAATTCTCTGGAAAACAACCTTTAACCATATGACCGAGCAACCAAAAAATTTAGAGATTTCTGAGATTAAAAAAGACCAGCCAGCCGAAGAAATGGCCGTCTCGGAAGTCAAAACCTTAGACCAAAAATCTGATGATGCTATTATTATTGAACCAAAAAAATTACAAGTGAAACCGGGCGGCAATATTATCATTGGCACGCTCAATATCTTTGCCACTCCGGCTAAAAAACGCTATCATCGTTTTTATCATCCACAAGATAATAATTACTGGTTCTTACATTTAATTGCTGACGCCATATTATTTCTAGCTGTTTTGGGAATCTTGGCTTTTAATGTTTATTTACAGTTTAGGCCGGATGCTAATTTTTACGGCGCTAACTACCAATTTATCAACAACCAAAATCTTCTAGACCAAGCCATCAAACAGCCAAAATTGGCCTTGGAAATTAAAAAAGAAGTGGAGAGCCTTAATCCTGGCGAAAAAGTCAATTATATTCTCACCTATCGTAATGGTGAAAAATTCACTTTGCAGGATGTGGTTATCACCGCCAATATTGAAGGCGAATTTTGGGGCGAAAAGAATAAGCTCGTTTGGAGTAAAGATGAAATCCCGGTTCTTGCTTCTTTGGCTCCCAACCAAAACGGCGAAATAAAATTTTCCAGTCAACTAAAACCGCAAGTCAAACAGGTTTCGGTCGACCAAAAAAAATTCGTTCTAGCGCTTTGGGCTGAAGCGGTTTATCGTCCAAAATTCAATCATCAACAAGAACTGTTTGTCGCCAGCGGCAAAGTGCTGCAAAAAATCAGCACCCAACTGACACTTAACGCTTTCGCCAGATATTACTCCCCCGAAGGCGACCAATTGGGTTTTGGCCCCCTGCCGTCTATTGTCGGTCAAACAACCAAATATTGGCTGTTCTTTAACTTGGAAAATAATTATAATGACGCCCAAAACATTCTAGTTACTGCCAAGCTGCCAGACAATGTCTCCTGGACCGGAAAAATTTCCACCACCGAAGACCGACCAGTGGAATACAATCCCAATAATCGCCAAGTCAACTGGCGCGTCAGCCGAGTTCCAGCGCCGTCCGAATTTTACCCCAGTATCGGTGCGGCCTTTGAAGTAGCCATCATCCCCAGCGCTGACCAAATTGGCCAAACAGCCAATTTACTAACCAATATTCAAATAAATGCCACAGATTCTTTTACTGGCCAAAAAATAGAACAAAATCAAGCCAATATCACCACCTTACTTACCGATGATTCCAAAGCAAAGTCAGATGGAAAAATCAGATAAATTTGTTTTAGGCACACACATATGGCGGGTTTATTAGTTAAGTATTTGGAGCATTTGATTTGGCGTTTTGCCGTTAAGCCCGCAGTGTTGCAAATCATTATAATACATATTCCATAGCTTCAGTTTGT
>Ga0233422_10001036_pt1 | contig 12795 bp, 14 predicted proteins | sample Watercolumn_Mata_2_FD_182724 | JGI IMG/M metagenome (GOLD analysis project Ga0233422, IMG submission 182724) | Freshwater microbial communities from Lake Matano, South Sulawesi, Indonesia - Watercolumn_Matano_2014_110_MG | ecosystem: Environmental > Aquatic > Freshwater > Lake | place...
GCCCTGAAAATTACGCAAGATAGGGATGTTGCCATAGCAATCATGCAAGAAGTTGGCAAGGACATAAGGCAGTCGCAGATTCCAGAGAATAGGCAAAAGATAACAGGTGTGCCATCAGAGTTAGCGACAGAGAAGCAGCTTGACACTCTTGACAAGCACGGCATATCATATCCCAAAGGCATAACAAAGCAGGAAGCTATGAGATTAATTCAGGAAAGCATGGACAGAAGGAAATAATGCTTATCAGGGGCATGATAAGAAGAGGATTGCGGGTCTTTTCATACACGAACACCAAATGCGACACCACAAGTGTTAAGGAAGGTATGCTGTGCAAAGCTGAAAAGTGAAAGAGTGCCTCTTTTATTCCCGCAATCCTTTTTTATATTAAAAGATGGTGGTAAAATATTATTGTGATGCTTGCGGCGAAGAGATTGAGAATTATGGGGATAGTTATCACATCAAAATAGAACCAAGAAATATGGGTAGCATTCCGTCTCAATTCAATGAGATTTGTGAAAAATGTGCTATCAAAGTTAAAGAACTTTTAATTAAAAAATGACGCTTACAAGGGCAGAAGCGAAAATTAAAGGAATTAACAGAAAGAGTTGGAAAACACAGCATAAAAAAATCGGGCTACTAAAAAGACAACGCAGACATATCCAAGCAACGCAATATAAACCGACCTCAAAATGAAAACCCTAAAGGGTAGAGTATCCTGACGGAAAAAACTAAAGATGGAACTGAACAAAATATATAAAATTGCAGAAAGAAGATTATTTCAAGAAATAATAGATACTGACGGAGGTCTGTTTTTCTCATCCCAACCTTAAAAGGATTGGGTATCCGAAAAACACGATTTACATGAAAATCAAAATAGGCACTTGTGAATCCTGCAAGAAGGACTTATTTTATAAAGAGGATTATTACTTATTATGGCATCCAATAAGCAATGAAGACAGGAGATTTTGCTCAATAAAATGCCTGAAGGAATGGATAGAGTTGCAGGATAAGGGAATAATTGACAAGAAATCTCCCTATCCCGACTCAAAGATTAATCCTAATATATAGATTAAACGAACTATTTAAATGTTATGAAAATAAAGAAAATTTGTGCTTGCTGTAAAAAAGAATTTATTACAAAAGATGAAAGAAGAGTGACTTGCAGTTCAAGATGCAGCAAGGAATATAACAATCCTCAGAAGCCAGAAGTCAAGGCAAGGCAAAGGGCTTATAAAAGGGCTTATAGACAGAAGCCAGAAGTCAAGGCAAGGCAAAGGGCTTATCAAAGGGCTTATTATCAGAAGCCAGAAGTCAAGGCAAGGAAAAGGGCTTATAGACAGAAGCCAGAAGTCAAGGCAAGGCAAAGGGCTTATATGCAGAAGCCAGAAGTCAAGGCAAGGCAAAGGGCTTATCAAAGGGCTTATATGCAGAAGCCAGAAGTCAAGGCAAGGCAAAGGGCTTATTATCAGAAGCCAGAAGTCAAGGCAAGGAAAAGGGCTTATTATCAGAAGCCAGAAGTCAAGGCAAGGAAAAGGGCTTATTATCAGAAGCCAGAAGTCAAGGCAAGGAAAAGGGCTTATTATCAGAAGCCAGAAGTCAAGGCAAGGCAAAGGGCTAAACTACAACGCAAAGGATTCGTAAAAATTCCCACTATTGATGGAAAGAAAAGGGTTGTATATGTGGATGGGTTTGCCGAAGAATTGCAGAAGAAAATCCCAAAACTGACAGAAAAAATAATGATGAAAATGGTGAAAGGAGGTAAAAATGGTAAAAAATATATCATTAAGTCATAATTTTTACTTGGATATAGTTTCTCTGCTTTTAGGGGGGCTTAATCCAAGCAAAATAGCAAGGCAGTTAGGCATTTCTCCACAGAGGGTTAATTACTACATAAGACGATTAAAAAGGGAAAACCTGATAAAAAAGACAGGTTATGGAGTTTGGGAAACAAAGGCGGAAGAACTAAAAAAGATGACAAAGAAGGCACCTATTTCTTTTATTTCTCCAGATTCAGTAAGGGGGCATAACTTCATATTCAAAATCCGCATAAAAAACCTCAAAAATTGGGATAAAAGAGAGCAAATCATTAAGCAGCTTGGTATTCCATACGAAATGAAGGGTATATTGAGAAAAACGCCAAGAATTATATTTAAAGGGCATAAAGTATGGCTCTGTAAGGATAGTTTGCTCATTTTCTACCCAAAAGGCAAGTCATACTTCACAGATACAGCTTCAGAATCCTATAAATATGCCATCTATGACTTACAACATCTCATAATAGGGTTAGAAGGGCTTTTAGGCGCAGATTTTAGGATAAATGGCAATTATGTCTTTACACCTTCAAAATCCCATTATTCTCTTGTAAAAAACAGTTTGGCTTGCCAGTATGATAAGGAAAAGAAAAAGCTCAATGTCTATGATTCTGATGGCTTGTGGCTTATAATAGACAATTCCCTACAACTGCATGAGCTTGAAATACAGGGAAAAGGATTAAAACCCCTGTCAAATAATGAAAAAATACAGAATTTCTTTAACGATTTGAAGATTAATTATGCCACCATGGGAGAGATGAAGGAGTTAATGCAGGGATTCTCCCATAATCTTGTTACTCACTTCCAAGTCCTAAAAGGCATAGAAGAAGCGATAAAAGAGCTTAAAGACGCAATAAGGGGGAAAGAATGACATCCTCTCACACCCAAGGGGCGGAGTATTCTACGGAGAAAAACTAAAGATGGCAAAAGTATTAATAGCTTGTGAGGAAAGCCCTGGCAGAGGATGTTTGGTGGGCAAAAAGAAGAATCTGAGGAGCAAATGGAGTAGAATATATGAAATATGGCAAAGATAGAAAATGCAAGAAATAAGCACGATGAAGTAATGAAAGAAATTTTAGGTTATCCTGATGAGATAAAAATTGAAGAGAATAAAAAAGAGGAAGAATGCCCCGTCTGCAAGCGAATTGAAGAATTCGCTGCCTATGCTATCATTGACATATGGGCAAAAAGATTATGCTTGAGAAAGGCTATAAAAAGAGAGAAAAAATAATGAAAGACTATCTATGAGCAGGCTTGGAAAAGATATTTCATGAATTCATTTACATTTGCCATAGCTATTTAAGGGAATTAAAAAGATGAAAGTCGCCATATATTGCAGAGTTTCAACTGATGAGCAGGATGCAGATAAGCAGGAGAAGGCATGTCTGGAATACTGCCAGCGGAATAGAATAGAAATCCATAAATGCTATAAGGACACTGGATTTTCGGGAATGAAGCAGTCAAGACCCGCCTTTGATGAGCTACTTAAAGATATGCGGCTATTGAAGTTCAATGCCATTATGGTTACCAAGCTTGACAGGATAGGAAGAAGCTTGCATCATCTGTTAAGCTTATTTGATGAATTTGTGGCAAAAGGGGTTCATTTCATTGCGATAACCCAGAATATAGATACTTCATCTGCAATAGGCAAGTTCCAACTTCAGATGCTTGGTGCTTTTGCGGAGTTTGAAAGGAATATAATAAGCGAAAGGACAAAGGAAGGATTGAAGTTTGCCAAGAATGTGGGCAAGCGGGGCAAGGACAAAAAGGCAAGGAAAAAAAGGGGGGTATTGAGAAATACCGAAAAAACCCTTCAAAGTATGAGGGGGATATAAAGGGAGGTTTTTTATAAAACTGAAAGGAGGTTAAAAAAATGTTCAAGAAAAAGGAAGAGATAGGACAAAAGCCAGAAAATAAGCCAGAGCAAAAGGAAGAAAGCAAAGAGAGATATGTTATTGATGTAATAGCTACACAGACAACGCCGATTCTTGTTGATACAAAAACATTGATTGATGGCAAGCCAAGAGCATACTCTGACATAATTGAGATACTTGCAGAGATACTTAACAGGCAAGAAAGCATAGAATCCCTTTTGCAGGAAGCAATGAAGGATTAAAAGATGGGCTTTGGATTCAGCAAGTCCTTTGTTATTTTTTTGTTTTTGGCTGCATTGATAAGCTATGGGACAAAGAATTGGCAGAATGGGGTTGCCTTAATGCTGATTTATGCCATAATCAAAATAATTTGGAACATTTTTACAAGATAAAAATGGGAAGTCAAGATGTCTTGGATATACTTGAAAATTCAAAATATCCATTGACTGCAAAAGAGATTGCCCAAAAATTAGAAGATGATATTTGCCAAATAATCAAGATAATATCAAGATTGCTGAAGGAAAAGAATACCGAAGTAAAGGTAAAGGAGTTGGACAAGCAATTAGCCATGAAATTCTATGGCTGCAAACATAAGATAAGATTATTTTATATTTAATATAGTAATATGACAGAGCAAAATTTCAGGAGAATGATTTATGTCTGCCTTATATTCGCCATAGCAATCCTTGTAGGGTTGCTCATTTTCCTTTGGCTTAATGTGGAATATGTCAAGTTATTCAAGGCAAATCCATGCGGCATCTGCGTGAAGGAAAACCCATCATGCTTTTGTGCTTGCATCCCACAGATACCTAAACCCTAAAATGAAAGCCAAGATAGCCAAAGGAATAGATAAGATAATGGGGCTTATGTTCAAGCCAAGAAATACAGAGCCATTGCTATTTGATTTTGGCAAGCCAGTCAGATATGCCATTCATTCATTCTTTGTATTCTTTCCCATCCATGTCTGCCTTCTTGACAAGGACAATACTATATTAAAGGACTTCATTATGAAACCCTTTGAGTTCGTTATACCGAACAACTATTATTATAAGATTCTTGAAGTCCCTACTTAAAACATTTAAGCAAACTGCCTAAAACCTTTAAGAATTGCTTAAAACTTTTAGTTGTGGCAACAAATTGAGTTGATTAGACAATTATTCCCCCTTTGATTATCTAAAACCTTAAAATGCTATACAAAAATCCTTATTTTCCATTGATTTGTGCCTTCTTCCGCCATTCTTCTTTCAGATAACCCTTCTTTCTCATTGCACTCTCGCTTTTTGACACTTGGACTTGATGCCTGCTTATTATATTAGCTATATCTTGTTGCCTGAATACCCCCCTTTCCCAGCAATCAAGGATTAGGAGTTCTATCTCGCTTAATGCCTTCCTTTTCTGCATATATTCTTGCATATCATCAAGGACTTCCCTGCTTAATCCATCAACAAAGCTTAATTTCCTCTTTTCATAAGCTTTTATTAGATTATCAGAGGGTTTTGGATAAGAAATGAAATGAATCTTCTCCATGACTCCTTCTATCATCACTCTTGGCTTGTGCCTGTATAATTTGCCTGTCTGCTGGTTATATTGCAGATGATAAGGCACAAGAATAATCCTCTCATTGGCTCTGTCTATGTTATTTGTCTGGAAAAGCATGTGCATGAGCATCCTTGTCTGCTTGTTGAGCATTGAGAAGTTAGGCAAGTTGATAATCAACCCTATATTCTTGCTCCTGAAACTTTGAAGAATGTAATTGAACAATTTTGCTATTTTATTCTGAAATTCCAAGCTTGACATGGATGTCCCCCCCTCTTCAAGAATAAGGATTTCCCCCTCCCGTAAATTCCCATTGACAATCCTGTTCATAATATCGCTTGGATTCCATCCCACATTCTCAATAGGATATTCCTCATTGAAATATCTCTTATACCATATCTCGCATGCAGTCAAGCAGAACCATGACTTGCCGCTTCCAGTCCCACCGACAACAACGCCCAAAAAATTCTTGTTTTCCCTTGCGAATTTCCTGTATAATATATTATTTAAAATCCTTCCTTCTTCATTTACCATACCTTGACTTCCCTTTTTAAATATTTGAATTTGGACAATAGCTTTTCAAGTATCTCAAATAATTCCTCGCATCTTTTGACTTTTTCAGTTATCATGTTCTGGTAGAATATGAACTCCTGATTGATATATCCCTTATAATGCTGGATTGCCCCCTTTCTGTTGATAGGCAATAAGCGATACCAGTTTTCCTCGTTCAAGATTGCATCATCTTCAAGTTTCTTAATCTCCTCAAATTTTTTTCTAATCATCTCTTTTATGTCGGCATCACTCTCAATCTCTGAAATTAATGTATGCTTCAATGTCATCACAGAATTTATTTTTTCATCCCTTGTATCTGACTTCCATTCTCTCAACAGATTGCCTTTCCTGTCTAACTTCTCCTGCCAGTATCCCTTTCTGTTTTCTTGGCATAAGGCAATTATTACCTTATCATAAGCCATGCTTACCTTTCCTTCATGGCTGAACTCTGCATTCTGCCCATACCTCATGCTGTCTGGCTCAACAATGTCCAAGTCATCCATCCCTTCTTCTGCCATAATCTTACTAATGTTTCATGCTTTATATACAATTTTGAAAAATAAATTGTATATAAACAGGGGAATACTCAATTAATCTATGGGATTTATGAGTCCGTTATACCATATTCTCGGGACAACCGACCCCGAAGCAGTCAAGTCGGCACAGGAAAAAATAGCATCTGGGATATGGCAGCCAATAATTTTCAGAAGTGGCAAAACAGATTATACTGTTGGATATACTGAACAGGGGCAAGTTGTTGGTGAGGGATTAGTAACGCCAGAAGGATATAGGGAAGCCCAATATGAGAAATACCATCAGGAACTCCAACAGAAAGTTTTTAGTGCGACGGGAGAGAGAAGAGAGCCGACTTATAATGAATGGACAGGCAAAGAGCCATTATCTCCCATAAAAAATATATTGCCTGTGAGGGAAATGTCTATTGCTCCACAAAAGCAACCATCCTTATTAGAACCTTATACAACGCAAGAGAAAATAAAGGCAGGACAGCAATATTTTGGGGGATTGGCAGAAGGAAAGATAATATCTTCCCCTGCTATGTCAATTACGGGAAAGACGACTGCATACAGTTCTGCAATACAGGAACAATATGGGGCAAAAATGAGCCAAGTTCCCATAATAACAGAAAAATTCCCATTTGATTTTAAAAGCGTGATATTTGGCAAAACATCAGGAGAAGACATTAAAATTAATTCTATTATCTCTAATATTCCTTTCATAAGGAAAGGGGTAGAGGCACATGAATATGGGCATATACTTGATTTTAAGGGAAAGTTTCCAGATACAGTTGATTATACTATGGCTGCACAAGGTTTTACGGGAAAGATGCTTAATATAGGAAGCCCAAAATTGAGGGAATGGTATGAAGGATTGGGATATTCAAAGGAATATCTAAAAAATAATTTAACTGATGAAAGGCAAGCAAATGCCTTCCAGAATTATATAGCAAATCCAAATAAATTCAAAAAGAATTTTCCAGAAGTGGCAAAAGTGTTTGAGAGTGCATTAGCTCCATCAATAACGGAAGTTATTGGAACTATAAATCTTGCATCAGGACAATATGCCCCAAAGATGAATATCGATGAAAGGGATATTCTTGGGACAGGGATTATTTCTTCAAAAAAGACAACAATATTATCTCCGAAAGGGGCATTCATTGCACCTTATGCCCTCGCAAAAGAGAAATATGAAACAACAATAAAGCCATTCATAGGATTATATAGGGAAAGGGAACTCGCAAGGCAGAATATTCTTGGAATGGAATCTTCATTAAAGTCCATCCCTGAAGCAAATGTCCCATTAAGAAATCAGATAATCGGCGAATTGCAAGGGCAGACATACAGATATAATGTGGCATCAAAAGCAATATCAATGGGAGTGGCAGGCATTCCCCCATTATTTGAGGAGAATAAGTATGTATCATATTCCCCCTCAAAATTCATTCCAGAAGGATTCAGGCAAAAAATAAAGAATGTTCCTTTAATCGGGAAATGGCTTGGAGACATTGCTCCCAAACCAATGACTACAGAGGAAAAAGAGATATATTCCTTCTATTATGAATTGCCCAAATCAAGAAAGATTGCTGCAAGGGTTGGGCAGTTGGCAGGAATAGGGGCAATAGGAATTGCAGGGGGATTGACATGGGTTGGAGCAAAGGGTTTAGCAATTAAAACTATTGGTGTAGCAACGACAAAAAAGATAGAATATGGGATTATAGGTTATTCTACCCCTTCAATAATTGGGGGATTTGTTTCAGCACCAGTTGAATCATCAGTAGGATTAGCAGGATTTTCTTTTGGATACAAGCAAGGAAGCAAGATATTTATTCCAAAACAAGTGAAAAAAATCCCAAGCAAAAAGATAGAAAGCAGGGTTTATTATCCAGAATCATTGGATAAAACGCAAGTTGTTCCATTAGATAAGGGATTATATTATGTTGAGGGGGAATCAAAAGGCAGGATAACCCAAAGAATTTCCCAAAAAGGAAAGCCAGCAGAATTTGGATGGAAGCCAGTTAAAGCATATTCAGAGGCAATTATAAAAGACATTGGCAAAGATAAGTATAAAATTGTTTCTGGCAAGGCAATAGTTTCCCAATATGGAATAAAGAGTGCTATCCCACTTAAAGAAGGATATGATATTACTGGAATCTCATTGAAGGGGCAGTTCAATCTGCAAGAAGCACCCATTGCCATATCCGCAAAATATCCCAAATTAAAGGAAGTCAAGATTATTGAAGGATTGGGGGCAGGGCAAAAGACATATCAGTATAATCTTGAATCTGATTTTTTGGGCTATAAGGGCAAAGGGCAATATTATGGGAAGAAGGGACTGATAAGAATAGGATTATCAGAAGGGATTGTCGGCAAGTATGGGGGGGATGTTTCAAGATATACAATGCAGTTTGAGGAAGGACATAAGATTATTGCCTCTGAAAGATTTGGGGAATATTATGGGAAATTATCAAGCATAATTTACAGAGAGCCAAGAGGAACGCAATTAAAATCAGTAGTTGGAAGGGCAAAAAGTATATTCATGCAGGAAGTCCCATCAGACAAGACAAAGATATTGTTCGTTCAGGAAGGCATAACCAAAGAATCCCCCTATGCAATAAGAAAAATAAATCTTCCTAAAGCAATGCAAGAGCAGTTTGAAATAGGGGTAGTTTCAAAATTTCCTATTTCTGATTCAACAAGCCCATTGGCAAAAGGAATGACTGCATTTGAATATGGAAGATATTTGAGGGATTTAGGGATTATAGAAGTAACACTTGCAAAAGAAGGGACAAGAGGATTTCCAAAAGGACTATATGGGAATATCAGAATAGGAGAACTTGCAAATTCTGATAATTTACTTGGAGGAAATATAAAAATAAGTAAAGATATTCCTAAGTGGAATTGGCTTGCAAGATTAAAGGGTGTGCCGAAGAGGGAGGATATTCTTGCACATGAGTTATTCCATTTGAAATATGGATTAAGCGAGGAAGAAACTTTGAGATTGGAAGCAACAAAATTTCCACGATTCAGGGAATATGATAAATTATTGCTTCCCGATAAATCATTAATTCCAAGTTTAAAGCAAAATACGGAAATATTAAAACAACGGATGAAAGCAATATTTATTTCATCAAGGGATATAGCAACCCAAATTGCAATACCCCCAAAAATGACAATCCCATCAAGGCAGATTCCGATAAAGCCAAGCCCGATATATCCCAATGTTTTTACTGGATTTAAGGGCATTCAGATTACAAGAGGGATAACTGGCTCTGCAATAGCAGAATTATACCCAAAACGGCAGAATTTAATTCAACTGCCTCAATTAATTAAAGAAAGAGAGATAAGAATAATTAAATCAATACAAGGAACATCGTTTATGCCCCCAATCCAACAGCAAAGATTATCTTATAAGGATTTGATTATCCCTCAATTTAGGATAAATCAAAGAACGATGCAAATTCCAAGAGCCAGACAAAAACCCATTGAGATTGTAAGAACAAAAGGCGATTTACTGATAATCCCTCCATATGCCCCCCCAACCAGAGTTTTCCCAACTGCAATCTTTCCTCCTTCTTATACGCCAAAAATAAGGGGATTTGCATTGCCTTCTTTATTTGGAATAGGCGGAGGTTATGGATTTGGAAGACCTCCTGCAAGATACAGGACAGGGCATAGATATTCACCCTCGCTAACAGCATCCATTCTTGGCATAAGGGGGAAAGCCCCATATAGCAAAAGCTTGGGATTAATTCCATTGCAGATAAGGGGATTGCCCTCGTTTGCGAGAAGAAGAGTTAGAAAGAAACTGAAAATTGTCTAAAAAACTTTTCAAAATTGTATATAAAGGGCAAAATCATTAATTTCTTATGGCAGAACAGCAGATTCCAGTCCAAAATATTTCATATCCCGTAACCTCTGATGAGATTTATGCGAATTATCTCCAAGAGGAAAGAGTAAGAAATGTAATCTCACAGACATCACCAGATATGCAGCTTATGGAAATACAATGGAGAATAAAAGGATATATTAAAGACCCCGTGACAGGAATATGGGAAAAGATTGACAAGGATGCCAAAGAGCCAAATCCCAAGATGATTACAAGGTTCGTGTCTTATCTATCCTCAATTCTGAATGACAATACAAGGTTCAGCAATTATGGGCAGCCAGAGATAAACCAGATAATGAAACTGATTATTGAATGGATAAGCGATGACTTGGACGCCAACTCAAAGGAATATGGCATTGATGGGGATTATACAGAGATGACAAGGATAGGGCATATCATGCTGCATACATGCTTCTCAGTATTCAAGCGTTCATTGAATGGGCAGGAATCAAAGAGGGTTTTTGACTCGGTAAAATTAAGCGAGGTATCAAATCAGGGATTAGTCCAGCAAAAGGGATGGCTTGACAACCTGAAATTTTGGAAATGAAATCTAAAAAACAAAGAATTGTCTTGTTTTCAGAAGTCATAAAGAATATAAAAAGCATTAAGGCATTCTGCAAAGAGAATAAGATAGAGCCATTTGCTTTGATAATCTTATGGTGGGAGAAAGATGATAAATGAAATAATTGTATTCTTTGTATCTGCAAGTGTTGGATTTAGTTTGATTAGTAGCATCTGGTTTGTATGGCATATGTTTAAATTTCATAAACAAGAACAAAATGGAAAAACAGAAAATCTGCCCGATATGCAAGAGGGAAATAATCAGCAGCAAGGATAGATGGGTTCATGTTGAGGATTGGAACAGGGACAAGAAAGAAGGGGAACAGGACTGCCATCTTGACTGCTGGAGAAATTGGGACAAGTTCAGGGTTCATAAGGCGATGAATGAGGCATTAGTCAATGTAAAAAATATGATGCCAAGCATGATAAAGGCAGTAAAGGAGAACTTATAAGATGCCATCATTAGGGCAATTACTCGGGGGGATTGGGCTTAAGTGGGGTGCAGGCGGCATAGGGGATTTTATTCTTGCCATTCTTATTGCATTTCTTGCACTTGGCATAATCGCTGGCTTCATATTCTGGATAATCAAAAGAAAATCTTGGAATTTGGTTGTGGGTTTCAGGATACCAAGAAATGACGGGAAGCTTATAGGTTATGAGAAAGGCAAGGGATTATATTCTGCAAAAGATGGCGTTGTATGGCTTAAAAGGAAAGGCATGAAAAGAATACCGATGAAGCCATTTGACATCAAGAGATATTTGGGGGCTAACAATTATCTTGAAGTAATCCAGATAGGCATAGAGGACTATCGCCCCATACTCCCCGACAGCTATTCCGAGCTTATTGATGACCAGACAGGCGAAAAGGCATTAATGCTTGATGTAAAAAGCGATGTGAGTTCCAATAAGGCATGGAAAACTGCATTTGAGAGGGAGGCAAAAAACGCATTCAGTATAAAGGGTTTTCTTCAGGAATATGGGGGCATAATATCAATAGGGCTTGTTATATTCCTCTGGGGCATACAATTCCTTGTCCTTTACAATAAAATAACAAGATAAATTGTATATAAATAGGGGAATGCTATTAATTTTATGAGGTTGAACCATTTATTGTTATTCTTGATTGTTTTAATATTCTTGATTCCCTATGTTTCTGCACAACTTATCAGCACAACGAGTTTGCCTTATGTCAAGATAGGGGAAAATATAAGCACTTTTGACACAATTAAGGCAGATAAAATAATCGTGGAAAGATGGATTAATATTACCAATTATGTCAATACAACTTCTATAAAGGTTGATACTACAATCAATGCCTCACAATATTGCGATAATACTGGATGCTATACATTAAGCGATATGAATATAACCCCTAAGAATTGGTTTGACCAACAGCTTAATACAAGTAATAAAGTAGTATTTAATACTCTTAATGTTACTAATGGTTTTAACTTATCATCCTTGATTTACACATCAGGCGGCAACGTCGGCATCGGGACGACGAATCCAAATTCAATATTACATGCAGTCAGTGTTGGTAATACCACAGCTGGAAGCAAAGCTTTTCAATTAGTGGGTGGTGGTAATACTGGTAGTGCAGGTGGTATGCAGTACGGATTATATGTGACTCAAACCGGAGCAAGATACTCTGGTCAGGTCGGTATTTATGGAGCAGTTGATCCTAATATGGGGCAGTTTGGAGATAATTATTATGGAGTCTATGGATATTCTCCGTTGAGTTCACAAGCATATCAGACTTCGGCAGGAATTTATGGCCAGTCCGATTCAACGAGCTGGAATTATAATTCAATGTACGGCGTAAAAGGTTTGGCGCGCCCCGGGACGTCTACGTTCGGAGCACAGTATGCTTCTCATGCTGGGTATGGTGGTCACTTCACTTCACATGGATTAGGAAACTCCGTCGGTGTATACGCAGACGCTTATCTTGATGCTGGTGCAGACGCATCATCATCGGCTGTCCCACTTATTGTAGCAAGCAATGGTGCAGAGAAATTTAGAGTAAGTTCTTCCGGCAACGTCGGCATCGGGACGACGGG
>Ga0233422_10001038_pt1 | contig 12791 bp, 8 predicted proteins | sample Watercolumn_Mata_2_FD_182724 | JGI IMG/M metagenome (GOLD analysis project Ga0233422, IMG submission 182724) | Freshwater microbial communities from Lake Matano, South Sulawesi, Indonesia - Watercolumn_Matano_2014_110_MG | ecosystem: Environmental > Aquatic > Freshwater > Lake | place...
AGTTACATTTTCATCTTTTTCAATAAGTCCGTCGCGCAGTCTTATAATTCTTGCTGCGTGCTCGGCAATGTATTCTTCATGTGTTACTAAAATAATTGTATTTCCCTGTTCATAAATATCATTGAATAGCGACATAATATCTTCGCCGGTTTTTGTATCAAGGTTTCCGGTTGGTTCATCAGCTAAAATTATTGAAGGAGAAGTAACAAGTGCTCTTGCAATTGCAACCCGCTGTCTCTGACCCCCTGAAAGTTCGTTAGGTTTATGATGAACTCTATCACTCAACCCGACATTATCTAAAGCAATTCTTGCACGTTCTTTTCTTTCAGATGAAGAAATTCCGGCATAGATTAATGGAAGTTCAACATTGTGCAGTGCATTCGATCTTGGCAGTAAGTTAAAAGTTTGGAAAACAAATCCGATTTCTTTATTTCTAATGGATGCAAGCTCGTTATCATTCATCTGACTAACGTTTGTTCCTTTGAAATCATATAATCCTCTTGTGGGGGTATCGAGGCAACCGAGAATATTCATAAGTGTTGATTTACCCGAACCGGAAGGGCCCATGATTGCAACATATTCATTTTTATCAATTTTCAAAGACACATCTGCCAATGCATGAACTTCTTCACTACCGACTTGATAAATTTTAGCTATGTGTTCAATATTTATAATATTCATTTTGTAAAAGTCCTTTTGAAGTTACTTTTTCTCTTGTTCAGATCCTTTTTTCTTAGACTGTACAGAAGCTTTTGATCCATCTTCCAATTCTTTAGAGATAGCTCTATATGGACCTGAAACAACATCTTCATTTCCTTTCAGCCCCCCTTGAATTTCGATGTAAGTATCATCACTGATTCCGGTTTTTACTTCTACCATTTTAGCTTTGTTATCTTGAATTATGAAAACGACTTCTTTTGGTTTTGTGCTTTTTTCTTTCTTTACTTTAACTTCATTCTCAGGCTGATCACCATCTTTTCTTTCCTGTTCTTCTTGTTTTTCTAATCTAGCTGTTACACTTTGAATAGGTACTGTCAATACATTTTGTTTTTTCTCGGTTTCAATATCGGCATCGCATGACATACCCGGACGTAAATTATTACCAGGATTTGAAATTAGAATTTTAACTTCGAAGTTAACTACTTCGTCTTGAGTTCCTAAACCTTTTGTAACTGCACTGTTTCCAATTTGAGAAACAACACCTTTAAATGTTTTATCTGAAAATGCATCAACATGAATTCTCGCTGTATCACCTACAGAAATTAAGACAACATCGTTTTCATCTACATTCACAGTAGCTTCCATTTGACTGAGGTCTGCAACAGTTAACATTTCGGTACCAGGACTAAAATTACTTCCAAGAACTCTTTCGGCAAGTTCAACACCAAGTTTACTTACAGTTCCGTTCATTGGTGCAAAAACAGTTGTCTTGTTCAAATTTACATCCGCATCTTTCAGAGAAGCCTCAGCTTGAGTAACACCGGATTTTTGTGCTTGATAATTTCCGAGTGTTTGCAGATAATTAGATTTAGCAGATTCAAGTTCGGCATCGCTCGCTAATTTTTTATCATACAAACCTTGCACGCGTTTGTAATCAGCTTCAACTTTATCAAGAGCTGCTTTAGTTGCATTTAATGATGATCGGGCTTGTTCAAGTCCGGCAGCAGCACGATTGCGTTGTGCTTCATAATTATCCGGTTTAATTCTAACTAAAAGTTGACCTCTTCTAACCACATCTCCTTCTTTTACCGGCAGAGAAACAATTTCACCGGTCGCTTCGGCACTTATTTTTACCTGGTACACCGGATTTATTTTACCGGTAGCAGAAACAACTTGAGTAATATTTCTTTTCTCAACTTTTTCGGTTTGCACAGAAATAATTACTTCTTTATTTCCGCTGAACACTACAAGTAAAAGAATGATTAGCACTAATAATCCTAATGCACCGAATATTATAAGTTTCTTTTTGGATTTTTTACCCTTAGCCATTTTTATTAACTCCTTAAAATAATTTTATTCATATTTTGTAAAATCTAACCGGCCGATTGCATTATTTAATTTATCGTACTGACGATAAAATTCGTAGATCGCATTTATTTTATTTCTCATTGCATCGGTATAATCTCTGCTTGCTTGAAGAACATCAAGTAAAGTTGCTGAACCAAGATTGTAACGTTCCTGGTTAATCTTTCTTGTTTCTTCTGCAGCAGAAACGTTTTTAACTGCTACATCCAAACTTTTTTTAGCAGCAACTAAATCTAAATATGTTTGTTTGATTTCAATTTTGATTTGTCTTTCAAGTGCAAATAAATCTTCTTGCACATTCATAGCATTTATTTTTGCGGCTTGAATTTGATTCTCAATTCTAAAGTTCGAAAAGATTGGAAGTGAAAGTGTAAGTCCTAAGCTGTATGTACTTCTATTAAATAAACTATTAGGATTTATTGCACTTGTAGAAAATCCATAATCACCGCTCAGACTCGGGAACAAACCGCCTTGAGCAATTTTAATTCCATTTTCAGCCGCATTCAAAATTAATTTTTGAGATTTATAATCAAATCTGGTATCAAGCGCTGTGTTAACCATCGTTTGCATATCGGCAAAATTATTTAAATAACTTTCTGTATTGATAGATTTATCTGAACTAAACGGATTTACTAATGAATATTCATCCAAAACATTTAGTGCAAGATAATTCAGAAGGTTTGCCTTTACAGATTCAAATTGATTTTGTGTTTGGATATAACTTAATTCGGCATTTCCAAGCTGAACTTGAGCAGTATAAACATCTGCAAGTGTAACTGAACCAAGTTTATTTCTTTCTTGAATAGTTTCATACAATTTTTTATAGTATTGAACATTTTCATCACGCACCCGCATTAGTTCTTCGGCATTAAGAACTATATAATAATAGTCGGTTGTAGTATAAACAATATTTTGCTTTATCTTTGATAAATCATATTCTGCAGATTTCAAATTATCTTTTTTCTGAGAGATGTTAGCATAGTTTGCTAAACCATCAAATAATGTAACGCTGCCGCCTGCTCTTAAACTATAATATCTATTTTCAATGGTTTGTTCTGCAGTACTAATTACGTTTCCAAAAAAATCACGGGTTTCAACTCCTTTATCAATTGTTCTGCTCCAGCTCCAACTTCCGCTAACACCTAAATTCGGCAGCAAATCACCATAAGCACCTTTTAACTGCGCTTCTGCGTTTAGAAAATTATTTTTCATTTTCGTTAGTGTTACGTTTTTTTGTAGTGCAACTGAAATAGCTTCTTGAAGTGTTAATTTTTTTTGTGCAGCAACTTTGCCCGTAATTGAAATACATAAGAATAATAACAAAATCCTTTTCATTAGAAACTCCTTTAAAACAAATTTGAATTACTATGATTTTTGACGCCTAATAGTATTATAAAGTTACAGTAAAAATATGAAGTTGTTTATTAAGTGTTCAAAAAATCATCCTTTATTTTTAAAAAATAATCATATGCTTCCGGATAATTATTCCCAATTTTTCCGTCGAGGATCGCTTCTTCAATCGCAGTTTTTATTTCGCCAACTAATTTCGATGGTGGAATACCGCAGACTTTCATAATTTCATCTCCACGAACCGGTGATTGAAACGCACGCAATTTATCTTTTTCTTGAACATCAACAACTTTACGCATTACAATTTCATAATTTTCTAAGTAGCGCGAAACTTTTGAAGGATTTTTACTAGTAATATCCGCACGACACAGAGTAATTAAATCTTCTAAATCTTCATCGGCAGCAACTGCTAATCTCCTAATTGCAGAATCCGTTACCTCTTCATCAACAAGAGCAATAGGCCGAAGGTGAAGACGTACTAGTTTTTCAACATAATCAAGTTTAGATAATGGTAACTTCATTCTATCAAAAATAGATTTCATCATTCTTGCACCTAATTCTTCATGTCCGTGAAAACTCCATCCTGTTCCTTCAATAAATTTTTTTGTTTGAGGTTTGGCAATATCGTGAACAAGTGCAGCAAATCTCAACCAAAGATTTTCACTAACACTTGCAATATTATCAACAACTATACAAGTGTGGTAAAAAACATCCTTATGATGAAAATCATTTCTTTGATCTACTCCGGCAAGATTATTCAGTTCAGGAAAAATAATTTTTAAGATTCCATGTTCATACATCAGTTTCAAACCAATAGATGGTTTTGGTGATGCAAGGATTTTCAGAAATTCATCAGTAATTCTTTCTTGTGAAATTATATTTAATCTTTCAGCCATGCTTTGAGCCGCAATTAAAGCTGACTGATCAATTTCAAATTGTAATTGTGAAGCAAACCTAAACGCCCTCATAATTCTGAGAGGATCGTCATCAAAAGTCTTTATTGGATCGAGCGGAGTTCGAATAATTTTATTTTTTAAATCTTCGATTCCATTATATAAATCAATCACCTCACCAAAATCTTTTTTGTTAATCGAGATTGCCAAACTATTAATAGTAAAATCTCTTCTCTTAATATCATCTTCAAGTGTTCCGGTTTCAACTGAGGGATTGCGGCTATTTTTCGAGTATGATTCTTTTCGGGCACCAACAAATTCAAGAGAAAGGTTTTCAAAATCAAAATGTGCAGTCCCAAAATTTTTGAAGACAGTTATTTCTTTTACTTTAAGTTTTTTTGCTAAGTCCTCTGCAAACTTTATTCCGTTTCCAACAATTAAGAAATCAATTTCATTGCATATTCTGTTTAAAATTAAATCACGCACAAACCCGCCAACAATGTAAACCGGTTCTTTTCTGTCATCTGAAATAAATGCTACATCATCCAGAAAATAATATTTACCAATAGCCGACTTAAAATCCATATATAGAACTGCCCACCTTAATATCTGAAGAATTATTTTTAAACCAGTTGACCATTTTTAAATTTTCCCAAAACATGAAGGATGAATCATCATCCTGTTTATATTTAAGTGCTAATACTGCAAAGAACTGAGCTAAATTACAGTCCATTTTTTTTAACAAGTATTTAGAGGTTACCATAGCTGCATAACTAGAAGAGTAATCCGATACTTTGAATTTAATTTTAATTGATTCAATAAAATCTTTAATATTAACGTCTTCCCGTTCACATAATTTTATCAACACAGAAATTGCTGAATAGTTCAATTCCTCGATGTTCAGATTTATTAATTTTTGAATTTTTTGGATAGGGTTTTTTTCAAAATATTTTTTTAATGAATCAGCTCCTTCAATCATAATTGCTTTTCTTGTCAATACTTCATTTAGGTATTCAATATGCGGATTTTGTACGATCAATGAATCGTAAGCAGTAAACGCATCTGAAATATTATTTGACTTTATACAAATATCACCTCTCAGTAATTCTAAGGCAAAATAATATGGACTTTTAACAAAGTTTTTAAACTCGTTATTTAGAATTTGTAATGCTTCTGAACTTCTTTTCGTGGATAAATAGCAATTTATAATTCCAACCAAAGCATTATAACTTCCGGAATAAGCATAAACCTTTTCAAAAATTTTTAAGGCTGTTGCAAAATTTTTATTGCTAAATTCATTCCAGCCTTTCTTTGTATCCGATGCTGCCATTCTTGGACAATACTTTTTAAATATTGTGCTCCCTCCGAAATATAACTGAGCCTGGTATTTGTTAAAAACAATTGAATAACTTTTGATGAATGCTTCGTATTCTGTTGCCAATGAATTTATATTCTTAGAGAATAATTTTTGGAAGTCAATATCACCATATAGTTTTTTAATTTTTTCAATTCCATATTTATCTCCCAAATATTTTATGAATGAACCAGCATAAACGTATGAAATTGTAGATGTTTGACTAAAGAAATTTAATCCTGTAAATAATTTCTCAATTGAATATTTATATCCTGCCTGGTAAGCTCTTTTTGCCATTGAATGAATTGAGTTCCCATCAAAATTATTTTCAATAGCCATTGCCAGCCCTTCAATTATTGAAGGATTAATTTTATCTGCAACTTTGAAAATTGTTACTCCAAATTTTTTGGCAATTACATGGATTAATTCATGTTTCAAAGTTTTGTCAAAATTTTCAAAGTTTATATAAATATCACCCAACCATGGTTTAGCTACGTCTGCATTTCCAGATCCAAATAATTTTCTTTTCTGTTCTTTTGTACCAAAGATGTATGAGTTTATTTTCTCTCTTTGTTTCACATCTAAAGTTTTCTCGATTTCTTCAAGAAAATATTCATGCAAAAATCCTAAATACTTTTCTTCACTCTTGGTTTTACTAAAATTTTGATTATGATAAATCTCAAAATTTTCTGTTGAAATAATTTGATTTAGATTTTTTTTTAATGACCCGTAATTTGTTGAAAATTGCAAATAAGGTTTTAACAATGTGAATCCTAAAAACAAAATTATAACCGAAACAAACAATTGTAATCGACTAATTTTTCGCTCCATCTTTATTTTCGATAAACAAAAAATTGATAGAAATAGGATTATGTTAAAAATTCTGAATGCGATTAAATATTTATCAACCGATAAACCCTCATCGTAAATTGTTCCGGGAAAAAACCCAATTATTTCATTGTAAAAATAAATTTGCGGATAAAAATAAATTTCTATAATCGGGGTTAGCAGTAAAACAATATAGATTAAAATGAAAAACAAACTAGGTTTTCTTGGAAAAACAGCGTAACAAAAATATCCTGTAACTGCTCCAAAAAAAATCGTTGGAATGGTAATGACTGCATAAAATTTAATCCCATCACTAAACGGGCAATTAGTTTGGATTAATGTTGAAAAAAGTCCAATTAAAAAAGGAACGAAAATTAATAAAGTTAAATATTTTTTGTTTTGATGAATAAGTTCTACAATGTGATTTGTCGATGATTTTTTTTTAAGCTGGTATATAAATAAAATTCCGGAAATGAAAAAAATCACTATACTATTTATTACCGAAAACTCGTAACCTAAAGAATTTGCAAGTGGTAGGTTTATCAAAATTATATTTATTACCAACAAAATTAGAATTTGAATGTAAGTAGAAATGATTTTTGTAAAATGTACTTGAGGAAAACTCAATTTAGAATTCCGTTGTTGGCACTCGTTCTATATCTGCACCTAATGAGCGAAGTTTCTCTTCAATTCTTTGGTATCCTCTATCCAAATGATAAATTCTTAAAACCTCTGTCACTCCTTTGGCAGCCAATCCAGCAAGTACTAATGATGCACTTGCGCGTAAATCTGTTGACATTACTTTTGCACCTTTTAAAAATGTTACACCGGTAACTTTAGCGGAGTTATTTACAATTTCAATATTTGCTCCAAGTCTATTCAGTTCTGGCACATGGTTGAATCTATCCAAATAAATTGTATCTGTTATTAAGGATGTACCTTCAACTATTGACATATATGCCGTCCATTGCGCTTGCATATCTGTTGGAAAACCGGGAAATACTGAAGTTGTTATATTAATGTTTTTGGGAATATAATTTTTAGCATCTACTTCTATTAAATCTTTCGATACAGATAATTTAACTCCGCTATCTTCCAATTTGGATAGAACAGCATCTATATGGTTTGAATGACGGTAGATCAATTGTATTTTACTTTTTGTGATTGCCGCAGATATCATTAAAGTTCCAGCTTCAATTCTGTCGGAAATATTAAAAATGCTTGCTGGTTTTAATTCGTCGACTCCATCAATTTCCATAATCGTAGTTCCAATTCCAGAAATTTTTGCTCCCATTAGATTCAAATATTCTGCAAGAACTGTAATTTCGGGTTCAATAGCTGCGTTTGTAATTGTGGTAGTTCCTTTTGCAAGGCAAGCAGCCATTAAGGTGTTGCCTGTTGCACCTACAGAGGAGATATCAAAATTTATTTTAGCTCCATTAAGCCTAGAAGTTTTGGCGATGATATAACCATCTTCAATTACTATTTCTGCGCCCATCTTTTTTAATGCATCAATATGTAAATTGATTGGACGAGGTCCCCAAGCACATCCGCCAGGTAATGAAACTTTAGCATAACCATATCTCGAAAGCAATGGTCCTAAAACATAAATTGAAGCTCTCATCTTTTTAACATGTTCATATGGTGCCACTTGCGAATTTATCTGTGAAGTATCTAAAATTAATTCATGGTCAAGAAAATCTGAAGTTACTCCAATACAATTCAACAATTTGATCATCGTATAAATATCATTGACTTCAGGAGTGTTATCAATTTTGTTTATGCCGGAATTTAAAAGCGTTGCCGGCATTAAAGCTAAAGCGGAATTTTTAGCTCCGCTAATAACAACTTTACCTTTTAATTCCTTACCGCCATGAATAATAAATTTATCCATATATTTTCCTATTGAAGCTTAAACATCATTCCAGTAACACCGACAAAATAAACTTGCCCATAAGAATTTATTGCCATTCCATTAAGATTAGAAAGAATTTGAGAATCAATAAAATTCCAGGTTTCACCTTTATCTTTAGTTACAAGAATATTTCCTCTTCCCCCTATAATAACGGCATAATCATCTGTAAGAAATTTTACTTTTTGAAATGCACTTGTAATTTTAGTTTCAACTTTTTCCCATGTTTTACCAAAATCAATCGTTCTTAATATAATACCATCGCCCCCAACTATAAGTCCAACTCCATTTTCATTTAATGTAATCGATTTCAAATAATTATCAGTTTTGGGAATTTCAAATCGGCTCCAACTATTGCCGCCATTAGATGTATGCAAAACAGTTCCATTCCAACCAACGGCAAAACCGACTTTCGAATCAAAAAAAGCTAAATCAAAAATTACTTCGGATGAATTAGTTGTCATCTTCGACCAATTTACACCACCGTTAGATGATTTAAGTATTAATCCTTTATTACCAGTAATAAAGCCGGTGTAATCATTTAAGAATTTTATATTGAAAAATTTATACCCGTAATCTATTGGAATTGTTGAAAGTGAATCGAAATAATTATTGCTGAATAAAACTGATGAAGAATCACCAACGACTAATCCTTTTCCATTTGGAAATAGCACTACATCAGTTAATACAATATTTTTTTTCAAATTTTTTCTTTGCCAGGATTTACCATTATCGGTTGAGACAATTATTGCACCTGAATCTCCAACTGCAACAGCAAATTTATCATTTACAATAGCAATTGAGTTCAAATTATTTTTTAGACCGGTTTCAACCTTGGTAATTTCTTTAAAGTTGTATTTTTTATTTTCACCGGAAAACAATTGTTGAATACTGTACTTTTTAAATTTATCTAATTGATTTGATGTAACCAGATCGCTTACTTGATTGTACACAAAATATGAAAGTGCTATTAACACTATACCTGCTAATACAAAAGCACCTACTGCAAATGCTTTATACTTTGTCGATCTTGGTTTTGACCGGTTGAAATAACTTGTATAAAATTTAGATACGTGCTTATCCAATTCTTGAACATCATTATACATTTCTTCGCAAGAGCTGTATCTATTAGAAGCATTTTTTTCCATTGCTTTCAAAATGATTTTATCAACTTGTTCCGGCATTCCCGACATTTTTTCGGTGACGCGAGGTGCACTTTTTCTTAAATGCCCTTCCATTACTTCATATTCACTTTGAAAATCAAATGGCGGAACACCGATTATCATTTCATATGCAGTACAGCCAATTGAGTATATATCACTTCTATTAGTTACTTCTTCGCCACGGACTTGTTCAGGACTCATATAATAAACCGTTCCAATTTTAGAGCCGGTTTTTGTCATGTTTTTATCAATTACAGATTTGGAAATTCCAAAATCCATAATTTTTGTTATGCCTTCTTTATTTAAAATAATATTGGAAGGTTTAATATCTCTATGTATAAATCCTTTAGAATGTGCGTAACCAATGCCTAACAATAACTGCTTTATAATGTAAATAACGTCGTATAAATTAAATCTTCCTTGACGCTCAATAACTTTTTCCAGACTCTCACCTTCTACATATTCCATAACAATACCAAGCAAGTTGGCGTATTCAATAAAACCATGAACGGTTACAATGTTTGGATGAGACAGCCTTGCCTGGTTTTTTGCTTCTCGTTTAAATCTTTCAATAAATCTTTCCTTATCAACAATTTGCGAGCTTAACATTTTTATCGCCACATACCTGTCAAGTTTTGTATCAAGTGCTTTATAAACAATTCCCATACCGCCTTTACCAAGCACTGAAACTACTCGATAGTTTTCAATCAACTTTCCTATTAGATTTTCCATACAAGTAAATTTTAATTTTTGATTTTAATATAATAATTTCTGGTTACTGAAATTACTTCCAGACTTTAAATACTTAAAATTTCATTACCTTTGTTTTTTATACGCATTTAACTAATTTTGCGAGCCATTTGCGAGACTGGCGGAATTGGCAGACGCGCTAGACTTAGGATCTAGTATCGAAAGATGTGGGAGTTCGAGTCTCCCGTCTCGCACACTCTATTTTCAACAATAATTATGAGGTTTTTTTGGATATTAAAGTAAACCAATTACAAGAATCCATGCAAGAAGTTGAAGTATTTCTAACTTACGATGAAATCCTGCCGGAAATTAATAAAGCATATGAAGAAGAAAAAAAAACAATTTCAATTGATGGTTTCAGAAAAGGTAAAGCTCCAATTGGAATGATTAAGAAGCTTTACGGTGAAGCTATAGAATACAAGGCGAGTGAGAAAATTGCAAATAAAAAGTTTTGGGATGTTGTTGATAAGGAAAACCTAAAACCTATTAGTACTCCTCAAATGGTTGATATTGATTTCGTTCAAAATTCAAAATTATCATTTAAAGTTAAGTATGAAATAAAACCAAAATTAAAAGTTAAAGATTACAAAGGCATTAGTGTTGAAAAAACGGTTTTTACAACTAAAGATGATGATGTCGAAAAGGAAATTGCTTTTCTCACTAAACCGTATTTAACTTTTGAACAAGCTGATTCGGTTGAAAATAATAATTTCAGAATTACAGTTAATTTGCAAAGAATGGATTCTCATAATATTCCTATGATTGGCCATAGAAGCGAGAATATGCTGATTGATCTAAGTGATGAAAAAGTTAACCCGCAAATAAAAGAAAATGCAATCGGTAAAAAAACCGGCGAGGCTTTTAAATTTATTTTTGTTGATGAACACCATCATGGTGAAGAACTTCATAAAGAAGAATACAATTATGAAGCGGAGATAACAAAAATTGAAAAAATTATTCCTCCTTTGTTAAGTGAAGAGCTCATCAAAAAGATTTCCGGGAATAAGGCTTCTACAGAACAAGAATTAAAAGCCTACCTCAAAAAAAATATTGAGGATTATTATTCCAAGCAAACCGAAGAAATGCTTACAAATAATTTATTGGGAAAAGTTGTAAACAATAATAATTTTACTCCGCCGGCTGGTTATGTTAATTCATTACACACCCGAATGGTTGAATTAGAAAAGGAAAATTCTAAACGATACAAACAGAAAAATTTTGATGAGAAAGCAGTTTCAGATTATTACAAACCGAGGGCTGAATGGAATGCTAAATGGCAAATTGTTTTAGAAAACATTGCTGAAGAAGAAAATATTAAAGTTGAAGACATAGAACTTGAAGAATTCGCTAAGCAGGAATCTGAATCTACAGGCATTTCAACTGCAAAGCTTTTAAAATATTATAAGGATACAAACCGGGCAGAAATGTTACTGGAAGAAAAAGTAATTAAGTTTTTAAAAGATAATGCCCTGATTCAAGAAATTAGTGCGGAAGAAAAAATTAAAGAGAAAAAGGATAAATCCCATGAATAATGACTTTAAAAATATCATCCATTCAACAAAGGATTTTGAAATTTACAATCAGCTTGTTCCTTATGTAATTGAACAAACCGGCCGCGGCGAACGAGGAATGGATATCTATTCTAGATTATTAAGAGAAAGAATTATTTTTTTAGGAACTGCAATTGATGATCATGTTGCAAGTCTTACAATTGCTCAGCTATTATTTCTTGAAGCAGAAGACCCTGAAAAAGATATTTACCTGTACATTAATTCACCCGGAGGAAGTGTTTCTGCTGGATTAGCAATTTACGACACAATAAAATACATTCGTTCCAAAGTATCAACCATATGTGTGGGACTTGCCGCAAGCATGGGTGCGGTATTACTAGCCGGCGGTGAAGCCACAAAAAGATCTGCTCTTCCTAATGCTAAAATTATGTTACATCAACCATGGGTTGGCGGACTTCAAGGTCAAACAACAGATATTGAAATTCACGCAAAAGAAATGATTAAAACACGTGAGTCTTTGTATAAAATTCTAGTTGAACATACCGGAAAATCTTATGAACAAATTGCCAAAGATTGCGATCGAGATTATTTTTTATCTGCTGAAGAAGCTAAAGAATATAAATTAATCGATAACATTTTAGTTCATCGTGCAAACCCTAATAACAATAAAAAATAATTTTACCTTAAAAAGGGGCTTTTAGTTGCCCCTTTTTTTATTACCTTTATCCTGAAATTAAACAATACATGCGAGAATTTTATTCGACTTGAATTTGATGTCGTTTACAGAATTATTTTCTATCGCTACATTATTCACATTAGCTGGCATATTTAATATTCACTACTTGTTGAATAATTATTTCAAGTATTTAATAAAATACTTATTTTGATTATAAGAAAAGATTTTATAAACAAATAAGGGTTGATTATTGACTGGTGCAAAGTTTGACCTACTTATTCAACTTACCGAATTAGCGGAATATGCTCGTCATGGTGATCAATTCCTTC
>Ga0233422_10001039_pt1 | contig 12782 bp, 12 predicted proteins | sample Watercolumn_Mata_2_FD_182724 | JGI IMG/M metagenome (GOLD analysis project Ga0233422, IMG submission 182724) | Freshwater microbial communities from Lake Matano, South Sulawesi, Indonesia - Watercolumn_Matano_2014_110_MG | ecosystem: Environmental > Aquatic > Freshwater > Lake | place...
CAGGCTGGCGTCACGTGCGGCCAAAGTAAACCTCAGTTGGGATTTCGAAATTCGAATTTCGAAATTATTTGGTATCTTGGCGGTTATCCCTGGTTCCCCAGGTGTAGGCCGTGCTCCGGCACCTTGAGCAGGATGGGCTCGTCCTTGGGGCGGTTGCGCTTGGCGGCCAGGCGAGCCTCCTGCGCCGTGGTGCCCACGCCCGCCACCCGCCGCCGCACGATGGCGATCCACTTGCCGGCATACGGCTCAATGTCTTCGTCCACGGGCAAGCGCCGCGTTTCTTCCAGCATCGCTTCCCCCGTAGGGCGGCCTTCCCCAGCCGCGAGCTAGGGGCAGGTTGGCAACCTGCCCTACAATTTCAATCCGTTGGCCGCGGTGTCATGTCGCCCACGGCGACTCCGGAACTTGAAACCTGGAACATGGAACCTGGAACATCACCCGTTTGCCGCAGCGTCACGTCGCCCACGGCGATACGCCCCAGCGTCCCGTCCGCCCGGCGCAGGAGCAGCGCCCCGTCGGCGTCCACGCCCTCGGCCAGACCTTCGTCTTCTGTGCCGCCGCTCACCCGCACCATCTGGCCCAGGGTGCTCAGGCGCGCTGCCCAGGAGTCACGCAGCGCTTCGCCCTGGGCTACGTCGTGATAGCCGGCCTCGATCTCTTGCAGGAGGCGCTGCAGCAGCGGCAGCCGCGCCACCGGCCGGCCCAGCGCCGCGGACAGGCTGGTGGCGGTGGCGGCGATCTCCGGCAGCGTGCTCACGTCCAGGTTGACGTTCAGGCCCAGGCCCACGATGACGAAATCCAGCCGCTCGCCGGTCAGGCTCGATTCACTAAGAACGCCGCCCAGCTTCTTGCCCCGCAGGACGAGGTCGTTGGGCCACTTGAGGTGGATCGGCAGGGCGGTCGCGGCTTCCATGGCCCGCGCCGTGGCCAGGGAGCAGAGCATGGCCAAGCGAAAGGCCTGGGTGGGCAGCAGGGTCGGGCGAAAAATAAGCGTAAGGAGCAGGCTGGTGCCCGTCGGCGCCAGCCACGTTCGTCCCAGGCGGCCGCGCCCCGCCGTCTGCTCCTCAGCCAGCACCAGCGTGCCCGCCGGGGCGCCCTGCGCCGCCAGCGCCCGCGCCAGGTCGTTAGTGGAGGTCACGGAGGGTCGGTAAACCACGTTCCGGCCGATGAACTGTGTGCACAAGCCCGCCCGAATGGCCAACGGGGACAGGCGATCTTTGGCAATCTGGGTGCACATCGCTACATGGTTTGTAGCAGCAGGTCGCTATCTCAATATTATCGGCAGATAGAGCCGATAGATCAACGTAGCCGTTGAGGTGGCCGTCGGAGTCCTGGTTGGTGTACTGGTTGGCGTAGCTGTGGGTGTGTTAGTCGGCGTCGGGGTAGGGGACGGCTGCACGTATTTCCATACACCGCCGTTATTCAGCCCTGCATAGATGATTGCTGGATCCGATAGATCCACTGCTAGAGCAGGTACAGCTACGCCGGATGGTAATCCGGCACTCACGCTTGCCCAGGTTGTCCCCCCATCACTGGTTCTATAAATTCCTCCCCACATGTTGCCGGCGTACAGAATTTGCCGGTCACTGGGAGCCATCACGAGAGACATGGTGTTGACAGCGAATTCCAGACCTGTTCTCACCCAGGAGAGTCCACCAGTGATGCTCTTATAGACACCACCTGGCCCCCATAGCTTGCTTGCGTAGATGGTTTCAGTAGCACAGGGATCAATAACGATAGTCCGGACTCCACCTGATAGACTATCCACAGTCCTACTGATCCAAGAAGTCCCCCCATCGACCGTCTTGTAGATGACCCCTGGTTGGTTCCACATGTCGCCACCCGCAAAGACTTTTAGGTCGTTCAGGGGGTCAATTGCTACAGACCATAACTCCATATTGGTCAGCACAGAACTCCAGGAGGCTCCGCCGTTCGTACTTCGATACGCACCAGAACCAACAGCATATAGAAGCTGGTCATCGCTGCGAGCGATGGCCAAATCCTGAACTGAGCCACTCAAACCAGCAAGCGACCAAGAATCGCCGCCGTTCGTGCTTTTGTAGATGCCCCTATTGCTACCAACATAGATCACTTGGCTGTTGTTTGGGCTGATTGCTAGTGACGATAGGTTAGTGTTGGCCAGCAGACCATTATTCACCGCTGCCCAGAACATCCCGCCATCAAGTGTCCTGTAGACTCCACCCCTGTCTGTGGCAGCATACAGTACCTGCCGATCGCTCGGAGCGACGGCCAGATCAACGATTGTTTGGTCACCCAGCCCCGACAGAAGCCACGGCGTTGTTGCAGGAGTGTTGCTTACAGTTATTGTTACCAATGGCGATGCTGTTGCGCTGCCAACAGCACTATAAACTATAGCTTGTAAGGAATGAGAGCCGTTGGCTACATGTCGTGTACTCCAACTCCAACTGGCAGGCAGATTTCTCGCTCTGCCGTGCAGAGCGTTATCCAAGTAAAGCTCGACTGAGGCACCAACACCATCTACGGTGACAGTGACAACGTCGGATACAGTTGTCCCCGTCACTGGCTTAATGATAGCGGCTGTTGGGACATACACGTCTAGAGTCACCGTTACCAACTGTGGGCTCTGGTACACTGCCCCTTAACCGCTGATGATAACCGTTCCCGTGTATGTTCCTGCTGACAATCCGGATTTGTTGATCGAGACGATCAAGTCTCCTGGCGCAGTACCTGAAGAAGGAGAGATGCTCAGCCAGGAAGTATCCGCTTTTACAGCCTGCCAGTGCAATAAACCGCTACCATTGTTAGCGATATGAATAGTGGAGGCATCCGTATTGGGATCGATGGATGCCATGCGAAAAGCCATTCTAGTTGGACTCACTGCTAGGCGATGAAAATCGCCCCAAACCTGTTGACCAGTCAGGGTGAGATCTCCAGCAAAAGTCGACCACCAGCCTGTAACCTGACCACTGGAATTCACGGACGGATCGAGCCACAAAGCATAGGCCGGGTATTGGGCGTGACTGTAGGTACGCAAAGTTGCCGGATTATACCCTGGAGCTGTCTGGTAAGCTGAACCAGTGGTATGGTCAATAGAGGAGAGCGCGTAGTTCAGATAGTAGCTCCAATCCCCGCCAGCGAAATAAGCCCTAGCACCAATGGTAAGAAATGTATAAGCGTAATCGTTGACTCGTCTTCTAGCTACTTCTTCCGAGACAACAGTTGTGTCAGAAGCAGATGAACCAGCCGAGTAGCAAGCGAAATTCATCACTATAGCATTCTGCGCCAGTTGGGAATAGGCGATCAGCATGTTCTGCGTCGCCAATGTGGCGCCACTCAGATTATTTGGATCGGTGATGCAGAAGCCATTGTTAGCTCCACCAGTGGTCAGATAGTTAGAATCTTCTGGATTGTATCCAAAGCCATGACCATGGTAAAGCACGATGCTGGCACCTGATAGATTGGCGCGTATGTTCTCCCAGGTGGCATTCGGGTGATAGAGACGCACTACTGCCACACCATAACTTTCCAGCAAGGCTGCTTTTATCTCCATCGCTTCTATGGCGGCCTGGGTATCTCTATTTGTCGGGGCATCAAGAGGACCGACGATAAGGACTGCCTTGAGTGGAAACTCCTGTGGTAGCGTCAATGGTGGGGGTGAGGTGAGGGTACACTGCCAAACGCCTCGATTTGAGGGTTGATCGCTATGAACGCCGACGTAAATGGTCTGTGGAGTCCCTGCCGTGACAGCAATGGATATGGCATTCGACGACAAAGGCATATCCGGGTAGATGCCTTGCCATCTGCGGCCCCCGTCCACGCTCCGGAAGACTCCTCCTCCACCAGTAGCTACGTAAATCACGCCAGAAGCAATCGCTAAGGCTCGTGCGCCAGCCCCTACAACCCCTGAGTTTGCTAGTTCCCAATTAGTACCCCCATTGGTGCTTCTGTAGATGCCAGCATAGTAGGCGTTGTAAAGGGATGCTACATACACTGTATTAGGATTGTCAGGATCGACAACCACGCTGTAATAAGTGGTGCTGGTCTGGAGGCCCGCACTCACTGAAGTCCAGCTTTGGGCAGCATTGGTAGTTTTGAATACGCCAGCATTAGTCCCGGCGTATATGACGCTTGAATTGCTCGGATCGATGCTCAAAGCATGAACATCAATTTCAGAAGCAAGACCGGTGTTCGCTAATGCCCAACTCACCCCACTATTTGAACTCTTGAAAACTCCGTATACCAGAGTTCCGGCATAGACAACGTTGGGCGACCTAGGGTCGATTGCCAGAGCCCGAACCGAAGGCCCATATGGTAAGCCTGTGTCTATAGTTATCCAATTGCTACCGCCATCTATGCTCTTGTAAATACACTCCCATGCGCCAGCATAGATTATGTTCGGTGTGACCGGATCGATGGCTAACGATAAGATACTGCTACCTGTTTTCACCGCTACCCAGGTACTACCGCCATCCGTGGTCTTGTAAACCCCACCATCGCCTCCAGCGAATAACACGCTAGGGTTGGTGGGATGGACAGCTAAGACAGAGATGTTAACCCCTGCTGGGCCACCACTAGTCCAATCATTATCCCCAACGAGATGAGATGAGGAGGCGGTCAGCGATGGCTCAAAAGGTGTGGGCACGGGGGTGGGAGTGAACAATGGCCTTGGCGTAGGCGTTATAACCTTATCATCACTAATTGCCGTTGTTGGCGAGGATGATGTGGCCAGGAGTAGAAACAGGCTAAGCAAGAAAGCCAGAACAATGGCCCAGGGACAATAATTCATATAGCATTTCATTATAGCAACCTCCTGCTTGACGAGAAGTGTCAATTACATCGCGGCGAATGTGCTCAAAGTGGACTGTTTCTCCCACCCTGGTCTCCTGTACTGGCTATCCAGAAGGCCGTCCCAGAGCCAGGGATGTTAAGCAACTCTTGTGCCAGAAGAGGCCGGAGATGAGGACGTTGGTATCGTAGAGTGCCGAAATCACGGCGTCTCCTTACGATACTCGTGAACGATTTGCGCCACTTTATCCTCAGTCAGTTGGCTGAACCCTTTCTCCTGCGCCAACTCCATCGCCCAGCGGTCAAAATCAGCCCACCGCTGCCTCTCGCTCCACTTGAGAAACTCAATGAAGTGGATAACGATAGGCACATCCTTTTCCGGCAACCCTTCCAACGTGGTCAACAACTGTTCCGCAGGTTTAGAGGCTACACCCACGATTTTACCTCCTCGCGATAGAGTTTCCTCACAGACGGCGCCGATATACTTCTCGGCGATGAGCTACCCGGCTGATAACAACCTTCTTGTTTGTGTCGTCAACAGCATAGGCGCGATAATCGCCTACCCGCAGGCGATATAGAGATTCCTCCGTCTCCAGTTTGCGGCAATCTGACGGCCGAGGACTTTCTTCCAGTTCAGTCAGCTTCGTCACCACCCGCTCCCGAACCTGGTCAGGGAGCCTGGCTATTTGTTTTACCACCGATTGGGGAACAATGACTTCATACATCGGTCTCGCCTGTAGCCTTCAGATCCTTTTTCAATTTGGGCAGAGTCACGTATGCGCCAGCCTTGTATTCGGCCATAGCCTCGTGGATTTCCGCCATGACTTGAGGATTGGACAGCATGAGCGCGTCCTCTTGCTGAGCCAGCATCTCATCGAGCCGGTTTCGCAAAGTCAACGCGTCTTCAAGCTCCAGTTGCTCCACCAGGCTGACCAGGGTAGAAAACGGTATCTTGAACTCAAGTTGCTTATCCTGCGTTGCCATTTTGTGCCTCCTCGGTGTACAAAACTGCTTGTCATTTCCCAGGTAGTTGGCCCTGGATTAGTCGTCCAGCGATTAGTTCGGTGACGCTCCCCTGAAAAAGACTACCCAAACCCTGCCAAGTGTGCTATAATGCCAGCAGAGCATCCTGCTGGAAGGCGGGGAGTGAGCGTCCCCTGCCTCTCCCCCTCCCGGCCTGAATGGAGGACAGCCATGGCCAAGACCGATCTGGTAGAGTATCGCCTGACCATCAAGAAGATGCTACCCAGCGAGCGCCCACGCGAGCGGCTGAAAACGCTGGGGGCCAGCACCCTCTCCAACGCCGACCTGCTGGCCATCCTGCTGCGCACGGGCACGGCCCAGGAGACGGCCATTGACCTGGCCCAGCGGCTGCTGGTCACCTTTGGCGGGCTGACCGGCCTGGTGCGGGCCAACTTCGCCGAGTTGTGCGCCCAGCATGGCCTGGGACTGGCCAAGGCGGCCACGGTGAAGGCGGCCCTGGAGCTGGGGCGTCGCCTGGCCCTGGCCCAGCCCGACGAGCGCCCCCTGGTGCATTCCCCCGCCGACGTGGCCGGCCTCCTCATGTCCGAGATGGGCCTGCTCGACCAGGAGCAACTGCGGGTGGTTCTGCTGAACAACCGCAACGCCGTCCTGGCCAGCCCCATCGTCTACCAGGGCAACGTCAACACCTCCGTGATTCGCCTGGCCGAGCTGTTTCGGGAGGCCGTGCGCCACAACGCCGTGGCCATCATCGTGGCGCACAATCATCCCTCCGGCGATCCTACCCCCTCGCCGGAGGACGTACGCGTCACGGAGCAGCTTGTCGCCGCCGGCAAGACCCTGGACATTGAGGTGCTCGATCACCTGGTCATCGGCCAGCAGCGCTACGTCAGCCTGAAGGAACAGCGACTGGGCTTCAAGTAACGGTCAACTGTCATTGCGAGGAGCGTCTTACAGTAGCAGGAAGAGATTGCTTCGCTGACGCTCGCCATGACACCGACCGACCGCCATAGCGGGGAGCACAGCGACGAAGCAATCTCACCTTACATGGCCGAGGAGAGATTGCTTCGCTGGCGCTCGCAATGACGTGAACCTACTCTGCCACCAGGGTGATGCGGCGCACCAGGCTCTCGTAGTCCCAGCCGGAGGCCATGACCTCCACGGAGAAGATGTACACAGGGGGCGGGCCCATGCCCGCCGGGTCCACCTGCTCGCTGGACGGTTGCAAGGGGCCACTGGCCCGCGGTGCTAAAAGCTCGGCCGTGTAGGTGTACCAGGCGTTTTGGCCGACCGACCGTCCGTTGGTGGTAGGATAGTCCTCTGGGTTCTGGTAGTAAAAGCCGCGCGCCCAGATGTACTCCTTGCCGTCCGCGCCCCGGTAGGAGATGCGCACCAGCAGCGGGTATTCGGAGCCCAGGAAGCCGCCGCCGGAGAGGCTTTGGTAACGCACCTGGGCCTCCAGGGACAGGCGCAGGGAGACGAAATCGGAGACGTCCCATTGCACTTCCTGGGCGATACCGGTCTCCGTGTGTTTGTTGCGCCCGCTGCCGTGCTTCAACTGGATGGCCCCGGCGTTGTCCGAGCTCACCAGTTGCACCTGTCCTTCCACATCGTCGGCCACCTCTTTGCGACTGAAGGCCAACCATTTTTCGGGTAGGGCGGCGCCCGCAGCCAGGGCGGTGAAATCGCCGGCGGCGAGCAGGGGCTGGATGGCGCGCTGCGGCGCCCCCGGCGTCTGGCCCTCGACGATCTCCGTGGCGTACCCTTCGTCCAGGAGCAGGATGGCGTTCTGGGCGTTGACGTGAGCCTCGCCCTTGCGCGTGGACATCTGGGTAACGCCCGGCCGCACCTCCACGGCGTAGCTGCCATCGGGGCTGAGGCGAATCTGCTGCGCCTGGGGCGTCCTCACCTCCAGGTAAGTTGCGGCCCCGGCCAGCGGGCTCACCCCAATGCGCGCCCGCGCTCTATCTCCCTGATACCTATCCACCCACAGGAGGAGGCTATTGGTCTGGGCCCCAAATTTGGCAGTGCGTAGCTGGATGATGTAGACAGTGGTGTCCGGCAAGAGTTGCACCGTCACGCTGCCGTCGAAGAAGCTCAGCAAGGCCGTAGAGTCCTTCTCCGTGCGCACGGTGTCCCTCTCGCGTACCTTCTCCCCCTTCCTCGCCACGCGCTCGATCTCGGTGGCCCGGGGCGTGATCTGCAGCGTGCCGCGGCCAATCTCGGAGACCACCCCCTCGCGCACATCCGTGGCGTTCTGGATGTACCAGCGCACGCCCAGGGGGATCGTCACCGCCAGGGTGCAGAAGACGAGGAAAGCGCCCCACAGCACCATCCAGGCGACCGTCTCCGGCCGTCTACTCAACAACGAAGCTCCTTTCGTAGAGGACGCAGATAAACGCGGGCTACGCACGCAGATTTTTGATCTAAGAAAATAAAAAATCCGCGTTCATCGGCGTTAATCTGCGTCCTACCCTCGTGGCCTTCTATAAGCGCAAGTCAAAGCGCCCAAACTGGCCGCTGTAGTTATCCCAGGAGAAGTCCACCCGCTCCACCTCGGCCTCGGACGGCCCCCGGCGCAGCAGAGCCAGCAAATCCTCCAGGGCCGGGCGCGGCCCCTCGGCTAAGACGACAACCGTACCATCCCAGTGGTTGCGCACGTAGCCCGTCAGCCCCAGGGCATTGGCCTGGCGCACCACGAAGTAGCGAAACCCCACCCCCTGTACGTAGCCGTGGACGACGGCGCGCAGGCGAGCGTAGTCGGGCATGCCTCACCCCCACAGCCAGACGGGCCGCCGCCGACGGTCGTCCAGGCGGGTCAGGCCGGCGGCCAGGGCCAGGTCTACCGCCTGCCGATACTCCTGTCGCGTGAGCGGGCGATCCAGCGGCGGCCGCGTGTGCGCCTTGTGGCAGGGGCGATACTGATCCATGATGTTCAGGTAGGTTTGCGGCGAAATCTCCGTGGCCAGGAAACGCACGACGTCGGCCGTGCCGGCCAGTCCCTCCGGCAGCACCAGGTGACGCACCAGCAGCCCACGGCTGGCCACGCCATTCTCGTCCAGCGTCAGGTCGCCCACCTGGCGATGCATCTCCTTGACGGCGGCGCGGTTGTGCGCCGGATAGTCCTTGATGCCGGATAGTTCCTGGGCAATCGCCGCATCGGCGTACTTCATGTCCGGCATGTAGATGTCCACGATGCCGTCCAGCAGCGCCAAAGTCGCCAGCGCGTCGTAGCCGCCGGTGTTGTAGACCAGCGGGATGGTCAGGCCATACTCGATGGCCAGCTCCAGGGCTTCCAGGATCTGCGGCACCACGTGGCTGGGGCTCACCAGGTTGATGTTGTGGCCGCCACGTTTTTGCAGCACCAGCATCATCATGGCCAGGGTGTCCGGCGTGACCGCCTCCCCCTCGCCGAGCTGGCTGATCTCGTAGTTCTGGCAGAAGAGGCAGCGGAGATTGCACCAGGAGAAGAAGATCGTGCCCGAGCCGTGGCTGCCCACCAGCGGGGCCTCCTCGCCGAAGTGGGCGTGGAAGCTGGCCACGCTGGCCTGCCGCCCGGTGCGACAGGTGCCCACCTCGCCGGCCAGGCGATCCACGCCGCAGTCGCGCGGGCACAGGTGGCAATCGGCGAGCATGGCCACCGCCTGTTCCACCCGCTGATGCAATTTCCCGCGACGCTGCAAGCGCAAGTAGCTGGCTGGCATGGTCTTCACTTCCTACTGCAGGCATTATACCACAAGCGCCTACCGTTTGGCTACCACGTGTAGGGGAGCGTCAAGAGTTTGGGACAGGCCAAAGCTGCCCCACGAGGCATTATGCGCGGACGTAGTAGCGACTTCAGTCGCCGTTCCGCGGGAACGACGATTAAAATCGTCACTACGTGTCCCCAAGGCGATACGCTCCCCGTGTAGGGGAGCGTCACAGGTTTGGGACAGGCCAAAGCTGCCCCACGAGGCATTATGCGCGGACGTAGTAGCGACTTCAGTCGCCGTTCCGCGGGAACGACGATTAAAATCGTCACTACATGTCCCCAAGGCGATACGCTCCCCGTGTAGCGCCTACCGTTTGGCTACTTTGTAGGTCGGGCGCGGCGCCCGACTCCCCGCCCTACCTTGACATTGTTAAATTGGTCATTGCGAGCGCAGAAGCCGCAGCCCTGAGCCGCAGCGAAGGGGAAGCAATCTCTTTGTTGCGCTATGAGGGAGATTGCTTTGCTTCGTTCCTCGCAACCGCATCCCTTCGCTTCACTCAGAGCAAGCTCTGAACCAAGTGACGGGATGCTCCTCGCAATGACAGTTGAAATCCAAAAATGTCGAGGCGTGGTGCGTGCTCCGTTTTAGGTATCTACCATACGGAACGCGCACCACGCAACACGGAACACGCAACACGTGCTACTTCGCGGCACTACGCTGCGTGCCTCACCTATGCCTTTTCTCAGACACACTCTCGTACTTCTCCCGCACCAGGCGCGCCCAATTCGCCGCCCGTTCCAGCTCCCCGTCCAGCAGGGGGCCTGGCGTGCCCTTGACGAAGAAGCTCTCGGCGGGCAGAAGGAGCGAGCAGCCCTTTTGCTGCAGGCTCTGGGCTATCCGCCGGGCCGCCGAGCCGGTCAGCAACCGGGGACTGCGAAAGCGCGTGTCAAAAGCGGCAGCGGCCAGGCCACTCCAGGAGCCGTCCGGGACTTGTTCCAGGAAGGACTGAATAGCCAGGGTGGGCCGCCAGCCCTGCGTGGGGCAGCCCATGAGGAGCAGGTCTATGCCCTCCAGACTGCCAGAGCTCTCTTTGGCCACCCGGACGGCGCTGGCCGGCCCGAATTGGCTTAGCGTGTCGGCGATGGCCTGGGCAATCCGCTCCGTGTTCCCATATTCATGAATCTGGAATTGCACCTTAAAAAGTAGCTTCCACTTTTTGTGGAAGAGAGGGGCTGGACTCGGCCACTCAAATAGGGTATCATTGGTTTACCACAACCAGAGCCCTACGAGAGGACGAGTCCGATGCCTATCATACTCCCTTCCCAGACAGCGGTCAAGAGCCTGCCTCTTCCTGAAAAGCAATTGACGGTCGCTGAGGTTCTAATAGAGGTGCTACAAGCGCACCCCCAGAACCGCATCCTGCTGCTGGCAATAGTCTACGTGCTCCAGTACCTCGGCTTACGCCAGAACCGGACGGCAGCGCTCTTCAGTTGCACGACCCGAGCTATCCGCGCTATCAACACCGAGGTCGAGGCCAGTCGTCGGGGAGAGGGCAAGACCGGCCGCCCGCCTGAGTGCCACACGGTCATGCCCCCAACACCTACTCTAGGATACAGTGTCTACGCCGGGCTATGGCTCCTCCTGCCCTTGATCTTGGACCAGCGCCTCTTGGCTTTCTGCCAGATGCTGCACTTCTCTATCCCTGTGGTGGCGGTCGCTCCCTGGCAGTTCGTCCTGACCATGATGGCCCTGGCCTGGATCGGCTTCTCTCGTCCCCACCACCTGAATGACCTGTGCGATGTGGGTCTGGCCCTGTTCACCGGTCGCAGCAGGGTCTTGGATGCCAGCCGGGCAGGGAAAGCGCTGCACGCCATCTCTGCCGCCGCTGGCCAGGTCTTCTATCGAGCCACGGCCCAGGAGGAGTGGCTAGACATCCCCCAGACCAAGCCCTGGCTCTCCACAGATGAGCATACCGTCGGCCACCAGGGCGGGCCAGAGATGCCCCAGGCCAAAGTGCCGCGCTTTGGGCGAGTGCGCACTGCTCACGAACTCATCGGCACCTTCATCCTCGGTACACGCCGCTTTGTGGGCTTAACTGTGGGGCAAGCCACCTTGCGTCTGTGTCACGTGGCCGTGGATTGCCTCTGCGAAGCCCGGTCGTGGCAAGAGAAGGCTCAGCCTTTGGCCCAAGGCTTGCGGGCCATCCTGGATCGAGGCTCGTACAAAGGCAGCACTCACCAGGGGTTACAAGGACTGAAAGCACGAGGGATCACCTATGTCGCCCTGGCGCGGCGCACCAAGGCGAACGTAGCCCAGTGGGATGCCCTCTTAGCCAAAGGTAAGCTCACCCTGCAGCCCTACACCCATCACCACGACCTGGCTCTACCGGAAGAAGAGCGGCGCACGAACTTCGCTCTGGCGGTGTGCGAGACGAAGATCAAAGGGTGTCAGCAGCTCTTGCCCACAGTGCTCATCGTGGACAAGGACAAACTCCAGGAGGCCGATCCCAAAGCCAAGTACGTAGCGGTTTTCTTGGGGAGTGTGGACCTGCTTCCGGCACTGCAAGCGCAGGTCTATCCCTGGCGCCAGGAGCATGAGTTGGCCTATCGGGATGTGATCCATGCCTTGGGCTTTGATGCTCTACCCAAGGGATATCGCAAGCTGAAGCCAGGCAAACACCTGGATGACCCGGAACAGGTTACCGAGTTAGACACCAAGGACATCTTTCTGATCAGTTGGCTACGCCTCCTGGCCTACAATCGGGTGATGCAGTTCTTGGCTCGCTTGCCGCAGGACTATCGGCGCATTACGGTTTTGACGGCAGCCCGCAAGTTCTTGTGTCGGCCAGGGGTGCTGTTACTCCAAGATGGTTGCCTGGTGGTTCGGCTGGATCCGTTTCCCGGAAGTGAAGCCTTGACCGCATACCTGGCCTGGGTGAACGGGCGGCGCTTGCCCATCCCCTGGCTGCGCGGCCTGATCCTACGCATTGAGGTGGCCACCCAGCCAGCTATAGCTACCCTCTGCCCCGCGCAAAAGCGGAAGTTACTTTCTACTCTCGAATGAGAGGCTTTTCAAGTTTCATGTACTTGTCTACTTGTTTACTTGTCTACTAACAACCCATGCCCAGCCGCTTTCGCCTCACGGAGTTCGTTCTCCTCATCCCGGCCGCCTGCGTCGCTCTGGGCGGGCTGGCGCTGGTGAGTCTGGCTTTCACCGGCAAAGTTCCCTTCGCCGCCATGCGGCCGGGGCTGATCTACGCCAGCGCGCTGGTTGCCGCCTGCGCCGTTTTGGTGGCGGCGCGCTTTGCTGGCTACCAGGTGCTGCTGCCCATCGCTGCCGTGC
>Ga0233422_10001041_pt1 | contig 12777 bp, 12 predicted proteins | sample Watercolumn_Mata_2_FD_182724 | JGI IMG/M metagenome (GOLD analysis project Ga0233422, IMG submission 182724) | Freshwater microbial communities from Lake Matano, South Sulawesi, Indonesia - Watercolumn_Matano_2014_110_MG | ecosystem: Environmental > Aquatic > Freshwater > Lake | place...
GCTTCGCTGGGGCAAGCAAAGCTTCTGACTTTTTTTCACGAAAGCATTCCCTTGAACGAATTGACTCTGGCATATTGACTCCACCGCGATAATCAGTGTGTCAATCCTACCAGAAATCCGGCTAGAATCCAACCGGCGCGTGTCTGAAATCAAAAACCACAGAATCTGTTAGAATCAGCAACGTTCCACCGGCGGTCTCAGCCAATCCTGGATTGGCACCGACGATGAGAGACACGGGACTTTCAGTCCAATGAAAACCAGCCGCGCTGTTGGCTAGACGTATCTCATTGTCCCAAGGCGACGTCCCGGTTGGCTGGACGCTGATAGCTGATGATCCCACCGTTTGCTGATTGTATATACCTATGTCCGCGACATCCGTTGCCCCTTCGCCGCGTACAATACAATTGAACCGGCAACCGCGACGTTGAGCGAACTCACCTTGCCCCACATCGGCAGGCGAATCAGAAAATCACATTTCTCGCGGACGAGGCGCCCCAAGCCCGCGCCTTCGCTTCCCAGCACGAGCGCGAGCGGCATCTTGAAATCCATCTCCGAAAAGGCCTGTGCCGCGGACACGTTTTCTACACCGACGATCCAAACGTTCGCGCGTTTCAAGTCCTCGATCGTCCGCGCGAGATTCGTCACGCGCGCAACCTTCAAATGCTGCACCGCGCCAGCCGATGCTTTGACGACGGCGGGTGTCACACCGACCGCGCGCCGCTCTGCGATGATGACGCCGTGAATCCCGACCGCCTCTGCGGTTCGCAGCAGCGTTCCCAAATTCTGCGGGTCTTGCACCGAGTCCAATATCAACAGAAATGCTGGCTCGCCGCGCGATGGCGCGACTGCCAGCACTTGTTCGATGTCTGCGTATGTGTACTCACCGATGCGTGCGACGACGCCTTGATGGTTGCGCGCGCGGCGGTCGAGTTCATCCCGTGCGACGCCGCGCACCGGGACGTTCGCGCTTTTGGCGAGCGTCAACAGTTCCTCCAGCGCGCCGCGCGTATGCACGCCGCGTGCGATCGAAATTTCCTCGATGATACGCCCGGCGCGCAGCGCTTCCAGAACCGCATGACGACCATAGAGAAATTCTGGCATAGAGCGTATGGCGTTTAGCGTATAGCGTAAGGCGTATGCCATGTTGCATTGCGCTATTTGCCATATGCCCTACGCTATTGGCTATCCGGCTTTCCACGTCGTCCCTTGCGGACCGTCTTCCAAGATCACGCCCAACTTGGCGAGTTCGTCGCGCACCTTGTCCGCAAGCGCGAACTGCTTTGCCGCGCGCAACTCTTTGCGCGTCGCGATCAACAGCTCGATGAACGGCGCGGCTTGCATCAGCTTCGCCTTCGGCTCTTGCAGTGTAAGCCCCAGCACGCCAGCGAGTTCGCGCAAAGTTGCCTGTGCGGGCGCAAGCGTTTCCGCCGTCGCGTTCTCGCCGCGCGCGCGGTTGATTTCGCGGGCAAGATCGTACAGCGCGGCAATCGCCTGCGGCGTACCGAAATCGTCGTCCATCGCGGCGATGAATTTTCCGCGCGTCTGATCTGCCAATCGCGTTAGCGCGCTGTCGTCCGATCCTTTAGGCGCAATCGCGTCTTTGATCGCCGCGCGCAACCGTTCCAGCCCGCGCGCCGCCGCGTCCACGTCGTCATCCGTCCACGCGAGCGGCGTGCGATAGTGCGTCGAGAGCAGATACAAGCGAATCTCGTCAGCCGTGTGGCGCGCGAGCGCATCGTTGATCCACAACGTGTTGCCGACGTGCCGCGACATTTTGTCTTCGGCGGAAGTGTCGCCGCTTAAACGCAGGAGTGCGTTGTGCATCCAGTACTTGGCGAACGGCTTGGCGCCGGTGAACGATTCACTCTGCGCGATTTCGTTTTCGTGATGCGGAAAGATCACGTCCTGTCCGCCGCCGTGAATGTCAATCTGCGGACCGTGCTCCGCATAGTTCATTGCCGAGCACTCGATATGCCACCCCGGGCGCCCCTTGCCCCAGGGACTATCCCACGCCGGTTCGCCGGGCTTGGACGCTTTCCACAGCGCGAAATCCATCGGATCATCTTTGCGTTCGTCCACTTGAATCCGCGCGCCGGCTTCCATCTCATCGAGCGAGCGATGCGCGAGTTTGCCATAGCCGTCGGCTTGGCGGACGCGAAAGTACACGTCCCCGTCCACCGCGTAAGCGAACCCTTGCGCGATCAACCCTTGCGTGATTTCGACGATCGTCGGGATCACGCCGGTCGCGCGCGGGTACACGTCGGCGCGCTGGATGTTGAGGGCATCCATCTCGTCCATAAAGCGTGCGATGTACACTTGGGCGATCTCCTGGATCGTCTTTTTCTCGGCTTGCGCTTTCGCAATGATGCGGTCTTCGATATCGGTGAAATTTTGAACGTGCCGCACCTGATAGCCGCGAAACTTGAAATAGCGTTTGACCACATCGAAGACGATGTACGAGAACGCGTGACCGACATGGCATGGATCGTAGAGATTCGGCCCGCAGACGTACAGCGCGACGTGACCAGGGGTGTGCGGAACGAAATCTTCTTTCTGCCGCGTGAGCGTGCTATGGATTTTGAGAGGCATTCTATTTCTTGTCATCCACGGGCGCCGCAAAAATCATGCGCCCCTGATTGGTCTGCAACATGCGCGTCACCGTCACATCAATCGTGCTGCCGATGGATCTCTTGCCGTTGTCAATCACGACCATCGTTCCATCGTCGAGATAGCCGACACCTTGTCCCAACTCTTTGCCTTCCTGCACGACGCGCACGCGCATCCCTTCGCCGGGCAGAACGACCGCGCGGATGGCATTCGCGAGTTCGTTAATATTCAGGACGCGAATCCCCTGCAATTCCGCCACGCGGTTGAGGTTATAGTCGTTGGTGACGATGGGACAGTGCAGGTTCTTGGCGAGCCGCACCAGTTTGTCGTCTACTTCGTGCACTTCTTCCACGTCGAGGTCGGTGATCCGGATCGGCACAATGGATTCTTTTTGCAGTTTGTTCAGGATCTCCAAGCCGCGCCGCCCGCGATTCCGCCGCAGCGAGTCCGGCGAATCGGCAATATGCTGGAGTTCCTGCAGCACGAAACGGGGAATCAGCATAGTGCCGTCAATGAAACCGGTGCGCGAAATGTCGGCGATACGCCCGTCAATGATCACGCTCGTATCGAGCAAGACGGACTTGTCTGACGGCGCGCGCGCCAGTCCTTCGCGCCCAAAGCGCCCGCCGAGGATCGCGAAGAAATCACGCTCGCGCATCATCATCACCCACGCGCCGAGATAGCCAAACAGAATCAGCGAGACAAAAGGCAGAATCGCCCCAAAGGGTGCCGGGAGAAAGGACAGAGGAAACGCGGAGAGGGCGGCGATGATCAAGCCGATCAGCAAGCCGATGGTCGCGGCGAAAAGTTGCTGCGCGGGAACCTGGCGAATGGTCCGGCGCGCCCAGACGTACGGACGAATGGTGACCCAGGGGGTAATGATCAAGCCGAGGGCGGCGCCGGCGAGCACCAGCACGATAATGAAACGCAGCGCGTCCGCACTGCCGCCGAGCATGTCGCCAATGCGCCACCCCGCGATCGCAAAGACGAACATACCGATAAGGCGGAGGAGAAATTCGACGCTCATGATTGCCTCCTCCCAGTCGCCTAACGAAAGCAAGCGAGTGTACCACGGAGTTACACTCAACTCAGAAGAAAAAGGAACAAATTACAATTGCGAAACAGCAAGCGCCTCGCGGCGCGCTCGAAAAGATGAAAAGCGTTGAGTGTCTTGCCGGTATCCGTTTGGATCCAGTCAGGCAACTAGGAAATAAGTTTGAATCGCTCTGTTTACAATTCTATCTTAGCACAGGACAAGGCAAATGTCAAAGCCGTGTGAATGCGCGGATTGACATATCCGTTGTGCCGTTGTACAATCGGGGCAGCAACGTGGAACAAGTAACGACATTCTGTTGTCTTTGCGGTTCTTACCGACGGAGGCAAGATGCCTCACCGACCAAACGAAGCGACAACCTCTCCCATGGTGTGTCGTGTGTATCTTCTTGGCGTGTTTCGGATCGAACGTCGCGCGCAGACGATCCATCTTCCCACGCGCAAAGTCGAATCGCTGCTGGCGTACCTCGCGCTGTTCCCTGAAGCGCATTCCCGCGAAAAACTTGCCGCGCTGTTCTGGGGCGATTTTACTGATGAACAAGCGCGTTTGTCCCTCCGCGTCGCGCTCTCTACGCTTCGCAAAGAGTTGGGCGACGATTTCCTCCTGACCGATCGCGAGACCGTGCAGATCAATCCCGACTTTCCGTTGTGGGTTGACGCGCAGGAATTCAAGGATGAAGGCGGAACGCTTCGCGTGAAGGATGAATCTTCTTTCATCCTTCCTCCTTCATCCCTCATCCTTTACACTGGCGATTTGCTCCCCGATTTCTACGACGATTGGATCGCGCCGGAACGCGAACGCTTGCGCGCGATTTATCTCGACACGCTGTTGCGCCTCGTCCAGCACGCGCGCTCCGATGGCAAATACGCGCGCGCAATTGAGTTGGCGCAGCGCGTCCTCGCGACCGATCGCGCGAATGAAAAAGCGCACCAACATCTGATCGTGTGTTACGCGACGATGGGCAATCGCGCTGCCGCGCTCAAGCAGTACGAAGATTGCGTGCGCGCGCTGCGCGATGAACTGGGTGTCGCGCCGTCGGCGGAAACGACCGCGCTCTGCGCGCGCATCCAGACCCAAGCCGCCGCCGCGAAATCACCCGAAGCGGCGTTCACCAATTTGCCGGTGCCGCTGAGCAGTTTTGTGGGGAGGGAGAGAGAACAACCTCTCAGGGGTAGGTTTTTTGCAGAAGTGTACTTTACCAAGTAGTGAATGATTTGGCGAGACGCCCGATCTGGTGCATGATAGGATTGCCACATCCTCAATGCACAGGAGGTCGAATGTCCCGCCACGACGGATTATACCAATGGGTCACCACAGTTGCAACCCATTTGCCGCACTTGAGCAAACCACAAGCCACCGTGTTGGCTTTCTGGAGTTTTGGCATGGTCATGGTTGGCTCGTGTGGATGTACTACCGTAGCGGTCTTTTTAGCCAAGTTGCTCAATCAGAAAGACAATACCGTGCGCCAACGCCTGCGCGAGTGGTATCAGGATGCCGCCGACAAACGGGGCGATCAACGCCAAACCCTGGAAGTGACCCCGTGCTTCGCCAGTCTCCTCCGTTGGATTCTGCGGTGGTGGGACTGGAAGGAACACCGACTCGCACTGGCGTTGGATGCGACGACACTCGGACAACGGTTTACTGTCTTGGTCATCAGTGTGCTCTATCGCAGTTGTGCCATTCCCGTCGCGTGGGTCGTGGTGCCTGCAACCACGCCCGGCAAGTGGAAACCGCACTGGCTCAAGTTGTTGGCTTTGTTCGAAGCCAGCGTCCCCGCGACTTGGACGGTGATTGTGCTGGCGGATCGAGGCTTGTATGCGCGGTGGCTCTATCGGCAAGTTCAGCGAGTCGGCTGGCATCCCTTTTTCCGCATCAACCATGGAGGCAAGTTCCGTCCGTGCGGGCACAACTCCTTTCAGTTGCTGAGCACGCTCGTTCCAACGGTGGATACCCAGTGGTGCGGACAAGGCACTTGTTTCAAAACTCAGCCCCTCGCCTGCACCTTGCTCGCACGCTGGGATGCGGGACACACCGATCCGTGGTTGATTGTGACCGACCTTGCCCCTGAACAAGCGCATGTCTGTTGGTATGCGATGCGCGCCTGGATTGAGTGCGACTTCAAGGATACCAAACGTGGGGGTTGGCAGTGGCAACAGACTCAGATTAACGATCCCGCGCGCGCCGAGCGTTTCTGGTTGGCGATCGCGGTAGCGACGCTGTGGGTCGTGAGTGTCGGGGGCGAAGTAGATGCCACGGTACCCGCCAGCAGTTTTGACGAATTACCTGCCACGCACATTGCGCGGCGGCATTCCCCACGCCGGTCGCATCTACGCCAACTGAGTTGCTTTCGACAAGGACGCCTTGAAATTCTTGTCGCATTGCTCGCGGGTGTCAAAATACCGTTGGGACATTTCTTCCCAGAACCATGGCCCGATTCACTACTTGTTAAAGTACATTCTGAAAAAACCTACCCCTGAAAGTAACAGCCCTCCCCGAGCCGCCCGTGTCCATCGAGTGGAAACGTCCCAATCCCAAGGGGCAGTATATGCGCGGCAGCATCGTGGACATCTTGCCCGACCCGGTCAGCCCGCTGTTTGCGACCCTGGCGATACCGTCAATCGCGCGTGGCGGCATCCGGGAGGTGATGAGACCACTGACCCGCTCCGAGCCGGAATTGCCGGATGATTACATCCTGACCATCAACGACTATGCCTATATGGGCGTCGCGTTCACGCCGCGTCAGTGGTGGTGGATTCTCACTCGGATGATACTCTCTTTTCCACGCCTCATTCGTGAAGCCCTTCCACTCTGGCGAGACAAGATACGCCCGCGCTATGTGGCGACCGTCGCGCGCTGGCAGGCGCAGTCATTGGAGACAATGCCTATTGCCGAACTGTGGGCGGCGGTTCAACAAGTCAACGATGCCGCCATGCTCCACCTGGCTTCGCTGTTGGTAGCGACGACGGGCGCGTCGGCGGGTGCGGAGATGCTGTTCACCCGCGTGTTCGAGAAAATGATCCGCCGTGATGGCGACCCTGCAGCAGTCGTGTTCCTGATGGGCTACAACAGCACACCCATCCGCGCTGAAAAGTCACTCTATGACGTGGCGATGTGGTGCAAGAAACGGGATGACTTGGCTGCCTATCTGCAAGAGACGCCGGCGGAGCAACTCGCCGCGCAACTGGCGGACGACCAAGCGACCGTTGCCGGCTGGCAGGAATTCCGCGAACGTTTCCATGCCCACTTGCGAGAGTATGGGCACATCATCTACAATCTCGATTTTGCCAAGCCGTTGCCATTGGACGATCCCGCGCCGATGCTGGAGACGATCAAGATGTATCTGCGCGGTGAGGGCGTCAATCCGCACGAGCGCCAGCGCACTGCTGAGGAAAAGCGCGTGCAGTCTGCCGAGGCGATGCTCAAGCGACTCAAACGGCTGCACCGCTGGGCTTTCCGCAAGACATTGGGGATGGCACAGACAATGGCGCAAGTGCGCGAAAACGCTCTCTCCGACATTGGCTTGGGTTACCCGGTGCTGCGCGCAATGCTGCGCGAACTGGGTCGCCGCTTGGCACAGGCGGGAGGCATCGCACAAAGTGAAGACATCTTTTGGCTGGAAGCGGACCAAGTGCGCCAAGCCATCGCTGCTCTTGAGCGCGGCGAACTGCTGAGCAGCATGGCTGGGCGTGTCGCACAGCGCAAAGCCACTCACGAAGCACTCAAGCGTGTCACTCCGCCGCCGACGCTGCCGCCGCGGAAAAAGTATATGGGTATCAATATGGCGGAATTTACCCCTGCAGCGGCAGAGAGCCAGACCGGCGGCATGCTCAAAGGTGTCGGCGCGAGCGCGGGACAAGTGACGGCAACCGCGCGCGTCCTGCACGGTCCCGAAGATTTCCACCGGATGCGCCCTGGCAATGTGCTGGTGGCAGCCACCACGACGCCCGCGTGGACGCCGCTCTTTGTGATGGCATCCGGCGTCGTCACCGACATTGGCGGTCCGCTCAGTCACGGCTCGATTGTCGCGCGCGAGTATGGCATTCCGGCGGTGATGGGCACAGGAGTTGCGACGAGACGGATTCGCAGTGGGCAGACAATTGCTGTAGATGGGAGCGCGGGGATTGTGACGCTGAAAAATGACTGACGAACGACCGCTCTGCGAGACGAAGGACGAATGGAGGTGGCTCTGTCATCTTTCGTCCTTGGTCAGGGGTTTTCCATGCAACCCAGCAATCGCAAAAACCTGATCATTCTCTTTTTCACGCTCGTCGTCGTGATGCTCGGATTCGGGATGGCGATGCCGGTCTTTCCATTTCTGATCACGCGTCTCGGCGGCAGCGGCGATGAATTCGGCGCGCTCATCGCGGTTTATTCCGTGATGCAGTTGATTTTCGCGCCGGTGTGGGGGAGCGTTTCGGATCGCATCGGGCGCAAGCCGGTGCTGTTGATCGGAATGCTTGGCACCGCGTTATCGCTCGTGCTCATCGGACTTGCGACGGATCTGTGGATGCTCTTCGTCGCGCGCATTTTGTCCGGCTTGCTCGCGTCTGCAATGCTGCCGACAACGATGGCGTACATCGGCGACAGCACGTCGGAACAAGATCGCGGCGGAGGCATCGGGCAGTTGGGCGCGGCGGCGGGACTGGGCGTCATTCTCGGTCCGGGCATCGGCGGCTGGCTCGCTGGCGATTCGCTCACGCTGCCATTCTTCCTCGCGGCGGGGTTATCGCTTGGATCGTTAGTTTTGATTGCGTTCCTATTGCCTGAATCACTTGCACCGGAGGCACGCCACCGCGAGAGCAAGGTGAGCCTCGTGGATTTCGGCGAGTTGTGGCGCGCGCTGTTCAGTCCGGTCGGCATATTATTGGTCGTCGCATTCGTCGTTAGTTTCGGCGCGATCAACTTTCAAGCCATCTTTGGATTGTACGCACTCAAGAAATTTAACTTCGATCCGGGACAGGTCGGTACCGTTTTGGTCGTCGTCGGATTGACAGGGGCAGTCGTTCAGGGCGTGATGACGGGACCGGTCACCCGGCGTTGGGGTGAAGCAGCAGTCATCAGGTTCTCCTTCTTGACGAATGCGCTTGGCTTTCTGGTTTTGCTGACGGCGAATTCGTACGAAACCGTTTTGCTCACTACCGGGGTGTACACCTTGGCGCATGGGTTGTTGCGTCCATCGGTGCAAGCGCTAACGTCGAAACGCGCCGTGCAGGGGCAAGGCACGATCATGGGATTGAACAACTCGTTTATGAGTCTGGGTCAGATCGCAGGACCACTGTGGGCAGGTTTGCTCTTTGACATCAATGTGGACATGCCCTATCTCAGCGGCGCGGTGATCATGCTCGCCGGCTTCATCGTCAGTCTCTGCGGGATTTCTCCGGGCAAAACGGTGTCCAAGCTGGGCACCCCCTCCGTGGTTGAATGAAGAAGGCGACGCTGACGGTTGCGGTATGATTTGGGTTTGGCGGGAACTGTGCTATATTCTGCTGAGGAGTAGACATCCGCGCTCCTCAATTGCCCGAGACCTGCCTCATGTTTCCAGGCTGCAACAGTGTATTACAGGGGAGTCACATCCATACAATACGGGTATCACATGCGCGTGGTAACCTATCAAGCGTATACCGAACGAAGATGTTCGTTCCATTTTTGTTTTCAAGTGAAAGGGAAAGGTTGATTCAAAAGAAATCTATTGGCGCGCTCAAAGCAAACCACGGGCAAACTGCACTGACAATGTTGTGCGCCGACGAAACATTTCCACCCGGCGCAGTGCGGCACACCGTCGGCGGTCACGCGGCGGGGTGGAATCACGTGAACATTGATTTCATAAAATTGGCGGACGGCTGGACGATTGACGAGATCTGGATTTGCCGCTGAGGATGATTCGCCATGTGGCAATTTGTCGCTTTTGTAATCGCTTCCGCCGGATTGGTCTACGTTTCGCGCGAACCATTGCGCGTGCGCGCGCCACGCCCGCACGGATTCTATCGTTTCTTCGCGTGGGAATTCATCCTGGCATTGTTTCTGTTGAACGTCGAACGCTGGTTTGACGATCCGTTCGCGCCGCATCAACTCGTCGCCTGGACGATGCTGATTGTCTCGGCGATCTTGGTGATCGCCGGTGTACGCTTGCTGCGCGAGATCGGCAAACCAGATCGCGCGCGGCGTGACGACAGCGCAACCATCGCGTTCGAAAAGACGACGACGTTGGTCGAGGTTGGCGCGTACAAGTACATCCGCCACCCGCTCTACAGTTCACTGTTGTTTTTGACGTGGGGCATATTCTTCAAAGTGCCGACGCCGCAAGGCGGAATGCTTGCTGCGCTGGCGACAGTCTTCCTCGTCGCGACCGCAAAAGTCGAGGAACGCGAAAACATTCGCTTTTTCGGCTCCGCGTATCGAGCATACGTGGAACGAACCAAGATGTTTGTTCCATTTTTGTTTTGAAATGAGACGCGACAATGAAACTGGCAATGCGGTTTTATCAAACTGAAAACGATTGGTGGCGCATCCGCGAATTCTTGCGCCAAGTATTTCTGCTTAACGGTCGGCGCGAATGGAGTTGGCACGTCGCGCGGTTCGATTATTGGCGGTGGCACGGCATCGAAAACATGGGGCACGGCAAATTGGAAAACGATGTGTTCCTCTGGGAGACCGCGGACGAACAAATCGCGGCGGTGTTGAATCGCGAGGAATCTGGTCACGCGTTTCTCCAAACGCATCCCGATTTTCGCGCGCCGGAACTCGAAGCAGAAATGATCCGCGTTGCGGAAGAACATTTGACGCACACGCGCGCCAATGGGACGCGCGTGTTGTACGTGTGGAGCGATGCGCGCGATGATTTGCGCCACGCGATTCTAATGCAACGCGGCTATGTCAAGCGTGGGGCTGCAGAACATCAGTGGCGGCGCGATTTGAACGCGCCGATTCCGGATGTGCCGCTTGCGCCGGGGTACACCATCCGCGCGCTCGGCGACGGACTGGAATTGCTCGAACGCTGCTACGCATCGGGACTCGGCTTTCACGAGGGCGACATTAAAATCGCAGTCGAGAACCGGCGCGATCCGGCGTGGTATCGCAACATTCAGACCGCGCCATTGTATCGCCGCGATCTCGATCTGGTCGCGGTGGCGCCGGATGGCGCGATCGCATCGTTCGCGACGATCTGGTTCGACGACGTGACGCGCAGCGCGTACTTTGAGCCGGTCGCGACTGTGCCGGCGCATCAGCGGCGCGGCTTGGCGAAATCGGTAATGTTCGAAGGTCTGCGCCGGCTCAAGCGCGTGGGCGCGGTGATCGCATTCGTCGGCGGATACTCGCCAGAAGCAAACGCGTTGTACGTGTCGGTGATGGGCGGCGAATTCGATGTAGCTGAAACGTGGGTCAAGGAGTGGTGAAACAACTTGCCCCCGAGTATCGGTGCGGGGGCAAGCCAGGTGGACACGCGCACTACACTTCAATCGGCAAGTAGAGATCGAAGGTGTACTTTTCAGGATCTTTTTCAAATTGGTCGAGGAGATGCTCCAACCATTGATGATGCCCGCATTTGTATCGGCTTGCTTCGCGCCACGCGACGAGTTGCTTCCAAACATCGCCGATGCGACTCAAGCCGGTGAAACGCGTCACGGCGTACAATCCGCCGGAAAAATGTTTGATCGAAATGTCGCCTTCCGGCTGCGTGCCGGCATCAACCTTCATCCAAATCTCGTAACCATAGTTCGGACTGCCGGGCGAAGGGTCGGGATTGTTAAAACCAAAAGTGGGATGTTGCTCCGGATCGTTGAACAAGCCCTTCGGTTTTGCCCAGGCGGTCAACATGCGTGAGGCGATCCCTTCCGGTCCCTTGCCAAATCCATACGCGCTCGCGACCGTCATCGGTTCCAGTTTGACGATTCGCACATCCAGTTTGTTCATTTCGTTTGCTCCTTTTCGTGAGGATGATCTTATTTTATCCGATCTCTCCTGACATCTATTGTCAGGAATGTGTGAGATGACCCGATTATGCGCGCAGACCGATTGCTGGCTTTGTTGATGTTGTTGCAAACGCGCGGACGAATGACCGCGCAAGCGTTAGCGACCGAATTGGAAGTTTCCGAACGAACGATCTATCGCGATGTCGACGCACTCAGCGCGGCGGGCGTGCCGATTTATGGTGAAGCCGGACCCGATGGTGGCTACGCTCTGCTCGACAGTTACCGCACGAATCTTACCGGCTTGTCCGCCGGAGAAGTGCGCGCGCTGTTTATGCTCAGCATTCCCGCGCCGCTCGCCGATCTTGGTGTGAGCCGCGAGCTCAAATCGGCGTTGCTCAAACTGACCGCCGCGTTGCCTGCCGCGCATCGTCTCGACGAAGAATACGTCCGGCAACGCTTTTATCTCGATTCCGTTGGCTGGCAACGCGACGAAGAAGCCGTGCCGCATTTGAAAACGATCCATCAAGCCGTGTGGGAAGATCGTAAACTGCATCTGACGGTGCGCGCGTTTGCGACGCAAGTCGAAAAACTGGTTGATCCGTACGGCTTGGTGGCAAAAGCCGGGGTCTGGTATCTCGTATGCGCGGCGTATGGTCAAATTCGCGTGCATCGCGTTTCCTACCTGGTGGACGCGCAGCTTGCGGACGAAACGTTCCCGCGTCCCGCCGATTTCGATCTTGCCGCGTACTGGCAGGCGTCGTGCGCCGAACGCGAGCAGAATCGCGCGGCATTTGTCGCGCGCGTGCGCGTCGCGCCGGGGTTCGCGCCGATCTTGCCGCGCTATTTCGGCAACAGCATTCGCGACAAAATCGCCAACGCGGGCGCGCCGGGTGCGGAGGGTTGGATCACGCTCGAACTCGCTTTCGAGTCATTCGAAGCCGCGCGCGAGCGTCTGCTCGCGTTTGGCAGGGGTGTCGAAGTGATCGAGCCGTATCCCCTGCGGTGTAGTATTTTGGATTTCGCCGAACAAGTTGTCGCGCTTTACTCTGAGAAGCGGTGAATAGAGTTGCGATGAAAATCCTGCTCATCCAGCCACCCAAAGCGCCGATCACAATCGGCGGCGAAGATCTGTTCATTTACGAACCGCTCGCGCTCTAGTACGTCGCGGCGGGCGTCGCGCGCGATCACGATGTACGAATCCTCGAT
>Ga0233422_10001043_pt1 | contig 12771 bp, 10 predicted proteins | sample Watercolumn_Mata_2_FD_182724 | JGI IMG/M metagenome (GOLD analysis project Ga0233422, IMG submission 182724) | Freshwater microbial communities from Lake Matano, South Sulawesi, Indonesia - Watercolumn_Matano_2014_110_MG | ecosystem: Environmental > Aquatic > Freshwater > Lake | place...
AAAAGCATACACATTACAATTATGCCGATAGAAAAATTCGCGAACTGATCCTTAACGAATTTATATTTATCTCCAAATTCCCTAAAAGCAGTGACATTAGAAGATTCAAAAATCATCAGTATTCCAAAAAGAGTAAGGAAAATAGCTAAAACAGCAATAATCCAATCGACTTTCCCTTTATTCTGTTTAAGAAGAATCAATTTCTGATTTTTCCTCATATTTTTTAGGTTAAAAAGGCAATCCATAATCCGAATATTGCCAAAACTATTCCTGCCAACCAAGCTCTGAAAACCACCGTTGACTCGTGCCAACCTCTTGTCTGTAACCACAAGTGAAAAGGGGCTACTCTCATCAATTTTTTACCCCGATATCTTTTACTAAGAAGCTGTAAAAGAGAAGTAGCTACTTCTAGGACAAATAAACCTCCAATGACTAATAAAGAAAATACTTTACCTGAGAGAAGTCCGATCACGGCAAAAGTGGCTCCAAAAGATAATGCTCCAACATCTCCTAGGAAAATTCTGGCCGGATAAACGTTGAAGTAGAGAAAAGCAATCAATCCCCCTAACCATAACGTTATAAAAATAGATAGAGGTGTATCCAAAATAGCATTTGAAATGACCCAAAAAGCAGATAAAGCAATCATTAGGATTCCGGCAGATAATCCGTCTAAACCATCGGTGATATTATAGGCATTAGCAAAAGCAGTAATGACAAATATGGTAAAGGGTATATATAAAAAACCGATATTATAAACACCAATCCCAGGAATATAGATGAAACTGATTTTCAACTCAAAATATAGCCAATAGGCAATAAGACCTGCCAGAATGATTTCCAGCACTAATTTATGAGCAAGCTTTAGCCCGAAAAAATCCCCTCCATTGACAAAGATTTTTTTCAGATCGTCATAAAAACCTATAAGCGCAAAAGAAATAAAGGTAAAAATCAGTACTTTTATCTCTACCCCGATATTATGATAGTTGGAGTTGATGGGAATCCAGAAATAGTATAAGAGCGGCAGCGATAGGAAAAAAAGAGCAGTAGTAACCGAGACTATCAGAAAACCTCCACCAACAGGTGTTCCTACTTTTGGCTTATGAAACTTATCAAAAATCGGAGTAGGCAGATTAAAAGCGTCTTTTGTTTTTTGCCTTTGGCGCTGCATCTTAAGTTTATAGAGAAGATTAATAAAAGGGATTAAACTTACAGAATGCAAGATAAATGAAAATAAAAGTAAAGTCAGCAATAAACCCATAAAGTTAACTTATTTTAATCACGTTTAGAAATCTAGGAAGAAAAATTAGCGAAGCTACAATAATAGCTCCAATGGCTACCAAAAACATCATGCCAGCGGAAACATCTTTGGCAATTTTTGCTTCTTTCCGATATTCGGTGGTAATCAGATCAGTCATTGCCTCAATTGAGGTATTGGCCATTTCAACTCCTAAACCGAAAACAATCGTCAAAACCAAAACTGTCAATTCTGTGTAACTTACTTTAAGCAAAACTCCTAAAATAATCGCCACTATAGATAAAATGATATGAATCTTGAAATTTGGCTGTGTGGTAAAGGCCCAAATAATCCCATTAATAGCGTTTTTGAAGGAAATATGATGTTGGCGCAATCTCTTCATGATAAGTATTATACCTAATATTTTTAATAATCGAAAATTAATAACCTTTCCAGATTCTTCTTACCAATTCGATGGAATATGTCGTACAATATAAGGGGGAGAGGGGGAGATCTTTTGCGTGTAGGTATTCTTTTACCTCTCCCCCAAACCCTGTCTTAAACAAAGTCAAACCCCACCAAGGATGCCGTTTGTTTATAATCGGAGCTATTCCCCAAAAATTATATAAGGATTTTCCTCTTTTTTTTGCTTCTTTTATTACCTCCCACTGTAACAGGTAATTTACCGGAATTTTTGACGGAAGTGAGGCGCTGTGATGGTAGATCGCTTGATGATTATAAAAGACAATTAAAGCAGCCGCTTGCAACTCTTTTCGATAATACCCCTTAAAAAGCAGAATTTGCTTGTCTTGGGAAAAAATATCAAATTCTTCTCTTATACCTTTATGTCTTACAAATCCTTGCCGTGAAGCGGTTTTTTGATAAAGTTCAAGAAACTCAGCCAAGTCATCTATCTTGGTAGTTTTTTCTATTTTTACACCCAATTTTTCTGCCTGTCTTATAAGATAGCGCGTAGTTTTTCTCATACCAGCCAGAATTGTATTTTCGTTTGAAGTCAAATCTAATATCCAACATACTTCACCATCCATACGATGGATCGGTGCGTCGATAAAACCAAAATTCTTTAGAAATAAAATATTTTCAGTCGAATTATTTATCAAAGGACTGATACGAAGGAAAAATACTCGTTCTCTCCTGCCTAATAACCTTAAATACTCCAAAAAATAACTGAAATATTCCTTCTTCCATTCTTTTAATATCGGACCATGACGTAAATGAAGAAACGCGCCCCGTTTTGCCCTCACTTTTTCTATTTGAGCAATGTTGGTTAGTTCTTCATTGTCATATATCCCTAATCTCCATAAATTTTTCATTTTCAATTTTTCATTTTTCCTTATTATTGTCTCTCCCCAGTTCCAGGATTGAAAAAGACTTTGGGAAGAATACCTGTTAATAAATTGTTCCCAAATATTTTTATCGTTAATTTCTTTTATTTCCATAAAAATTAGATCCTAAAAAGATCCATTATCTTGTCTAAATCTTTTTTTGCCATTCTGGGATAAGTTGGTAGATTTATAGATAAACTGGCTATTTTTTCCGCTTGAGGGCATGAACCTTTTTCATACCCTATCTTTTTATATAAAACGCCAACAGGATCAACAATTTCCCTGTACCAGTTTCCCAAGATTATTCCTTTTGTTTTGGCTCGTGAAAGTAATTCTTGAGAATTTCTAGTTAAAATATTTAATCTTAAATAGACTGCTCCGCTTTCATCTGGCGGCAGGTTAATATCCTTATTTCTTCCTAACTGAGCGAAATAATATTTTGCATTTTCAATACGCTTTTGGTTGTATTTAGGGAGTTTTGTCAATTGGTTAACCAATAACATCGCCAGTGCATTTGGATATTTAGCGGGAAATATCGAAGGCCTATCCCCACACATTTCTTCTCTATAGACCGGTTTTGATAATATTTTCAGCTTTAATAATATGGCTAAAATTAACTTTCCGATACTCAAACTGTATAAAGGCAAAATAACTAAGAAAGCAATTGGATGTAATAGTTGTTGTAATATCCAAGAATACGAAGGAAAAAGAAGTTTTTGTTGTGATATTCTTAATTTTTGATTCTTAATTTTTGATTTTTGACTTAGAATTGCCATTCCCCCAAACACCGATGAGATAATTTTATCCCGGCCGAAACTGAAAAAAGCAGCGTCGCCAAAACTGCCAATTTTTTTCCCTTCAACAGTGGCTCCTAAACTATGAGCGCAATCTTCTATCAAAACCAAGTTATATTTTTGTGCAATTTTTTTGATCAATTCTATTTTTGCTGGTGTTCCGAACGTATGTTGAACAATTATTGCCCTCGTTTTTGGAGTTATATGCTTTTCCAATGTTACCGGGTCAATATTGAAAGTTTCATCAATATCGACATAAACAGGTTTTGCTCCCATCCAAATGATAGGACCAGGCACAGCAACACATGTAAAAGCTTGAATAATAACCTCGTCACCTTCTCTGATATTAAATGCTTTCAGAATAGCCATCAGGGCTGATCTACCGCTATTGAAAGAGACAGCATCATCCACCTGATAATAATCTCGAAACCATTTTTCAATTTTTTCAATTATTTTTCCTTCTTTCCAATCCCATGGTCGAAACAATATTTTGATTGCCTGTAAAATATCATCTCTTTCAGTATTTGGAGAGAGTCCAATAGCAATCGGATAATCAAACATATAGTAATTATCAATTAATAATCAACAATTTTTCTAATATCTTTCCTGCTTCTCTTCCTTCAAAAACCACCACTCCCTCTCTATCAATATTTTGCATAATTAAATTAATTGCGACACCCGTATTTACCAACTGAACTTTTTCTCTACTGCCTACTTGCATCACACCTTCTATCAACGACTGGTTATAATTTAAGTTTGTTAAAAGAATTAAATCGCAAACTTGCGCCGCTTTTTTCCCAAGAATTTTGTGTATCCTTTCGGACTCTTTTCCCAATTCAATTAAGGGTGTCAAGACTAAAATCTTTTTTCCTTTGAAGAGGATCATATATTCAAGAGCAGCTATAACTCCATCGGGATTAGTATTAAAAGTATCATTTATGAAAGTCACCCCCTTAGGACCAACTATACTTTTCATCGTTTTTGGAGCAGGAAGTATCGAGGAAGAAATTTTTTTTATTTCTGGAAGGGTAAATCCAAGTTTTAAAGCCACCACTACTGCTGCCAAAAAATTATAAATATTTTGTCTTCCGGAAAGTTTTAAATTTATTTCTTCCTTCCGACCATCGAAGTTTAGATAAAAGACAATAATATTTTGTTCCATCCTGATATTTTCGACATATAATTCTTGTCTTTTATGAAGAGAATAACCAACTATCGTTAAGTCCTGTCTTTTCTTTTTTGTCCATCCGATCATCTTTTTTACCAACTGATTATCTTCATTGAAAATAGCCACTCCCTTCATTTCCAGATTCTTGATCAGCTCGAATTTTGTCGTAAGCGTTTTTTCCAATGACCCAAACAGTTCCAAATGTTGCTCATTAATACCGGTAATTATTCCTATGTGCGGTTTGACCATACGGCATATGGCTTCTATTTCTCCCTTCTTATAAGCTCCCATCTCGACGATAAATATTTCGTGTTCCTGGTTGAGATTTTTTAATATTGTTTGGGCGACACCTATCTCGGTATTAACCGAACCCTCTGTTTTCAAAACATTATATTTGCGGGAGAGAATCTGGTATAAAAATTCTTTCGTCGATGTCTTGCCGTAACTGCCGGTAATGCCTATGACCGTTAATTTTTTATATTTATCTAACTTATTTTTCGCTTTCCAGATAATCGACTTTTTATAAAAATTCACTGGCAGATTTAGAATTCCAATGATAATTGCCATTATCAAACCAATAAATCTATCAACATATATACCGTCGATTAGTATTGCTACTCCAATATCTGTAATATCTTTCAAGAGAAAATTACTAATGGTAAATAAAACAGCTAACAAAATTAAAGTGACTTTGAGGGTAAAACGTGGTACCCGCCATCTAAATAAAGCTAATTCTCTGATATTGAAAATTGCCTCAAGGATCCAAATAAACCATAGTATGTAGTATGAATAAAATATTCCTCCTATTAGAATCCCAATAAATAATATCCACTTTACCGAAGTGATTGGTCCCAAGATGAGCTTTTTACCCTGTTCTGTCTTCAGATGTGCCAACATCCGATCTAGCCTGTATTCCTTCAATTGCCATAAAAAAGTCAGGAACAAAATATTCCTTATTGTTCTAACCAAAAAAGAGATGATCGCAAGATAAATAAATATCTGCATAATCTATTAACCTAACAAACTTAAGCTATAGCATAAATTTGATCAATCTGCTCGTTTAACCTTCTCCAGAAACTTTTCTACCTCGTTAACGAATTCTTTGGGATGAGTCCAGGGGGCGCCGTGACGGGCATCATTAATAATACTTAAACTTGAATTCTTTATTAATTTATTCATTTTCTCTGCAACCCATAGCGGTATAATTTTGTCTTCCCTTCCCCATAAAAGAAGGGTCGGGACGTTAATCTTTGATAAAGATGGCTCTAAATTTTCTCTGACTATGTTTTTAAAGGTTTCCTGCATTTTTTCATCGGTGTTGTAGTAATCTGAAGCTCTGGCAATTTTATAAAGGAATATTCTGGCTTTATCTTGGAAAAATTTAAAAAATGGCAATTTAAAAACCTCCTTGCCTACTTTGGCAAGTAAAATAAAAAAGACAACTTTACATTTTGGTATTGGCATCGCGCCAGGCGCACCCGTCAAAATAAGCGATTGCACCAAATTTGGCTTTTTATATGTCATTTTTATACTTATCCGACCGCCAAATGAATGACCAATTATTATGACTTTGTCTAATTTATTTTTGCTTAAGAAGTCTTTTATAAAATTTACATAATCAACAAGAAACAAGGGCTTTTCGGGAAATTCACTTTTCCCAAAACCTGGAAGATCTGGACAGTATACTTTATATCCGCGCTTTCTGAATTCGATTTGTAGTGGTTCAAATTTTTCTGCCGAAAGATTCCACCCGTGCAGTATTAATATGGGAATATCTTTCATATCAAAGTTTAAGATTTATTTTACCGTCACAGATTTAGCAAGATTTCGGGGTTTATCGGGATCATACCCCAGTTTTACCGCCAGATAGTAACCAACCAATTGACCAACGACTACTGAGGGAATAATTGAGGATACTCCGCAATCCCCAATCGGTAGATAATAATCAAAAATTTCATGCGATTTATACGAGACGCCAATAATAAATCCTCCTCTAGCTTTCATCTCCATGCAACCAGCAAGAACCGCACCAAAGGTCTCGTCATTAGGCAAGAAAGCAATACACGGAATTCCTTTTTTAATCAAAGCAATCACTCCATGTTTAAGTTCTCCAGCCGCAAATCCTTCAGCGTGAATATATGAAGCTTCTTTTATCTTCAAAGCTGTCTCAAGGGCAATAGGATAAGATAAACCTCGACCGATCACATAAATATTATCGTATTTAGCGATTATCTCAACCAATTTTTTGATTCTATATAAATTATCATCGCTTAATATTTCTTCCAAAATCAAGACTGCTTTCTTTAATTCCAGCTGACCCGCTTTAATACCTCCATTAAGAACATTTGAGAGTAAAATAAGATAAGCCAACTTGGCGGTAAAGGCCTTGGTGGAAACCACCGCCTTCTCTGTGCCTGCATTCAAAAGTAACCTATACTTAACCGTTCTATATAAAGAAGAACCTAAAACATTAACCAAAGCTCCTAAGGTGGCTTTTTTTCCTTTGGCTTTTTTCATGGCGTCAACTACATCAATGGTTTCACCGGATTGAGAAAGGGCGACTACAAAACTTTGGGGAGTGAGAAAATCTACAGTATATCCAAATTCGGAAGCAGCAGCCCAGTTGATGTGTCTCTTGGCCACTTTCGAAAAAATATAACTGCCAGCCAAACAGGCATATGCTGCTGTTCCGCAACCCACTAAGTACGTGCCGTATGATTCTTTTATATGATTGGCAAATTCCTGAATTTTTTCTTCGTTATCGTTGGCAATACTTTCAATCACTTTCGGCTGATCAAAAATTTCCTTCAACATGAAATAAGGAAATTTTCCTTTTTCCGCAACAGTTATATCCCAATCGACTTTAGTAAAAGTAATCTTTTTTTTCGCCCCACTTTTTGCCTGATAAACTGCAATTTTATCGGAAGAGACATCAATAAGTTCACCATCTTCCATAAAATAAACATCTCTGGTGTAAGGAAGAAGCGCATGAGCATCTGAGGCTAAAAAATTTTCTCCCTTTCCTTTGCCTATCACTAATGGAGAACCATTTTTTGCCGCCACGAATGTCTGTGTTTCTCCGTTCATAACGATAATAGCATTCAGTCCCACAAATCTATTAAAAGCCAATCTTACACTCTCTATAAAAATACTTCCTAAGTTCTTGGTTTTTAGTTCTTTGTTCTTGGTTCTAAGTTTATTGAAATTCTCTTCAATTAGATGTACTGCTATTTCAGTATCAGTCTCTGAGATAAATTTATGTTCTTTGGATAATAGTTCTCTTTTTATCTCATCGTAGTTCTCAATTATTCCGTTATGGATAACAGCCAATTTTTTCGTACAATCAAGATGAGGGTGTGCGTTTATATCAGTCACGCCACCGTGAGTTGCCCATCGCGTGTGTCCAAAGGCAAAATTACTGGGGGGTAAACCGGCAACAGTGGCTTCTCCAATCTTCCCTGCCCTTTTTTTAATGATTATTTTTAAATTTTGATCTTTGATTTTTGATCTTTGATCTAAAACCGCTATTCCCCACGAATCATAACCACGATATTCCAACGTCTTTAAACCCGTGAGAACTAGCTTCTTTGCGTCATTTCTTTTCCCTATGTATCCAAAAATCCCACACATATTAGAACCTCAAACTTGCTCTTTGTTTCTCTCGTCTACTATTTTTATGACCATTTAAATTATCTTTCACCGTATATTGACCAGACTTTAAAGCACAATATTTATCATCCGGAAGATCTTTATCCAAGACTACTCCGGCACCCAAGAAACAATCTCTTCCGATTTTAACACCTGGCATTATGGAAACATTGACACCAATTCTTACATTTTCTCCGATGGCGGCGCCAAGTTTTATTTTGCCCGTATCCAAAAACTCATTAGAAATTCGGGATTTTATCACTTTCTCGTCTAATCGGAAATTAGCCAAGACGCTTCCAGCCCCGATAGCCACATTGTCAGCTATTACCGAATCACCTACATAGTTCGAATGAAACCAACAATTATTACCTATGTAACTTCTGGCTATCTCTGTACCGAAACCCAAAACGTTATAATCACCTACCATTGATTCCCTTATTAAAGCACCGTTTCCAACGATCGTCCCTTTCCCTATATAAGAAGGACCTATGATTTTTGCATTCTCCAAAACTCTTACTCCATCTTCCAAGTATACGTTACCACTGACGACGCTTTTGGGAGAAATTATTACTTCTCGTCCATATTTTGTCTTTTGGATTTTTCCTAAAAAATAGTCGGTAGCGGCAAGAATATGCCAAGGGTATTTGATAAAACCCCAATATCCATTGTAATTTAGCAACTTAAGGATTGCTCCTTTTTTTACCAAAGAATCCAAGGCTTTTTCAAAACCGTCTTCCTTATTTTTTTTGAAATTTTCGAGTGTAGAAATAAGAGAATCAGCATTATTAAAATAATCAAAAACAAAAGAAACCACATTACTGGGAATTTCTTCTTCCTTAGGTTTCTCTGTAATGCTGACAATATTTCCTTTTTTTATCTTCAAATATGCTCCCGGAAAATATTGTTTCATTTGCTTGCCTGATATAATTCCGTCCGGATCACATCGAAGAAGAGAGGAAAATGAAGTGAAAATAATGTCTTCATATATATCTGAGGGTCCAACAATGAGTACTTTATTCCCAGCAATTTGCTTCTTGGCGGAAAGCACAGCTCCAACCATTCCCGGAATTTCATTCTGCTCGATAATTTCAATCTTGATGTTCTGAAAAAAAATCTTAATATTCTCAAATTTTGTTTTATTTTCTTTATTAATCACCAATATAAAATCCCTAAATCCAAATCTCTGTAACTGCAGCAGTGAATGATAAATCAATGGCTTACCTAAGAATTGGATGAAATGTTTATCTTGCAATGGCCATAGGCGTTTGGATATTCCTGCTGTTAATAAAATTACTTTTATATCTTTCATATTAGTATCTATTCAGTTAATTCTCTTGTAGTCTCTTTATATTGCCTCCAAGACCTGCTAGTCTTTTTTCTATCTCTTCATAACCGCGATCAATATGCTCTACTCCCAAAACAACACTCTCTCCCTCTGCTGCTAACCCTGCTAAAAGAAGTGTTGCCCCTGCTCTTAAATCACTTACTTCCAACACCGCATTATGAAGGTTAGTAGGACCAAAAATTTTTATCGCCTGCGGCTTATTTTTATTCTTCTTGTCCCAATTAAAATTGTAAAACTTATGTGGGTGGCTTACTTTTGGTGAATAGAATTCTATCTTTGCCCCCATTTTACAAAGTTCAGAAACGTAACTGAATCGATCTTCATAGATGGTTTCATGAATTGAAGATACTCCTTCCGCTTGTGTCATTAAAAACGCCCATGGTGCTTGCCAGTCTGTCATAAATCCGGGATGATAAGCAGTTGTCACTCCAACTGACCTAAGCCCGTCTTTATTATAAAACCTTGTTTTTGTTTCAGAAATCGGTTCCCATAAGTTTGTATTCACTTCATCAAGTTTGCGTAAGAAACTCTTCAGATGAATCCTCTGTGTTCCTTCTATCACTATCTCTCCTTTAGTAGCAATGGCCGCAATGGCAAAAGTGACTACCTCGTTCCTATCCGGCATCACGCTGAATTCTGTTCCCCTTAGTTCTTTAACGCCGTCAATCGCAATTGTTCTTTGACGCCTTCTTATTTTTGCTCCCATCATATTCAGAAGCAAAACAAGATCATCTATTTCCGGTTCGCACGCAGCGTTTTCTAGAATAGTCTGTCCTTGCGCCAAAACAGCTGCCAAAATCATAGACTCTGTTCCTGTATGCGTATTATGAACAAACCTATACCTTGTTCCATACAAGCGATTGGTTTCCGCCATAAAATAACCATCCTGATATTTTATTTTTGCTCCTAAAGCTTTCAAACCGTCTATATGACGATCAATAGGTCTTTTTCCTATGCGGCAACCGCCAGGATTTGGAACCGTGGCTTTACCTAATCGTGAAAGAAGCGGTCCCATCACCATGGTAGCCGTCCTGTATAGTCCACCCAATTCAAGAGGAACAACGTGGCTTTTAAGCCGATCTCCAATAATTGTCATCGTATGATCTTTATTTAATTTAACCTTCACCCCCAAAGGTTTAACTATTTCTATCGTGCCAAATATTGAAGAGATTAACGGGATATTCTTGACATAGATGGGTTTATCCGTAAGCAAACCTGCCAGAATAACCTTCATAGCTACGTTTTTTGCACCGCTTACTTTTATCTGCCCTGTGAGTCTATTTCCACCTTCGACTATAAATTTCTCCATATTAAAAATCTCCTACTAAAACTATTTCTTTATGCAAATTAATACCATATTTTTCTTTTACTTTTTTCTTTGCCAAGTTAATTAATTCTAACACACTGGCGGAATTAGTATTTCCTTTATGGACAATAAAATTAGCATGTTCTGCGGAAAACCAGGCGTTACCTACTTTTTTTCCTTTAAGTCCGACGTTGTCTATAAGAAAGCCGGCTGAAAGAATATATTGAGGAGTAGGAATGCTCATGGCTTTGCTCTTTTCTATATTTCTAAAAATACATCCAGAAGAGAAAAAACCCTGCGGTTGGGTTTTTTGCCGGTATTCCATGGTTTCTTGAGCATCTTGCCAAAGCAACTCTTTATCACCAACCTCAAGCTGCAAAACAACAGAAAGTAAGACTTCTTTTGTTTTTTGCAAGACGCTGCTATCGTATCCGAATTTAAAATAATTTCTATCCACTTTTTTGACCTCGCCTGATAAAGTCGCAAGTTTTGCTCCCATTACATAATCTCCGAAGAATTTACTCTCTCGTATATTGTGAGCGTTAATATAAACCGCCCCACCTACTGTCCCCGGCTGTCCCAAAAAAGCTTCCAATCCAGACAAACCTTGATCAAGGGAAAAACGCACCAAACGATTTACTCCTACGCCACTTTCTATCTCTAGAAAGGCTTTCTTCACCTTAGACACTTTTCCTCGCAGACCAATAAGTTTTATACTGTTTGTCTCGTTCTTAATCACTAAGCCTCTAAAACCCTTATCGGAAATCAGAAGATTGGTTCCTCCTCCTAAAATAAATACGGGAATAGAGAACTTATTTGCCAGTTGAACTACCCGTATCAATTCATTTTGCGTCCTTGCTCGAAAAAATAAATCAGCGGGACCTCCAAGCCTGAAACTTGAATATTTCGATAATATCTCTTTCTGTAGAAGTCTTGTGGGTTCTATAGCTTTTATCAATTCCTGATAATTATTATTCATGAAATTTATTCCTTAAAGACTCAAGTAAATCTCTATGCCAACCATAAATATTACCGGCACCCATAGTGATAATAAGATCATTCGCTAAAATATTTTTTTCAAGATATGAGATCACTTCTTTTTTACTCTTTTTATAAACAGCATTTTTTTTATAGCGATTAATCTCCATCACCAATTTTACCGAAGTAATAGAAGAATCATATTTCTCTCTGGCTGAAGGGTAGATATCAGGGATAATAACTATATCCGCTTTCTCAAAAGAACGAGCAAACTCATTTATAAGCACTTTAGTTCTTGAGAAGGTGTGTGGTTGAAAAACGACAATAATTCGCTTCTGCGGATACCAATTACGAACAGCACAAAGCGTAGCCTTAATTTCGCTTGGATGGTGAGCATAATCATCAAAAAAGTCTATCTCTGCTACTCTTCCGATTTTCTCTAGTCTCCTTTTACATCCGGAATATAATCTGATATTTTGTCTAACCTTTTCCCAACTTTCTCCTAATAAATTTACCGTGATACCTGCCGCCAGAGCATTTAATAGATTATGCTTCCCGGCAACTTTAAGAGTGAAGTCGCCTATTTCGATATTTTTATACCTAATTCTCATAAAACTCAGGTAATCTGTAAAGGAAAATTTTTCTATACAAAAATCTGCTCTTTGTGAAAACCCGTAGGTAATAACTTCGTTTTCTATCTTTGGTAAAATATTTCTGATGCTTTCATTATCTACACAGGCTACAATTGTGCCGTTTTTCTTTACTTTTTGGGCAAAGGCTAAAAAAGCTTCCTCTACTTGAGAAATATTTCCGAAAGCGTCTGGATGGTCATATTCTATATTAGTTATGACCGCAATCTTTGGTTTTTGCCATAAAAAGCGCGGTTTCGGGCAGGTCTTTGGACAAGTCAAGTATTCATCAGCTTCGACTACTATAATATCTCCTAAGGCAT
>Ga0233422_10001044_pt1 | contig 12768 bp, 12 predicted proteins | sample Watercolumn_Mata_2_FD_182724 | JGI IMG/M metagenome (GOLD analysis project Ga0233422, IMG submission 182724) | Freshwater microbial communities from Lake Matano, South Sulawesi, Indonesia - Watercolumn_Matano_2014_110_MG | ecosystem: Environmental > Aquatic > Freshwater > Lake | place...
ACGTCTTGACCGATCCGTCCGAGGCCGAAACAGCCGGACTGAAGGCGAGAGAAACTATCCTGGCCAAGTGCAACGATGACACGATCTGGGAAAGAACCCGGAGCATGTATGAAAGCCTGTAATACCTATACTTTCGCCATTTTTGCAGATGGAGGTTGGTAATTCGGAGACAACTAGTTGAAAAAAGGAAGCGTTCCTCCTATATCCGTTTTGCCAATACCAACGGAGGAGGAACGCCATGTGCAGTGGGAATCTGCCAGAACCTTTCGGGATTGACAAGAGGGATTTCAGTCTTTGTTTTTCACGGCCGAGTGTGCGGCATTTCGTGATGCTGGTGGTGGGATGGGTTCTCACTGTGGGCCAGCACACGATCAGCAGGGTGATTTTATGCATCGGCGCTCACGAGAGGGAGCATTTCGCAAGCCTGTACCGATTCTTGTCGAGGGCGGTCTGGAGCTGGGACTCAGTGAGCTGGATGGTGTTCCGGATTATTCATCGGACGTTCTTGGCTGATGCCACCGAGGTGGTATGTGTGGTTGACGACACGCTCAACAAGCACTGGGGCAAGAAGATCTGCGGTGCCGGGTATCAACACGACGGATCGGTGCCCAAGGGTGACCCACCTGTCAGGTTTGGGGTTTGCTTTGTGCTCATGGGGGTGATGGTCCGCCTGCCCGGGATCAGTGAGAGGGTTTTCTGCCTTCCCTTCGCTGCACGGCTCTGGTGTCCCGACAATGCGCCGGTGAGACCCAAGCGCCTGGTCATACGGAAAAAGCCGGAGCTTGCACGCGAATTGATCGCGATGGTGCGTGAATGGCTTGATGAGGATGTGGTGCTCAAGGTGGTCACCGATATAGGATATTCCACCAAGACGATCCTCAGAGAACGGCCCACAGGCGTTGAGGTCACCGGCAAGATCCGTACGCACAGTGCATTGTACGAGGTATGGGAAGCGGACGAAGCCCCACCGAGAAGACAAGGCCGGCCAAACAAAAAAGGCAAACGGCTCCCCCAGCCCAAGGCGATGTTCGCATCTGTCGATACTCCTTGGAGGATTTCCCGCATACCGTTGTATGGCAAAGAGGCCAGCGTGATGGTGCACGAGTTCAAGGCGGTCTGGGCTCGTTCCGCAGGCAATGTCCCCCTAAAAATCGTCTTGACCAGGGACCCCAAGGGGATCCACGATGATTGTGTCTTCTTCGACACAGACACAGAGCGTCCTGCCGAGGCGGTTCTCAGGACCTATTCGGGCCGCTGGGGTGTCGAGATCGCCATTCGGGAGACCAAGGGGCTGCTGGGGAGCGCCGATCCCCAATGCCGTTCGGAGAAGTCGGTGTTCCGCGCGCCCATGATCGCCTACTGGGCCTACTGCCTTGTGGTGGTCTGGTTCGTCGAGCAGTATCGCCGCGGTGCAACCCTTGGCTTCATCCGATCACCGTGGTACAGGCAGAAGAAAGACATCAGCTTCTCAGATATGCTTGCCGCAGCCCGACGGAGCCATTTCGCATCAGTATTTTCGGGCGAGCCCGCTCACATGCAGACTCTACCGAAATTCAATCCCACGCGCTCCACGCGCCAACGCGATCTTACGAAAAGGGCAAAACTATAAGTAATACCAGTGCGCATTCAAAGAAGTAAGATTGGGGGAACCTTCTTACAAGAAGGGCCTCCCCGATTCTTCCTCTTTTGAACGCACATAGCTATAATGAGGCGGTTTCGATGAAAGAATCTCCACAACAGAACAGAGGAGCCTGAAACCGTGAAAGCGCTCATCCTTGCCGGCGGCCGCGGCAAACGCATGGAAGAACTCTCGGAGACCGACAACAAATGTATGCTGAAGCTTCACGGTAAACGTCTTATCGAATACAGCTTCGATAATGTAGCGCTGATCGACGAAATCAATGAGATTGTGGTCGTGGTGGGTTACCGCGCCGACAGCATTATCAATACATTCGGTGCGACTTACCAAAGCAAGCAGGTCTCGTATGTAATCCAGAAGGAACAACGAGGCGTGGTTCATGCCATGGAATCCGCTCGGGACCAACTTGACGGTGAGGATTTCTTTCTCTTTCTGGCCGATGAAGTGATCCTCGGAGGCCGTCATAGGGAAATGCTGCACGTATTCGACTACGAGCGCCACTTTTGTCTCTGCGGAGTGCACCCTCAGCCCGACCTTGAGTTCATCAAGCGGACGTATGCCCTTATACACGGTCCTGAGAAGCGCGTGTACCGGCTTGTAGAAAAGCCGAGAAAACCCTTCAACCCGCTCATGGGTACGGGCAACATCCTTTTCCGATCGGAGATCTTCGACTACATGGACGTGACCCCTGTAAACCCCAGCCGAGGTGAAAAGGAGTTACCGGATCTGATCCAGTGCGCAATAGACGACGGCGAGGTCATCAAGTTCTTCGAAGTATGCGACTATTACATTAATGTGAATTCACGTGAGGAATGGGATATGGTCGAAAGTCACTGGCCAGGAGATGCTAAGCACTCCACTTCACAAATATAGTGACATATTTTGAATCCCTGCATGGTGGGACGCCCCGCGCAGAACGCAGGGTTGCCGGTCATTTATGGACAGGCGAGACGCCAGTCCCACCAAAGGTGTCTCGCCGGGTCTGTCAACAGCCTGGAATTCCCGTAGGATGCGGTGACCAACGGGAACCGCATCGTTTGAGGTTGGGCATCTAAGCGGGTTGACAAAGCGACCCCGCGGTGCAACAGTGCGACCAGGCCTGCATCCACAGCAGAGCGGACAGGGGAGGTGCCTATGAACCATAGGGGAGTCTGCTGCCTCCTGATCGTCGTCTTCGCCATGTGCAGTCTCATCGATTCCTGCTGCCTTGCGCAGTCACCTGCCGGCGCGGGGGAGAAGATCCGGGTCAAGAGCCCTTCATTCAAAGAGGGGGGGCTCATCCCAAAGCAGTATACATGCGACGGACAGAACATCTCTCCACCGCTGACCTGGACCGGTGTCCCGTCTGCGGCCAAAAGCCTCGTTCTCATCTGCGATGACCCAGACGCACCGAAGGGCACTTGGGTTCATTGGGTGGTGTTCAATATTCCGCCAGATGTGCTTTTTTTGGCTCCAGGAGCCGGAAAGGAGACCGACACCATCGAAGACTATATGCCGAGAGGGGGCCGTGGCCGCGGCAAACCCGTGCTTGTTTTCACTACTTTCGGCGTCCACGGCACGACCGACTTCAAACGTGTTGGATACGGCGGGCCCTGTCCTCCCAGCGGAACGCACCGCTACTACTTCAAGCTCTATGCCCTGGATACGATGCTCAACCTCCAGAACGAGGCCACCAAGGCAAGCGTTGAGAAGGCTATGGAAGGGCATATTCTTGCAGAAGGGCAGCTCATGGGGAAATACAAACGGTCGCGATGAAATGCTATGCCACAAGGACCGACACACGGTGCTCTCAACGGCTGAGCCGACCTGTCCGGTAGGACCGGCATCTTGCCGGTCCTACCGGATCCCCCCCCGCTGCCTCACCACTGAGAACTGAAGCCATTGGAGCTGAGTGTGTTTGCTGTGAACCCAAGACCTGCCATGCGCAAGCTCATCCTCCGTTGGACCCAAGATGCCGAAACGCTCGTCTATCTCTCTCTCTCACCAACAGGAAGCCCGTATCCGAAGTAATCTTCGCGCCCTGAAAATCGATCATGACTGAGCGATCAAGTTCAGGGCGAATTGTGTCTCTCTTCTTTCAGCACTCCCGTACATCGAAGTACCCTCAATAACGGTCTACTTCCTTCACCATATTATCCTGTTGACCGCAAGAACACACATTTCCGTGTTTATTCGCCCAGCGGCGCAAGCCCCGGCGACGGCCGGTCGTCCCTACGATTCGGGTGAGGATTACTCTCGGATTATCCCTGCCAGCAGGTCGCCTGTTTGATGACGCACTGGCATTACAGATCCTCCTCCGCACGGTTCGGCGTGAGATTTCCCTATTAAAAAATAAGCAATTATGTTTTAATAGTGGGGAGGTCTGTTAAAGACCTCTTTAATAAGGGAACCGGATCATGAATCGTGGTCTGCAAGGACGCCTTGTACGCCAAACCACAGCCTCAGAAGGCTTCGAGGCTTTTATCCCCTTTGCTCTGCCGCCGAGCCCGCCCCTGGACGTTGACCTGGACCTCCTTGAGCAAGCCAACCGAGCCCTGTGGCGTCTCGATGCCCTCACGCTTCTTCTCCCCAACCCTTCCCTCTTGCTCTACTTCTACGTTCGCAAAGAAGCGGTCGTCTCCTCTCAAATTGAGGGAACTCAATCCTCGTTGTCCGATCTTCTCCTGCATGAATATCACGAAGCGCCGGGGGTCCCGATAGATGATGTGGAGCAAGTGTCACAGTACGTCGCGGCACTGAATCACGGGCTGGAACGACTGAGAGGTGGATACCCCCTTTCGTTGAGATTGATTCGGGACATTCACGGGATACTCCTTTCCAAAGGACGAGGTAGTACCCGAAGCCCCGGTGAATTCAGAAGGTCTCAAAACTGGGTCGGAGGAACTCGTCCGGGTAATGCGCGCTTCGTTCCTCCTCCACCTGAAGAAGTGAAGGCTTGCATGGGTGAACTGGAAAAGTTCCTTCATGATCAACCGTTGCGAACTCCTTTGCTTCTCAAGGCTGCACTGAGCCATGTCCAATTTGAGACCATTCATCCTTTTCTGGACGGAAACGGAAGGCTTGGGAGGCTCCTGATCACCTTCTTGCTCTGTATCGAGGGCGCTTTGTCCGAACCGCTCCTTTACCTGAGCCTTTACTTCAAAGAGCATCGGGACACATATTACGACTTGTTGCAGAGAGTTCGGATTGAGGGAGACTGGGAGGCCTGGGTTAGTTTCTTTCTGGACGGGGTAATAGATACCGCGGAGCAAGCCGTCAAAACCGCACAACGGATCATGAGTCTGTTAAGCCATGACCGGACTCGTATTGACAGGATGGGGCAGGCAGCCGGTAATGCTTCACGAGTCCATTCTTGTCTTCAGAAGAAGCCTGTTTTGGAGATTCCGAGAGCCTCGACGGAACTCGGAATATCTCAACCGACCGTGACAGCAGCCTTGAAGAGGCTGGAAGAAATCGGAATAGTGAAAGAGATCACCGGGAAAGCCAGAGATAGGATATACGTCTATACGGAGTACCTCGATATTCTGGGAGAAGGGACTCAGCCTCTATGAGAGGCAGTTTCCCAATCCGACTCACATTCAATCTCTTCAATCCGCCGATCTCATAAGACTGGCGGCATACCTCTTCCGCTGCGAACGGCACAGCCTGACTTCGCCGCCAGTCCTCCGGAAGTCAGGCATCTTATCGCGAACTGGTATCGGACCGTATCCGCTGTCAAGTAATCTCCAGCCAGCCCTCGGTATCGGCCGAGACAACTTCACCGATCTGCGCGGCGGGGTCTACTCCTGCTACCTTGAGGGCAGCGAGAAGCTCGTCCGCTAATTCAGGCCGCACGCCCAGGAGCAGGCCGCCAGAGGTCTGGGGATCGAACATCAGGTCCATCGTCTCTCCGCTCACCTGCGGGCCGACGCTCGTCCATTCGCCGAAGAATTTGCGGTTCGCGTGAGTCCCTCCCGGAACCAAGCCCATGGACGCGGCCTCCATCGCGGCTTCAAGCAGCGGAACCGCGCTGGAGTCAATTCGGATCCGGCACCGGGAGGCACGGGCCATTTCCAGCATGTGCCCCCCCAGCCCAAACCCTGTTACGTCCGTGCAGGCCCTGACGCCGAATCGCGCTGCCACTTCCGAAGCGTTCCGGTTGATTGTGCACATGGACTGGACCATCGCGTCGACAGACCGCTGCGAAGCCAGGCTGCCCTTGAGCGCGGTGGCAATCAGGCCGGTGCCTACGGCCTTGGTGAGGATAAGACGGTCGCCGCCTCGGAGCGCGGCGTTGGTCATGATCCGGTCGGGGTGCACCAGGCCGCATACTGACAGGCCGTACTTCGGTTCGTTGTCCTCTACGCTGTGCCCCCCCACGAGCGCGACCTGCGCCTCCTTGAGAACGTCCAGCCCGCCTTCCAGGATTTCCCGCAACACCTCGATGCCAAGCTTCTTCACAGGAAAACAGATCACGTTCAGGGCCGTGATGGGACGCCCGCCCATGGCGTACACGTCGCTCAAGGAATTAGCAGCCGCCACCCGACCGAAGATCCGTGGATCGTCAACGATGGGAGTAAAGTAGTCCACCGTTTGGATCAAAGCCAAGTCATCGGCGAGTTTGTACACACCCGCATCTTCCGATCCTCCTATGCCTGCAAGGACGTTCGGATTGTCAGGAATCTCCAGCCCGCACAGCGCCCTGTCCAGGTCCCCTGGACCCAGCTTGGCCGCTCAACCGGAAGCTCGAGAGAGAGTTGTCAATCGTATCTTTTCTGTGGGCACCTTTTCCTCACTATGTCGCGTTCAACTATTGGGAATGACTAGATAGCAGCTCTATCCCTTGACGCGCGCTTCACGTCCCTGCCCAAGTCACGAGAAGGGCTCATGTTTAATCGGTTCCGTCTATGGCGCTTATTATGGATTTCTATGAAGTCGATGTCAATCCCGCGGCCGATCTATGCCGCATAGCAGCTTGCGTGTACGGCTTACCGCACTATAGTGAGCCGCACCGGAGCGCGAAGGACAACGTAGGTGCCGTTTTCCGACTCTTTCCGTTGCACGGTCCCCACGTACTCCTTAATTATTGACGCAACTTTACGCGCATCCTCAGGGAGCATTCTCACACATCCATGCGATTGGTTGCGTCTAATACTCCTCGGGGCGTTGGTGCCGTGGAAACGGTATCCGTAATCGTCGAGCTTGACCTTGCCTTCAATGAGGTCCGGACTTCCAGAGGAGGCCGTCTTCTTGAATTTGATGGGTCTTTTCTTGAGGAGTGGGGCCATGGTTCCCCCATAGACGCGTTGGCTCGGAGATTGACCCCAGGCCCACGCGCGATTCGGCGGAGGAATCCAGAAGGGGGAATCGTCAAAGATATGGGTGACGAAATAGTCTCCCTTAGGAGTAGGGAAGTCCGAAGCTCCGAGCCCGACATCGCACCTGTAAAGTACTTCTTCACGCCCGAAGCATGATTCTCCTACCAACATCAGGTAATGCTGAGAATGGCTGACCTCAATCCTCAGGAACTTGTAACCCCCTTCAGACCCAGTCGGAAAGGAGCCGACGGATTTCAGGGTGTCGCTGGGCGTCACGAGCGTTTGAAGGTTCTGCCGATTGACGAGCTCGGGTCGCCGCGTCCGGGCGTTAGAAGGATCGGACGAACCTATCGCTGAAGAAGTAGGTCTGGCGCTTGCCTTAACCGGCGACCCTTCGACCTTTGAAGACGTGGGGGACGTCTCGACTGACGCGCTGCCCGTGGTCTGGTCATCTACGGAGCGCTTCGGCGCCTCCTTCTTCTGCTTTTTCTGGCGGTCGGAGCGAGAGGCAGCTTCGAGAAACGTCGAAGGCACTGAACCGTCGGATCGCCCTTGCCCAAGAGAGCCGGCCGATTCATTACCGCCTTTCATGACAGTCATAATCCGACCGAGCCACTGCCCCTCATGGTCCGGATCTGCCGCCGGAAGTGGAAACGGAGAAATAAGAGAGAAAACCATACCCATACACAGAAAATACAACCAAACTCGATTCATAGCGAATTATGCCACCCTTCCATCGTCATGTTGATAGAATTACTGACTATTTTAGCATCTTACCCCCGAAAAATCAACGGGAAAGGTGAATTTTCGGCATCTGTGCGGTTATTTGGGGGTGTTCGGCCAAAAAGGCAAGGGATTTCTCACCGCAAAGACCGCGGAGATCGCGGAGCGCAGGGGCGCATGGCCGAGGCTGTCTCAAAATCCACGATGTCGAGGAATCCCGCGTGAGCGCGGGACCGCGCGGGGTGGCCCGGACGCTACTGCGTCCGGGTGCCGAAGGCACGAGAGGTCTCGGGATGGTAGAAACACACCTACGTACAAGACGACCGTGTGGATTCGCCTCTTGTCGCTTCGCGACCCGGACGTGTCACGTCGGGGCCACCCGCCCGCGGACGATAGGTGTGCACGGCGGTGCGTGCTTGTTACCGCGTCGCGCTTATTGAGAGACGGCAAGGTAAGGCGATCTTTCTATCAGGAAAAAGAAGTCATTGCTCATCTGACGGAGAAGCCCTCGGCCTGTGTTAACGCTTGGAGGAAGTCCAGGTCCTTCTTCACAACCACAACGGCCAGATCTGCTACGGCCTTGAAAAACTCGCTCACGGAGAGGTTCTGCACGTCCGCTGCCCATGTTTCAATCCACTGAGATAAATGCTCCTTGAGGAAAACAAGCTGATGCCGGATGTGGTCTTGAAAGGGTGAAATTCCATAGTTCCGATCCTGCCATACCGCGAGGGACGAGCCGGCCAGTATTGCCATGAAATAGCATTCCACAGCTATGTGATCGTCGGGTTCGGTGAACGAGTCGTCAGTGGCAAAGCCGCAGCGTGCATAAAACTGTCTCACTTCTGTTGTGTGCTCTCCGAATAACCGGCCGTCCCGGTAGCTTGATTCGGAAGGACAAATAGAACCCGTGGCTGCTCCAAGGAACAGGCGGGCGTAATCAACGGCGAGATCGGCGGCATCGGATTTCTCCGCGACGCCAAGAAATAGCCGTACGCCTTCCCCGACAGTCGGTTCGCTCCAATAGGTGAGCAAATGCTCAAGATAGGGCCACTGATCGAGCAGTCGGCCCAAAGTGTCTTGAGAGGGCTCCGCATGCAAGCACAAGGCAAGCATTTCGTACAGGCACGCGCGAAGCCTGAGACGATTCTCGCAGAGCCCTTCCATGAGAAACCTCAGATGTAGAATACCCTGGGTTCAGTTCCCCAGTCGGCGTTCTTCGGCTTGGCCCCCTTGGCCAATAGGCGTGAGACATCCGACTTGGGATCGTCCATATCGCCGAAGACCCGTGCCAGAGTGGTGCATGCCTCGACACAGAGCGGCAATTTGTTTGCTTTAAGGCGATGGGCGCAGAAGTCACACTTGTCAACCTTCCCCGGGGTATGCACCTTGTGCTTCACCTTCAGCTTTCTTGCCACTTCTTCGTAAGGCACAGGCACAGCGAAGTATCCCTGCTTCGGGTTGAGTTTACGGGCCCCATAAGGACAAGCCTCGACACATGCCCCGCATTCGCTGCCCCGACATTTCTCTTCGTCTACCAAAGTGATGCCCGATTGATCCTGCCATGTTGCTCCCGCCGGACAACCTGTTACGCAGGGTGGCTTTGCGCATTGCATGCAGCCTGCAATGTCCCACTCTCCATTCGGACCTTCTTTCACAATCGTTCTCGAACAACCGGGCATGGTCAAATTTTCCATCTTGCACGCCACTACACAGGTTTGGCAGCCTGTACACAGATCTCTTTGTATAACCATAGCGTACCTGGGCACGTTTCCAATCCTCCTTTCAAAAAGTGTTTATCACGTCTCCTTGCGCACCTGACAGAGCCCGGCCTTGAACGGGGGAAAACCTGAAATCGGATCGAAATGTCTCGGAACCAAGGCATTAACATCCTGATCGGCCCAGCCGTGAAACATATCCACCACGCTGCGAGAGACGGTTTTCGTCACATGGGCTTTCACCTTGATTCTTCCATAGTCATTTTCGATGAACACATAGTCGTCTTCTGCAATACCTCTGGCAGCGGCATCTTCAGCATTGAGATTCACCACCGGCTCCGGTTGGAATTCGCTGAGCCACGGAATGTCCCTGAACTTGCTGTGTGTGTAAAATGGGACGCGCGCTCCTGTCATGAGGACAAGGGGATACTTCTTCGCGAGGTCCGGCTTGCTTACGGGACTTTCGACCGGTTCCGCGTAGACCGGCAAGGGATCGAGTCCGTTCTTTTCCAGGATAGGGGAATAGAGCTCAATCTTCCCTGTGGGGGTCTCGAATCCGGGTTTGCCGTCTTTCCGCAGGAGGCCCTCGGCGAACTTCTGAAATCGCGGCGGCTCCTTTGGAGGTTTGGCGATCATACTGCCGGGTGCGTTTCTCAGTTCTTCCACGGTGGTCCCGGCGGCTTTGAGCAGCTCATTGATGAAGGCTTCCAGGTTGCCGTTGCAGAACTCCTTGGACAATCCCAGCGCGGTTCCAAGGTCCGCAATGATCTGCCAGTCCTCCCGGGCCTGGCCCAAGGGTTCGATCGGCTGACGCTGGTAAACGCTTCTTCCGAAACACGCAGGCGACCCGAGGCGCTCAAAACAGGTGGCCGCAGGCAGCAACACGTCCACATAATTGTGGGTCCACGGGCGATAGAAATAGTCCACGGCCATGGAAAAATCCATGTTTGCCAAGGCCTTCTGATAAAGGTGCGGTTGGGGCCAAATCTTGGCATTCCCTCCGAAGAGCACCATAGCCCTGATCGTGCCCGCTTCCACGTATTCGGGAAGTCTGTTCATCTGGACTTCGGGAATGAGGTCTGCCCAGACCGGGTACTGTTTCAGATCGGCCCGCTTAGGCTTGAGGTCGGTGAGCAGTATCTTCCTGAAGCAGAATTCCGGCTCGCCCATGAAATCAGGCGGCAGCAAAGGCCGAGGAGGCGCCACTACACCCCCCGGACGGTCGAAGTTTCCGGTCAGCGCCACGAGCGAGAATACAGCCCGCATGTTCTGCAGACCGTTCGTGTGATGCACAATTGGAGCGGAACTGATCATGAGAGCTGTCGGCCCATCTGCAAAAGACCGCGCGGCAGCCCTGATCTGCTCCGCGGGAATTCCTGCTATAGTGGAGACTCTTTCCGGCGTGAATTGACTGACGTATCCTTTGAGTTGCTCGAATCCGTGGACCCACTTGGTCACAAAATCCTTGTCGTAGAGTTTTTCGCTAATGATGGTTTGAATCATCCCCAATGCCAGAGCCCCGTCGGTCCCGGGTCTGATGGTCAGATGCATTCCGCCTAGAGCCTTGACCGTGGGGGTTGCACGGGGATCGATGTGTACGAAGTTCACCCAAGCCTGTTTGGATTTCAGCAATCCTTTCATGGAAAAGGGAGCCGAGTACGCGGGGTTCACGCCCCAGATAAAGCAGTTTTTTGTCTCTTTGCTCGGAGGGCCGCCCATGACAAGCGTCCCGAACGTTAGAAGGCCGGCCAAGTTAACGGACCTGAAGCAATTTGAGCTCTCGGTACCGAAATTGGGCGAACCAAAGGCAAAGGCCAGTCTCTGCAAGGGGGGACGCATTTCCTTCGGGTCTCCGCAGTAAAAGCAGACCTTCTCCGCGCCGTATTTGGTCTTTACTGCCTGAAGTCAGTCGGCCGTCTCCCGTATGGCCTCTTCCCACGTGATGCGCTTCCACTTGGGACCTTCTCCTTTGGGTGTCGTACGCCTCAGCGGATACCGGAGCCTCTCGGGGTGGTATTGCTCCTGGAGCTGCGCATAGCCCTTGGAGCACAAGGTGTTGGCTGGATAGTTGAAATCCGTTCTGGCATAGATCCGAGTGATCACGTCACCTTGACGGTGATACACGATGCCGCACTTGGGCACGTGGTTGCACCCGTCACAGTACGTATACCCGGTGGTCTCGGCGTTGGATGCCGAAATTTCCTCCGCGGAAGCGGCCCGAAGAATTCCCGGGAAGTCGAGACTGAGTCCCAGAACTGAACCTGTAACCACGGCAGTCTTGAGGAAATCCCTCCTTGTCGATTCCATTCAGACCTCCTTTCCTACAGTCCTGCGCCGAGCGCACTTGTACACACAATTTTTCATGCCTCGGGGGGTGTCAATGAAATTCCCCTCGATGTTTCGTCTGAAGCAAGTCGAGCAGGTCGCCAATGCCGATGGAAACCGGCTCTTCTCCTTCTCGGCCGAATACCTAAGTCCCGTTACCCGTGACGGAGCAGGCGAAAAAGCCGTCCGAATACTGTGCAATCAGGGTCGCGTTGGCGCATGGAGCGTCAGTCACCACCGCGTCTTTGTCCAGTATGAGCGTCATCAAGACCGTTTCGTCCACTAAACATGTTCCTTTCGAGATCTCGGTGCCGGGGTTTCGCGAAATCCCCTAAATGGTAGCTATTTCCTGTCTGAATACCCGATAATATCTGAACCAGCGCGCTGGGATCGCCCTGATGCCTGTCAATAATCCGGTCGAGTCTGTCTTTGACCGGAGCCTGTGTCGTGATCTCCTTCTTTCTTCCGGTCTTTCACCGGCCTCTTCGCCTCAGGCGAGGGCAAAGCTCTTCCGGCTTTCATCGTATCGGACCAATCGTTGCCGCGATGAGGCATTCAGGTGCCTGGATACCTCAGACGGGGTCAGGCCCAACCTCTTTGCGATTTCTGCAGTTGAAAGCGGACCTTCCCCCAAGAGTAACATAATTTGGCTTATGGCCAATTTGTCAAAGATTGTCTCGCGAAATATCTTGTTTACCTCGTCACTGTCGAAAAACTTCCCATAGTTTTCTTCCGATTCTCCCGATACTCTTAAATTGAGAGGGACTGTCAGCCTCTCCGTTTGCACCAGCTTGATGTAGGGAACGAGCTTTGTCACCGCTTCAAGTCTGAACTTCAATGTAGGTTCGTCTATTCCTTCGCTTTTGCCAAGAGGTCCCAGCTCCTCCATTTCCCGGCCGAATTCATTCATAATATTGGCGAACCAGATTCCCTCGCCCGCAGATACCCATTCAAGCCTTAACCGATCAGGGTTCACCCCTATGTGATTCAGTAATTTTTTGCATATAGTTACCGTGGTTAATGCATCGTAATTTCCATTAGTAATATAATGGCAGTCGTCGAGGTAACA
>Ga0233422_10001046_pt1 | contig 12741 bp, 12 predicted proteins | sample Watercolumn_Mata_2_FD_182724 | JGI IMG/M metagenome (GOLD analysis project Ga0233422, IMG submission 182724) | Freshwater microbial communities from Lake Matano, South Sulawesi, Indonesia - Watercolumn_Matano_2014_110_MG | ecosystem: Environmental > Aquatic > Freshwater > Lake | place...
AATTTCATCTTGGACAATCATAGCATCGAACAATCAGAAACATATGGAACCTTTTTTTAACAGCAGGAGCATCATCGACATTTTGATCCGTTGGAGGATTCACCTGGTCGTAATCGTCCTCCTGGCAGTGGTCCTTTCGGTGATCCTTTCCAGTTCATGGGTCATCACACCATTGTATAAATCGTATGCCATCGTGTATCCTTCGAACATCGCACCCTATTCCGATGAGAACGAAACGGAACAGATGATAGAGATGCTGCAGTCGGGCGATATCCGCGACAGCGTGATCCGGAAGTTCAACCTGGCCCGGCACTGGAAGATAGATTCCAATTACAAGTATTTCACGAGCACAATACTGTTTTACTGGGGGCAACGGATAAAGATCACCAAAACCCCATATGAGGCGGTGAACATCGAGGTTTTAGATCCCGACCCCCGTATGGCCTGTGATGTGGTGAATGCCATCATGGATTATTACAATATCAAGGTCAGGCGGCTTCACAAGGACAAGTTCTACGAGGTGGTGGTCAACTACGAGGTTATCGTCAGGGATAAGAAACAGAAGATCGATTCCCTGAAAGAACGGGCCCAGGAACTGGGCACCAAATTCGGACTTATGGAGTACCAGTCTCAGACACGTGAAGTGATGCGTGCTTTGCTGGGAACCGGCAGTCACCCCGGGAAGTACCAGGAAGCGTTGAAGTATAAAAAGGCCCTGGAAGAAAAGGGCGGCGAGATGCTCCTGATCCAGGAGATGATGCGGGCCGAGACGGAAGAGTTCGCTGTGTTCAAGCTGGATTATGACCGCGCGCTGCTGGACTACAACCGCGAATACACACATCTGAACCTGCTGACGCGGCCATTGGTATCCGATAAGAAAGCGTATCCCATCCGATGGCTGATCGTCACCGCTTCGGTGCTGGCCGTGCTCTTTCTGGCCCTCATTGCCATAGGGATCATCGAACGAACCCGAAAACCTGTTCATGCCCAGTCGTAGCTTTCCGATCGATCTGTCGGTTGAAGGGATCCTCTCCTGGCTGGAGAGATACAAGGTCTTCTGGATCTATCTTCTCAGCCTTGCTTATATCCTTCTGAACGCCTACCTGGTGTACAAGAATCTTTATTATTCGCTCTTTCTTCCGGTCCTTCTGGTTTTGTTATATATATATTTTACGCGCCTGGACTGGATCCTGATGCTGATCGCCTTAACCACCCCTATCGCCGTTAACCTGGTAATGTACGATTTCGGAGCCGGCATCTCAGTCCCCACCGAACCGTTGCTGTTCGGTGTGCTGGTGGTCTTTGTTCTGAAGCTGGTTTACCGGCATGATTTTGACCGGCGGATATGGACGCACCCGGTCAGCATCGTTGTGCTTCTCTCTCTGGGCTGGATGTTCATCACGAGCCTCACCAGCCAGATCCAGCTGGTTTCATTAAAATATCTGCTGGCGCGGCTTTGGTTTGTCATCCCTTTTTATTTCCTGGGGATCCACCTGTTCCGCAAAACTGGGAACATCCGGTTGTTCATCTGGCTCTATACCATTCCACTCCTGGGAGTGATCGTATATACGATATATACACATTCAACCATGGGATTTGACGAGGAAGCCGGCCATTGGGTGATGTCCCCGTTTTACAACGATCATACTGCTTACGGTGCGGTGCTTTCCTTGTTTATCCCCATATTTGCCGGCTTTGCCTTTACCAGGACCTATGGAAAGGCCACCCGGTTTTTTTCCCTGGTGGTATTCTGCGTCCTGGTGCTTGCCCTTTTTCTGTCATTCTGTCGGGCAGCCTGGATCAGCGTAGTATTTTCCCTGCTCGTGTTTCTGCTGGTCCTTTTCCGGATCAAATTCAAATTGGTGGCCCTGGTGCTGGGGATATTCCTCGCTTTCTTTTTTATGTTCCAGCAGCAGATCTGGGATGTTCTTGAACGAAACAAACAGGGCACATCCGGTAACTTCATTGAGCACCTGCAGTCGATCTCAAACATCTCAACCGACAACTCGAACCTGGAGCGTATCAACCGGTGGCAGTCGGCCTTCCGGATGTTCGACGAACGACCGTTTTTCGGATTCGGGCCTGGCACCTACCAGTTCGAGTATGCCCCGTTTCAGATGTCCAAGGAGAAGACCATCATCAGTACGAATGCCGGCGACCGGGGGAATGCACACAGTGAGTACATCGGGCCGCTGGCCGAACAAGGATTGGCCGGGATGTTGCTTATGGTCCTCCTCGTAATTTGTATCATGGTTTATGGTATGCGGATTTACCGGAACGCCACCACGCCTGAGAACCGGTTGTTAAGCATGACCGTATTGCTGGGACTGATCACTTATTTCCTGCACGGAACCATGAATAATTTTCTGGATACGGATAAAGCCTCGGTCCCGGTATGGGCTTTCATCGCCATGCTCGTGGCAATGGATCTCAGACAGAAGGATGATCTCCGAGAAGCTTCCTCATCTTAGCGATCTCCCTCCACTTCTTCCGGGCTTCCTCGGCCGGAACGCCGTAATAAACCTTTCCTCCTTCAAGGGATTTATCGACACCCGACAGGGCATAAACGACCGCTTTACGACCGATCACCAGGTCTTTATTCACCGACACACGGGCCCAGAGGGTCACCTCGTCCTCGATCCGGGTCACCCCGGCAATGGCGCAATGGGCGCCGATCAGACAGCACCGGCCGATGAATGTATCGTGGCCGATCTGGACATGATTATCGATCTTTGAATGTTGTGAAATGATCGTATCGCCCGACACTCCTTTGTCGATTGAGGTCAGGGCACCCACTTCCACGTCGTCTTCGATTACCACCCGTCCGCATGATTCGAGTTTCTTCCACCCGTCGTGACGGCGCTGGAAATAGTAGGCATCGGCTCCGATTACGCTGCCCGAATGCAGGATCACCCGGTCGCCGATAACGCAATGATCGTAAATACTCACGTTGGCGTGAATCAAACAGTCCTTGCCGATCGTCACATGGTTTCCGATGAAAGTCCCGGGTTGTACAACTGTTCCTTTGCCAAGCCGTGCCGAAGGACTGATCATGGCAGTAGCCGGCTCAAACGGATTGAACCGTTTCACCAGGGCAACAAAGTCATCGAAGGGAGTCTCGGAGATAAGTAGTGCCTTGCCTTCAGGACAGGTTACGTCTTTGTTGATGAGAATGGTGGTGGCCTTTGAACGGAGGGCTTTATGATAGTATTTGGGATGATCCACGAAAGTAAGGTCGCCTGCCTCCACCATGTGGATCTCGTTGATACCTGTGATCTGGTGCTCCGGATCTCCCTTGAAACGCAGGCTCAGCCATCCGGCGAGCTCCTGGAGTGTGACAGGTTTTAAGAGTTTCATGGTTTCTTACATCAACCGTCCTTCGCTTCATGTCTTTACCCGTTCCCCGTATTCGCCGGTCCGGGTATCCACGCGGATCACCTCGCCGGTGCCGATAAACAGAGGGACCTTGATCACCGCACCGGTTTCAAGCGTGGCGTCTTTCAGAGTATTGGTCGCCGTATTTCCACGCAATCCCGGTTCAGTATAGGTGATGGAAAGCTCTACAAATGGCGGCAGGTCGCAGTTCAGCGGGGTTTCGGTATCGGCATGGAACACGATCTCCACTTCCTGACCTTCCTTCAGGAATTGAGGGGCGTTGATCAATTCCTGCGGCAGCGGGAGTTGCTCGAAAGTTTCGGTGTGCATGAAATGATACCCGGTGTCGTCGCGATAAAGAAACTGGTGCTTCCGGCGTTCCACCCGGGCGATCTCAATCTTTTCCCCCGAGTCGAATGTGTTGGCGATCACTCGCCCGGTACGCAGGCTTTTCAGCTTCGTCCGAACGAAGGCCGAACCTTTTCCAGGTTTTACATGCTGAAACTCCACGACCATGAAAAGGTCATTGTTAAAATCGATCACCAGTCCGTTCCGGATGTCTGCCGTTGTTGCCATAAAACATCTATCGGTTCAATCAATTAATCGGGGATGCAAAAGTATGGATTTTTTATAATCTTCGATCATGATCTTCCGGGTGCAGAATCCGCATTCTGCTTCCCGGAGGTTGGAGCAGACAAGGATCGTACGGCCATCCCGGTGCCGGTGGATCAGGTCGAGGTACCAGTCGATGCCGGCTTTATCGAGGTTGGTGGTCGGTTCATCGAGCAGAAGAAGCGGAGTGTCGCTCAGGATGGCGCACACCAGTTTGACACGCTGCTTCATCCCCGACGAGTATTTCCTGATCGGTTTGGATTTCCACTGGGGGAATTGGAGAAGGTCGGTGAGGCCGGCAACCGTGTAACCCTCCACCAGGGATTTGAAAGAGAAATGGAACCGGAGCATTTCCGGGAGGGTGAATTCCTCGATGAGTTCCTGATAAGGCGCCACGAGCGACAGATACCGGAATATCCCGGTATCGGGGATCGTTTTTCCGGAGAGAGAATAGGTAATCTTACCCTGGGTGGGGTGAATGTTCCCCCCCACGACCTGGAGAAAGGTTGATTTCCCGGAACCGTTGCGTCCTATAACGGCCACTGCTTCACCAGTTTCAAACGAGGTGGTGACTTCACGGAAGATCCATTCGGTATTGAACTTCTTCCCGATCCCAGACAGGGTGATTGTCATACGGGTGGAGTTATTTTTCGCGGTTCTTTCCGAAACCTTTCATGATGCCCCGGCTGGAGTTGCTGATAAAGGAAAGGATCTCGTCGCGTTCGGGGGTCGCCGGGAATTCGGCTTCGATGATCTCGACAGCCCGGGAAACATTGTATCCGCGGAGATAAATGGTCCGGTAGATATCCTGGATATGGTTGATCCGTTCCGTGGTGAATCCCCGGCGTCGCAGCCCGATGGAATTCACACCGACGTAGGAGATAGGTTCCCGTGCCGCTTTAGTGAACGGAGGCACGTCTTTCCGCACCAGTGAACCACCCGAGATCATTGTGTGGATCCCGATATGTGAGAATTGGTGAACGGCAACCATGCCGCCGATAATGGCCCAATCATCGATCACGATATGTCCGGCCAGGTTGGTAGCGTTGCCGAGGATTACCTGGTTCCCGATCACGCAATCATGTGCAATGTGGACATAGGCCATCAGGAGGACATTGTCACCGATCACCGTTTCAAAACTGGCTTTGGTTCCGCGGTTAACGGTCACGAATTCCCGGATGGTCACGTTGTTGCCGATCTTCACTATGGTTTCCTCACCGGCGAACTTGAGATCCTGCGGGATCGCGGAGATCACGGCACCGGGAAAGATACGGCAGTTCTTTCCGATCCGGGCGCCTTCCATGATGGTGACATTCGAGCCGATCCAGGTACCTTCATCAATAATGACGTTTTTATCGATGGTGACGAACGGTTCGATCACCACGTTCGGGGCCACTTTGGCCTGCGGATGGACGTATGCTAAGGGTTGATTCATCGGATAATTATTTGCGTTGGATCTGAGCCATCATTTCGGCTTCCATCACCACTTTCTGGCCCACATATGCCAGTCCGCGCATGGAGATCAGCCCGCGGCGGATAGGGGCATTCAGCTGGTTGTAAAATATAACGGTATCTCCGGGAACCACCTTATGCCTGAACTTGACAGTCTCAATCTTAACGAAATAGGTGATATAATGTTGCGGATCGTCCACGGTGTTCAACGCCAGGATGCCCCCGGTCTGGGCCATGGCCTCCACCAGCAGAACCCCCGGCATCACGGGCTCTTCCGGAAAATGCCCGGTGAAGAAAGGCTCATTCATGGTGACATTTTTCATGCCCACCACGTAATCTTCACCCATTTCCAGGATCTTGTCGATGAACAGGAAAGGAGGCCTGTGCGGAAGAATGCTCTGGATCTGGTTGATATTGTACAACGGGATTTTATTCAGGTCGAAGGTATGGATCGCTTCCGTTTTCCTTTCTTTCCGGATAACTTTTTTAAGCATCCGTGCAAACTGCACATTGGAAAGATGACCTGGGCGGGAGGCAATGATATGGGCTTTGATCGGCATTCCCAGCAGCGAAAGGTCACCGATGACATCCAGCAGTTTGTGCCTGGCCGGTTCATTGGGGAACTGAAGTTCAAGATTGTTCAGGATCCCTTCGCGGAGCACCTCCACCCGGGGCTTGTTGAAGAGCTTTGCCAGGTGGTCGAGCTCTTCCTGCGACATGAGGCGGTCGACGAACACAATGGCATTGCCCAGATCGCCTCCCTTGATCAGGTTGTTGTTGAGCAGATACTCCAGCTCATGCAGGAACACGAAGGTGCGGCAGGGTGCGATCTCGGTCTGGAAGTCGCGGATATGGTTCAGAGTGGCATTCTGGGTAGGCAGGATCTTTGATTCGTAGTCGATCATCACCGAAACACGGAATTCCCTGGACGGGATGGCGATCAGTTCGACCTTTTTCTCCGGATCGGTGTAGGTTACATTGGAGGTGAGCTCGAAATATCTCTTGAGCGCTTTCTGTTCCGTGATCCCGGCTTTCAACAGCTTCTCCACGAAAAACCTGCAACTTCCGTCAAGGATCGGAGGCTCCGACTGGTTCAGTTCCACCAGGACGTTGTCGATCTCAAGCCCCGACAGGGCAGCAAGCACATGTTCTACGGTATCGATGCGCACCCCGTCATGCTCCAGGCTGGTGCCTCGGGAGGTGTCGATCACATGGTCCACATCGGCATCCACGAGAACCCCGGAGTTGATATCCACCCGGTGAAACTTATAGCCGTAATTTTCGGGAGCGGGCTTGAAGGTCAGGCGGACCTTTTTTCCGGTATGCAGGCCTGCTCCGTCGATATGGACCGGGGCAGCAATGGTCTTCTGTTTCTCACTCATCGGGAGTCAGTTTTTTAAGTTGTTTCTCCAGGGTGTTGATCTTCCGGACAATATCGTCAAAATTCCGCCAGTGGACGTAGTTGCGGCGGGCTTTTGACGCGTCGATGGCCGGAGCCCCGAACACCACGGCGCCTTCCTTCAGCAAACTGTTCTCCACTCCCGACCGGGCTCCGATCTTCATGTTGTCGGCAATCACTATATGCCCTACAAATCCCACCTGTCCGCCGATCATGCAGTTCCGGCCTATTTTGACCGATCCGGAGATACCCGACTGAGCGGCGATCACGGTGTTTTCCCCGATTTCCACATTGTGAGCTACCTGGATCAGGTTATCGAGCTTCACACCGCGGCGGAGGATGGTGGAACCGATGGTAGCCCGGTCGATGGTCGCGTTTGCCCCAAGTTCCACGTGATCCTCCAGGATGACATTACCGACCTGGGGAACTTTCCGGTACTGATGGTCATCCTGCGGAGCGAATCCGAATCCGTCGCTTCCGATGACGGTCCCGCCATGGATTGTACAATGGTTGCCGATGCGGCAGTCACGGTAGATCCTGACACCGGGATACAGGATTGTGTCATGACCAACCGAAACATTATCACCGATATAGACCTGAGGATAGATCTGCACGTTGTCCCCTACTGTTACCCCTTCCCCGATGTATGCAAACTCACCGATATACAGGTCCTTCCCGAGTCGGGCGGAGGGAGAGATGAAACACTGACCCGAGATGCCGTTTTTGCGGGCGGTAAGACTGGCATGAAACTCCAGCAGGCGGGCGAACGCGTCGTACGGATCTTTCACACGGAGAAGTGTTAGCCCTGACGGAAGCGGCTTATCGGGTGTGAAATTTTCCTGAACGATGGCCAGGGAGGCGCCGGTGGTATAGATATAGTGGGTATATGACGGATTGGCCAGAAAGGTAAGGTTCCCGGGAGTCCCTTCCTCGATCCTGGAGAGGCCTGTGATCCTTACATCGGGATTCCCTTCCACCGTTCCACCCAGGAGTTCGGCTATCTGCCGGGCTGTGAATTCCATATGGATTGATTTAGAAGTTTTTACTATGGCTCAAAGGGGCATGCAATTTACCAATAATTTCGACACCGGGCATTTTTTTCAGGGACCCGGCCAAGCCGGTCAGGAGGAAACGACGTCTTTCGGGTAACAAAGGAGGTATTTCAGGGTGGGAGAGGACAGGATCGAAATATTCAATTGCTCGGATGCTTCAGCCACGTCGGCCAGCTCTCCTTCCCGGGTGCGGATCCGGATCCGGTCAACACGGGGATCATAGGCATTGTTGATGATAATTTCCTCCGTCATGAAATAGGCGGTGTCCTCCGGTTGGAGCCCGAACTTCCGGGCGGTCGCCCGGCTGATCGATTCGATATACTCCCGTTCGAATGGCCTGTTCCGGATCTCAGCCCGGAACAGCCGCCGGTTCACGAACCGGCGGCACAATTCCGACAGGATCGGATCCTGATGTTCCATCCACACCTTCACGGCAGAAAAGATATCCAGGTCGTCCAACCGCGAAAAATCCTGCAGACAGTCCATGGAACAGAATACCTCCTTCCCCCTTACCGGATTCTTCAGGAACCGGTCCAGCGCGGGTGTGGCGAACAGGTCCGTGCCGTTTTCGCCCAGGTACCTTGCCCGGCCGAGGATGCTGGTAAGCATGAAATCGGCCGAAAGGACTGCCTTGTGGAGATAGACCTGCCAGTACATCAGGCGCCGGGCCAGGATGAACTTTTCGATAGAATAGATCCCTTTCTCCTCGACCACCAGTTCATCATCCACCACCGTAAGCATGTGGATGATACGATCGGTGTTGATCACGCCTTCCGCCACCCCAGTGAAGAAACTGTCGCGCGACAGGTAATCGAGACGGTCCATATCGAGCTGGCTGGAGACAAGCTGGTGAAGGAATTTCTTCGGCCACGAACCAGTGAAGATCCGTATGGCTGTGTCGAGCAGCCCGTCGAAATGGAGGTTCAGCCGCTGAAGGAACAACAGTGAGATCTCCTCATGGGTGATGCCGGTCACGATCGACTTCTCCAGGGTATGGGAGTAAGGGCCGTGGCCGATATCGTGCAGCAGGATCGCCAGCCAGGCACCGTGTTCTTCTTCACGTGTGATGTCAATGCCCTTGCCGCGCAGTACTTCCATAACCATTTTCATCAGGTGGAGGCATCCCAGTGCATGCTGGAACCGGGTATGTGTGGCCGAGGGATATACGTAATCGGTCACCCCGAGCTGTTTGATGCGTCGCAACCGCTGGAACCACGGATGCTCCATTACATCGAACAGGAACTCTTCCGGGATCCGGATAAACCCGTATACCGGGTCGTTGATGTTTTTCTTCTTATTGATAGTTTCGGTACTTTTGTTAAGGAATCGTAAAAACAGGCAACCCGGACAATAAAAGGCCGGTTCCCGCATTACCATAGAGACAAAAGTACGGAGAACCATGGAGAAGATCACAATTTTGTGGGTGGATGATGAGATTGACCTGTTGAAACCGCATATTTTGTTCCTCCGTGAGAAGGGATTTGAAGTGCATACGGCCAACAACGGACAGGATGCAATGGAGATGCTGGAACACCGGCCATTTGACATCGTTTTCCTGGATGAGCAGATGCCGGGGATGTCGGGTATCGAAACCCTGAACCGGATGAAAGACCGTTCTCCCGCGCTCCCGGTGGTGATGATCACCAAAAGCGAGGAAGAATCCATCATGGAAGATGCCATCGGCAGCCTGATCGCCGATTACCTGATCAAACCGGTGAATCCGAATCAGATTCTGCTGTCTCTTAAAAAAAATCTGGAAAACAGGAAGATCATCCGGGAGAAAACAACCTTCCAGTACCAGCAGGAATTCCGGAATATAGGTATGGAACTCAGCAACCGGCTTGGCTTCCGGGAATGGACCGATGTATATAAAAAGATCACTGGGTGGGAACTGAAACTTGAACAGTCGCAGGATGAAGGAATGAACCAGGTGCTCAGGATGCAGAAGACCGAGGCCAACCAGCTCTTCTGCAAATTCGTGGAACGCAACTATCTCGACTGGATCCACGGCCGCAACGGTCAACGGCCTGTGCAGTCGCACACGCTCCTGAAGGAGAGGGTTTTTCCGTTGCTGCAGGACTCCCGGCCGTTGTTTGTTATTCTGATCGACAACCTCCGGTTCGATCAGTGGAAAATCCTGCAACCGGTGGTGGAGGAGAGCTTCCGGGTGGAAACCGAGGATATCTACTACAGCATCCTCCCATCGGTGACCCAGTATGCCCGCAATGCTCTCTTTGCCGGTTTGCTGCCCACCGAGATTGAGAAAAAATACCCGAAATACTGGATTAACGAGGACGAGGAAGGAACCAAGAACAACTATGAAGGGGAATTATTGGGAGAACAGCTGAAGCGTTTCGGACACACATTCCGTTACTCCTACTATAAGGTGCTGAACCTTTCCTACGGGAAGAAACTGGTGGAACTGCTGCCAAACCTGATGGGGAACCGCCTGAACTGTATCGTGTACAATTTCGTCGATATGCTTTCCCATGCACGCACCGAGATGGAGATCATCCGTGAACTGGCCAATGATGAAAAGGCATACCGGTCACTCACCCTATCCTGGTTCCGTCATTCACCTTTGCTGGAGATTATCCGGTACCTCGGGGAGAAAGAGGTCACCCTGGTGATCACCAGCGACCATGGTTCCATCAGGGTAAACAATCCCGTAAAGATACTGGGCGACCGCAACACCAACACCAACCTGCGGTATAAAACCGGGAAGGCGCTGAAGTACGAACGGAACGAAGTGTTTGAGATCCGAAATCCGGCTGATGCCTTCCTGCCCCGTATCAACGTAAGCTCCACCTTTGCCTTTTGCAGAAACGACGACTTTTTTGCTTATCCGAACAATTACAACCACTACGTCAACTATTACAGAGACACATTCCAGCACGGAGGGATCTCGATGGAGGAGATGCTGGTGCCTTTCGTGGTGATGAAGGGGAAGTGATTGCCAGGATTGCGCAAGATTGCCAGGATTGCACAGGATTGCGCAGGATTGCCAGGATTGCCAGGATTGACAGGTTATGAGTTTCAGGAAAGAGTTTCGGGTGGGGTCGGTGGAGGAATTGCCACGGGTTGCCGGGGAGCTTTTGGCTGATTTTCCGGGGAAGAGGATCTTTGCTTTTTATGGTGAACTGGGGGCGGGCAAGACCACATTCATCAAAGCCATATGCCGGATGCTGGGGGTGGAGGATGAAGCGCTGAGCCCCACCTTTGCCATCATCAATGAATATGCCACCCGGGATTGCGCTCCGGTTTTTCATTTTGATTTTTACCGCATTCTGAATATCACAGAGATCTTCGATATCGGTTACGAAGAATACCTTTCGAGCGGTTCCTATTGCTTTATTGAATGGCCGGAACGGATGCAGGAACTATTGCCTGGTGAGACAGTCAGGGTGTACATCAGCGGGGAAGGGGAAAGGTTGATCTGCTGGGATTAAACCGGCCTCCTCGGGCAGCAGGAAAGTCGCAACGCGCCGGTTGTGCGGGCGTAGGTCAGTTCTGCACAGTCTTCCGGAGCGCAGCAGAGATAACAGACACGGCGGAACGACCTGACCGCCTGGATCTCCACATCCGGTGACAGGAAACCGGGTTTCACCGGCTCTTGCTTCATAAGGTCGGTGCTGAGGTACTTCTTATTGCAGTCGGAGAACACGGTAGCCACGACTGACCGGGCTCCCATGGCATTCTGGAGCATCAGGGCCCCGATGAAATTGGCCCCGGATGAAATCCCTATGCCGAGACCCGCTATTGCCAGTTTCTGTGCCATGATGATGGCATCGCCATCGTCAACCGCCACGACTTCGTCCAGTTTGTCCAGCTCGCAGATTGAGGGGATGAATTCATCGGAGATGCCCTGGATCCTGTGTTTCCCGACTTTCCAGCCGGTAGAGAGTGTAGGGGAGTTGGATGGTTCCAGGGGGTGTATCTTCACCGGGGGATGAAGTTCCCTGAGGAATTTTCCAACGCCCATCACTGTGCCACCGGTGCCCACCCCGGCGACGAATGCATCGGGCGTCAGCCCCTGGACCTGCAGCTGCCACCAGATTTCCGGACCGGTGGTCAGGTAATGCGCTTCCACATTGTCGCGGTTGTCGAACTGGTGAGGCAGGAATGCGGTTCCCAGCCGGGCAGCCAGCTGGTTGGCCATTTCAATGGAACCGAGGAATCCTCCTTCTTCCTTACTTACCAGGTGGATGGCGGCGCCCAGGCTCCGGATCAGGTTGATCCGCTCGATGCTCATCCAATCGGGCATGAAGATCACCACCGGATGACCCAGCGCCCGGCCGATCGCTGCGACCGCAATACCGGTATTTCCGCTTGTCGCTTCCACTACCGTATATCCTTTCTGCAGCTCCCCGCGCCCAATTGCCTGCTTCAGGATATGGTAAGCCATCCGGTCCTTAATGCTGCCGGTCATGTTCAGGTGCTCCGATTTGGCGTACAGTCTGCGGGGCTCCCCCTTAAAAGTGAAATCGATGGATAGCATCGGGGTGTTCCCGATCAGGGTAGCCAATCCTTCGATCCGCTGAAGATAGGATTCATTCATCGAACAGTGCTTTTCAGTGCATGTGAGAGAGGCAAAAATATGAAATCCACGCGTAATTTGAAGACTGCCTCCTGGTGAATATGAACGGAAATGCGTACTTTCGTGTAAAAATTCCGGACATGGAAGATCCCAGGTTGGACACAACCCGCCGTTCCCCCGCCGGGCAATTGTTGCCTCAGGAGGAGATGCTGGAAGTGGCGCGTCCCAGAAAACAGCTGACCATCGGTGTGCCGAAGGAAAAAACAGTGGAAGAGAACCGCATATCACTCGTCCCTGTCGGGACCCCGACAGGG
>Ga0233422_10001048_pt1 | contig 12727 bp, 14 predicted proteins | sample Watercolumn_Mata_2_FD_182724 | JGI IMG/M metagenome (GOLD analysis project Ga0233422, IMG submission 182724) | Freshwater microbial communities from Lake Matano, South Sulawesi, Indonesia - Watercolumn_Matano_2014_110_MG | ecosystem: Environmental > Aquatic > Freshwater > Lake | place...
CGGAATGCTCGCGCCTGGGCTGGCTATGGCGACGCTGATCGCCGGATCGTTGAATTTTTTTCGACAGAGTCGTCTAAGCCTCATCTTTCCCGAACCCATCGGTCATCGTCAAAACGACGCGGAAAAACATCATGCAACTGAACGGTAGAGCCTTGTTATGGGGCATCGGAGTATTCCTGGGCATTTATGTATTGCACGTGATTCTGCTACCGCTGCTGGTGGGGCAGGATGCCGCCGCCAGCGAAAACCGGGGTTTACTCTACGCCATCAACCAGTTGCTGGGGATATCGACCTGTCTCGTTTCCGGCTTTGTCGCCGCCAAGGTGGCCGGGCATCACGGATTCGTGCATGGTGGTACCGTGGGCGTGGTGAGTACGATCCTGACAGCCCTTTTGGCCATGCTCTGGTCCATACTCACCGGCGCCAAATTCTTTGGGTTGGTCACTTTGCCATTCTGGCTGGTGATCAACGGTTTCCTCTGCGCTTTCGCGGGTTTGCTTGCCACCAACATGGTCGAGGATGATAGCTGCGATTAACGGGGGCAGGGGTTATTGATCTTGCCGGTTCACGACTCGAGAGTGATTGACGGTCCGCGGCTGGATAAGCTCCCTAGCCCTTGCAACGCAATGAATAGCCTTACCTATTGACCTTGTCGCCCTGGGTTTGAACTTTTTCGCCAACCTTTTGCAAATCCTTGCCAAACCCGCTCCACGTGTTGCAACCGGAGAGTGCCAAAGCGATAGTCAGACAGAAAATGGGGAATGATCTCTTGTTCATGGATGAGTCTCCTGCCGTGAAGATCGAGATGCGAAAAAAACGAGTGGGATCGCATTGCCGACCCCAGTGTCGGCCGATAACCGCGCATACCTACTGCTTACGGGACGTGACGCCCTAAGCCGTATCCTAACAAAATTCACTCGCGGTTCGGTGGCTGGATGGTGGATAATTCGGCTAATCTGGAGCATCACCGCATGAACACTCAACAAGAACTCTTCGATATTCTCATCGTTGGCGGCGGCATGGTGGGCGCCACGCTCGGTTGCGCGCTCGGTGATAGCGGCCTGAAGGTCGCGGTGCTGGAAGACGCGCCGCCCGAGGATTTTTCCCCGGAACAACCTCATGATCTGAGGGTTTCCGCCGTCAGCATCGCCTCCTCGAATATTCTCAGGACCATCGGGGTCTGGGATGGCATTACCGCGCGGCGGTTGTGTCCCTACCGGCGCATGCGCGTATGGGAGGATCGGGGCGATGTCGAATTCCGCAGCGATGATATCAACGAACCCGTGCTCGGGCACATCGTGGAAAATCGGGTGATCCAGCTCGCGGCGCTGGAGCGGCTGAGGCATTTCGATAATCTGACCTTGCTCTGCCCGGCAAGGACGCAAGCCATTGCCTACAGCCCAACTGGGTCCACGGTTGAACTCGATGACGGCCGGGTCCTCGGGTGTCGTCTGCTGGTGGCGGCCGATGGGGGATTCTCTCGAGTTCGTCAGGCTGCCGGCATGGGCGTCAGTGGCTGGGATTATGAACAACATGCCTTGGTCCTGACCGTTGAAACCGCTTGTGGCCAGCAGGACATTACCTGGCAGCGATTCACTCCGGCTGGTCCTCAAGCGCTCCTGCCACTCAGTGGACCGCACGCCTCCCTGGTCTGGTACAACACGCCCGAGGCAGTCAAAAGGCTCAAGGGACTCTCCGCCGATGCCCTCATGCGGGACCTTAAAGCCGCTTTCCCCAATTGTCTCGGCGAAATCAAGGCCATCACCGCCCAAGGCAGCTTTCCGCTTAGGCGCCAGCATGCCTTGAGGTATGTCAAAGAGGGTGTTGCCCTGATCGGTGACGCCGCCCACATGATTCACCCGTTGGCGGGGCAGGGCGTCAATATCGGTCTGCTGGACGCGGCGGCGCTGGCTGAAACGCTGATCGCGGCCAAACGGGCAGGAGACGACTTGGGTTCGATGACCGTTCTCTCTCGTTACGAGGGGATGCGAAGGCGCAATAATCTCCTGATGATGACGGTCATGGACATGTTTTATCGCGCTTTTGGGAACGACAGCCGACCCATCCGGATGCTGCGTAACGTCGGGCTCGGTCTTGCCGAGCGTCTAAAGCCTGCGAAGAAGCTCGCCATGAGTTATGCGATGGGATTGAAGGGCGCGTTGCCCAGGTTGGCCAAAGGGGAAGCCTTGGTCGGGTGATTGGCCCATGCCCCCAATATTTCCTATAACTTATTGATTTATTAGTATCTTAGAGGGTTCCCATGAAAACCAAGATTCTTGTACTGTCGTCCTTGGTGCTGATCGCCGGCTGCGCCACCTATACGGGCTGGGAACCGGTAACCGACAGTCACAATGACCCGAATGCAGCCAATATTCCCCGCGACACCGAAGAGTGCAAGATGATGGCCTCTCAGGCGGGTTCTCCCGGTACCGAGGCGGCCAAGGGCGCCGTGGCGGGTGGCTTGCTGGGCGCCGCGGCAGGCGCGGCGATTGGCGCGGTGGCCGGCAATCCGGGCGCGGGTGCGGCAATTGGCGCGGCTTCCGGCGGTATTGGCGGTGGGACTTACACGGGCGTCAGTGGGGATGACGCCTACAAACGAGCCTTCATCAACTGTATGCGTGGTCGAGGCCACAATGTGATTAACTGAACGAGTCGATCATGGTGGCCTGGTCTTGACCAGCGAGACCGGGCCACCTTTGCCGGATACGCCTTGTATTTCATTCTCCCATGTCCGAGCTGATTCGGCAGATTCGTCGGAGCGCCCTGGATCATCCCGAACAGCCGGCCATTCTTTGCGACGCGCGTGTCGTGACCCATCGGCGCTTTGGAGAGTTGACCGATCGGGTGGCCGACGGCCTGTTGGCGAACGGGATCAAGACCGGAGATCGGGTAGGCCTCTATTTCCCCAACTGCCCTGAGTTTGCCCTGATCTACGTTGGAATTCTCAAGGCCGGCGGCGTGGTGGTCCCCCTTAACTTATTGATCAACCAGCGGGAAATCGCCTATATCCTGAACGATGCGGGTGTCGGCAGGTTGTTGGCTCATCACTCCCTTTCCGACCGGGTGGACGACTTATGCCGGCATGTTTCCTCTCTGGAACGAATCCATCAGGTGAGCTGTATCGAGGCATTCATCGACGAACTCATGAAGGGTTCGGCGGCTCGAACCGCCGTACCCAAGCCGGCTGACGGGCGAGCCCTTGAGCTGGCAGTCATCTTGTATACCTCCGGGACCACCGGTTTTCCCAAGGGTGCGATGCTGACCCACGCCAACCTGGCGGCCAATGTTAGGAGTGTGCATCTAGCCATGCGCTGGCGGTCGGGCCGGGATAGGGTCCTCGTGGTCTTGCCGATGTTCCATGCGTTTGCCGCCACCGTGGGTATGCTGACCCCCTTGAGCAACGGTTGCGCGATGATCCCTGTGCCGCGGTTTGAGCCCGAAGCGGTGGCTGAAGCGATACACAGGCACCAAGCCACCCTTTTTCTGGGGGTTCCCAGCATGTATGGCGTCATGCTGCGGCTAAGGGAGGAATACATTCCCTTGCTCGCTTCCCTGCGTTTCGGCATCGTCGGCGGCGCCGCCATGCCGGTCAGCCTGTTGCGGCAATTCGAGGACAAATTCGGCGTTCGGCTTTATGAGGGGGACGGTCCCACGGAGTGCTCGCCGGTCACTTGCGTCAATCCGATCGATGGCGTCACAAAACCGGGTACCGTGGGATTGCCCGTCCCGTGCGTTGAAATGAAGATCGTTGACGAGTCCGGGCAAGAGGTACCGACAGGTCAGGTGGGCGAGATCGCCGTCAGGGGCCCGAATGTCATGAAAGGCTACTGGAATCAGCCCCAAGCGACCGCCGAAGTCTTCCTGGATGGATGGTTCCTCACGGGTGACCTGGGTACTTGCGATGTCGATGGCTATTTCAGTATCGTTGATCGCAAGAAGGACCTGATCATCGTGAATGGCATGAATGTTTACCCGCGCATGATCGAGGAAGTGCTTCATGACTTTCCAGGGATGCGGGAAGTGGCGGTGGTGGGAGAGGCCAACGCGCGGCATGGCGAAGTGCCGGTCGCCTTTGTGGTGATCGAAAACCACGAAAATACCTCGGAGCGAGACCTGCGGGATTATTGTCGGGGCATATTGGGCCGACATCAAATTCCGAAACGTTTCGTATTCCTGCCGGAATTACCCAAAAACGCGGCTGGGAAGGTCCTGAAGCGCGAGCTGTGCAGGCTGGGAGAGGTCGAGCGCGGCGTGCGCGGTCTCGAATAGATTTCGCGGCTACTCCCTGCGCGATTTCTCCTCCGCCCGCCATTGCTCCATCCGTTCGTCGATGACCGAATTCAGGTAGAAATTTCCACCCGCGGCCCGCTTCGCGAGTTGGAGTTGCAGCAGCGCGGGCCGGGTTTGGCCGAGTAGATAATACCCCTCGGCATAGTATCGATGCGATTCGCCCTCATTGCCCAACTTGTTGTATGTTTCCGCCATGAGTTCGTAGATATCCGGTGTGGGTTTGTGATGTTTGACGAAATCATGAAGGAGCTGTCGAGCCCTGCCCGCCTGGTGGGTATTCAGAAGGGCTCGGATAAGATTCAACGTCATCGCCTGATTGTCCGGAAAGCGTTGTAAGGCAAGTTCATAGAGTTGGGCTGCCTGGGCGTAGTTCTTGCCGTCCATGTCGGCGCCGGCGAGCGCATTCATGAACTGTGACTGGTGCGGGTAGCGTTGAACCAATCGTTGCAGGGCGATTTTCGCCTTCTCGGTCTGGCCGAGTCTCGATTGGGCCAGGGCGATGCCGTAGGCGGTGATATCTTGCTGTTGACCGGTACCCCTGTCCTGCATGGTTGTAAAGTAGTCCAATGCATTCCGTGGACTTGGCGCGGTGAGAACGCGCAGCTTGGCGCGGATGATTTGAAAAGGCAGTGAATCGGGATACTGTCGGTAGGGAAAATGTTCCGACCTGTCGCGCGTATCGGAAATGCGCGCGACGGTGACGGGGTGCGTCAACAAAAACTCGGGAATGCGATTCCCAGCGAAGCGGGTCGATTGCTGCATGCGCTCGAAAAAAGCCGGCATGGCCCGGGGATCGAACTCCGACTTGGAGAGGATTTGCATGCCCACCCGGTCCGCCTCGACTTCGTTGTCCCTGGTGAAGTTGATTTGATATTGCTGGCTGGCGGCCTGCGCCGCCATCATGGCGGCCGTCGCCGCGTTACCGCCGCCCTTGGCGCCTATCAGGGCGGCGCCCAACATCGCCAGCGCGGTTGGAATCGCCATGCGGCTCGCCGCCTGAAAAGTCTGAAACAGGTGGCGTTGGGTGATATGCGAGATTTCGTGCGCCAGCACGGATGCCAGCTCGCTTTCCTGTTCGGCCAGCAAAATCAAGCCCGAATTCACGCCGATATAGCCGCCTGGCCCGGCAAACGCGTTGATGACCGGTTCGTTGACGACGAAAAAGGTGAATGACTGGTTGGGGGTATCGCTGCTGGCGGCCAGCCGGGATCCTATGGACTGGATGTAATCCTGGACTTCCGGGTCGCTGTTGATCTCCATGGTGGAGTGAAGATTGCGGTAGAACGCGGCGCCCAGTTCCGCCTCCTGTTGCGGAGTCATCAGGGTGCCGGTGGGATCGCCGATCTCCGGTAACTCGATATTGGGCATCTCGGCCCGCACCTGGGTGGACCAGGGAACTGTCTGTGCCGCCAGGAGCAGGAAGGTCAAGAAGGATCGGGCGTTCGTAATCAAGACGGATGTTACTGGTTGGCGTGATGGGGTATTCGTTTGTTCAGTGTGGGGAGATTTATCGGATTTTCAAGCAGATTCATGAAATACGCTATCCAAGTCAATAAAGCGCCCTTCGATTCCATGGGGTCCATGACCGCCTGGCGGTTTATCAAAGCCGCCCGCGACTCCGGTCATGAGATTCTGCGCGTATTCTTCTATCATGCCGGCGTCGAGAACGCCTTTGCCTCACCGTCGGGGTTCGAGCAGGACTTGCCGGACTGGTCATCCCTGGCGCTCAATGAAGGGGTCGAACTGGTGTATTGCATGACGGCGGCGGAGCGGCGCGGCAAATCCAGCGATGCGCAATTAGGCGGTTTCAAAGCCGGCGGGTTGGGCCTGTGGGTCGACGCCTGTCTGCGAGCGGATCGAGTCATCGTGTTCGGGTAGGTCATCCGGGTGACGAAAACCTGTCTGTTTCTGATCAACAAAATGCCGGAATCGGAGTTGATTCTGACGGAGACCCTGGATGCCCTGCTAACCTTCTCGGCTTTTGATCTGAAGGTCAGCGTACTCCTGTTGGACGATGGCGTGTACCTTCTCCGGGCTTCGGCCGGCCATGCAACGGATGAACATGGGCTTTCCCGATTCATGGCGACACTGGATTTTTATGGGATCGAACCGGTATGGGCTGAGCGCGAATCCTTGGAGTCGCGTGGATTCGCGCCGCCCGATGCAACCCGTCGGCCGCGTTTGCTGGATCGCCGCGAATTACCGGCATGGCTTCGGCAGTACGCCATGGTGTTGGGCCTATGAGTGTTCTGCATGTGGTCAGCCGGCCGAACCGGCTGCGGGATTGCCTGGCCAGGGCTATGGCTGGGGATTCTGTCCTGCTGATTCAAGAAGGCGTTCTGGCCGATTTCGATTCGGTCAACCTCGAATCAATACCGGCGATGACTGTTCATGCGCTGAGTGAACACATCCCGCCTGTGGAAGGCAAGTCCGGCCCCTGGCGCAAGCGCATCGAGCGGATCGATTTTTCCGGATTCGTCAGACTGACCGAGCGGCATCAAACGACCATTTTCTGGGGCTAATGGAGGGAGGCTTGGACTCGATCGATCCAATGGTGGAAACGACCGAGGACGGGTTTCTGGTGGATCCGTGCGCATGGGATGAATCCGTTGCCATATGGTTGGCCTCCAGGATTCCTCTGACCTTGACGGAACGGCACTGGGAGATCGTCCGCTTCCTTCGTGATTACCACGAAAGATTTCAACATCTTCCCAATAATCGCATGTTCGTCAAGGCGGTCGGGCGCGCCTTGGGCGCGGAGCGGGGCAATTCGCTGTACCTGAACGCTCTTTTCGCGGGAAGTCCAGTGAAGCATGCCTGTCTGGTCGCCGGCTTGCCCAAACCTCCCGGCTGTATCTGAAAGCTGCCTGAGCAAGGTATTTCAACCTAGAAACGGCAGTTGACCGCACTCTCGGACACGCCCAACTGCCGCTTCTAGGTTCAACGCTGAACCTCGCCGTTGATCGGGAGTCGTAAGGGGGTAATCCGGTACCCCATGCCAACGACAACGATGACCTCATCCGGTAAGGAGGAAGCGCATGAAGAGATTGGAAATCGCGGCTTTTTCGGTCCTGGGTGTCGCCGCCTTGACAGTGGGCTATTTGATCCTCTCGGCGCCAGAGGGAGAGGCGGATTGGCAAAGATTCGTCAAGGCCAATCACTGCAAGGCGGTAGGAGCGATGGATGGCAGCAATCGTGGTGGCTGGCGTTGCGATGATGGGCAAATTCATTACCGCTGGCGTCAACAAAAATAACAGGGATTGGACAGGGTAGTTTCCATGCCCCGCGCCTCGATGGCTGGGACCAGAGCGCCGGCGAAGGTTTCTGTCCCGCCGGCGTCAGTTTCAGGAGTGGGTCAACCCGACCCAGGTCGCTGGCTTGCCCACCGGTCAACACGAAATCCAGGGGGCTACCCATCGGGATAGCCCAATGAAAGTCCTGATGTGATCTTGGCGCCTTCCGTCATTTCTGCTTTGTCCTGAAACGAGTGCATTTTGTCCTTGCGTGGGCCATTCAATGGCGGGATTCTGTGCGCACCGAGAAATGCGAGTGTTTCCCACGGAACACCACGAGGTTGCGCCATGAACGCTTCAGCAAACGCTGCGGCTTGCCAGTCAAATCCGAAGACCCGGACCATCGGTATCGTCGCTTTCGATGGCGTCGAGATCATCGATCTGACGGGGCCGATGGAAGTCTTTGCCTTGACCAACATTGGGCTACAGCAATCCGGTGCGCAAACCGAGACGGCCTACCAGTTTCTCGTCTTGGCCCGCGAGGCGGGTTTGATCACCGCCTCCTGCGGTCTCAAGATTCAAGCCGATGTCAGCTATGCCGACCCGCTGCCCGACATCGACACGCTGATCATCCCAGGGGCGCCGGATGTCTCTTGTGTGCTGGCTGATCCGCAATTGATCGACTGGGTGAAGTTCAAGTCGCACTCCGTCAGACGGGTGGTTTCCGTCTGCACCGGGGCTTTCCTGCTCGCCCAAGCTGGACTATTGGAAGGACGGAGCGCAACGACCCATTGGGCTTTTTGCGATCGGCTCGCGGCCGATTACCCGGCGGTCAGGGTCGAGCCGGATCGGATCTTTCTGCGCGATGGCCACATCTCGACCTCCGGTGGCATTACTTCCGGTATTGACCTGGCGCTTGCCCTGGTGGAAGAAGATTGGGGACGGGAGCTCGCGCTGCTGGGCGCGCGCTACATGGTGGTCTTTCTCAAGCGCCCTGGCGGCCAATCCCAGTTCAGCGGCTATCTGGCGAGCGAGGCGACGCAACACCCTAGTTTGCGTGAACTGCAACACTGGATCATGGAGCACCCCGCCGAAGACCTCAGCCTCGAAGCCCTGGCGGCGCGCATGGCCATGAGCCCGCGCAACTTCTCCCGCGTCTTTCGGGCGGAAACCGGCACGACGCCCGCCAAATTTGTCGAGAAAGCCCGGATCGATGCCGCCCGCCATTATTTGGCCGCCTCGGACCAGCGTATCGAAACCATCGCGATCATGTCCGGATTTGGTGACGACGAGCGTATGCGGCGGGCCTTTGTCCGGCACCTCGGCATCAGTGCTCAGAACTTTCGTGCCCGTTTTGGCGAGGCGCTGGTCGAGCCTTCGCCGGCCATCAGCAACCGTGGGGCCGAGGCGATTCAAGAAGCCCTGAACGATTTCCCACAGCCCACGCCACCGCCTCCCTTGGTTCAGGAGAGCCAGCCAGCCTCGCTACGGTATTGAGGTTCGCGAAGTCCCCCCACGATTGATGACCACAGGCGTTGGGATCTAGGAAGGAGGATTCGTCATGAGCGCGCGGATAATCGACGGTATTTCGGTACGCAATCAAATTCTGGCCGAGATCAGCCGGGAGTTGTCACGGCATCGACGGCGGGCTGGGGACGTGCCGGGTTTGGCCATCCTTCGCGTCGGCGACGATCCCGCCTCGGTCGCCTACCTTCGCCAAAAGCGCCAAACGGCCCAATTGCTCGGGTTTACCTGCCAAGAATACGTGTTCCCGGCGGAGGCCGGCGAACCCGAGCTGATCGGGTGTATCCGGCGGCTGAATCGGCACTCCGCGATCCATGGGATCTTGCTGCAGCTGCCGTTACCAGGTCACCTCCGCGGCGAGTCGCTGATTGCCGCCATCGATCCCGACAAGGATGTCGACGGGCTGCATCCCATCAATGCCGGCAGGCTTTTTCAGGGGCTGCCGGGACCGCGCCCCTGCACGCCGTTGGGGGTCATGCGTTTGCTCGATAGCATCGGCTATGACGTCGCGGGTAAGCGCGCGGTCGTCGTGGGTCGCAGCAACATCGTCGGCAAACCGATGGCCTTGATGTTACTGGCGGCCCATGCCACCGCCACGGTTTGCCATCGGCAAAGCGATTTGCCGGCAGCCCTGCAACAGGCCGACGTGGTCGTCGCCGCTCTCGGCGCGCCAGCCGCCATTCAGGGCGACTGGATCAAATCGGGGGCGGTCGTGATCGATGTCGGCATCAATCGTCTGGATGGCCGCTTGGTCGGTGACGTGGACTTCACGGCGGCTATCCGTCGCGCCTCCTTCATCACCCCGGTCCCGGGTGGGGTCGGCGCCATGACCGTGGCGATGTTGATGCGCAATACCTTGGAGGCTTGGCTCAGGCAAGGCCGGGGTCGAACCGTTCGAAATGACATTACCGACACGCGACCGGCCCTACGAAAAAGGGAGCCGCCGCCGGTTTGTCGAAGTCTTGGCAGTTGACTAGATCCCAACATTCCCCCCCAAAAAAACAACAAGGACGAGGCCAGCCATGAACATCCTGCTGCTATCCAGCGCCTACAACAGCCTGACTCAACATGCCCATGTCGAACTCCAGGCCCTGGACCATCGGGTCGGCGTCGCCGTGGCGACCGATGCCGAGACCATGCGGCAGTCGGTCCGCCAATTCCAGCCCGACCTGATACTCTGTCCCATGTTGGCTCAGGTCATCCCTCGCGACATTTGGGAACGGCACACCTGCCTCATCCTGCATCCGGGTGTCGTCGGCGATCGCGGACCCCACTCCCTGGACTGGGCGATACTCAACGAGGAAACCGAATGGGGCGTGACCGTGGTGGCGGCGGCGGAGCACGTGGATTCCGGGCCGATTTGGGCGGCCAGCCATTTCCGCATGCGTCATGCCAGCAAGAGTAGCCTGTACCGGGACGAGGTGACGCTGGCCGCCGTGCGCGCCATGCTGGTAGCCGTCCGGCGCTTCGAGAGCCGGCTCTTTGTGCCGGCTACGCTGGACTATTCCAGCCCTTCGGTGCGCGGTCAATTTCGGCCCGCGGTCAAGCGCGAAATTCGCCGCATCGATTGGTTGTCCGGCACCGTGGCCGAGATCGTCAAGAAAATCCGTTCCGGGGATGGCGCGCCGGGTGTGCGCGACGAGATCGGCGGCGTGCCCGTCCATCTGTATGGCGCGCATGAGGAAGGCAAGCTGGTGGGGCGTCCCGGCGACATCATCGCCCAACGCCATGGCGCCATCTGCCGCGCGGCGGTGGATGGCGCGGTGTGGATTTCCCATCTCAAGCGGCAGAGCGAGAAATCCAGCGATACCTTCAAGCTGCCGGCGGCCATGGTGCTGGGCGATCAACTGGCCGACGTGCCCGAGATGCCGTGTCCCATCGAAACCGAGGTCCGCGCCGCCACCTTCCGCGATATCTGGTATGAAGAACGCAACGAGATCGGCTATCTGAATTTCCGTTTCTACAATGGCGCGATGGGGACCGACCATTGCCGCCGTCTGCGCCAGGCCATGGAGTATGCCCGGCAGCGTCCCACCAAGGTCATCGTCCTGCTCGGCGGACGGGACTTCTGGTCGAACGGCATCCACCTGAACCTCATCGAGGCCGCCGCCGATCCGGCCACGGAATCCTGGGACAACATCAACGCCATGGATGACTTCGTCCTCGGCGTCCTCAACGCCACCGATCATCTCACCGTGGCGGCCCTTTACGGCAGCGCCGGCGCCGGCGGGGTGATGATGGCGCTGGCGGCGGATCGGGTGCTGGCCCGCGAGGGCATCGTGCTGAATCCGCATTACAAGGGCATGGGTGGCCTGTATGGCTCGGAATACTGGACCTACACCTTGCCCAAGCGTGTGGGCCCGGCGCTGGCGGAGCAGATCACCGAGCAATGCCTGCCGATCAGCGTCCATGAGGCCAAGGCCATCGGGCTGATCGACGCCATCGTGATCCAGGACGCCATGGGCGGCGGCGGATTCACCCTGTTCCGCGAACAAGTCGTCCGCATCGCGGAAAACCTGGCCCATGGCCCGCTGTTCAGTCACCAGTTGGCGCAAAAGCGGGCCGAGCGCGCGGCCCACGAGCGAGCCAAGCCCTTGGCGCGGTACCGCGCCGAGGAACTGGAGCACATGAAACGCAACTTCTGGGGCGAGGACATCAGCTACCATCAGGCGCGTTCGGCTTTCGTGCGCAAACTGCCCCGTCCCGGCCATCTCAAGTGCAGCGTGGCGCTGGAGAAAACCTGCGGCAATCCGCACTGCGAGGAGGCGAAAGCCACCGAGTCGAACCGCTGCGCGCTGGCGGGACTGGATTGGGCGAACAACCGGTCCCCGCAAGCCGCATCCGGTGACCATCCTTCGCGTCCACCGCTCAGCCCGATGGGCAAGTTCGCGAACGACAAACCGTACGTCTAAAGCACTCGCCCGAGACCCTATCCAATCAGAGCTTGTGAATAAACCCCTGGCCGTAGCGAGGGCGTCCAGGGGTGTCCGCAGTAGGCCGGGGGTTTATTCACAAGCTCTCAGTCAAACGGCCCTCTTTGGACCCTCAGGCAAACCACCCGCTCCTCGGGTGGCGGCTGAGTATGCCCATATTGGCCTGATCCTTGTGAGTCGAATCTGGACCTGCGGACACGAGCAAGACAAAAGGATAGCCTGGGAGAACAGCAAAGGCTGAGCTTCGCAAGATGAGGGCAAGCCGATGAACCTAGAAAAAGCAGTTGGACAGGAATCCACGGGATAAACAGGATGATGCGATTTATCGTGGGTGCGAATTCATTCGCACACAAGGCCCTGAATAGGCGAATGAATTCGCCCCCTAGTGTGCCCGGCATGGGCCAAGACTTGTAGCCTGAAAGGAGGCTACCGGAGAGAGTGACGACAACCGTAGTGAAGCGCAAGGGGGACGCCGTGAGGCCAGCCTGAAAGAAGCGTGGAACCAAGGCACGATCGCAGGAACACAAACAGACAGTGAGGCCGTGTGCGGGCGATGAGCGTGCTAGGGAACGCGAAATCCAACCGTCACCGAAAGACGTATGCGGTAGAGTCTGGCGATGCGGGCCGATAGTCTTGGCACCTGACCCGGGGAGATCTCTTTCGTGAGAGCGGAAGAGAAGTCAGCAGAGGCCGTAGTAGCGAGGAAGCGCTTGAAAGGGCGTGGAGCGAAGCCTGACCTGAGCGAAG
>Ga0233422_10001050_pt1 | contig 12701 bp, 12 predicted proteins | sample Watercolumn_Mata_2_FD_182724 | JGI IMG/M metagenome (GOLD analysis project Ga0233422, IMG submission 182724) | Freshwater microbial communities from Lake Matano, South Sulawesi, Indonesia - Watercolumn_Matano_2014_110_MG | ecosystem: Environmental > Aquatic > Freshwater > Lake | place...
GGTCGTAATCCTTCCACGCCTGAATCTCTTTGAGCGAATCCGTGCCCATGATGAAGAAGATTTGGTCGCTTGATCCTCGCGTAAAGACTTCGAGGGTGTTCACCGTGTACGACGGCCCTTCGAGCCCGATCTCGATGTCGGAGACGTCAAAGAGAGGATTGTCCGCGCAGGCTCTCGCAGTCATCGCCAAGCGGTGAGCCGGGTCGACCGATCCGACAGTATTCTTGTGCGGCGGGATGAAACAGGGTATGAAAATGACGCGGTGCAGTCCGTGCACCTCGGCAACTTCTTCCGCCAAACGCAGATGCGCCAGATGCGGCGGATTGAAGGTTCCACCGAAGAGTCCAACTTTCAACGTCGTACCGTCTTCACGCAAAGGGCTTGTATTGGCTGGGAAAGATCTTATATTGAATTGGGCCGTTTGGAAAGAAGAAATATCCAGCGGAGGCGAGCATTCACTTACGCGGGGAAATACGAAAACACGATTCGAGGGCAAAAGTAGGACCGGCATGCTGCCGGTCCAGTGAGCCGCGGCGCCAGGCCTAAGTGACCGGCAATCCCGCGAGGCGCGGGACGGTCCTACTGACAGACGCCTCTTACCCCGCGCGGTGAACTCTTGGCCCCGCGTTTGTCACGGGTTACCAGGCCGAGCACATTCGGCGCATCAACGCAGTTCCGGAGGCTTCAATCTTGGAAAACATCCCCAACATCCTAGACACCATCCTGGGGGGCGGGTACTACGTCGTCGGATTTGTCCTTCTCCTCGGGGTCCTCATAGTGGTTCACGAGGTCGGTCACTTCCTCGTCGCTAAGGTGCTCGACGTCAAAGTTCTCAAGTTCTCCATCGGCTTTCCTCCAGCCATCGTGAAGCGCAAGTGGGGCGAAACGGAATACATCCTCAGCGGAACTCCGCTGGGCGGATACGTGAAACTGCTCGGGGAGGATCCGGAATCGAAAGAAGAAATCCCTCCTGAAGACGAGCACCGTGCTTTTGTGAACAAACCGCTGCTGTCACGAACCGCCATCATCATAGCCGGCCCCTTGGCGAACTATCTGCTAGCCCTGGTGCTGTTCTGCGGCGCGTACGTGGTGGGCTTGCCGGTGCTCTCCACGAACATTGGCAAAATCCTTCCTGACAGCCCGGCCAGGGAGGCAGGGTTGGAACCGGGCGATCGCGTGGTGGCCATAAATGGAACCAAGGTCTGGCGCTGGGACGACATGCGTTCCACCATTGAGAAAAGCGCGGGGAAGAAGCTCGCCATCACCGTAGAGCGCGGCGGAAATAGGGTTGATCTTTCCGTAACACCCACACTCGGAGACCAAAAGGACTTGTTCGGAAATCGGTTGGGCCGGATAGGAGTCATGCCTTCGGGGGAGCGAGTCAAGCTGGGTCTCGCTGCCTCGTTGTATGAAGGATTCCGTTTCACCCTGCAGACGACGGACCTTATGATCGTGATGCTCGTGAAGATCGTCAAAGGGGAAGCGAGCCCGAAAAACCTCGGAGGACCGATCGCGATTGCTCAAGCTTCAGGAGAGAGTCTGAAGCAAGGCCTGTTCGCATTCATCTTCCTCGTCAGTCTTATCAGCATCAATCTGGCCATCATTAACCTTTTCCCGATTCCCGTCCTGGACGGCGGGCACCTGCTGTTCTTTTTGGTCGAGGCGGTAATTCGGCGGCCCGTCACTGGTAAGGCCAGAGAGGCAGCCACCTTCGCGGGATTGCTGCTGATCGGCCTGCTTACGGTGTTCATTTTCTACAACGATATTATGAGGATCGTCACCCAGGGGTGGTCCCTCCAGCCTTAGACCACCACGGTGCTCTGCTCCTCGGATCTCGAGAATTGGCTGCAAACTCGCGGAAATGTGAGAACAGGAGACCCAGCCCATCGGATAAGCCGGAACGTCTTTCTTGCAGGCACAGCATCCTGCAAGCGCTTCCGGGGGCTTGAACCGTGATCGTTCTTGCGGTGCACTCCACGAGTCCCTCCCTGGGGATCGCTGTCGCGGAGGACGGCCGCATCCTCGGCGAGAAGACCTTTGCGCCGGGTCGCGAACACCTTGAGCGCCTCGCTCCTGCCATACGAGATCTCATAGGGGAATTCGGCATCACCCCGCGGGAAATCGATGGCCTGGGGGTAGCCAAAGGACCGGGATCGTTCTCGGGCATCCGCGTGGGCATGGCAACCGTAAAAGGGATGGCCCTAGCTCTTGAGAAGCCCGTGGTCGGCATATCGAGCTTAGAGATCCTCGCGTGGCAGACTCTCCGTGACGGAGCCACGGGAGCAGCCGTTGTCGACGCGAAAAGAGGAGAGATATACGCCGCGATCTACGAGAGGCAAGGTGAGCAGGTGCGACTGACGCATGGGCCGCTGCTCATATCCGGCGATGAGTTGAAATCTCTCGTCAGTCAATCGGCTCAGCCGGTAGTGCTCTGTTGCGCCGATACGCTCGCGGAGGAACTGGCGAGGTCGATCCCGAGGCTAGTGACAAGCCCTGCCTCAGTCTCTCCGGCGGCAGCGTGCTCGCTGATCGCATGGGAACGGCTACGATCGGGAAGTGCAGACGATCCTCACGGGTTGGCGCCATTTTATGTCCGAAGGTCGGACGCTGAAGAGAAGAAAGGCGGGCTCGCGGTCGGGGGAGGGACTTTTTTGCAAAAAAGTCCCTCCCCCGTGCCCCCTCTTCAAAAAACTCCTCAATAGCGGTCAGTTGCAGCCTCTGGCGAGACTGCAACTGGCCGTATCTTTGTACGAATCTTCCTTGGTTGGCCCCGACGACTGTTATAGCAATCGCTTCCGCGAACTTTGCGCCTCTGCGGTGATTCTTTTTCAGACCGATTCAGGATGAATTGATAGCGAACCTGTAGGACTCCTGCCCCGAGAACGCGCCCTCGATAAACGCCCTCGGCTGAATGACGATGGAATCGGGGAAGATATCGATCAGATGATAGATGGAGTCCCAGTAAGGCATCAACGGCGCTCCGGACGAGGACACGACCACCTTGGCGTTTCGTTCCGGAAAGGAGATCTCCATCAGTGCGGATCGATGCTTGTGACCCTGTAAAATGAGGGAGATCCCGGTTTGAGTGCAGATATTCAGAAGCTCGCCTGCGTCCGTGAGCGTATGGGCCCAAAAAGAGGAGCTGCGAATGACTGGGATTACAGGGTGATGCACAAAAAGCCCTTTGAAATAATCGGCGAACTGTGAAGCCTGAGATTTGAGCCAGTAACGACTTTCCCGCGTAATGCTGCCAGGCCATGAAGGAAACGCATGAACCGAATTAAGACCGAAAAAGACGACCCGGTGCTTCTCCGACTTGTAAAGGATCCGGTCCTTGTCGCCAAAGAACGCACGGTAACGCATCATGGACAGAGGCGGGATCATCCACTCCCATATCGCAGAGATACTTATTTCGCGGTTACCCGGCACGGAGACGAAAGGGATACTCAGCGATCTGAGGAAGCTGTCGGCCAACCGAAATTGCCATCGGCGCCCTCGATCCGTCACGTCTCCCGAAAGGATCAGCAGGTCGACGGACTGATTCACAAGATCGGCAGCGAGCGCGTCCAACTTCTCGCGAGAAATCCTGGAACCGATATGTAGGTCCGAAAGGTGGGCTACTCTCATTCCTCCGGACGTTAGCCTGTGAACGCCCGGGAGTCAACCCGCGCTCAAGACGCGGCAAAAACTCGCTTGATTTTTCAGAGCGAATTCTTTAAAATTCAAAGCAAATTCTTAGCGGAATTCTGAAGAGACTATCCTCGGAGTGTTCTCCGCTCGGCGGGGTTAACTTGGCCGGCGAGAACAAAGGAGTCGTCGCATGAGACGGATGATTTTGACGTCAGCGATCCTTGTAGCGATTATCGGTGTCGCAGGGCCGGGGTTCAGCCAGTATTATGAGGATCAAGGGTACGGGCAGCAGTATGGCCAGCCTCAGTACGGGCAGCAATATGCTCAGCCCCAGCAGTACGGGCAGCAATATGCTCAGCCCCAGCAGTACGGGCAGCAATATGCTCAGCCTCAGTACGGGCAACAGCAGTACGCCCAGCCTCAGCAGTACAGCCAGCCCCAACAGTATGCTCAGCCGCAGTACGGGCAACAGCAGTATGCTCAACCTCAGCAATACAGCCAACCCCAGCAGTATGCTCAGCCCCAATACTACGGTCAGCAGCAGTCTGGCCAGCCTCAGCAGTACGGGCAACAGCAGTATCAGCCTCAATACTACGGTCAGCAGCAGTATGGCCGGTCTCAGCAGCAATACGGGCAGCAGGAGTACGCAAACCAACTCCCGGACAGCCTGGTGGCGAGCGAGATATATTGGAATCCGAATATCGATATGAGCGATGACGAGGGCTTTCAGTACAGCCAGGAAGACCCATCTGAAGGGCAGCAACCGGCAGTGCAGCGGACACCGAGAGCTACGGCGCGGCCGGCAGCGACAGTCGACACCCCAAGAACAACACGGGCAGTGCAACCTGCCACTCGAAGGCAGCCTCGAAGAACCACTCAGCCAGCCGTGACAGGAACTGCTCCTCAAGCGCTGACGGAAACGACCAGACCGGACAGCAAACGAACCTACAGATGGGGAAAGGAAGAGTCTGCCTCGCCCGCGGTAGAAGCCCCGTCGAGCACTACTGGAGTATCTCAGGGCACGGTTGAAACGAGGGCGCCGGAGAAGAAGTTCCAGTGGGGCAAGACTCAGTGACACCTCGAAGCTGAGCCCAAAATCTAGACGGAGAGCCCTTTAGGCTCCACGCGAGAATAGACCAAGAGAGGACCCGAGAATCGGGTCCTTTTTTTGTGCGGGATCACCGCATCCTACGAAGGCTGAAATGTAGGGGCGCCGCTTGCTGCGCCCTTAAGCAATTGGGCACACGCCCCTAAAAGCTCTCGTGCTCAGGTACCTGCATCCCCGCTGGAGTCCATCGCCGCGCGTATGTTTGATCTGATCTTCCCGGTATTCTCTACGATATCGGTCAGCAATGGTTCCAGAACCAATGCCCATTCAGGGTCTTCCGCCACCTTTACCGCCCCGGTCTGAAGCACCTGAGCGACGACGAACAACTTGGTACGGGCATCGTAGATCTCTTTGCGAACCCTTTCCGGGGTCCAGGTCTCTTCAGTCATTGGGCATGATCCTTCCTGAATCGGAGCTGGAAAAACAAAAGCCGGGGACGGAGCCGTTGCAGCCGAACTCCTCCCCGGCGGATCGTTTAATACCAAGTTGCGTTCAAAGGGCAACAACATTGGAGGATCTAGTGGTCGACGGCGCATCTCCTCCACTACGGACGGCACAGCCTGACTTCGTTCCGGAGAAACGCCGCCGCCCGTGTCCACCCATTGTGCCGACATGGTTGCAACTTGGTATAAGTCATTCGGGAATCAGACCGCTTTCAGGCTCCAGCCAGAGACCGGCCTTCATGGAAGGCCTTCAGATTGATATCTACCAGCTTCGGTTTGAGTTTTTCCTTCATGACCGCCTCATAGTCGGCCACCGGGATGTCAAGGTACTTTGACATCATTCCCAGCAGGATGATGTTGACCCCGCGAGGGTTGCCGAGCTTGTCGGCTACGGCCTGAGCGTCAATGACAATGGTATCGGGCACCCTTTCTTTAACCTTTTCGATAACATCCGTCGGATACTGCATCTGACCGGTGAAGACCGCGGGGGGCAGGATCTTCAGGTCGTTGATGATTACCTTGCCGTTGGCCGCCAGGAAGGGCCAGTAGCGGACGGTCTCTATCAGTTCGAAGGAGAGGAGCACGTCAGCCTCGCCCAGTTTGATAATAGGAGAGCTGACTTGCTTACCGAACCGCACGTGACTTGACACAGAGCCTCCCCGCTGGGCCATACCGTGTATCTCGTTCTTCTTTACGTCGTATCCGTGTCGAGCAGCGGCCAGGGAGAGGACATCGCTGGCAAGAATGATCCCCTGACCCCCGACTCCCACGATCAGCACGTTATAAACTCGGTTTTTGCTCATGACGCCTCCTCGATCGCATCGAATCTGCAAACCTCCATGCAGGTGCGACATCCAACACAGAGAGCCTCATTGATTTTAGTATAACCCGGCCGTTTCTTTTCCCCTTCTTTCCACTCGCTCTTATCGATTTTAACGAATTCCAGGGCGGGGCAACCTGTACTGATGCAGGTCCGGCAACCCATGCACACGTCGTTCTTGATCCTGAGCGGCTTGTCTTCGAGGATCCTTCCCGTCTTCAAGAGCGCGCACGGGGCCCGGGCGATAATCAGAGAAGGCTCAGGCGTGGCCATCTCTTCCTTGATCAGCTTTTCCATGTCCTCGACTTTGTAGGGGTTGATCGTTTGCACTCGCTTAAAACCGAACGACTCGCCAAGCTTTTCGATGTCCACCATGATCGTGGGGTCCTGGCGTAGGGTGAGGCCGGTTCCGGGATGGTTTTGCGCGCCGGTCATGGCCGTGGTCCTGTTGTCCATGATGATGACCGTGGTGGAGCCGCCGTTGTACGCGAGGTCGAGGAGCGGAGTCATACCGGAATGGAAGAACGTCGAGTCACCAATGACAGCGACAGCCTTGCCCTGCGCAAGCTCTCCAAGTGCGCGGTCCAGACCTGAGGCAATTCCGATTCCTGCGCCCATGCAAAGGCAATGATCCAACATGTTCAGAGGAGGCAGTGCGCCCAGGGTATAGCAGCCGATATCTCCGGACACATAGGCTTTGTTCTTTCTTAGCGCCGCAAATGTGGCCCGATGGGGACATCCGGGGCACATGTTGGGCGGTCTGAGCGGCAACTCCATCTGGATGGCCCCTGCGCTCTTCGCGGATGACGCTCCTTTAAGGGCTATTTCTACCTTCTCGGGAGAAAGCTCGCCCAGGAAGCCGGTGAGTTCTTTCCCTTCGACCTTAATGCCCAACAAACGCACAGCCTCTTCGATGAACGGATCCAGTTCCTCAATCACCACCAGTCTTTTGACCTTGGATGCAAAGTCCCGGATCATTTGGGCTGGTACGGGCCAGGTCATGCCGAGCTTCAGGAATGACGCTTCAGGAAAGGCCTCTCGGGCATATTGGAACGCGGTGCCCGAGGTGATGATCCCCAGCGACGTATCGCCCATGATTACCTTGTTATACGGGAAAGTCTCGGCAAACGTAGCCAGGTCCTTCATGCGCTGTTCAACTATTGGGTGACGGCGTCGGGCCATTGCCGGAAGCATGACGCACTTGGCCGGGTCCTTCTTGAGGCCGACTTCCTTGGGGCCTTCCTTCCTTTCGCCCAATTCAACCAGAGACATGGAATGAGACACACGAGTGAAACTGCGCAACAATACTACGGTATCGAACTCCTCGCTGATGCGCAGCGCTTCGCCCACGATGTCCTTGGCTTCCTGACTGTCCGAGGGCTCCAGGCAGGGAACCTTGCCGAATTTGGCATAGTGGCGTGAGTCTTGCTCGTTCTGAGAGGAGTGCATGTCCGGGTCGTCGCACACCACGATCACCATCCCACCGTTGACGCCGGTGTAGGAGAGTGTCATGAAGGGGTCGGCGGCGACGTTCAGCCCGACATGCTTCATGATTGCCATGGACCTCGCTCCACCAAAAGCTCCTCCGGACGCGACTTCCACAGCTACTTTTTCGTTGGGCGCCCAACCGGCCTTGATCTCCGGAAAATTCTCCCCGATATACTCCAGGATCTCCGTACTCGGGGTGCCCGGATACGCGGAGGCCAGTCGGACACCATACTCGTAGGCGCCACGAGCTATGGCTTCGTTTCCTGACAATAACACTTTCACGGCAGCTTCACCTTTCGTTGATGTCCGGCCATGCCGGGGTTGCAGTAAGAGACCAGCGACGGGGGAGTGACCATTTGGGCTTCATACTAGCCATTCCTGGTCAAATTGCTCTTGAAGGACGGATTGAGTTCGGCGGGAACACGTTCACCTTTTTGTATCCTAGACGTACGAAAAAAACGTGTCAAGATTTTCGGTCTGGGCCGGACAACCCTTCAGCTGCGTGGGGACGGTCGCAACGGTGATACCGCAGCTTCGTGGGGCAGGCTTTCCAGCCAGCCCCACACGAACAGTACCTGCCTCCGACCGCGTGAATCTCGACCTGGCTGGAGAGATCATCCCTGCCGAATCATATGTATGGTCTTCCAGTAACCGGACGTGAAACGAGCCCAGAATAGTACCCCGAGCACGATCACATAGACCACGCCCCACAGCCATGCGGCCACCAGCCCCATCTTGAAGTAATCGACGATAAGGTAGACCGGTGGGACGAAAAACGCCCAGGCGACGATGATCTGGGCCCACATTGCAAAGCGTGTATCGCCCGCGCCTCTCAAGGCCCCACTGTACACAATGAATAAGGTGTCGAAAAGAGTGTAGACGGCAATCAACCGAAGAAGCGGAACCCCTTTTGCGATGATGGCCGCAAAACCTGCCTGCGCATCGCCGCGAGAACGGAACACTTCGATGAAGACATCAGGGAAGGTCAGAAACATAAGCGCCATGATCGCCATGTATCCCATCGCCAATTTCAACGCAGACCGGACGCTTTTCTCGGCAAGACGCGGTTCGTCCATCCCGATATACCTGCCTACGAGCGTCGCCGTCGCAATGGACATCCCCACCATCGGCAGGAAAGAGAGCATCTCGATGCTTCCCACAATGCTACTCACCGCCAGGTCCACCTGACCCAGGCGGCCCACGAGCAGGACGAAAACGGTATACGCGGCAACATCCAGGCAGAACTGAGTTCCAGCGGGCAGCCCGTAGCGAAGCAGCATAACGAATAGCCGCCTGTCCCACCGAAACTGGTCGCGAACGCGGTACGAGGGCTGATACCGCCGCGACAGGAAGATAGTTGCCCAATAGATGGTAGGGACAACCTGGCTGGCGGCAGTGGCCATGCCGGCTCCCCGTATTCCCAACTCCGGCGCGCCGAGTTTACCGAAGATAAGCACGTAACAGAGAGCCACATTCACGAGATTCCCGGCCAGATTTCCCCAGAGAACCACCCGGGTCTCCCCTCGTCCGGAGAAAAACGATGATAACGCCCCATTAAACGGGAGCATTACCCCACCCACCATGAGGATAGAGAAATACTCCTGCTCCAGTTTCGTTAGGTCCGCACCGTGGCCGGCCCATGAAAGAACCAGTCTTCCCAGCGGAATACAACAGAGTACCAGAGGGGCCGAGATCGCCGAAAAGAATACGCCCTGCCAAACTGCCCGGGCACAGGCAGGCTTGTCACCAGCGCCATGGTGTTGGGCTACCAGAGTGTTCACGTACTGCGCGGTGCCCATAAAGAACGAGCACAGGGTGAAATACGTGATCCCACCCGGTACAGCCGCGGCCACTTCGCTCTGCCCATGCCAAGAGAGGAACATCCTGTCAACGAACAGCGTGACCGTCAGAGAAGCCGTGGAAAGAATAAGAGGAACGGCTATCCGCAGCACCTCTCTATAGCCCCCGGGGGTCGCGGCTGCGACAGCATTCGATGCGTGATACCGATGTGCGAGGGGGTGATGATTGTGGGGTTCCGATTTGCTCAACCGAAAGAAGGCCTTACGACTTCTTGAACGTCTTGGTCAGGAATGACCGGACTGACTTCAAGCCGGATCGTTTCTCCGTGGGCTCGCGCTCGGCCGCCTCGGTCCCATCCGTCGCGTTTGCACGAGACGACCGCGTGTCTTGCGAGATCACTTCCACCACTTCGACGGCCTCGGGCTCCTCATCTACAAGAACTTCCTTGTGTCCACCGGCCATGCTGGAAGTGCCGACGTAAATGTGCCTCCCAGTGGGTGTCACAGGGTCGGCCTCTTCCTTGGTCAAGGAGTTCTCGCCAGGCACTGCTCCGCACGCAGGGCATCGCTGGAAAGGAGTCGGAGAAAGATGGCTGCAGTTCTCACAAATGTACAGGCCCGCGAGGAATTGGGATTCTCTCGCCAGATCGCGTTGGACGGCCATTTCTTTTCGCATGGCCAGGTCGTCGGGCGAGACAAGCTCTTTCGCGAGTAAAGCTTTGATGAGGCTAACAAATGCCTGGGCGGAAAGGTCGTACTTAGCCTTCAACTCCTGGTCCGACATGGCGGACCGAAAATCTTCAAGAAATTCCCGTAAGGGTACTTTACCGCGTTTGGCATCTGTTGGATCGGTCATGTGAGCGACTTCCGGGTAAGCAAACGGTTGGCCGGCCTTGTCGCCCGCATGCAAAATCTTGGAGGTCCGGTCGAGCCGCTCTGGCGCGTCCGACCCTGCACCGGGGTCCACTAAGCCTAACCATCCCGTGGAGATGTTGAACGACGGTTAAAACTGCCGATCCTGGATCAACTGCGGAAGTCTTACGAAACTCAGAGGCAACCTACTTGACAGGCGATGAGTTTACCGCCTTCTTCAGCACTGGCGAATACTTCCACGTCACCACACGTCTCGCATCCAGGATAAGCTCTTCGCCGGTTTGCGGATTCCGGCCTCGTCTGGAGTGCTTGCCTTTGACGGTCCACTTGCCGAACCCGGAAATCATCACGTCTTCCCCGGCAATCAGTTTCGCCTTGATAATATCCAGCAATTTCTCAACGATTTCTGTAGCTTCCCCCTTCATGAACCCGCAATCATCGGCAATCTTTTTCGCAATATCCGCCTTGGTCAACGTCATGGCCACCCTCCCAACACGAACTGAAATAGCAAACAATCGTATGAGGTTATGTATAACAGTCGCAAGGATAAAAGGCAAGAGATTTCTAGGTAGTGGGTCAGTTCAATGTTAGGGAATTAGGACGACTGCCATTTCCACCGTCATTCCGGCGCAAGCCGGGGTCCAGTCCCGCGCGACGCGAGACTTCAATATTTCCTGGACCCGGCGCCTGCCCCGGACCGCGATCCGGGGTTCGCCGGGGTGACGGGGGTTGGCCCTGGGGTTCCCATCTAATGAACACCACCGAACTTGCCCGCCAATCGACCGACTACTTGCTCCAAAACTTCCATTACAATGGTCGGACGTACCCTTGATGCTTGAGGGCTTGCGTGAGCATGGAGGGAATATCGGATGGCCTATATATGAAGCGGATGCCGGTCTTGAGACCGAACACGTTCGCCGCGCGATAGTACCTCCAGTACGGCCTGGGGAACCTGAAAAGTTCGAAGAAGAAGGAAGCGGCTTTTGAAAAGGACAGCACTTTCTCGTCAAAACACAGATAGATCTCGGGGCATTCAGCCGCGGCACGGCTGATCTGCTCCACAACTCGGTCCAGATTCAGATGGGGCGACAAGTACCACAGGGGTTCCGCGGGGTCGGCGTCAGGACGGATTAATCCCTCCTGGAGAGCAATTTCCCACAGTTTGGTCCTTGGATAGACGCGCACTCCGACAAAAAAGTGAGCTATGAACGTGACTCGGCGACGCCTCTTTTTGAGGAATTGCCTGACGAAGTCCAGTGATTCTTCGAGGGTTTCGTTCGTCTCTCCGGGGCCACCGATCATAAAAAACCACCACGCTGCGAAGGCAGTCTTGCCGATCGCCTCGGCCGCGGCGGCCACATCCTCCGCGGTGAACCCCTTCCTGTAGTTGCTCAGCATAGTATCTGAAGCGGACTCCGGTGTAATCATGAACGACCTGAATCCTGCCCGCCACATCAGGTCCAGGTACTCCGAATCCAGGTTCCGGGGATGAACTCCCATGGCCGTGAACTCCGCCTTCCACGGCCTGCGCACGATCTCTTCGAGGATCGCTGCCGAATGTGGGAGAGGATCGTTGAACACTGAATCGACAAATTCGAAGGTGGCGGGCCTGTACCGATGGAGAGCTTCCTCGATCTCGTCCACGACGTCCACGGCGGTCCTCAATCGCAGAGTGTTGCCTTCCAGACTCTGATTGTAGGTGCAGTAGATGCAGTCGTTCCGGCAGCCTCGCTTGGTCTGGATGGTGTAACTACTCCCGATCTTCTGGTAGGGTCGAATGTCGATCCATTTGCCAAGTTGCGGAGACCGACTCTTGAAAGGGCCAAGGCGCGGTTCGTTTAGGTGAAATCTGCCGTCTGCCATTGTCCCGACCCCTGGAATGGGGTCCGCAGAGTTCCCGGCTTCGAGCGCGGCCAACAGACTTACGAAACTCTCTTCTCCGTCCGAAACGACGACAAAATCGGCCTTTGTCTGCTTCAGCACCGCCTCGGGGATCAGGCTGGCGCCCGAACCGCCGACCACCAAGGGCGCTTGGGACCACTGCCGTATCCGGTGGGTGAGATCGACAATGCCAGGCAGATACGACACCGGATGGAGCATATTCACGTTATCGACATTTCGGACGGAAATCCCGATGACTTCAGGATCGAACGGTCGGATAGTATTTTCCAGAAGCGTGGAAAGTCTTCTTCCGGAAAAGCAGAGATCAAGCATACGGACTTCATGCCCCTCGATCTCTGCTCTGTCGGCGACATAGCACAGGCCAAGCGGTGGAGCGGCGAGAAAATCATCCTTTAAGTTGCTGTTTATGAGCAGGACTCGCATACCCAATCTTGACCCAACTTACCAAGGATGTCAATACGTTGAGTGGAGCGCGCACCCGCTCATTTCCCCTCGCGGGGGCCATTTGTTCAGATTTTGTTCAGGTTTTTTCATCCGCGCCCCCCAGCGACCAGGATCTGAGTCGCCCCATGATCGAAGGTGATCTTGTCCACGGCCGCGACAAGCTCTTCGTCTGAGATGTAACCGTACCACTCATT